>Ga0194112_10001328_pt1 | contig 36491 bp, 30 predicted proteins | sample TA2MahC400mmetaG_FD_146191 | JGI IMG/M metagenome (GOLD analysis project Ga0194112, IMG submission 146191) | Freshwater microbial communities from Lake Tanganyika, Tanzania - TA2015016 Mahale Deep Cast 400m | ecosystem: Environmental > Aquatic > Freshwater > Lake | place: Tanzania: Lake... | reverse complement strand
GCTCGGGGCCCCAGGTTTCCGGCGCGCAGTAGCGGGGGGCGGGCGCGGCCTCGCCTGGGGATGCAGGATCGCCCGCCGGCGGCCCTGCGCCGGCGGACGCAGGGGCGGCCTGCGGCGCGGCCGGCGCGCCGGCGAAGGCGGCAGCCGGCGCCGGCAGGCTCAACAGCACGAGCAGGATAAGGCACATACGCATCGGCACGCCGACTCCTGCAACGCTAATGAACGACCTTGTTCAGGGGATAAACAATAATACCCGTCGCCCCCGCGCGCTTCAACTGGGGCACGAGTTCGCGTTCCCTGGCGGCGGGCAGGATGACTTCAATTGCGCACCAGGCGGACCCGACAAGGGTGCTCACGGTGGGGCTCTTTTCTGCCGGGAGCATGGCGACAATCCTGTCCTTGCAGTCGGGGGGCACGTTCATCTTCAGGCCGACGAGTTCCCTGGCGTCGATGGCGGCCTTGAGGAGCATGGCCAGGTTCTCGATTCTGGCCCGTTTCCAGGGGTCCTTCCACGCGGCCTTGTTGGCGATGAGTTGGGTGTTGGACTCCATGACGGTGTCCACGATGCGCAGGCGGTGGGCCCGCAGGCTGGAGCCCGTCTCCGTCACGTCCACGATGGCGTCCACGAGGCGTGCCTTGACCTCCTCGCCGGCCCACCCGCCCTCGTCCAGGTGGCGCGCCCCGGACAGGCCCGGCTTGATCTCGGTGGCCCCGTACGAGAACTCCACGCGCACCTTGACGCCGCGGTCGCGGAAGTAGCGCTTGGTAACCTTGACCAGTTCGGTGGCCACCCGGCGGCCCTTGAGGTCCTCGGGCTTCCTGACGCGGCTCTCTTCGGGGACCGCCAGGACCCAGCGGACGCAGGCCATGCTCGCCTTGGCGTACACAAGGTCCGCCACGACGTGGACCTTGGAGGCGTTCTCGGCGATCCAGTCTTTGCCCGTGAGGCCGGCGTCGAGGGCGCCGAGTTCGACGTAGCGGCTCATCTCCTGTGCGCGGAGCATGACGACCTGGATGTCGGGGTCGTCGATGCGCGGCTCGTAGGACCGCTCGGAGACCTGGACGTCGTAGCCCGCGCGGGCCATCAGGTCCAGGGTGGCCCGTTCGAGGCTGCCCTTCGGGAGGCCCAGTTTCAGAATCTTCATCTTCGGCTGTTGGGTCATGGCGTTATCTCGCGCGTCGCGGCGGGTCAGGAGACCCGCCGCGCCAACTCCGGGGCTGATTCCCCCATCGGTGCGCGGCGGGTGTGCCGACCCGCCGTGCGGAAGGCGGCACGCTTGCCGCGGCCGCCGTCAGCGTTTTCTGCGTGGGGCGGGCCTGGCCTTCTTCGCCGCCGTATCAGAGCCGCTCTCCGTGAGGGAGCGGTGCAGTTGCGCGCGCAGCCGACGGCGCCGCTCCCTTACGGAGAGCGGCTGCTGCTTCGCCCGTTTCTTGCCGCGCGACGGCAGCACCGCCGACGGGCACGCCTTCCGGAGCGCGCACAGGGCGCAGCGCGGCGCGGCGACCACGCACAACTCCTCGGCCAGGTACTTGACGAGCCAGTGCGCCTCGTGCGCGCGGCTGGCCTTGACGGCCCGCTCCAGGAAGGCCTGCATCTGAACCTCCGACTCCTTCGCCGGGTTCAGGATGCCCAGCCGGCCCAGGACGCGTGCCACATCGTTATCGACCGGGAAGGCGTGCGCCCCGCAGCAATCCCTGGCCATGACGGCGGCGATGAACGGGCGGACGTCCTCCAGTTTCTCGAAGTACGCCCGCGATTCGATCTTGCCCATTTTCTCCAGGAAGTCCCACACCATGCTGTTGTACTGCTTGAAGACCTGGTCGAGGAGGCGCGGGATGACCCTGGCCTTGTGTCCGGAGCGGGGGAAGTTCGCGCCGAGGACGTCGCGGATTTCCGGCGGGCGGCTGACGCGCAGGTCGTTAAGGTCGACGAAGTGCGCGCGGATGCGCCCCATGGCCTGCTCAACCTGCTCGGTTGTGGCCTCCTCCGAGAGGATGGCCCGCATCGCGTGCTCCACCGGGTGCGTGACCGCGGCGGGCAGCGCTTCGCCGTACCGGCGCCGCAGCGCCTGCCGCACACGCTCCAGGCGTTTCATCTTGTCCGTAAAGTTCGGCATCGTGCTTCCTTCGTTCTCCTTCCTGTGGCCGCGGCGGGTCAGAGTAGTGTCAAACCCAAAACCCGAGATCCGAATGAAACACCAAACTGCAATAATCAAACCCCCATGCCGTGCCGTTGTTTTGCTTCATTCGGGCTTGCCGTTTGATTCGGGATTCGGGTTTCGGGCTTCGGGCTTCACAGTTGGCGCGGGCACGGGCGGCGACTCCTCAAGGGGGGGGAGTTCCGCCGGGGGCTCGACGCCGCGGCGGATGCGGTCCGCCCGGCGGGCCTCGTCCTCGGCCCGGGCCTTTGCAATCAGCGCACTCAGGGCCACCGATTGCTTCACCGACTGGTCCAGGTGGAACCGCAGGGCGGGGATGAACTTAAGGACCAGGGCCTCGGCCACCTTCTCCTGTAGGCGGCCGTGCGCGTGTCGGATTGCGCGGAAGCACTCCTGCTGGGCCCTTTCGTCGCCCATGACGGAGACGCGGACGTCGGCGAACCTCAGGTCGGCCGAGAGTTCGACGCCCGTGACCGTTACGAGCGTCAGGCGCGGGTCGCTCAGGCCCGTGACGAGTTCGCGGGAGACGACCTCGCGTATGACGCTTGCGACGCGTCGGCTTCGTCGGCTGGCACCTCGCGGCTCGTCCATGCTGAACCCCTTGAAGTCTTCGGACGCAATTATATCCTCTGTCGCTGCGTTGGCAACCATCGAACCGGCGGTCTTGCCCGCCGCCCCCCAAGAAAAAGGGGCCGGAACCCCCGTCCCCTTTCCCCGCATGCTTTTCCCTTGACATTCCTACTTCATGAGGTAAGATTTCTCAAGGTAGGAATCGTTCGGGAGGAGGAGCCTGACATGCGAGTGACCGATAAGGGCCAGGTGACCATCCCCATCCGCATCCGCCGCAAGACCGGCCTCTTGCCCAACACGGACGTGGAATTCGTCGTCAGCGGCAAGGACGTCATCCTCAGAAAGTCCGCCAAGACGCGGCGGCGGGGTGCAAAACTCGTTGCCGCGATGCGAGGTCGGGCGACGGGCCGCCTGTCCACAAACGACATCATGGCCCTGACGCGGGGTGACTGATGCCCGACGTGATGGTGGATTCCAACGTCCTCCTGGACGTCCTGACGGAGGACCCGGCATGGTTTGAGCGGTCCAGCCGCTCGCTCCAGGAGTGTGCCCAGGACCATATCCTGGTCATCAACCCGATCATCTACGCCGAGGTCTCCATCGGCTTCGACCGCATCGAAGACCTGGACGCGGCCCTGCCCGAAACGATGGTCGAGCGTCGGCCCATCCCGCCGGAGGCGGCGTTCCTGGCGGGCAAGTGTTTTCTAAAGTACCGCGAGGGCGGCGGAAAGAAGCGCTCCACCTTGCCGGACTTCTTCATCGGAGCGCATGCAGCGGTGGAGAAGATGGCGCTCCTGACGCGCGACGCCTCGCGCTATAGGACCTGTTTCCCCAAGTTGCGGCTGCTCTCGCCCGAATAGGCCGCAGCGCCCCTTTGCGTGGTGGGTCTCCCGACTGGCCGCCGGCCCGAAACATCCTGAAATCGCGGCCGTTCAGGAGAACCGCCGCGCAAAAACAGGTGAGTGGTGTGCGCAGGCTGCGGCGGCCCTTTGCCCCGGAAGGCGGCATGGCAAAGTTCTATAGAAATTCCAATTCGTAGTCAACGAGTTCCGCGCCGGGCGTGCGGCGGACGAGGTCCAGCACCTTTGCGAGCACCCGGTCGGCGAAGGCCTGGTCGTTGGTGGCCAGGGCGACGCCGAGGACGGCGGCCTGGCGGCGGTCAAGCGCGCCGACCTCGCTTACGGAGACGTTGAAATCGTTGCGGATGCGGTCCCGCAGGCCGTGGACGACGCGCCTCTTGTCCTTCAGGCTCATCGCGTCGCGGATGAGGATCCGCATCTGGAGCACGCCGACTATCATGTGATTGGATTGTGCCTCGCCATGAGACCAGCCGGGACCGAATCGGAGCCGCGACCGTAAGGAGCGGTGCAGTTGTGCACGCAGCCCCACGGCACCGCTCCCTTACGGTCGCGGCTCTGATATGCACCCCGGCGCGAACGACCCCCGCGAGAACGATGTTGGCGCACCACTATTCCAACGTGCGGGCCACGGAGACCGTCTCGAACGCCTCGATGCGGTCGCCGACCTTGACGTCGTTGTAGCCGGCGAGGTGGATGCCGCACTCCTGCCCGGAGCGGACCTCGCGTGCGTCGTCCTTGACGCGTTTCAATGACTGGATAGCGCCCGTGAACACGATGCGTCCCTCGCGGACGAGGCGGACGCGGGCGCTGCGCGCGATGACGCCGTCGGTCACCATGCAGCCGGCCACGGTTCCGACGCGGCTGATTTTGAAGGTCTTTACGACGTTGCACTCGCCCAGGCGGTGTTCCTGCTCCTTCGGGGCGAGCATGCCTTCCAGGGCCTTGCGCACGTCGTCGGTCACGTCGTAGATGATCTGGTACTGGCGGATATCCACGCCGCGCGCCTCGGCCAGGACGCGGGCCTGCGGGTCGGGCACCGCCCCGAAGCCGATGATGATGGCGTTTGATGCGTCGGCCAGCAGGACGTCGCTCTCGGTTATGCCGCCTGTGCCCGCGTGGATGACCCTGACGCGGACCTCCGGGTGCTCGATTTTTTCGAGGTTCTCTCGCAGGGCCTCTACGGAGCCCTGGACGTCGGCCTTGATGATGACGGGCAGTTCCTTGACCTTGGCTGCGGTCATGCGCTGGAAGACGGCCTCGAGGGTTCGCGGCACCGCGCCGAAGGCCAGGGCGGCCTGGCGGCGCTGGCGCTGGCGGTCCTCGGCCAGTTGCTTGGCGAGAGAGAGGTCTTCGACTACGTGGAATCGGTCTCCGGCCTCCGGCACCTCCGACAGGCCGGCCACGCGGACGGGGACGGCCGGGCCGGCCTCGCGCATCCGCCGCTTGGTCTCGTCCGTCAGCACCCGCACGCGGCCGTAGGCCGTGCCGGCCAGGACGACGTCGCCGGTGTGCAGCGTGCCGTTCTGCACCAGGAGCGTGGCCAGCGGGCCGAAGCCCTCGGTCAGTTGCGCCTCGATGACTGTGCCGAGGGCGGGGCGATCGGGGTTGGCCCGGAGTTCCCGCATCTCGGCTTCCAGGAGGAGCGATTCGAGCAACTTGTCGACGTTCTGGCCTGTGGTGGCGCTGACCTCGGCGCAGATGGTCTTGCCGCCCCACTCCTCGGTCTGAAGGCCGAGGGTGGCCAGTTGCTGCTTGACTCGCAGTGGGTTGGCCTGCGGCAGGTCGCACTTGTTGATGGCGACGACGATGGGCACCTCGGCCGCACGCGCGTGGTTGACGGCCTCCTCGGTCTGCGGCATGACGCCGTCATCGGCGGCCACGACGAGGACGGCCACGTCTGTGACCTTTGCGCCGCGTGCGCGCATGGCGGTGAAAGCGGCGTGTCCGGGCGTGTCGAGGAAGGTGATCCAGCGCTCGCCCACCTTGGCGCGGTACGCGCCGATGTGCTGCGTTATACCGCCGGCCTCGCCCGCCGCCACGTGAGACTTGCGTATGTAGTCCATGAGTGTGGTCTTGCCGTGGTCCACGTGGCCCATGAATACGACGACGGGGGATCGGGGCAGGAGGGCTTCGGGAGAGTCGGGCTGCGATTCCAGGTCGCGCAGGACGTCTTCGGGCCGGCGTTGGCGGCGGATTTCGAGTTCCGTTTCGTATCCGAGGGCGATCTCCAGGGCCTGCTCCTCGGTAAGGGTGTCGTTGACGGTGGCCAGGGCGCCCTGGGCCATGAGTTTGGTGATGATGCCGCCGGCCTTGACGCCGAGTGCGGCGGAGAGGCTCTTGACGGTGACAGGCAGTTCGACGGCGGCCTTCTTGGGTCCCTCGGCGGGCGGGCGGGGGCGGGGGGCGGGGCGCGTAGCGGGGCGGGTCATGATGATGCGGCCGCCGCGCCCGATGCGCGTCCGCTCGGTGCCGGTGGTGGGCGACAGGATGGTGTCGCCCGCGGCGGAGGCGTCTTCCATGTCTTCGCGTTTGCGGATGCGTTCGCGGCGGCGGAAGGCCTGGGCCTTTCGGAGGCCCTCTGCGGCTTCCTCTTCGGCGGCCTTTCGACCGCGGCGGCGCGTGCGTCGCTCGCCGGGGGCGCCTGCCGCGGGCGGCGCCGCGGGGCCGCGGGCGGCCTCTTTGGGCGGCTTTGGCTTCTCCGGGCGCCTCGGCTCGGCCCTCTTTCTTTTCGGGGCGCCGACGCCGACGGCCTGCGGATGCGGCCGTGGCGCTTCGGGTTCCTTGACGGCCTGCGGGTGCGGCCCCGGCTTGGGGGCGAGTTTCGGCCTGGGCGCAAGTTTGGGCTTCGGAGCGAGTTTCGGGCGGGGCGCCTTGCGGATGGTGCGGAGTCGCTCGCGAGTCTCGGCGGCGGCTTCTTCGGCCGCCCCGGCTTCGCCAGGGCGAAGCCCGGCGGGCGCTTGCGCAGGGGCCGCGGCCCCCGCCTCGGCCGCCGCGGCGGCTGATTCGGCGGCGGGCGAGGGCGCCTCGGCGACGGCCGCGGCAGGGGCCGCTTCGGCCGCCCCGGGGGGCGCTTGCGCAGGGGCCTCGGCGGCGGGCGCCTCCGCCTGGGCGGGCGCGGGCGCCTCGGCGGCCGGCCGGGCGGGAGGCGGCCTGCGGCCGGGCAACTTCGCCCCTTCGGCCTTCGGTTTCATCGGGCCGCGCGTTGGCAGCAGCACGTGCATGCTGCGGGCGCGCGCCAGTTGCTCTTCGGGCGACGGCAGCGGCACGGGCGGCGGAGGCGGCGGGGCAAGGGCCGCAGCCGGCTCCGGCGGCGCCGCCACGGCCGCCCGCTCCGGCTCATCCGTGTCGCCCGCCAGCACCGAGAGACGGCGGCGGACCATGGCGGCCTCGTCGTCTTCGATGGTGCTGGAGTGCGACTTCACAACGAGGCCGGCTTCGCGGCAGGCGGCCAGCACTTCCTTCGTCGTCAGGTTGAACTCGCGCGTGAGTTCGTAAATCCGTACCGGCACAGGTCATACCTCCACTCGCGTACAGCAACGGCGCCGCTCCCTCACGGTCGCGGCTCTGATTCGGGCGCGGCCCCTGGCCGCGCGTGCCTGCCGCGCCCGGCCGCCGGGTTTTTGACCTGCCCCGGCGTAGCGGGGCTTTGCCCCGGCAAAGCCGGGGCCGGCTTGGGCGGCTTTTTTGGGCGAAAACTCCTAAGCCTGCGGCGGCCGGCCGGGTTCGGCAGGCTCGCCGGGCGCCGCGTCGGCGGGCGCTTGCGTCGGCGCTTCTGGCGCGGCGGTTGCCGCCGTGTCGGCGGGCGCTTGCGTCGGCGCTTCTGGCGCGGCGGTTGCCGCCGCGTCGGTCGGCGCTTGCGTGGGCGCTTCGGGCGCTTCGGTCGCCGCGTCGGCGGGCGCTTGCGTCGGCGCTTCGGGCGCTTCGGTCGCCGCGTCGGCGGGCGCATCCGTCGGTGTTCCTGTCGCGGGGGCCGCCGCCTCGGCCTGGGCGGGCGGGGCCTGGGCCGCCTTCGCTTCCGATTCGGCGACCATGGCGGCGGCCTGTGCGATGATGATGCGCGCCCGGTCGAGCGTCACGCCGCTTGCGCGGGCGAGCGTCTCGGCCTCGGCCTCGGCGATGTCGGCGAGGCTGATGTAGCCGAGGGCCACCAGGTCCGGGGCGAGGTCCGGCCCGACGTCGGCCAGCGCGGCCAGTTGCTCGGCCGCCTTGGACCGCTGCTGCTCGTATTCACCGGGGGTAAGGATGTCGATGTTCCATCCGCTGAGGCGCGCGGCCAGGCGCACGTTCTGGCCCTTCTTGCCGATGGCCAGGCTCAACTGGTCCTCGGCGACGAGGACCGTGGCGCGGTTGATGTCGCGGTTCAGGAGGATTTCCTTGACCTCCGCGGGCTTCAGAGCGTTGCCGATGAAGACCTGGGGGGACTCGTTGTAGCGGACGATGTCGATTTTTTCGCCGGCGAGTTCCTCCACGATGTTCTTGATGCGGCTGCCGCGGATGCCCACGCAGGCGCCGACGGCGTCGACGCGGCTGTCGGAACTGGTGACGGCCACCTTGGTGCGGTGGCCCGGCTCGCGCGCGATGGCCTCGATGGCGATGATCTGGTCGGCCACCTCGGGCACCTCCAGTTCAAACAGGCGTGCGACGAGGTCGGGGTGGGTGCGCGTCAGGACGATCTTGACGCCGCCGGACGATTCGCGGACCTCCAGGATCATGGCCCGCAGGCGGTCGCCCACGTGCAGGGTCTCTCCCGGCACCTGTTCGCTTCGCGGGAGGAACCCCTCGCCGCGGCCGAGGCTGACGACGGCGTTGCCGTGCTCGACGCGCGTGACCTGGCCGGAGACGATTGCGCCGACCTGGTCGGCGTAGTCTTCCATGAGGCTTACGCGTTCGGCCTCGCGGATTTTCTGGATGATGATCTGCTTGGCGGTCTGGGCGGCGATGCGGCCGAGGGTGGAGGGGTCCATGGGCCGGCCGTTCAGCGTGGCGGCGATGTTGCCGCTCGCGCGGTCGATGGTGATGGCGACGTCCAGGTCTGCGCCGAGGTGCTTCTTTGCGGCCGAGACGAGGGCGGATTCGATGCCCAGGAACACTATCTCGGCGTCGATGTTTTTTTCGCGGCGGATCGCGTCCACCTGTCTGAGCAATTCACCGTTCATGGGCCTCACCGTTCCTTGCCGCTTCGCCATGCCGTGCGCCGTTGCCCGCCCTGGCACGGGTACGCCTCGTGCCGTGGCCGGTAGCCGCGCCGTTCTTCAGCCGTCCCTGAGAAACAAAAAAGTGGGACCGAGGCCAGACCCACTTTCGGCCGCCCCGGGATGGGGCGGCCCTGCCGCACCTCGCCGCCGTTAACCGGCATGGGCTACATGCTCAGGCTCCAAACTGATGTTGCAGCCGGTCTGGTCGTCGAACAGGTGGACGCGTGCCAGGTCGAGGTGCGCATCCATGCGCTGGTCCACCTCCACCCTGACGTGTGCGTCCAGTTTGCAGACCATCGGCACGTCGCCGGGGCCGGAGAGATGGACGATCTGCTCGTCTCCCAGCGGCTCGACGACGCGTACGGTGGCCGGCAGGATGTTCCGGGGCCCGGCGAACTTGCCGGTGCCGGCGTATCCGATATCTTCCGGCCTGACGCCGAGCGTGGCCTCCTGGCCGATGTGGCCCGCGGCGCGGGCGGCCTTGTCGGCCGGCAGGCGGAGCCTGGCGCCGGCCACCTCGAAGTACGTGCCGCCGTCCTGCTGCGCGAGGCGCCCCGGAACGAAGTTCATCGCGGGCGTCCCCAGGAAGCCCGCGACGAAGCGGTTGACCGGGTAGTCGTAGATTTCCAGGGGCGGGGCGACCTGCTGGATGCGGCCCTCGTTCATGACGACGACGCGGTCGCCCAGGGTCATGGCCTCGGCCTGGTCGTGCGTGACGTAGATGACGGTGGTCTGAAGGCGGTGGTGCAGGCGCTTCAGTTCGGCCCGCATTTCGACGCGGAGTTTTGCGTCGAGGTTCGACAGCGGCTCGTCGAAGAGGAAGGCCTGCGGCTGGCGGACGATGGCCCTTCCTACGGCCACGCGCTGCCGCTGACCGCCCGACAGGGCCTTGGGCTTGCGGTCCATCAGGTTCTCGATGCCCAGGATGCGGGCCGCCTCGCGCACGCGCCGGTCGATCTCGTCCTTCGGGAACCGCCGCAACTTCAGCCCGAACGCCATGTTCTTGTACACCGTCATGTGCGGGTACAGGGCGTAGTTCTGGAAGACCATGGCGATGTCGCGGTCCTTGGGGGGCACGTCGTTTACGACGCGCCGGCCGATGCGGATCGTGCCGCCGGTTATTTCCTCCAGCCCGGCCACCATGCGCAGCGTGGTCGACTTGCCGCAGCCCGACGGACCGACCAGGACGATGAACTCCTGGTTCCTGATGTCGAGGGTGAAATCCTGGACGGCCGTCGTGCCGCCCGGGAACACCTTCGTCACGTTTTCGAGGCTTACGTCGGCCAAGAGCCTGCTCCGACAGCCCGGCCCGCCAGGGCACGGGCACGGCTCGTGCCGTGGCCGGCCAGGGCGACCCCGTGGCAACCCCGGCCCGCTGCGCGGCGGGCCGGGGACTCGGCAAATGTATCCGGCGCGGGGCGCAGCGTCAACTGTTTTTCAGCCGCCCGCGGACCCCCGCCGCGCGCTAAGCGCTTGCCCCACGCCGAGTTATGCGAGCCGAAGCCCGCGCGGCGCACAAAACACCTGCCCGCGGCCGTAGTGGCCGCGGCTGAACGCGTGCGGCGCCGCGCCTGCGCCGATGTTCAGTCCACCCGTTCCACGCGGATGGTGTCGCCTTCCCTGACCTGGCGGAAGACCTTGATGTCGCCTTCGCACCGGCCGACCGGGTTGACGGGGCTGGCCGCGCGCGGCTCGTCGCCCTTCGAGGCGGGGGTCTTGCCGAAGAAGATGCACAGGGCGCTGCCCGTGGGCCAGTAGGCCAGTTCGCCGATTTCCATCTTGTCGCGGGCCTCCAGCCCCAGGTCGCACTGCACCGGGATGCTGAAGTAAATCTCCTGGCCCCACGTGTTGACGGTGCTCTCGATGGGCAGTGCGTCCCAGAGTCGCTCGGCCGTGGGCGAATCGTTCAGCGTGGCGAGCATCTCGACCTTGCTGGTGGCAACGCGAATCTCGTGCATGGGCATCTCCCACCGGTTCCGCGAAAGAGGCATTCTACGCCGGCGGAGGGCCTCCCGCAAGCGAAAAGGCCCGGCCGCGCCGTGAAACAGGGCCGCTCTCCGTAAGGGAGCGGTTCGCCGGACACCACGTTAGCGCTCCCTTACGGAGAGCGGCTCGGATAGAGACGGCCGCCGGTAACGGCACGGACCGGATAAGACCGCCGGCTGAAAAGGCGGGCTGACCCGGTCCGCTGACGGCGGGGCCCGCAGGCCTCGCCCTTGGCTCGCCCAAGGCGCCTACTGCTGCTTCTGCTTCTTCTTGATGATCACATAGACGACGATCAGAATGATCAGCAAGGGAATCAGCAAGTACCACCACCATGGCATGACGGGTCTCCTTCCTGCTGATGCTCGTCCGCGGCGCCCGGTCGGTGGGCCCGCCTCATTGCTGGCAAGATACTGCCGGGCGCGCGGCTGTCAAGCACTATTTGGTCGCGGGTTCCAGGATTGCGGCCGCGCGGTCGAGGTCCGACACGCGAAGCACCAGCAGGCCGGCGCCCGCTTGCGGCCCCACCGTCCCGTAGGCGTAGTGGATGTTCACGCCCGCCTCGGCCAGGCGGGCGGAGGCCCGCTGGAGCGCCCCCGGCTCGTTCGCCAGGTCCAGCGCCAGCACGTCCTGGACCTGGTGGGGGACCCTGGCGGCGTCGAGCGTCTGTCGGGCCTTCTTCGGCTCATCGACGATGAGTCGTACGAAGCCCTCGTCGGTGCAGTCGTCGATGGCCAGGCCCAGTATGTTCACGCCCGCCCGCGCCATGATGCCGCACAGGCGGCACAGGGACCCCACCTCGTTCCGCATGGCGATGGAGATTTGCGTGTGTTTCGGCATGGTCTTATGCTACCGCGCCGGGGCGGGCCTGGCCAGCGATTCCTCCAGTTCGCGGGCGCGGTCCTGGAACTCGCGCCTCAGGTCGGCCGGCAGGCGCCGGTCCTCTTCCGGCATCAGCCGGTCCAGGTCCAGCAGACGGCGGAACTCGGCCAAGGCGCGCGCCGGCCGATCTTCCAGGGCGTCCACGAGCGCGGCCGCCTGGGCCTGCGTCGGGATGTCGGTGGGATACAGCCGGCGCGCGGCCTCGGTGTACCGGAGCGCATCCTGAAGGGCCGCGCGGTCAACGGCTATGGCGCTCGGAATCGCCAGGCGGCAGGAGGCGAGGCCCAGCAGCGCGTGGCGCAATCGCGGCTGGCGGGCGACGGCGCCGCGGTACGCCTCCATGGCCCGCTCCAGGGTGACCGTGCGGCCGGGCCCTTGCTCGCGCATCGCCTGCGCCTGCCACATGCGGCCGCGCGCCAGCGCCGGCTCCCACGCAAGCGGGTTCGCCTCGGCGGCCGCCCGCAGGGCCGTGTCGCGGTCGAACGGGTCGGAAGCCGCGCGGGCCTCGGCCAAGAGGGCGTCCTCCCGCGCCACGGGCGCCACCACCAGCCGCACGTACGCGAACACCGCAGCCATGACGGCGAGCATCATGGCGAACTGGGCCCAGCCGGGCAGGCGAACGCCGCGGGCCGGTGGCGCGCCGGCGGCGGGTGGAGATGGCCCTCTGCCCCCGCGGCTGGCTCGATCTGCCGCGGCTAAACACGCGCGACGCCGCTGCCGTTGTTTAGCCGTCGCCGGTACGGCGACGGCCGCGGCCGTGCCGGCCGCGGCTAAACGGGCGGCGGCGCCGCGGCGCGGGCCGAGCCAGGCGGCCAGGAGGGCCAGCGCCGCCCAGGCGGCGGGCGGCTCGAGGGCGGCCGTTCCGATCTGCTCCATGAGGGCGAAGGCCGCCAGCGCCGCCCCGGCGGCCGTGCCCGCGGCCCGCAGCGGCCCGGAGGAGGCGGACAGGCGCGACGGCTCCCGCCCCGCCGCGAGACCTGTTAGCATCAGCATGCCTCCAAATATCGTCACCGCCAGGGGCCACCACCCCGACGGCTGCGCCACGAGGGCCATGATGAAGTGGACGGCGGGCGGGCCGGCCAGCAAGGCCGTGGGCACGAGCAGGCCGATGAGCGATTCGTCGGGCGGCGGGGGACCGCCGGCGGGCGCAGCGCACGCCCCCGCGCCCTCCTGCGGATTGCGGATTGAAAGGCGGCCCGCCGGCGTCGCTTGCGGCGCTTGCCCGTTTGATGTGCAGTGCAATTCGCAATCCGCAATTCGCAATCCGCAATCGACGCCGGCGCCGGGGGGCGCTGCGGCGGCGGCCGCTGCGGCGCGCCTGCGAACGGTCGCGGCTGCGACCCCCGCCAGCGCCGCCAGGCCCGCCAGGCCGGCCAGCCCCAGGCTGCTCCATATCGCCAGCACCATGTTGTGCGGGTCGCTCACCACCTCCGGCGCCCACGGCAACTTGAACTCCGTGTAGTGGAGGCCGAAGTTTTCGAGGCCCACGCCCCCCAGCCACGACCCGCGCAGCATCTCGGCCGTCGCCTGCCAGTAATCCAGGCGGTAGCGCAGCGTCCGGAGGGCGTCGCCCGTGCCGGGCAGGTCGGCGGCGGCGGCGAGTGCCAGGGCCGCCGCCCCCGCCGCGAGCGGCGCCAGGTAGAGGGCCGCGCGCCGCCGGCGCGAGTGCACGCGCCACGCCACAGCGAGCCAGAAGAGTCCGACGGCGGCGGCCGCCTCGCCCGCGCGGCTCTGCGTCAGCACCAGCCCGACGCCGCACACCACCGCCGCCAGGATGCACACAACCGCCAAGCCGCGCGGGCCGCGGCCGCACGTCTCGGACCACTTCTCTCTCGCCAGGCCGGCGGCCGTCAGCAATCCGAGCACCAGCAGGGCCGCCAGGACGTTCGGATGCCCCAGCCCCGCCTGCACGCCGCCCGTGAATCGCCCGATGAACATCTTCTCGGTGTAACTGCCGGGGACGATGCCCTGCTGCGCGAGCACCTCCTCGCGGTGTTCCTGGAAGTATTGCCACATCTGCGGCAGGCCGTAGGCGTGCTGGTAGATGCCGACGGCGGCGGCGCCCGCGGCCGCGGCCACGAGCACCGCCAGGATGAACCGCCGCTCGCCGTTGCTTCGCAGTGCTTCGGCGAGCGCCCACGCCGCCGTCCACAGGCCCGTCATCTCGGCCGCGCGCACCAGGGCCGACGACTTATCGGCCGCAAAGACCGTCGAGACGGCCGCCCCTGCCACGAGGAGCGCAAGCGGCAGCAGCAGCCACGGATGCCTTAGCCGCGCCCGCCCCTCGGCCACCCACGATGCGGCAAGAAGCATCGGCATGAGCCCGAGCGCCAGGCCCACCGCCGCCACCGTCACCGGCCCCGGAATGCCCGGCGGACCGTCGAACGAGGCGTTCGTGGTGAATTGCGGCAGGACGATGATGGCGGCCGCGCCGAGGATGACGACCGCGCGGCGAAGCAGGCGGGCGGCGATTTCGCCGGCGCGGGCCGGGGCGGTGGCAGCAGCGCTCGGTGCGGCACTCGCGGTCATGTTGCGGCCTCCGCGCGCGGCGGCTCAGGAGAGCCTCCGCGCGGCGGGTCTCCCGACCCGCCGCGCATGTCCGGCGGGCGGCGCACCAGGAGCATGGCCGCAAGCACCGCCGCCACCGCGAGCCACGGAATAACGAGCGCCGGCCCGCTCAGAGAATACATCGCCACCGACGCCGCGCCCGTGACGGCGCTCGCCCCGGCCGCAAACGCCACCACGCCGCGCGGACTCCAGCCCCGCGCCAGCATCCTGTGCGCCAGGTGGTTCTCCGCATCTCCGCGAAAGGGATTCCGCCCCCGCCTCAGCCGCGCGGCCACCACGAACACCATATCGGCCAGCGGCACGGCCAGGATGGCCAGGGGAACAAGGACGACCCAGCGGCTGGGGGTGAATCCGGAAAAGAAGTACCTTCCCGCCATCGTGAGCGCCGCAAGCAGATAGCCCACGCACATGGTTCCGGCGTCGCCCATGAAAAGGCGGGCAGGTGGACGGTTGTGAACAAGAAAACCGGCGAGCGCCCCCGCCGCCGCCAGGGCTGGCGCCGCCGTCAGAGTGCGTGTGCAGACTTCCGCAGATATCGCCGCCTGCCCGCAGGCCAAGGCCGCAAGCGCCATAGCGCCCCAGGCAGCCGCCACGCCGTCCGCGTGGTCCAGCAGGTTGTAAGCGTTGATGACCGCCAGGAGCCAGAGAATGCTCGCCGCCTGCGCAAGAGCCTCGCACGGCAGCCAGGCCGCGGCCTGAAAACCCAGGCCGAGCACGGCCACAGTTGCGCAGGCAAATTGCAGCGGCAACTTCCACCAGGCCGCCAGACGGAACTTGTCGTCAACGAGCCCCAGAAGAAAAAACGGAACCGCTCCCCCCCCCAGGCGCCCCAACAACGCCGCGTCTGCCGCCGCGGGTTCGTCTTCAATCGTCGGCATCGCAACGGCGGCGACCGCAAGAGCAAGAGCGGCCGAAAGCACGACGGCGATTCCGCCCCCGTAGGGTCGCGGCCGGCGGTGCAGACGGTCGGGCCGGACCTCAGCAACAAGCCCCGCCCGCGCCGCCAGACGCCCGGCCAGAGGCGTCAGGAGCAATGACAGGAGCATCGCCGGCACAAACGCGCCCAGGGCGAACTCGAGCATCCTGCCTCCCCGCGCACGGCCCACGGCCGGACAAGCCGGCCGTGCCACAACGGCTTGCGCCAAGGGTGCGGCCGAAGCAGCCGCTGCCCGCGGCTCACAGCCACTGCCTGAACAATGCGGCGCACCCGCCGCTCAATCCGCGGTCCGCAGTCCACAATCCGCAATCACTTCTGCCGCCGTTGCTCCATCAGCCGCGCGCGGACACGCGTAAAAAAATCGTGGTACGCAGGCGTCCGGAAATCCGGGTAGGTCCACTCCAGGGTCTTCCATGCGCCGTGCGCGTAAAGCAACGTCACCTCGGCATATATGCCTTCCGCCAGGTGGATGCGGTGCGAATATTCCTTCGTGCTCGCCAGGACGAGTTTCGACGGGGCGATGTAGCCCGGGTCGAGGTTCATCGGCCGCACGACGGGCCACTGGCCTGCGGCGGCCATGCGGTCCTCCAGGTCGTTCGTCAGTCGCTTGACGGCCGGCAGGCGCCCCGGCTCAATCAGCCGCTCGAACGAAACAAACAGCCGCACCAGCGGGTGGCCCATCTCGTCGCGGTAATACTCGGTGAAGGCGTGGGCGAAAAGGTCGCTCCGCAGGTCCACGGGGCCGAGCGTCTCGGCGAGCGCCTCCTGCGACTCGGCAAACGCCCCCGGATACGCCGACAGCATGCCCACAAAGAGTTTGACCGGCTCGACCTGGCGGACATGGCCCATGCGGCCATGATAGGCGGCGCCGGCCGTTCATCCAAGCAAAACCCACGTGCGCTCGGGGCAGGCCCTTACGGTGGCGGCTCGAAGTGCGACGCCTTGGCGTCGCCCAGCATGCCGTCGCAGGAGCGGCCGGGTGCGGACCCTTGAATCGCCTGGGCGGCCTCCGGCACGTCCGGGTTGAGCGCCAGGACCACCCGGTACTGCTCGCGGGCCTCGTCGATCCTTCCCACGCGCGTCAGCGCCCGCGCCAGGCCGCAGCGTGCCGCCAGGTGGGCCGGGTCGGTCCGCAGGACGGCCTGGAAATGCTCAGCCGCCGACTGCCACTGGCCGCGGGCGAGCATCGCCCCGGCCAGCGCGACGCGCAGCAAGGCGTCATCAGGGAACTGCCGCAGGCCGCGCCGGTACCACTCGATGGCGGCGTCGGGATTCTGCTGCCGTGCCTCCAGGTCGCCGCGAATGCGGAACCACGTGGGGACCGGCCGCAGGGCAAGCACACGTTCGATGGCTGCGGCGGCCTCGGCCAGGCGGCCCTGGAGCAGGCGGACCTCGGCCAGGCCCGCGTACGCCTGCACGCAGTCGGGCCGGCGGCGGATGGCCTCGGCGTAGGCGGCGGTGGCCTCTTCCAGGAGTCCCTGGCGGGCGAGCGCGTTGGCCATGCGCACGCGGGCCTCGATGTGATGCGGAACGGCTTCGAGCACGGCCCGCCACTGGTCGGCGGCTGCGCGAAAATCGCCCGCGCTCGCCCTCTCGGCGGCAAAGTTGTGGTGCAGCCGCCAGTCGCCGGGCGACGCGGCCAGCGCCCGCCGGTAGGCGTCGGCCACGGCCTCGGAGCCGATGGCCTCGCGCACCTCCGTCAGCCGCGACAAGGCCCGCCCCAGCCGCGCCTGGCGCCAGGCGTAGTCCGACTGGTTCGTAAACGGCGGCTTGGCCATGAGTGCGGCCATGGCGGCCGCAAGGCGCAGGTGGTCGAAGGCCGTCAGGGCCAGCAGTTCCGCGCAGCGCTCGTGCGGCGGGGGCGGCCCGGCCGCGGCGCCGCCAGGCAAATCGGCCAAGGCGGCCTCCACGGCGGGCAGGACGGCCGCGGCCAGCCGGTAGTTGCCCTCGGGCGTCAGGTGCACGTGCTCGTAAAACAGTTTCTCGCCCGGGATGCCGCCGGCCGACTCCGGGCAGTCCTGAAATGCGCGCTCGGCATCCACCAGGAAGATGCCCTCGTCCTTGCGCCCGCCCGCGGTCCGGCGGACGATTTCATTCAGGGGCCCCGTGGCGCGGAAGGGCAGGGCGTCCAGGTCGCGCGCCGCGGCGAAGGCGGCGCGGGCCTCGTCGTATCGGCGCTGTGCGGCCAGGCATCGGCCCAGGCGGAAGTGCGCATCGGCGTAGCCGGCGTCGATGGCCAGGGCCCCCCGGTAAGCGGCCTCGGCGGCAGCGGGGCGGCCGGCCATTTCCTCGGCCTCGCCGGCGGCGAGGAGGCGTGCGAACTCGGCCCTCGCGGCAGCCGCCAGGTCCGCCCGGTGCACCGACGCCAGCGGGGCGCAGTCCGCCAGGTTCACCGCGACCGTCGCCACGACGGCCCGCGCCCCGGCGGCGCGGACGGTGCGCAGGATATCGTGCAGGTTGGCCTGGAAGTGCGCGTGCACGATTTCGAGGCGCGGGTCGCCGGGCGGCACGGCCGAGGCGAGGAACGTCTCGATGGTCTGCCGCTCGGCTGCCGCGCGGCCGGCGGCGCGCCCCGCCGCGTCGGCCGCCAGTTGCCCGATGCGCGTGCCCCTGGCCCACGCCCGCGCCCGCACGAGCGCCAGGTGCGAGCAGAGGGCCGGAGACTCCACCAGCGGGCTGAACGGGCCGAGTGCTTCATTGTTCCCCATGTAGATAACAAAAAGACCCGCGCCGCGCGCGGCGCAGTCGCGGGCGATGGCGCGGGCGGCGTGCGAATTGACGCCCATCATGGCCGCGTTGACGACCTCCCAGCGGACGCCCGGATGCCGCTCGCGCAGCATCACCTCCAGCACGCGGCCGAAGGAAAGCGACGGGTCGGGCGTGCCGAAGGCGGCGGACTCGCCCAGGATGAAGATCCGCCGCGAGCCGGAAGGCTTTTCGGCGGCGACGCAGAGCACGTCCGGTTCCAGCGCGACCGCCGGCGGCGGGCAGAAGCGCCGGGCGAAAAACGGGTTGGCGGTCAACGCGGGCCCGGAGTCGCTCGGAACGAAGAAGTCCGTCGGATGACCGTAACCGGCCAGGCGCAGGCCGGCCTCAAGTGCCCCGAGCGCGGCGGCGGGGGCGAGGACGGCCAGCGCCGCCCTCAGCAGCCAGGCTCGCCAGCCGCGGATGCGGCGGCCCGGCGGGCCGCCGGCGCCCGGCGCCCAGGCGCGGGCGTCGCCGCGATGGCGCCCGCTCGGGCGCGGTTCATGCGGCTCCGCCTGGCTCGACGGCTGCTGAGGCGCCATCGATGTCGTGCCCCACCGGTCGGAAGTCGGGAACCGCGCGGCCGCGCACGCGCTGTGCTTGCGGCGTTCGGAAATGACGGACCGAAGTGCGAGCCGTCCCGGCTTCTCCATCCGATTGCTTGAGATGAACCGTGCGGGAGTATAACACCGAATTGCCGCGGTGGCAAATCAAGAAGTCCAGCGTCGGCCGTTGTCGGCCGCCGCCGGCCCCAGGCGGGCAGGCTCGGCACGGCGATCGCCGCGGCCGCCGCACCGAGCGCGGCCGTACCGGCCGCGGCTAAACGAAGACCGCCGCGCGGATGACCGGCGGCGGCTAAACGAAGACCGCCGCGCGGCCGTACCGGCGGCGGCTAAACGAAGACCGCCGCGCGGATGACCGGCGGCGGGCCGTGCGCCACGGGCACAACGTCCGTCGTGTCCACCTGGGCGCAGATGGCCAGGTCTTCCTGGAGGCCGAGTTTGTCGATGAACGCCCCGCCCCAGGTCTGACGGAAGATTTCGGCCAGCCGCTCGCGGGCGCCCAGCCACGCCGCAAGGGCCACGCGGGCCGAGTCCTCCAGGTTCCACGCGGCCGGGCCGGAGTCTTCCAGCAGCGCCTCGGTGACCGCCCCGGCCACGAGCGTATCCTCGCAGGAGACGGTTCCGACCGTTCCGGCGGAGACGAAGACCACCCGGCGCGCAAGCGCCGCCGCACGCCGCGCAATCGCCCCCCGGTTCGGCATCGCGGCCACGAGGACGTGCCTTGCGGCCAGGGCGTCGAGGACGGCCTGCGTGCCGTTCGTGGTGGTGAGCAGGAGCGTGCGGCCGCCCATGCGCTCGCGCGTCATGGCGGAGGGGCTGTTGTTGAGGTCCAGCCCCTCGATGCGCACGCCCAGGCGCTCCCCGGCGGTGACCACGGCGCCGGCGGGGCGGCGGGCGGCCTCGGCCAGCACCTCCTCCGGCGTGCGGCACGGGACCACCTCGCGGCACCCCGCGGCCAGCGCCGCCACGATGGTGGTAGTGGCGCGGATTGCGTCGATGACCACGGCCGTCGCCCCGGCCAGGTCCACGGCGGGCCGGGCGGCCGGCTCGAACACGACGGAAATGCCGGGCGGAGGGGTCACTCGCGCAGGGCCTCGTACACTTCCAGGAACGTTTCGTAAGCGGGCCGGTCGTACAGGACGAAGCGCACGTCGCGCAGGCTGGTGGGCCCCCGCAGGTGCGCTGCCGCCTCCTCCAGCATCACCTCTGCGCAGCGCCGCATCGGGAACCCCGCGATGCCCGTGCCGACGGCCGGAAATGCGATGCTCCGGAGGCCCTTCTCCTTGGCGCGAAGGAGGCTGTTGCGCGTGGAGAGGCGGAGGTTCTCTTCGGCGGTCTGTTCGCCCAGCCGCATGCTTGCGGCGTGGATGACGTAGCGTGCCTTGAGGCCTCCGCCGCCCGTCACGGCCGCCTCGCCCAGCGGGATGGGGCCGATGCGGTCGCACTCATGCTGGATGGCAGGTCCGCCCTTTCGTCGGATGGCCCCGGCCACGCCGCCTCCCAGTTGCAGGTCGTTATTGGCGGCGTTGACGATGGCGTCGGCGTCGTCTTCCGTCAGGTCGCCTTGCTTGATGGCGATGCGGTGTTTGATGTCCATGCGTCGGCTCCTGCCGCGAGGGCGGCCCGATCGAGAACTGCCCCCCGGAGCGTAACCGGAAACTCCGCGTCCGGCTCGAACGGCTGAAAAACCCTCCCCCGGCAACGGGAGCATCGTATCGCCGCGCGGCGGCGCGTCAAGGGCGAGCATGCGGGGCGGGATGAAATCCCCCCGCGGCGGCTTGCACTTTCCGCTTTTCACTTTGCACTCCACCGCATAGACTCTGTGTCAGCGACGGCGGCGGGGTTTCATCCCGGCCTGCGGGCCGTGCCCCGAGGCGCCGGGCAAAGGAGACACCATGGCGTTTCCGAAGAACTTCATCTGGGGCGTGGCGGCGGCGGCGTACCAGGTCGAGGGCGCGGCGGGCGACGACGGCAAGGGCCCCAGCGTCTGGGACGTGTTCTGCCGCAAGCAGGGCACAATCTGGAACGGCCAGACCGGAGACGTGGCCTGCGACCACTATCACCGCTACCGCGATGACGTGGCGCTGATGAAGCGCCTGGGAATCCAGGCGTACCGGCTGAGCATCGCCTGGGCGCGCGTGATGGCGGAGGGCGTGGGGGGAGTCAACGAGAAGGGCCTGGTGTTCTACGAGCGGCTGGTCGACGCGCTGCTTGCGGCGGGCATCCGGCCGTTCGTGACGCTCTTCCACTGGGACTACCCGTACGCCCTCTACTGCCGGGGCGGATGGCTGAACCGCGAGAGTCCCGACTGGTTCGCCGAGTACGCCGGCGTGGTGGCCTCGCGCCTGGGCGACCGCGTGCAGCACTGGATGACGCAGAACGAGCCGCAGTGCTTCGTGGGCCTGGGCCACCTGGACGGCCGCCACGCCCCCGGCGACAAACTGGGCTGGGCCGAGGTGCTGCGCATCGCCCACCACGCGCACCTGGCGCACGGAAAGGCCGTGCAGGCGGTCCGCGCGTCGGCGAAGGTCCGGCCGCAGGTGGGCCTGGCGCCGGTGGGCGTGGTGCGATTGCCCGCGACCGACGCGAAGGCCGACGTCGAGGCCGCCCGCCGCGACATGTTCTCCGTCTCCGGCCGGAGCGTCTGGAACAACGCCTGGTGGATGGACCCGGTCATCCTGGGCCGCTACCCGGCGGACGGCCTGCGCGAGTACGAGGCGCTCATGCCGCGCATCGGGGCGGGCGACATGAAAACCATCGCCCAGCCGCTCGATTTCTTCGGGGTGAATATCTACAACGGTTCGCTCGTGAGGGCGGGCAAGGGCGGGAGGCCCGAGGCCGCGCCGCACCCCGCCGGCCACGCCCTCACGGCCTTCAAGTGGCCCGTCACCCCGGACGCCCTTTACTGGGGCCCGAAGTTCTTCCACGAGCGGTACAAGTTGCCGGTATTCGTCACCGAGAACGGCATGTCGGGCTGCGACTGGGTTGCGCTTGACGGCAAGGTTCACGACCCGCACCGGATCGACTTCACGGCGCGGTACCTGCTGGCGCTGGAGCGGGCGGTGCGCGGCGGGGTGGACGTACGCGGATATTTCCACTGGTCCATTATGGACAACTTCGAGTGGGCCGAGGGGTTCAAGGAGCGCTTCGGCCTTGTGCACGTCGATTACACGACGCAGAAGCGCACGCCGAAGGACTCGGCATGGTGGTACAGGCAGGTCATCGAGACCGGCGGCCGGAGCCTGAAGCCGCCGGGGGCGTAGGGCGGGGGCGAAACGGCAAGGAGAATATTGAATGTGAAATATTCAATATTCAATATTCGATATTCAACATTCTCCTTGCCTTTTTGCGGGCGCCCCGCCCCTGGCGGGCGAAAGCACGCCTCTCGCCCTGCCAACACCCCGCCAAGTGGCGGGGCGCCCGCCAGGTTAATGTTGACGCGCCGCTACCACGCCACCTCCGGCCTTGAAAACTCCTCCGTCATGGCCGCCGGCAGCCGCCAGACGTGGTCGCCCGCGCGGTTGGTGAAGTACAGCCGCGACGGCGAGAACTCGTTGGGATTCCCGTCGGCCCAGAAGGCGTAGAAGTCCGGGTGCGCCCGCACCGGCCGCCGCGCGTAACTGTGGTTGAACTGGCTGCGGGCCGTCAGGTCGCGGACCTTCCGCCAGGCGGCGCCGGAGTCGGTGCTGATCCAGAGCGCCATCTCGCCGCCGGTGCCCCAGGGCTGCGGCCCGGGGCCGCTGGGGCCGATTATCCGCCAGGCGTCGTCCTCGACGTACAGCGACCCCATGTCGTAGTTGTGGTCCGACGTGGCGACGGGGTGGAACTGCCACGCCCGGCCGTCCCAGCGGGCGATGGTCCACTCGCGCGGCCCGGCCTCCGGGCCGGGCTTGTAGCCGCCGCTCGTGATGTAGAAGATGACGGGCCGGCCCTCGCGGTCGAATTGAATATCGTTAATGTAAACGAGGCGGCCCTCGGCGGCGTAGTCCCGCACCAGGGCCGCGTTGCCGACCTCGGCCAGCGGCGCGGCCGCCGCCTGGCCCGAGGCGGTCTTCCACGTGCGCCCCAAGTCGTCGGTCCGCAGAAAGTACAGGTTCGTCCGCTTGTCCACGTTGCCCCCGGGGTGCCAGTTGAAGGCCGTCACAAGCGCGCCCTGCCGCACGTTTGTCACCTGGTAATGACCGCCGAAGCCGGCGAGTTTCTTCGCCTCGGACCAGGTGCGCCCGTCGGCCGACGTCTCCCAGTACAACTCGCGGCCGCGAGTGTACTTCGTAAAGCAGTGGAGGAACCCCTGCCCGGGCACGAACCACGGCTGCGGGTAGGCCATCGTGGCGGAGGCCACTTGCTCGAAGCGGTCGATGGCGTGCGGCTCGACGCTGCGATACTTGAAGCCCGGCCGCAGGTTCGCGCGGCCGCTGACGAAGACCCACAGGTGGCCCCTGTCGTCGAGCGCCAGGCTGGGGTTGTCGTGCGGGTCGTCCACGCCCTGCTTGTCGTGGACGATTACCGGCCGCGGCACGACGCCCCGCGCGTGGTCGTAGTACGAGATCATCGCCAGCAGGTGCCGCTGCCCGGGCACCGTGCCCCCATACACGAAGAACGTCTTGTTGACCTCGGGCACGTGGATGGCCGTCGGGATGTGGTCGGCGGTGTACGTGCCGAGGCCCCCGGAGTACTTGTCGCCGTGCTCCGACCGCTGGCCGAGCGTGAACCAGATGCCGTGGTAGCCGTCGGCCCGGGGCTGGGCGGCGACCTCGGCGGCGCCGGCGGCGGGCGTCCACGGCGCAATCGCAATCGCCAGAGCCAGCGCAGAAAGAGATGCAGTCCGACACGTCGCGACGGGCATGGAAAATCTCCTGTGCGGTCCGGGCGCCCGGCCTGCCTGCCGGCAGGCAGGCGTCGGGCGGCCTGCTCCGGCGGCATACTGTAACCGCGTCCGCCGCAGGTTGCCAGGCGCCGGGCTTGCCACGGCGTCGCCCTGGCGAGCCGGGCGCCTTGTTGCCCGCGCCGTGTGTGGCGGCTATGATGCAGGTTCCCACGCACGAAAGGAACCGCCATGAGCCGCACGATGGTCGTGAACGTCGCGGGCCTGTCGCTGGACCTCGTGAATGAAATCCCTTCGCTGGCCGCCATGGCCGGCCGCGGGGCGGCCCTCGGCCTGGAGCCCGTCCTGCCCGCCGTCACCTGCACCATGCAGGCAACGCTGACGACGGGCCAGCGCCCAGGGCGCCACGGCATCATCGCCAACGGCCTGTACTTCCACGACACGGCCGAGGTACGTTTCTGGGAACAGTCGGCACGCCTGGTGGGCGCGCCCCGCGTGTGGCAGTTGCCGGGGCACTCCGCACTCCGCACTCGGCACTTGAAGGTTGCGATGCTCTTCTGGCAGCAGAGCATGTACGGTGCGGCCGACGTGGTGCTTACGCCGAAGCCCGTCCACGGCCCCGGCGGGGAACTCATCCAGGACTGCTACTCGCGGCCGGCCGGCCTGTACGCCCGCCTCGCCGCCGGCGCTTCGTCGCTGGAAGCCGGCAAGCCCCGCGGGCCCTTCAACCTGATGCATTACTGGGGGCCGATGGCGGGCCTCGGTTCCTCGCGGTGGATCGCCGACGCATCCCTCGCCGTCTGGCGCGACGAGAAGCCGGACCTGATGCTCACGTACCTGCCGCACCTGGACTACAGCGGCCGCCGCGCGGGGCCTGCCGCCGACGCGCACCGCGCCGCGGCGCGGGAACTTGAGCCGCTCGCGGCGGCCCTCCTGTCGGCGGCCGAGGCCGACGGCGGCCGCACGCTCGTCCTGTCGGAGTATTCCTTCCTGCCCGTGCGGCGCCAGGTGGCCCTGAACCGCGTCCTGCGCGAGGCGGGCCTCCTGGCCCTGCGCGAGATCGCCGGCGCCGAGTACCTGTACCCCGGCGACTCGCGCGCCTTCGCCCTGGCCGACAACCAGGTGGCACACATCTACATGCCCAACTCGCCCAACGTCGAGGCCGACGCCCGCAGGGTCCGGGCGCTCCTTGCGAAAACGGAAGGCGTGGCCGAGGTGCTGGGCGCCGAGGGCAAGGCCGCGCGCGGCCTGGACCACGTCCGCAGCGGCGAACTGGTGGCCCTGGCCGCGCCCGACGCACACTTCGCGTACTACTGGTGGCTCGACGACGCCAAGGCGCCGCCGTTCGCCCGCACCGTGGACATCCACTCAAAGCCCGGCTTCGATGCGGCCGAACTGCTGGTGGACATGGCGACGCGGTCGATACCGCTCTCGGCCGCGGGCATCCGCGGGTCGCACGGCCTTGTGCTTGACGGGAAGGGCGCCATGAGCGCCCCGGGCTGGGGCGTGTACCTGGACTCGCATCCGCCGAAGGAACTGGCCGCCCGCAAGTTCCTCCAGGCTGCCGAGGCGGCGCACCTGCTCATGTAGTCCGGAGCAACGCCCCGGCCTACGCTTGCTTCCGGCGCAGGGCGAAGCGCCCGCCTGCAAGCGCCCGCACCAGCCCCTTGAGTTCCAGGAGCGTGAGCGCCCCGGAGACGCGCGGCGGGGGCAGGCCCGTCTGCTCGACCAGCGCATCGAGGCTCACCGGCTCGCCGTCCATCCATTCCAGCAGCCGCGATTCCTCGGCCGAAAGGTTCGCCTTGAGGGCGAGCGCCGCCTGGCGCGGCGCATCGGCCCCGCTTGCCCCCTCCACGCCCAGGTCCGGGAACTCCTCCAGCACGTCGGCCACAGACTCCAGGAGCCTGGCCCCGTCGCGGATGAGGGCATGGACGCCGGCTGCGCCGGGGGCGTCCACGCGGTTCGGCACGGCGAAGACCTCTTTGCCGAGTTCGGCGGCAAGGCGGGCGGTGATGAGCGCCCCCGACTGCCGCCCGGCCTCGGCCACGATGACGCCGAGCGAGAGGCCGGCTATGATGCGGTTGCGGCGGGGGAAGTTCTCGGCCGCCGGCCCGACGTCCATCGGGAACTCGCTCACGAGCGCCCCCCGCTCGACGACAGCGTCGGCCAGTTTCCTGTTCTCAGGCGGATAGACGATGGCCAGGCCGTTGCCCAGGACGGCCAGCGTCCGCCCGCCCGCCGCCAGCGCCGCCCGGTGCGCCGCCGAGTCTATGCCGCGCGCAAGGCCCGAGATGATCGTGAAGCCCGACCGCGCGAGGCCTGCGGCCAGCCGCTCCGCCTGGTCCTGCCCGTACAGGCTGCACCTGCGCATGCCCACGATGGCCAGGGCCTGGGCGTCTTCGGGCGTGAGCGTGCCCTTGACGTAGAGGACCGGCGGGGCGTCGAACAGGTAGGTGAGGGCGATGGGGTACTCCGGCTCGCCGCGGACGATGATGCGGACGCCGGCGGCCTGGGCCTTGGCGAGTTCCGCCTCCGGGTCGGCCGCGGCGATGCCTTCGCGCAGGCGCGAGGCCGAGTCGCGGCCGATGCCGGGAACGTCGGCGAGCGCCGGCGCCCCGGCCTGGGCTGCCGCGAGGGCCGACCCGAAGCGTTCCACGAGCGCCGCAAAGATGCGCGGGCCGATGCCGGTCACGAGGTGCAGCCGCAGCGCCGCCAGGCGCTCCTGGTCGTCCATTTTCCGTGCCTCGGTGAGTTTCAGCCGCAGCCGCACCGTGCGGCGGCCACTCGCGGCCGTGCCGGCCGCGGCTAAACGTCACCGCCCGCCGCCGTTGTTTAGCCGTCGCCGGTACGGCGACGCGAACGGACGCGGGCGACCCGAACACGACCGCGGCCGTGTCGGCCGCGGCTAAACGTCACCGCCCGCCGCCGTTGTTTAGCCGTCGCCGGTACGGCGACGCGAACGGACGCGGGCGACCCGAACACGACCGCGGCCGTGTCGGCCGCGGCTAAACGAGCGCGCCAAGCGCCTCGCGGATTTCCTCGTCGGTCACGTCGGCGACGACGCGGACGGCGCCGATGGCCTCGGGCAGGACGAATCGCATCCGGCCGCCCTCGGCCTTCTTGTCGTGCCGCATGAGGGCCAGGCATCGCTCCGGGTCAAGCGGCGCGCCCAGGCGCACGGGCAGGCCGAAGCGCTCCAGGAGGCGGCGCTGGCGTTCGACCACGGCGCGGCCCACGAGGCCGCGGCGCTCGGCGATGCGGGCCTCGGCGATCATGCCGAGCGCCACCGCGCGGCCGTGCGTCATCGTCGCGCCGCCCAGCCGGCCGCCCGCGGCGAGCGCCAGGCTCTCGGCGGCGTGGCCGATGGTATGCCCATAATTGAGTATGCGCCTGAGGTCGGCCTCGCGCTCGTCGGCCATGACGACGTCGGCCTTGATGCCGACGCTGCGGGCCACGATGTCCTCCAGCACCGCGGCGTCGCGGGCCAGGATGCGGGCGGCCTGCGCCTCCAGCAGGGCAAACAGGTCGGCGTCGCGGATGACGGCGTGCTTGACGACTTCCGCCAGGCCCGTGCGGAGTTCCTCTTCGGGCAGCGTGGCGAGCGTGCCGACGTCGGCCATGACGGCCGCAGGCTGGTGGAACGCGCCGACGAGGTTCTTGCACTCCGGGTGGTCGACGGCGGTCTTGCCGCCCACGCCGGCATCGACCTGCGCGAGCAGGGTCGTCGCCACGGCCACCCACGGCAGTCCGCGCATGTAGGTGGCGGCGGCGAAGCCCGCCAGGTCCGTCACCACGCCGCCGCCGAGGGCCACGACGGCCGAGCCGCGGTCCAGCCCGGCGCGCAGCATGCCGTCGTACAGGCGTGCGGCCTGCTCCAGGGTCTTCGAGGCCTCGCCGGGCGGGACGACCAGCGGCGCCGCCTCCACGCCGGCGGCGCGCAGTGCGTCGCGTGCCCGCTCCAGGTAGAGAGCGGCCACGTTGGCGTCGGTTACGAGGGCGGCGTTACGGCTTCGCGCCGCCGCCCTGGCCTCCGCCGCCGCCTCCGGCAGGAGGTTCGACCCGATCCGGACGGCGCAGGCGGAAGCGGTGGACTTGAAACGGACGTTTACCAGGTGCATGGGGGCTCGGCTTTCGCAGGAGTATTCTGACGGCAAAGAACGCGATCATCAGCACAAGGACCAGCGCGACCATGAGCACCAGGTACGGGTCGGCCCACGGGTGCCCTGCGCCGGCGGCGGGCGTCTCGTCCAGGGCTCGCGGCTGGCCCGTGTCGGGCTGGAGGCGCTGCGCGATTATCATCGGGGCGAAGCCTTCGCCGCGCGTCCCCTGGTACCTGCGGATTTTGTAGAAGTAGCCCTTCACGAGCACGTCGTCGCCCGCCCGCAGGTACAGCATCGGGTTGTCCTTGACGATGACCGTGGCCACGGGCCGCACCTGGTCGAACGGCGGTTCCTTGACGGTGCACTCGAAGAGGTGCGGCACGTCTTTCTGAAGGGCCAGGATCGGCACGCGGAACTGGGCGGCGCTCATGTACACGCCGCGGATGGTGACCGGCTCGCCGCGGAAACTCGACGGCAGCGCCAGCAGCGTGGCGTAGGGCTGGCACTCGGCGTCGGGCGCGAGCAGGTCGGGGTTCATGCGGCAGACCTGGTAGGTGAGCCAGTAGAACGCCTCTTCGTCGTAGCCGAAGGTGTTGTCCTTGACGTCTTCCAGGAGTGTCCTGCCCTTTTCGAGCAACTTCTGCCAGGTGGCCGCATCGTAGCGCGAGAAGACGGGAAGTTCGCGGACTTCCTCGGGCGTGAGGATGCGCCTTGCGGGAGGTTCGGCCCCGGCGGGGGCGTCTTGTGGCGGCTTGGCCTGGGGCGGCGGCGCGGTCGCGGCCGGGCCTGCCGCGGCGTCGCCCTGGCGGGCCGGGGCGGCTTCCTCGCCACAAATCCGCACCGCCGTTGCGGCCGGAATCAGCCCTGCCGCGCAGACGGCGGCCGCAACCAGCGCGATACGCGAGGCGGCATTACTCATAAGCGTCTCCGGCGTTCATTCTAGGTCCCTGCGCGCAGGCGGTCAAAAGGAAACCACGGCCGTATCAATAACGTGCGCCGGGGGCGGGTGTTTCGGACGGGCGCAAAAAACGGGCGTCCTCGAGTCGCCGTTTCTCGAGGACGCCTTGGCCGCCCGCGGCCTTGCAGTGCCAGCCCCTCAAACACTGCCTGGTCTTGAGCGACCTTGCTGCCGACTTCTCGCCCTTCTCTTACGGGTCCGCCCCGGCTTTCTTCCTCGCCTGCTCCGTTGGCCCCTGCATGACCCGCTGCTTATCTCCTTCTTCTCATGGATTCTTCGCGCGGGCGGCGCGGAAGGCAAGGGCGGGGCTGATTTTTCGCGCGCGGCGGCTGCGGCGCGCAGGCTATAATCGGCCCCGGCGCGGCGATACAACGTGGCACGGCCGGTTCGTCCGGCGGTGGTCGTTCACCGACGGTTCCCCGGCCGGGCAAGGCGGCCGCGCGCTGCGTGCCGGGACACGATTTCCGAGGCAGCCGCATGCCGCAGGATACATATGAATCTGCGCTCCGGTACCTCTTTTCGTCCACCGACTACGAGCGCATGCGCCGCGTGCGGTACAACGCCGACACGTTCAGCCTGGACCGCATGCGGCGGCTGCTGGACTTGCTGGGCCGGCCGCACGAAAAGTTCCCCAGCGTGCACGTGGCGGGCACGAAGGGCAAGGGTTCCACGGCCGCCATGGTGCACGCGATGGCCGTGGAGGCGGGCCTGCGGGCGGGCCTGTACACTTCGCCGCACCTGGCGGACGTCCGCGAGCGCATCCGCGTCGGCCGCGAAGACATCTCGCGCGAGGACCTGGCGCGCCTCATCCAGGCCGCCCGGCCGCACGCCGAGCGCCTGCGGGCCGAGGGCGACCCCGCGACGTTCTTCGAGATCTTCACGGCCCTGGCCTTCGCGCATTTCGCCCGGGTGCGGGCCGACCTGGTGGCGGCCGAGGTGGGCCTGGGCGGCCGGCTGGATGCCACGAACGTCCTCGTGCCGGAGGTCTCGGTCATCACGGCCGTCAGTTTCGACCACACGGAGCAGTTGGGCCGCACGCTGGCGGCCATAGCGGGCGAGAAGGCGGGCATCGTCAAGCCCGGCGTACCGGCCGTCTCGCAGCCGCAGGATGCCGAGGCGATGGCGGTGATAGAGGCGGCCGCGCGGCGGGCGGGGTCGCCCCTGGTCCTGGTGGGCCGCGACGTAACGTACTCGTGGCGTCCGGACGCGGAGGCCGGGCGCATGGGCGGGCGGCTGTCGGTCCGCACGCCGCTGCGAACGTATGATGATTTGTTTATTCCGCTCATGGGCGAGCACCAGGCGCTGAACGCCTGCGCCGCCGTCGCCGCGGCGGAGCGCTCCGGGCCGCTGGCGGCCCGCCTCACGCCGGACCTCGCCCGCCGCGGCCTGGCCGCCGTCTCCTGGCCGGGGCGCATGGAACTCCTGGCGGGCCAGCCGGACGTCCTGCTCGACGGCGCGCACAACCGGGCGAGCATGGAGCGGCTGCTGGAGGGGCTGCGGCGGCACTTCCCCGGCCGGCCGCTCGTCTTCATTTTTGCCTCGGCGGCCGACAAGGACGTGGACGGGATGCTCGAAGTCCTCGCCGGCGCCGCCGGGTGCGCCGGCGTCGTCCTTACGCGAACCGACAACCCGCGCGCAGCCGACCCGGCGGACCTGGCGGCGCGGCTGGCGCGGCTGGGCCGCATCGCGGCGGGAACCGCCGCCGACGCGCGCGCCGCCCTGCGCACCGCCGCCGGCCTGGCCCCGCCCGACGCCCTGCTGGTGGTTACAGGCTCGCTTTACCTGGTGGGAGAGGTAAGGCGCACAATCCAGCGCAACCTATGAAGCCCGTGGCGGGCTGGATGGAACCAGAGAAAGGGGCATCGTGAAATGGCGCGGCGGGCGTCGCTCCGGCGCAGCCCGCCTACGGCGGGCCGGAGCCGGGGCTCCGCACCCGCCACGCAGGAGGCCGGCGATGGTCTTTCAGCGGAACACGGGCCGCGGGTTCGCCGCGGCCGCCGTGGGCATCCTGGCTGCCGTCGCGGCGTTGCCTGGGGAACCGCTTGCGGCTCAGGAGCGCGTGAACCTGGCGGCGGGCAGGAAGGTGAGTTTCTCGCCTGCGCCGAACTACGCCCTGACCGCCAAGGGCGGCACCGATGAGACCGACCTGACCGACGGCCGTCTGGCCGCACCCAAGACCGACAGGCTCTGGTTTGACTCCGCCGCCGTCGGCTACTCGTATGCCGGCCTGAACCAGTTGGCCGTGGACCTGGGCGAGGCGCGCAACATCGGCGAGGTGGCCGTGCGGTTCCAGGGCGGCTCTCCGCAGGCCGGCATCTGCTTCCCCTGCCGGGTTGATCTCGTGGCCAGCGCCGACGGGGTGCAGTACTACCGCGTTGCCTCGTGTTCCCGATGGAACGAGGATGACTTCGACAACTACCGCGTGCCGCGCGACGAAGGCAAGGCGTGGGTGCACACGTTGCGCTTCCGCGACGTGAACGTGCGCGCCCGGGCGGTGGGGCTTGAGATTTACGGCACGGCGCTGTCGGTGACGGATGAACTGTGGGTTTACGAAGGGAGCGGCAACGCCACGTATCGGCCTGCAACGGAGGGGGCCGCGAGCGACTTCACGGTGTCGGCGCCGCGGATGCACTTCCACAAGCCGGTGGTTCACGTGCCGATAAACACCAGCGCGCCGACGCCCGTGGGCCTGCTCACGCCGCCCGGCCTCGGCAAGATGCGCGCGGCGGCCGTCATTGACCTGCCCCGGGGCGTGCGCTTTGAGGGCGGACACCTGGACGGCGTCGCGGCGTCGGCAGCCAGGGCCGAGGTGCTGGACGGCGGCGCGTTTACGCGTTACACCTTTGACGTGGATGTGGCTGCGGGAAAGAAGAACTGGGGCCGCCTGTACCTGCGCGCCGACTGGCATGATCAGCAGCGGGGCGTGCTCTGGTACCGGCTGCGCCCGCTGGGGCCGAAAGGCGGGGCCGAGGCCGAGCCGCCCCTCATTGAGCAACCCATCCTGGCGATTCAGGTTCCGCCTGCGCCCCGGCCGCAGCGCCTGATGACCGGCCTGGGGTGGTGCTCATTTGACGAGGTCCTTGCCTGGCCGGGCGCGATTGAAGCATTCCGCGTCCTCGGGTTCACGACCGTGCCGATGTTCGCCCGCTACACGCACCTGGACGACCCGGCGGTCAGGGATGCGCTGGAGCGTTTCCGGGCGGCCGGGTTCAAGGTCATCAACATTGACTCGACCTTTCACCACGCGCTGGCGAAGGCGGGCAAGCGCAGGGGCGAACTGGCATGCCAGTTTGCCGACGGCGGCCAGGGGCAGGAATTGTGCCCGTCGTATCGGGGTCCGCTGTACCAGGCCGAGATAGACCGCGTGGCGCGCGAGTGTGCCGCGGCCAGGGCCGACTACCTCTCGTGCGACGTAGAACTCTGGGGCTGGCGCGGCCCGGCCGACGCGCCGTGGTGCACGCGGTGCCAGGCCGACTTCAAGAAGAGCGGCGCGAAAGACTGGGCCGCCTGGCAACTTGACAAGGGCGAGGAGATCTGGCGCGACGTGGCGGCCCGCGTCCGCGCGGCCGTGAAAGAGGCCGGAGCGCCCGAACCGGAACTGGGCGTTTACGATTTCCGGCCCGGCCAGAACTACCAGAACTTCTGGCCTTTTGACCGCCTCTACCCACGGTACATGACTAACTCGCAGGTCTCCACGTATACGCCGCTTTATCCGTACCACCTGGCGATGGTGGGCGACGAGGCCAGGGCCGACCGCGCGCGCCTCCCGCGGTCCGACGTCCTGCCCTGGCTGACGCCCGGCAACGCGGGCACATTCCCCGGCGAGGCGTTTACCTGGGCGCTTGTGGAGTGCTTCGCCAACGGCTCGCGCGGCGTGCATTTCTGGAACAGCGCTCTGTGGGACGCCGAGTCGCTGGCCGCCCACGCCCGCGCCGTGCGCATCGCGGCGCCGGTAGAAGACGTCATTGTCAACGGCGCGCCGGCCGAGGGCGTGCGCACCGAGCCGCCCGTGCGCACCTGCGGAATGCGGCGCGGCGACGACATGTTCCTTCTCATTGCCGACTACTATCTGCGCGGCAAGAAAACGGTTGAAGTGGAACTTCCGATGCAGAAAGCCTGCACCGTAACCGACCTGGATGCGGGCGGGCAGGTGGCGCGCCTTGCGGCCGGAGAGCGCCGATTCCGCGTAGTCCTGCACGGCGGGCGGCCCGCAGCACTTCGGGTCAAGGATTAAGGCCACAGCGCCGCCGTGGCAGGCACCGTGCGGCGGCCGCAGGTTGCCCGACGCCCAACTTGTGCTTGGGAAGCCCGTCGCGCAAGGGGGCGCGAGCCTCGTCGCGGCGCGGCCCCATGACCCTTCCCGTCGGCGGCACGCACGCCTTTGACCCGGCGCCGATGCGGACCGTTACTTGCCCGTAGGCTGCCCGCTGCCGCCGGGGCCGGCGGCGAAGTCTTTCTCGGAAAACACCTCGGCCTCGAAGCGATAGACGGCGGTTTCCGGCCATTTCCACGCATCCGGCGGAAGGCCGGCCTTGTGCGCGCAGCAGCGGCCCAGGAACTCCTCCAGCGACCACCCCGTCTCGGTGGCGACCTGCGGCAGGAAGCAGCCGCTCCCGTACGGCCCCTCGATGCAGATGCCGTGCCTGCCCAGTTCGACGTCCTTCATGGGGTCCGCCGTCTTCTCCAGCGGCGTAAGGACGGAGATCTCGATGTCGATGTGCGCAAGTTCCCCGGCCGTCACGGGGCAGTCCAGGAACCGCGGGTCCCGCAGCACGGCCGAGGCCATCTGCGCCACCGTCCCCAGGAGCGGCGTATGCGCCTGGAACGTGCCGATGCACCCCCTGAGTTGCCGCCCGCGATGCAGGCTGACGAAGCATCCGCACGGCTGCCGGAGGGCCGGGCTCGCGGGGGGCGCCGGCGCCTCCCGCCGGGCCCCCGCCAACTGCGCCTCGAGCGTCTGCCGCGCAAGCGCGAGCAGCGCCCGCCGATCCTGGTCGCTCAGCATGGCCTACCCCCGCATAAGGGTCAGGAGCACCTTCCACAGGATGAACGCGATGACCGGCAGCATCACCAGCCACGTAATAAGGTTAAAATACTTGTCGATGAACCGCTTGGCGGGCGGCCCGAAGACGTAAACCAGCCCGGCCACGCCGAAGAACCGCATCGGCCGAAAAAGCGCCGACGCCGCCAGGTACGCCAGCGGGTGGACCTCCGAGAACCCCGCCAGCCACGAGCACACGCTGTACGGCACGGGCGTCAGGGCGGCGATGGCCACGGTCCAGAACCCGTACTGGCGCAGCAGGTCCAGGGCCTGGGCGGCCGTCTCGCCCCGGCCGAGCAAGTCCATGACGGCCACCACGCGGTCCTTTCCGACGGCCAGGCCGATCAGCATGGCCGTGGCCCCGCCCGCCACGCTCCAGGCCGTGCAGGCCATCGCCCACCGGAAACTGCTCCTGGGCCGGCCCAGGCACAGGGCGATCAGAAGGACGTCGGCCGGCACCGGGAAAAAGATTGCCTCGAAGAACGCCAGCGCAGCCATGGCCTTGCCGGCGTGGCGGGTCTCGGCCCAGCCGAGTATCCACTCGTACAGGCGGCGGACGAAGTGCACCCGCCGGGCCAGGCCGTGCGCCTGGATTTCATCCTGGATGATCTCGTCCGTTACGCCCGTCGTCGGCCCAGGCTTCTCGGCGTCTGGCAAAGCGTTGATCCTTGAGGCCGCCGCACGGTGCTCTGCGCGGTGGGGCTCCCGACCCACCGCGCACAACGTGCGATTTCAGCCCCCCAGTACGCGGGCGTGCGGCGGGTCAGGAGACCCGCCGCGCACGTGGCGCCTGCCGGCGAGTGTACGCCTAACCGCGGCGCGCAGCAAGGCCAATTGCCGCGCGGGGATTGCCGCGCAGGTTGACTTGCTCCCCGCAGCGCGTCACAATTACGAGTGGATGACTGCCGTAGTCGGCTTTGCCACGCGAGCCTTCTACAGCGACCTGCTCCGACGAGGCGGTCCCATGCTGCGTTTCACCTCATCGCGCGTCGGCCTGACGGTGGAAGCACCTGCCAAGGTGAACCTTACGCTCCGCGTCCTGGGCGTCCGGCCCGACGGATACCACCACCTGGAGAGCGTCGTCGCGGGCGTGGGCCTGTACGACGTCCTCTTATTGGAGCCGGCCGACGGCCTCCACTTCTCCTGCGACGACCCTTCCGTGCCCGCGGGCGACGAGAACCTCGTGATGAAAGCCGCACGCCTGCTGCGCGAGACCCGCCCCCCGCCTGCCCCCCGAAGCCTCGGCGCAGGCGGGTGCGCGGGCGCCCGCATTTATCTAAAGAAAGTCATACCGTCCGGTCGAGGACTTGGCGGAGGGTCCAGCGACGCCGCCGCCGCCCTGGCGGGCCTGAACGCTTTGTGGCGGTGCGGCCGGACCCCCGCCGAACTGGCCGCCCTGGGCGCCACGCTCGGCAGCGACGTGCCGCTCTTCTTCGGCCCGCCCCTGGCCGTGATGCGCGGCCGGGGCGAACGTATCGAGCCGGTCGAGGCCCGGCCCCGGTGGTGGGTCGTCCTGGCGTGGCCGGAGCACGGGAACCCGACGCCGGAAGTGTACGCGGCATTCGACCGCCTGCCGCAATCAGGGCCGCGACCGTACAGAGCCGCGACCGTAACGGAGCGGTGCCGTAGAGGGGACGGTGCCGTGGCCGTGGGGGACGCGCGGCGGCCCGCGGCCACCGACATCCTGAAGGTTCTGGACGGTCCGGCCCGCGCGGCCGCGGGCCTCCTGGTGAACGACCTGGAATCGGCCGCGAGGCAACTGCGGCCGGATGCGCCCCACCTGCGCCAGGCGCTGGAGCAGGCGGGGGCCGCCGCGGTCGGCATGACCGGCAGCGGGTCGGCGTACTTTGCCCTGGCCGACACGGAGGCCGAGGCCCGCCGCCTGGCTGCCGCTGTCCGCGGGCTGCTGAAAAACCTGGAAGCCGTCGCGGCGCCGCTGCTGCCTGGGCCTCTCGCCGCGCAAGGAGGAGCACCATGAAAGTCACGAACGTAACGGTCAAGTTGTCGCCGTCCACCGGCGACCGCCTGAAGGCCTTCTCGACGATGACGCTGGACGGCGAGTTCGTCGTGCGGGACCTGAAGATCATCGAGGGCACACACGGCCTGTTCGTCGCGATGCCTTCGCGGAAACTCACGGACCACTGCCCGAAATGCGGCGGCAAAAACCACCTGCGGGCCAAGTACTGCAACGACTGCGGGGCACGCCTGCCCGAAAAACGCATCTCCGACGAAGAGGCCCAGGGCAAACTTCACGCCGACATCGCGCACCCCATCAACTCCGACTGCCGCGCAAGGCTCCAGGAAGTCGTCCTCCAGGCATACCGCGAGGAACTCCGCCGCGCAGGCCGCGCAGAAGAGGCCGAGAAGGTCGTCGGCCAGGCTGAGCCGGAACCCCTTGAAGGCCAGCCGCCGCCGGCGCTGCCCTGATTCATCACTGGCCGCTTGTCACTGGCCACTTGTAACGCCGGCAACAACCGCAAGTCGTTGGTAACAAGTGGCAAGTGGCCAATGACAAGTGGCAGCCGTCAGGTGGCAAGTGACAGGCCGCCCGGCGGCGCCTGCTCCGGCACGGGCAGGCCGGCGGGGCCTGTGCATTCACCGGGGGCTGAATGTTGCGGATGCACCGGGCTTCCTCGGCGGCGCAGGGCCGGGCCGCGGGCACGTGAGGTCCGTTGGGTAACGTCCTTTTTCTCTTTGCCGTTTGCCGCCGCCGGGTCCCGAATTCCGCCTCCCGCCTGCCGCCTCCCGCCGCTGCCCTACCTGTGGATAACTTTTTGGCCGCGCCCGCGCGCCTCGAAAATGCCCGTTTTGACCCCTTTCGGCGGGGCAAAACGGCCCTGGCGCTAGCGCCAGAGGGGGTAGAGGGGCAAAATGTTAAGATAGGTAAGGCAAAATCGCGCGCTTTTTGAACGTTTTTGATCGTTTTTGACCGGAACAGGGTCCGATTTTGCGGTTTTTGAGCGTTTTTGGCGGCCTGTCATATTGGCAGTTATAGATGCTTCTTTGTGGAAAACTTTTCCCGCGGCCGAGTTTGCTGCGGATTCCCACGGCCGGACAAGCCGGCCGTGCCACGTCTTGGCGGGCCGGGCGGCCGGATCCTGGCTG
>Ga0194112_10001326_pt1 | contig 36517 bp, 30 predicted proteins | sample TA2MahC400mmetaG_FD_146191 | JGI IMG/M metagenome (GOLD analysis project Ga0194112, IMG submission 146191) | Freshwater microbial communities from Lake Tanganyika, Tanzania - TA2015016 Mahale Deep Cast 400m | ecosystem: Environmental > Aquatic > Freshwater > Lake | place: Tanzania: Lake... | reverse complement strand
TGGCCACCTCCTTTTTTAGGGGAGTATAGCCTTTTTCAAAATTCAAATCGTTCCCGTACAAAATATTGCAATTATCCAATGAAGTCATAGCGTTTTATGTTATGTTAAAATTTTTATTTGGACAGTAGTGATTCTTTATCTCTATTTATCGAATAGCATTGGCAATGGCTGGGGTACAAACCCCTACATGACGCGCGATCTCGGCCATCGGAATTCCGTATTCCCGGCTTAATTGCCAAGCCATCTTCGCACGCCCGCTGGAAACTCTCCAAGCCTGACCGCCCAAACGTAACTCCTTCTCTCCGACCCCCTCCTCTTCCATCAAATTCGGGGACACCATACATAATTCTTGACAGGCTGAAGAGATAACAATACTCTTGGGCCATAGCCCGAATGGCTCGAGTGGTACCTCCAGGAATTCCCCACCATATTACTCAGCGTGGCAACCGTCGCTAACCAACCTTTTTTGGCGAAGATGACTTTCGTGAATATATCTCGCTGATGGCCGGGTGGTCTTTTCAATATGCCATCGAGGTCTGGGCGTATTGTTTGATGTCAAACCACTTGATTGCCGTTCCTGAATCCAAGGAAGCCTTGCGGAAGGGGATTGGGGAGGCCCATCGGCGATATACACGTCGAGTCAATTTTCGGGAGGGGTGGAGAGGGCATCTGTGGTAGGGGAGATTTTCTTCTTGTCCTTTGGATGAGAATTATTTATTAGCGGTAGCCAGATATACTGAGAGGAATCCGGTTCGGGCAGGGATCGTTGAGAAGGCCTGGGAGTATCCACGGAGTAGCGCATCCGCCCATTTGGAGGGAAGGGATGATTTGCTGGTAAAGGTTTCTCTGCTTTTGCAGATAGTTGGGGACTGGAAAGAATTTTTATTGGCTGGAGATCCGGAAAGGGAGATCAAAGAGATTCGGGGTCATGAGCGCACGGGAAGGCCTCTTGGAAAGGAGAGTTTTGTAATCGGGTTGGAGAAAGCACTACACCGGATGCTTCGGTATCGTCAATCAGGCCCAAACACTACCCGTGAGCCTTGTGATAGGCAAACTTGATCTTACAGGCCAACCAAATCTGATGGTCTCGTAAAAAGTCCGAAAGCCCCTTTCCTCGTCATTCCGGCGAAAGTTGGAATTAAATTAATGGGGACACAGATTTTCGCAGATAACCACAGATAATTATTTTCTTTTTAATTTATCTTGATAATCTGTGTTCATCCGTGTCCAAAAAGCAATTTCCTATACAATCAAGTATTTATCAAACCTCTGGACTCCGGTTTTCACCTGTCTGCCAGGCACAGGCAGGCCGGAGTGACGACTATTTACGACATCATCAAATCTAAGTGAATAAAATCGGGAAAAAAGTGAATTTAATTTCCATTGTTTCCGGATGGACGAGAAAGGAGAATTTAAAATAGCACAATAATATTCATTTGTTGTATAATTATAAGGAATTGGCCTGTTTTTTGCGATATTTATTGTCACCATGTTGACCAGACGTGAAGTGTTGATTCAACTGCAAAGGTTGGGAACAAAAAAACAATCTTACCTCAAAACTTATCTAAGGGATTTTGAGAGTTATATGACCACAAACTATGGCCTAAAAGTTATTAAAACGCCAAAACGAAAAAAAGATAAATAACGACTGATGAACTCGTAAAAAGTCTGAAAACGCCCTTTTCCGTCATTCTGGCCCCGATTTTCATCGGGATAAACTCCAGCCGGAATCCAGTATTTTCAAATACTTATAAATACCCTGGACTCCGGTTTTCACCTGTCTGCCAGGCACAGGCAGGCCGGAGTGACGACTTTTTACGAGATCATCAACGACTGACATTTTATAATCTGGGTGGTAACTTATTTTCAACCCTGAGCCAGCCTAAGAAACTTTATTACAAATCGCCCCCGTCTTTCCCCTTCGGCACAGCAAGCCAGCCCCCAAACAAATGGCAATCCATAATATGATAAACTCGTAAAAAGTTAGAAAAGCCGTCACTCCTGCGAAAGCAGGAGTCCAGAACTGCTTGAATTAACTGGATTCCCGCTTTCGCGGGAATGACGAAAATGGGGTAAAAAAGACTTTTTACGAGATCATCAAATATGGTGCTCCCTGGAATTCGCCCGGAATTCGCGGCACTCAGTGCTTGAGTAAGGAATTATTCATAAACCGTCATTACTCAACGCCCTAAAACAATGGCATTCCTAATGAATCCCAGGTTCTCGATTTTGGCTTCGACTACATCTCCTGGTTTCAATAACCACCGTTCCGGGTCTGGCTGCCGGAATAAAGCAACACCCCCCGGAGTTCCAGAGGTGATTACATCTCCCGGTTCCAGGGTCATTTGCGACCAGTAGGCAATCAGGTCGGGAATTTTGAAGATCATCTGGTTCGTTGAAGATCTCTGCCTTGGTTCCGACTCTTTATTCACCCATAGTTCCATTCCTAAATTATGTGGATCGGGAATCTCATCCTTAGTGGCCAAATAAGGTCCCATGGGGCCAAAAGCATCCAGACTTTTGGCCAGGAGGATGAGCCTCTTGCCCATTTCCTTAGTTTGAATATCCCTGGCGCTGAGATCATTCATGATCGTATAACCGGCAACATAGTCATAGGCCTTTTCTGGGGAAATATCTTTCCCTTTTTTCCCGATCACGATGCATAGTTCGATTTCATAGTCCAGTTGTCTGGTAGATGGAGGATAAAGGATGGAGTCGTAAGGACCGGCCACCGCTGAAGAGGCCTTGAGAAAACCTACCGGCATTTCCGGGATGGGGACTTTATTTTCTGCGGCATGATCACGAAAATTCAAACCCATGGCAATGATCTTCCCCGGTCGGGGTACGGGGGCCTTCAGGGAGACCCCTGATAAAGGAAAGAATAGGGGCTCTTCTCGAAGCCCTTTTAGGCCTTTCTTTTCCGTCTTTGGCCTTTTTGCTATAGCCTTCATAGTTCGGCGAGCCAGGTTCATGGCCGCTTTCCCTTGTCTTAAAAAACCAACCATGTTAGCAGGAATGAGCTGGGCGGCCAACGGGTAAGGATTTTTCTCTTTTTCGAACTCTTTCAGATAAAGCGCTGCAGCCGGTTGTAAATTTAATATAATATCCTCGTCGAGAATAACTCCCAGCAGGAGCCGCCTTTCTTTGCGGCCTTTTAAACCGAAAGTTACCAATTTCATGGATTTTCCTCCTTTAATCTCTTTCTTCCCTTTTTATATTATAAGATTTTCCTAAGTGCTTCCAGTCCTTTTAAATAATTTTCTTTTATATCCCTCCACCCCGAGTTTTTTTAAATATATCCCCCTCCCCTGTCCAGGGATTTCATCGCTTTTTTAAGTTCCCTAAATTCTGATTCGGTCAACGGCAGGACGGGTTTGCGGCACTGCCCGACTTTCCCTCCGCGCAGATTGGTGGCTGCTTTGACCGAAGGGTTATAAGGATGGGTCCACAGGAATAAGTTGGTCGGGAACATTTTTTCCCACAAAGTCCGGGCTCCATGCAGATCCCCGGTTTGGACCAGATTGTAGAGCTGGACGGTTTCTTTGGCGAGGGCATTGGCTCCGCCGAGAACACCACCGGCGCAGCCAGCAAGCAGGCCAAAGAAAAAAGTGGGATCGCCGCCGTCAAAGATCCCCCCGCCCGTCGCAACCAGGGTCTGTATTCGGACGATATCCGCCGTGCTGTCTTTCATGTAGCGGATATTGTCGATTTTCAAAAGGCGTCGGAAAAGAGCGGGGGTAATGTCGAAACCGGAATGGACCGGGATATTGTAAGTCATCACCGGAATTTTGATTGAGGTGGCCACCTTCTCGAAATGGTAATAAACCCCGTCCTCTCGAGGGCCTTCAAAGAAGGGCGGAAGTACGAGTACGCAGTCAGCCCCCAGCCCTTCGGCGTTCTTGGCGTATTCGATACATTCTTTAGTATTGGTGGCCGAAGCGTGAACGATCAATCGGGCGCGGCCGTTGATGTGCTTCGCAGCCACTTCGGCTATCCGCCGCCTCTCCTGCGGCAAAAGAAAAGGGAATTCACCGGTCCCGCCGCAGACCAGAATTATGTGGACGCCCGCGGAGAGTATATTGTCCATATGCTTTTTCAGCGCCGCCTCATCAATGGCGCCGCCGTCCCCGTTGAACGTGGTGCAGAGGGCACAACAAACGCCTTTTAAATCAGCCATATATTCCTCCTATTAAGGGTTTTTCAGGCTTAATCCCACCAGCTTGCTGAATCTCTTGATTCCTGCATGGCGAAGAAAATCGGCGAGTAAAGTTTTTCAGGCTTAATCCCACCAGCTTGCTGAATCTCCCCATCGCCCGTCTGCTGCAGGCATAGCAGGTACATTGCCAGGGAAAAGGGGAAAGGTCAATGGTTTTTAGGCAAAAATTAAATTAGCCACAGAGGGCACAGAGATCGCAGAGTTATTAAAACCATGATTAAGAAAAAGAAACGGATAATTGTCAAACGTCTAAAGTGATCCAGATGCAGGCGATCCTGAAGTTGAAAAAAGGAAATTCCTATACAATTTAATTCAGGTTAAATACAATTAGAAGGATATTTTTTTAGGCTTTTTTCGTCACGCTTCAATTCCGACATTAGGGATAGGGGTCTGCGAGAAACAGAACTGGAGGGGGGAAGCAGAGGTATGTCCAGTGCAAAATAAGCAAAGGGTCCAAGTCTGTTCTTGGCTTTTTCTTAGGTCAAAATGAGCTTTTCGATCCTGGCTCCTAATTTAGGGCCCTCGGCCATCTCTCTTTTGATTATTTCAATCACGCTGCTCACCAAATTGCACTTAGACATGCCAAAATTTCTATGACAAATCCTTTTTAAGAATCAAGAGCATACTTAACCCTTTTACTTATTTGGTTCCGGCTACGCCGGTTTAGGGTGTTAAAGATTGCTGGCAAACATCTTCTTTTAATTCATATTTCTTTATTTTTCCTGAAGCCGTTCTGGGCAGGGGTTGATCCCAGATTATATACCTCTTCGGGACCTTAAAACCGGCCAGCTCCTTCTTGCACATCTCTTCGATCTTTTCAACTTCGATCCTTGCGCCCTCCTTGGGCACAATAATGGCCCATCCTACTTCTCCCCATTTAAGGTCCTGGATCCCAACGACTGCCGCCTCGTGAACCCCCTGGTCTTTCAGAATAACGTTCTCTATCTCTGCCGGGTAGACATTCAGGCCTCCGCTGATGTACATATCCTTTTTCCGGCCCGTGATATAGATATAGCCTTCCTCATCGTACTCGGCCAGATCCCCGGTATGCAACCATCCCCCTTCAAACACTTTCTGGGTATCCTCAGGGCGATTCCAGTAGCCCACCATTGTAGCAGGGCTGCGGATGACGATTTCACCTTTCACCCCAGGGGAAACCCTCTTCATGGACTCATCTACGATCATCAATTCGCAGTTGGTGGACGGTTTCCCTGCCGAGCCGATTTTCCTCAGGGCGTCTTCTTTGGGCAGGTAAAGCGCTATAGAGGGCCCTTCGGAAAGCCCGTAGCCCTGGAGCAGCGTCGTTCGGGGAAGAAGTTCATTGAATTTCTGGATCACCGAGACGGGTACAGGCTCAGCCCCCGTGGCCACAAATTCCAGGATATCAAGGCAGTATTGCCTTAGGTCAGGAAAATCGATCATTTGTTTCAAGATGGTGGGAACCAGTAGGATTTTGGTAATTCTTTCCTTTTCAATCAATCCCAGGAGATGGCCGATATCGAGGGCCCCGCTGGGCATGACCACCACGGTGCCCCCCATCCATAAAGCGGCCAGGGTAAAATCATGGAAGCCGGCAATCCAGCATAGGCCGGGTACGCAGAGATAACGCTCATTTGGGGTGACTGCAAAATCGCCAATTTGGTGGAAGGAGTTCCACAACAATGTGCCGTGAGTATGCATGGCCCCCTTGGGAAACCCCGTCGTTCCGGAGGTGTACTGGAGCACAAAGAGGTCATCGGTTTGGATCGCTATCCCTTCGGGTGATTCAGCCTGAGCTCTCTTGATAAGTGTTGAATAATATAATGCCGGAGGGTGATTCTCCTGGCCGATACTAATAATCTCTCGGAGACCCGGGGTATTTCTTCTCTCAAGGTCAACTTGATCCAAAAAGTCTGACCCGCAAAAAAGGATGGTAGCCCCGGAATCGTTGACGATAAATTCCACTTCTTTTGACTTCAACAGAAAATTGACAGGGGTCAACACGGCCCCCAGGCTTGCCAGGGCGAAGAAGATGTCGAACCATTCCGGGGAGTTTTTCAAGAATACGGCGATTCGGTCCCCCTTATTCACCCCCAATGACTTGAGGGCGTTGGCCAGTCTGTAGGCTCTATCCCTCATCTGCCTGTAAGTGATCTTTTCGTCCCTGAATACTATGGCATCCTTCTCAGGATCCACAAGGGAACCTATGTCCAGTCGCCTTAAAAAATACCCAAAATCCATCTCCAGTACCTCTTTTTTTGGGTAAGAAAAAAAAATGGAGCTTCCTGAATTATTGAGTTTCGCAAAAGTAATGGAACTTCACCCGGTCTACTCTTCCCCCCTCACCCCGCCTTCTCCCCCCCAGAGGGGGGAGAGGAGAAAGGTGAGGGGGGCCATCGGGATGCACCCCGGCGTTCCATTATGCGAAGCTCAATAAGCCTGAGATTTTGGCCAGGGGTAAGCTCGGCGTGGTTTAAGTTTCAGAGGTTCTAAAAAAGGGACATGAAGTCTTTTTTCTCTTCATGCCCCTTTGAGCTGAAATTATTTGCACCTGGGATTTCCGGTCTCCGCTGGAGGCACCGTAAGCTCTTCTTCCGGAATGATGATCGCTTTGCCGATGTAGGGGAAGCGGAAAAATTCGCTTTTTTCCTGGAAGACAGCAGCTACACCCGGAGTGATCATCTGGTGGTCGCAGGCCCTCATGGTCACTTTGCCCCATGGCGGATTGAAACTCATTCCTTCCCAGGCTTTGATGATTTTTTCAGCGTCTGTGCTTTTCGCTTTTTTAATCACTTCAGCTAGCCATTGGATGGCGTAATAAGCCCGCCCCATGGAGAGGTCGGGATACCAGAAACCAAGGTCCAGGCCCTTGTGTTTTTCGTACCACTCTTGAACGAATTTTTTATTCTCCGGGTTATCAATGGTGATCATGTAACTATCAGCGGTTACATGACCGATAGCTGCCTCCTTAATAATCTGTAACCGGATCGGGTCATTCAGGAAATAGTTTCCCGTGATCACCTTCCAGCCCAGCGAAGCCCCGGCCTTAAACAGATTATCCAGGTCCACTCCCCAGTTTCCGGTCAAAACGACCTCGGCGCCGGAGGCCATTATTTTACTTACGTAAGGGGCAAAATCTTTCGCTGCGATGGGATGGTAATCTTCTCCCACAATTTGAGCCCCCGGAACGGTTTTCAATTTTCTCTTGAACCCGTCAGCCGCTTCCCGGCCAAAGGCGTAGTCCTGGCAGAGGATATAGAATTTTTTGAATTTCGTGTATTTGGCAAAGTAAGCCACAATCGCCGCCGAATGCTGATCGGTGTTCAGGCAGGCTCTGAAAGTATAGGGGTTGAATTCGCTTCCCGTGATGCTGGCCGCCTCCGTCCCATAGGTAATGAATATTTTCTTGTATTTTTCGGCCACTTTCATCATCGCCAGGGAAATGTGGCTTCCTGTGCCCGTCATTATGAAATCCGCCTTGTCCTCAAGAATGAGCTTCGTGGCCTTGCGGGTGGCCACATCGGGCTTTAAGGCGCTGTCTTCCGAGATCATCACCAGCTCTTTTCCCAGGACCCCCCCTCGGGCGTTGATCTTCTCTATGGAAAATTTCACGGCATTGACGTACCGGTCCCCTACGTCTTTCATCGGGCCCGAAAGAGGTTCGCAAACCCCCAATACTATCTTCCCTTTCGTCGCTTGGGCAGGCCGATCCAGGGAAATCAGAGCCACAAGTAAAAATATAGCCATCAAGGCCATTGCTAATAAAAAAAACTTTGTTTTCATGTGCTGAGTACCTCCTTATTATTATATTCTGAGCAGTTCAAAGGTTGCGACGATCCCTCTTCCCAGGCTTTTCTTCACCTCCTTTATACCTCCAGGTATTTCTGGCGAATTTCAGGGTTTTCTTTGAGTTCTTGGCCCGTTCCCTGGAATACTATATTCCCTTTGCTCATCACATAAACCCTGCTTGCCAGCCTCAGGGCGACCCGCATGTTTTGCTCCACAAGAAGGATGGCAACGCCGTGGTTGTGGATGTCCCTGATGATCTGCTCCACCGTCTCTACTATCTTGGGAGCCAACCCTTCCGTAGGCTCATCCAAAAGCATGACTTCTGGGTTGCCCATTAAACCTCGGGCTATGGTCAGCATCTGCTGTTCCCCCCCGGAAAGATAGGCCCCTTTTTGCCCGTCCCGTTCCTGCAAAGCTGGAAAATATTTGTATATTTTTTCCACGGTCCATCCGTTTTCTTGTTTCTTCTGCCAGGGTTTCATACCGATGAGTAGATTTTCCCGGACGGTTAGCCGGGGGAAGATTCTTCTATCCTCGGGAACATAGGCAACGCCGAGGTTGGCGATCTCAAAAGAGGGCATCCCGCATATATTCTGGCCTTTAAAAATGATGTCACCGGAACGGGGGGATAAAAGACCGATGATCGATTTGAGGGTGGTCGTTTTACCCACGCCATTTCTTCCCAGAAGGGAGACGATCTCTCCTCCGTCAATTTCCAGGGAGATCCCTTGAAGGATGTGGCTTTCCTCATAGAAGGTGTTAAGGTCGCTGATCTTAAGCAGCATGCTTTACTCTTTCTCCTCGCCCAAATAAGCGTCTTTAACCCGCTGGTCGTTGCGAATTTCCTCAGGCGGCCCCGAAGCCAGGACCTGCCCGTAATAGATAACCGTGATCCGGTGGGCCAGGCTAAACACCACTTCCATATCATGCTCCACAATTACCAAAGTCCTGCCTGTGCTGACCCGCTCGATGAGCTTTATCGCTTCTTTCGTCTCTTCCGTGGACATGCCGGCCGTGGGCTCATCCAGAAGGATCAGCTCGGGATCGGTAGCAATGGTCAGGCCTATCTCCATAGCCCGTTGATGCCCATGGGCCAGTTCTCCGGCCATTTCGTTTTTCCTCTCCAGGAGGTCTATTTGGGACAGGATCCGCTCCGTTTCTTCCACAATTCCGTTCATCTTCGAGAGGCGGGAAAAAACATCAAGACGGGCGTTATTCTTCGAAAGCACAGCATTGCGCACATTTTCAAAAACGGTCATGGTGCGGAATATGTTGGTAATCTGGAAGGAGCGGGCCAGACCCATGCGGGTGATCTCATTGGGAAGGTAACCGGTAATATCTTTCCCTTTAAAAAATACCTTCCCTTGGCTGGGGGTATATTTCCCCGTGATTAAATTAAAAATAGTGGATTTGCCGGCCCCATTGGGCCCGATGATGGCATGCTTTTCCCCTTTCTGCAGGAGAAGATTGATTCCAAAGAGCACCTTCAGCCCGCTGAAGTCTTTGTGCAGATCCCTCAATTCCATGATAACCATAATTTATTTCCTTCACGAACCTTTCTGGGTGACGAAGATGGCCTTTACCTTCGTGGGAATCAGGCCAATAAATCCTCGGTGGAAGTAGAGAACCAGGAGGATAAAGAGGACTCCCAAAATAAACTCCCAGCGGTTGGTTAAGCTGCTGACCCAGTCCGTAAAATAAACATAAATGACCGCCCCCAAGATGGGCCCGAAAAAAGATCCCGTGCCCCCGAGGAAGGCCATAAAAAGGACCTGGGTGGACATGCCCAGGTCAATGGAGCTCGTGGCGACAAAGTCCTGGAACAGGGCAAAGAGGCTTCCGGCAATGGCGGCGAAGAAGGCAGCAATGGTAAATATGAGGAGCTTCGAGCGGTTCACTTGATACCCGAGAAAATCAGCTCGTTCTTCGTTCACCTTGATAGCTTTTATGGTGTTGCCAAAAGGCGTTTTCGTAAGGTACCATCCGGCGGCAAGACAGAGGAGAACAACGGTTAGGGTAAGGTAATACATCCCTTCCACCTGGTTGTGGTCGAGGGTCGCGATCCCTAAGTTTAGAGGACTCTTGGGAACAAATTTTCCGATTCCATCTTCGCCGCCGGTGACCTTGTGCCATTTCCAGGCGGTGGCCCAGAGGAATTGATTAAACGCTAAAGTCAGCAGGGCAAAATAGGCGCCCTTCCGCCGTACGCAAAAAAAACCAATGATCGCTCCGCCGGCGGCCCCAACGAGCCCTCCCAAGGCGATCGATGCCAGGAGAGGCATGCCGGCGACGTGTTTTAAAGAAAGGGCGGTGGTATAAGCGCCCAGCCCGAAATAACTGGCATGGCCGAAGGAAAGGAGGCCGGCATAGCCGAACAGGAAATTGTAACTGACCGCGAAAAGGGCAAAATAGGCGATCTCGTTCGCCATCCTGATTTGGACGATGGTCAAGACCCGGGGGGCGAAAAGAAGGAGAACGATTACTGCTATACCGATGACGATTCGCAGAGGAGTTGAGTTTCTCATACCTTTTCACCAAAAAGGCCCGTGGGCCTGCTAATGAGCACGAGGGCCATCAAAAGGAATTGAAATACCAGGGCAAGCTGGGGGATAAAAAGGATGCCAAACGATTGAAGCTCTCCGATCATCAGGGAGGCCAAAAAGGCCCCCATGATACTCCCGAATCCTCCTATCACCACCACCACGAAGATATCCACCATCATATCAAGTCCCATCCCCGGATAAGTGCTCAAGAAGGGAGCCGCAACTACTCCCGCCAGGCCGGCTAACGCGGCGCCGCCGGAAAATACATAGAGAAAAAGCCTGGGAACGTTTATCCCCAGGGCGCTGAGCATCTGGGTATCGGATACGGCAGCCCTGATGGTCATGCCCAGGCGGGTCTTAAAAAACACATAAGCCAGGACGGCCAGGACCAGCAAGGCAAAAAACAGGATAAAAAAGCGGTAGAAAGGATAGGTGAGGCCAATGAATTTGATGGATCCGGCAAGGGCGGAAGGAACATCCATGGGCCGGGGGAAATTTCCCCAAACCCATTTCACCACCTCCCCGATGACAAAGAAAACCCCAAAGGTGATGAGGAGTTCAAAGGCATGGCCATGAATGTGGACCTTTTTCAGGAAATACCGTTCCACCAGGGCTCCCAGAAGGCCTACGGCAATGGGAGCTGCGATGAGCGCCAGCCAGAAGTTTCCGGTCGCAAGGACCACCGTGTAGCCGAAGTAGGCTCCCAGCATGTAGAAGGCGGCATGGGCAATGTTGAGCACGTCCATCATTCCAAAAACCAGGGTCAAGCCTGAAGCAACTAAGAATAAGAGCATTCCATACACCAGGCCGTGAAGGGCGTAGATTAATAAGGTGGACATCGTCAATTCCATAATGGCAATCCTTTCCTCAAGAGGAAGATGGCGTCAGGCCTTGGATTGTGAATCAATCTTTCTGATAAGTCTTGCAAATTATTTACTGCTGTCTTGATGGTGAGGTGATTAAAGGATGGGTTTGCCGAATAATGAATATTGGGATTGTCTATCAGTCCATGGAGTGGAAATTTTCTCATGGCCTGATCGCCGCCTGGGTTATTAGCCGGATAAGTAGGCATTGCCGGTCCAAAATAAAAAAGCCGGACCATCTTTTCGGCAACCCGGTTTTCTATGAAATTGACCAACACACACCTCCACAAATATAGGGCGGCACGAATGGTTGAAGTCAACAGCAAACGATTTAGACTTATTAATATTTTGGGAATATATTAGAGTGGGTGTATTTTAGAAAAACGATAAAATATAGTCAAGCGAAAAAATAAAGGATAAGGGTCAAGTGTCTAAAGCGATCCGCCTGAGGCGGATTAAAGTTGAAAAAAGGAATTTCCTATACAATGCACTTAGACATGCCAAAATTTCTATCACAAGTCTTTTTTAAGAATCAAGAACAGACTTGACCCCTTCATGACCCCTTCCCCACATCAAAGATTGTTCAAAGGCGGTTCAAAAAATGCCTGATCAGCAACCACCTTGACATCCCCTCTCCGATTTCATACAATCCAACCAAAATTCCGAGAAAATAAAAGGTGTCCGGTACCGCTTCGCCCCTGCCAAAATTTCTATCACAAGTCTTTTTTAAGAATCAAGAACAGACTTGACCCCTTCATGACCCCTTCCCCACATCAAAGATTGTTCAAAGGCGGTTCAAAAAATGCCTGATCAGCAACCACCTTGACATCCCCTCTCCGATTTCATACAATCCAACCAAAATTCCGAGAAAATAAAAGGTGTCCGGTACCGCTTCGCCCCGTGGGTTTTCTTTTGGTGGTCCGGTCTGGCAGGTTTTTCTGGATTCTGCAATTCTGAATTCTGAGCCTTAAAAAGACAGTTTGCAATGATAGGAAATTACCGAAGGAAATTGAAAACTCCAAATCCGTTTTTATTGAGTTCTTCCTGAATTTTTTAGTTTATGATATTTCCATTGCAAGTAAACATCTCAAGTAGAAATCTGGAAATGCCGAGAATGATATCGAAGAGGAAGAAGAAAAATTTGCTTTTGCTGCTTGACTTAATTTTTTGTTTTAATTAAAATGCAATCTGGATTGTAGAGGACTTTTTTGATTAGTTATGTATTTCATATAGTTAGTAAATGTTCGGTCAAATTCCAAGGAACTTAGATATGCCTACCATCAAAGATTTTGAAATCGAGACTATCCAAACAACTATATTTACACCGGGCCTGTCCTTTGCTAGTTCGAGATTATTGGCTTCTGCTTTGGAAAAATGGGGCAATATTTTCGATTCTCCTCCGATAAGTTTACCACTTCCACCAGATGTCCCCTCAGAAGTTCCAAGGATCATCTTACAAAGTTCGAGCATGCATAAGAAACTCGAACTTGCTCCCAAAAGAGCCAATTTGTTCTGGTTAAGACAGAACGAGACGGATACAATCATTTTGGAAGATTATCTTCACTTTGCGGCTGATGTTTTATGTAATTATGTAAACATCGTTAGCGGGAAAGTTGGAAGAATAGCAGCGGTTTTAAATAGATCCTTGAGAAGTCCGAATCCAGGGCTATTTTTGGCAGAGCATTTTTGCAAAGAAAATTGGCTAACTGCACCATTTAATCGTCCAGAAAGTTTTGAAATTCATGCTCATAAGAGATATTCCTTCGTTAATCGTTTCAATGTGAACAGTTGGGTACGCTGTAAGACTGGGATTGCAAAGCCAGACAAATCAATTATACTTGTTGAACAGGATATAAATACGGCCGCAGAAGAAATGGAAATGAAAGAGTTTTCCGACGGAGAAATTAGAGACTTTTTCCGGCTAGTAAACGAGGAATTTAATTCGATCCTTTCTTTGTATTTTCCGGGAGGGAAATAATATGAAACAAACTCTTTTTTTTGAAGCTGGAAAAGTATCATCAGTTGCACAAAAATGGCCAGAAGATTTTATTGATGACGTGACTCTCCATACCAGAGTTTTGTCTGGAAAATCAGCTAAACGACACTTATCGATTTTAAAAACACTCGACGTGGGTGCTTTTTCCAGCAAGGCCAGCGTTCACTCATTCAAATTAGAGAATTTTGGGTTGCAGCTAATAAATAAAACTAATTATACTCATGCCTATGTTATTTCGCATGATGCGTTAACGGGTCTGAAGGCTATTCCCGCGCATGCAACAGGGGAAAACAACTGGGTCGCCGCAACATGGGAGTTGCCGAAAGTTCCTTCGCTTCAAGAATATTTAAACCGGGTATGGGCAAAGATTAAAAGAATAATGCAACTCCCAAGCAATTGGGATTCATATGGGGCGATTCAAGTTCCGCTGAGAACGATCGCGAGGGCTCTTGAAGTATTAATTGAGGCCTATGAGGTACAGGATCAAATGGGCTATGAACCACTCATTCCATTTATTGCTCCTTGTGCAGACGGGAGCATTCAATTGGAATGGGAAAATAACAATAAAGAGCTTGAGGCAAGAGTGGCTCCTCCAGCAGAGGAAAAAATAGTTTTGCTCAGAGGTTCGAAGAAAGAACAAGATTACCAAGAAGACATAATCGATTCTCCTGCGGAAATAGTGCATTATCTGCTATGGCTTTGGAAGAATGAATAGGTGCAATGCTGCCGCAAATCAAAGGATACGAAGAGATTAAGGATGAAGATGAGCTTTATAGAAGAATCCATCCTGACCAGATAAAATGCGGGAAAATAAGCTCTGCGGCTTTTAAACAAAAGACTCCCGACTTATCGTTAAGCATTGCAAGACTGACGACTCCTGGAAAGGTTTTGCAGGGATATCCAAGACATGGACTCGGAGGGTTGATCGCGGGGATTTTCCGAAAAGAGAAGTTAGAAGTATTTCACGCTCCTGTCCCATGCAATTATGCGCATGCAATTGTCTATGGCAAAATTACAGATTCGAAGGCAAAAAGGATAGCCAACGCTGCGAAACTAATTTGTAAAAATTTGTAAATGGGGTCATAAATGGGCATAAGTATTTATGTCGTTTCCCTCGAATCAGGTTCTGTTCCAAAGTTTCTACCTCTTTGGCAAAACCCCTGCTATCCCTGAATTAGGAGACGTTGTGTCCCGGATTTCCTTCTAACGGCTGCCTCTGTCGCCATCCTTCCTCTTCTTCCCATCGGCATGGGAGATCCCTTTGATTTTTTTCTTGCAAATTAGAAATATACTTCTATAATGCAAATATGATTAAGCGTCATCTATGGGCCTTGATAATCTCCCGCTTGAAAAATTTTCCGGCAGTTGCGCTTCTGGGGCCGCGGCAATCAGGGAAAACCACACTCGCGAGCAGTCAATAAAGCCATTGGGATTCGCTTGCTTCTCCCCTTTTTTTCCATTATAATTTGCGCCATTAGAAATGATTTCTGCAAAAGAGGCTGGATTTGGGTTTTACCTGCGGGATCATCGGGCTGCCAAATGCCGGAAAGTCAACTATATTCAACGCTCTCGGCTCGGCCAGGGCAGAAGTGGCCAATTATCCGTTTTGCACCATCAATTCCAATCAGGGTATTGTCCCGGTTCCCGATGATCGATTGCAAAAGCTGGCCAAAATTCTCCGCCCCGAGAAAGTAACCCCCACGACTTTAGAATTCTGGGATATTGCCGGGCTGGTCAAAGGGGCCAGCCGGGGAGAAGGGCTGGGTAACCAGTTCCTGGGCAATATTCGCAACGTTGATGCCGTGGCCCATGTCGTCCGCTGCTTCGAAGCTGAAAATGTGGTGCATGTTTACGGCTCGGTAGACCCACGCCGGGATATTGAAATCGTCCAGACGGAACTCATCCTGGCCGACCTGCAAACCGTGGAGAAACGCATTAGTAAAGCCACTCACCAGGCTAAAGTCGGGGATAAAAAATCCTCAGCGGAAATACCTTTCCTCAAGGAAGTTCAGACGTGCCTCTCCAGGGGCCTTCCTGCAAAAGGGTTACTTCTTCCCGAGGAGGGACAGAAAATTATTCATTCCCTGGAATTGCTAACGGGAAAGCCGCTTCTTTATGTGGCTAACGTCAGCGAAAAAGAATTGAAGGAGCGCCGGTGGGTTTCCCAGGTAGAGGCCCTGGCCGCCCCGGAGAAAGCCCAGGTGGTGGTCGTCTGCGGCGACCTGGAGGCTGAAATGGCCGAGCTTTCCGAGGAGGAACAAGCTGAATTCTTGAAAGAGATGGGCCTTACGGAGTCGGCTCTGAATCAGCTTATCCGGGTTGGTTACCGACTCTTAAATCTGATAACTTTCTACACCACCGTAGGTCCGGAACTCAGAGCCTGGACTGTCCCTGCCGGAACTCGCGCCCCCCAGGCGGCCGGGAAGATCCACACGGACATGGAGCGGGGGTTTATCCGCGCTGAGGTCATTTCCTTAGATGAATTTGTCAACACCAGGTCCATGTCGTTGGCCCGGGAAAAAGGACTCATCCGGGTGGAAGGTAAAGATTACATCATCCAGGATGGCGACATCCTGCACATTCGCTTCCATGTCTGAAAAAAAACCCTTTCTTCAACCATCAAAGCGCGCCATGATTGTCCTTCCTATTGGCCTGGCGGCCATTTCCTTCGCCGCCATCCTGATCAAGGTTTGCGATGCTCCCCCTCTGGTCATTGCCGCTTACCGCCTTAGCCTGGCCACTTTATTTCTCCTTCTTTTTACCCTCCCCCGGACTATCGGGGAATTCCGCCAGATGGGCCGGCAGGAAATATTAGCGTCCACCCTGGCCGGAGTGTTTCTCTGTTTTCATTTTGCCCTCTGGATTACCTCCCTGAAATATACATCCGTGGCCAGTTCGGTGATCTTTGTCACCACCAATCCTATCTTTGTCGCCCTGGCATCCACCTTTCTTTTGCGCGAAAAAATCTCTGCCACCCTCTTTCTCTCCATATCAATAGCCGTCCTGGGGGGCATAATCATCGCCTGGGGGGACTTAGGCCAGGGTAAAGAAAATCTTTACGGAAATTTCCTCGCCCTGTTAGGAGCCATCATGGCCACCGGTTATCTTCTGGTGGGAAGGCGCGTTCGCCAGCAGATGGGACTTATGGCCTACATCACCCTCGTTTACGGAGTGGCTGCCATCCTTTTAATCTTCCTGGCCCTGATCAGCGGGAATTCTTTATTCAACTATACTCCCAAAACTTACCTTATTTTTTTTCTTCTGGCCCTCTTCCCGCAGCTAATCGGTCATACTACCCTTAACTGGGCCTTAAAATTTTTTTCAGCCACCCTGGTCGCCGTATTGATCCTGGGGGAGCCAATCGGGGCCACGATTCTGGCTTTTCTCCTTTTAAAAGAGCCCTTGACTAAAAAGCTCCTTTTTGGAGGAACCCTCGTCCTTCTGGGCATTTATTTTTCAGCCCGGGAAGAAAGAAAATTGGGGAAACTATGATGGTCCAGAATAACATTTTCCTCTGGAAATTGGCCTTCTTACTGATAATCGCTCTGACCGGTTGCGCCCCCTCTAAAAAAGAGTTGCCCTACGCGCCTTTCGATCGGGAAAAGATCCGGCTTTATCGGGAAGAAGGACTGGCCTCCTGGTATGGAGAAGAATACCACGGCCGCAGGACTGCCAACGGCGAAATCTACGATATGTACGCCATGACGGCAGCCCACCGAACCTTACCCTTCAACCTCCGTGTCCGGGTGACAAACCTGGAAAACAGAAAGGTGGCGGAGTTTCGCATCAACGACCGGGGACCTTTTATCCCGGGCCGCATCATCGACCTTTCCAAAAGCGGCGCCCGGGCCATAGGAATCCTGGTAACAGGGACCGCAAAAGTATCTGTCGAAGCCATAGGCTTTTCCGTAGATGAATCCTTACTCTTCAAGGGGACTTATGCAATCCAGGTGGGAGCTTTTACGGAAAAAGAAAATGCCCTGCGTTTTCAGGAGGAATTAAAGAAAAAGCATCCGCATGTTAATGTCGTCCTATGGGAGAGTAATGTAAAACGATTCTACCGGGTCCGCCTGGGGGCTTTCCGCTCAGAAGCAGAAGCCCGGCGTTATTCTGAAACATTGCGAAAAGATAATCTTTGGGGATTTGTGGTGCGGGAAGACTAATAAAAAGCGCTGCCGTATGCGGTAGAACCGCAGCATTTTTTTTATAAACCCTTCCGCTGGCAGGCGCCTTGTGCTATATTATTCATTGATTTTTTGTATCGGTATAGAGTTTTGAAAAAATGGCGGCAACGCCTCTGTTTGGGCCCGGGGGCCAGGCCGGAACGCGCCGGAAGCATCGGTTGGGTTTCCCCTTGTCATCGAGGATAAAAGCCCGTTTCCGCCGGAGGAGGCGGGGGGCGTTTTCCCCGCCCCACCTGCGAAGAAATAAGCGCCTTATGATTCCAAGCGGGCCGGTCTGGCCCCCGGGCCCTGGAACTCCTTGGCCTTGGTGACACACCTTTCGTCAAAGAACTAAAGTGTTACTCTTTTTTAAATCAGGAGGGTCGTGAATGAGATTCAGGCTAAAATTTTCTGGCCTGTTGCTTGTTGTTCTATTCATTATTTTTTTCCTGGCCGACCGGGCCCTGTCCATCTCCCTGGAAGGTCGGGTCAATGAATACACTCTGGGGAACGGGATGAAAGTTCTCCTGCTTAAGCGCCATCAATCCCCTACTTTCTCTCTTTATATCCGTTTTCGGGTTGGGGCCGTCGATGAAAACCTGGGCATGACCGGAACGGCTCACCTCCTCGAACACATGCTCTTTAAAGGAACCAAAACCCTGGGCACCAAAAATTACCTCGAGGAAGAAAAAATATTAAACCGAATCGACTCCGTGGCTATGGCCCTCGACGCGGAAAGGGACAAAGGAGAAAAGGCGGATAAAGATTTCCTTAAGTACCTGGAAAAGATCATCCGGGAACTAACGGAAGAACACCGGAAGTGGGTTATCAAGGACGAGATCGAACTAATCTACTCCCAGAACGGAGGGGTGGGGTTCAATGCCATGACCAGCGTGGACACCACCACCTATTTAATTAATCTGCCTTCCAACCGCCTGGAACTCTGGGCCAGGATCGAGTCCGACCGCATCCTCAATCCGGTTTTGCGGGAGTTTTATTCTGAACGGGACGTGGTCATGGAAGAGCGCCGTCGTTCCTACGACTCCCAGCCCGAACGGAAACTATCAGAGCATTTCCTGGGGGCTGCTTTCCTGGCTCATCCATACGGCCGGCCCATCATCGGCTGGGCCTCAGACATCCAGCATCTGAATAAACAGGCCACCGAAAAATTTTTCCGCGCCTTTTACTCCCCGGCTAACACGGTCCTGGCCATCGTAGGCGACCTCAACCCCGAGGAAACCATATCCTTGATTAAAAAATATTTCGAACGTATTCCCCCGCAGGCTCTTCATCCGCCCCTGCGCACTAAGGAGCCGGAACAGCCCGGCGAACGCCGCGTCCAGGTGATTGCCGACGCCAACCCCCGCTTGATCATGGGCTTTCATAAACCGAACCCGCCCCATGCCGACGACGCGGTCTGCGACATCATCGAGGGACTGTTGAGCTACGGGCGGACTTCCCGGTTTTACAAACGTTTGGTCGAGGAAGAAAAAATAGCGGTGGAAATCTCCGCTTACAATGGTTATCCCGGGGAGCGTTATCCAAACCTTTTTGCGGTCTTCGCCACTCCCCGTCATCCCCATACAGCGGAAGAGCTGGAAAAAGCGATTTACCGGGAGATTGACCGTTTGCAGAATGAGCCAATTTCAGAGCAGGAGCTTAAAAAAGTAAAGAACCTGATTCAAACCGATTTCCTCCGCAAACTCAACTCCAACTCCAAGCTGGCCTACTGGCTTTCTTACGGGCAGAGCCTTTTTGGAAACTGGCAACATTTCACCGAACGGTTGGCCTCCTATGAAAAAGTCTCCGCGGAAGATGTCCGGCGGGTTGCCCAAAAATATTTTATCCCGCGCAACCGCACGGTGGCTACCCTGGTCAAATCTTCTGAATCTCCTTGAATATAAGGGAAGCTGTTATGAATCGACGGTCCATCAATGCTTTTTATTCCTTCCTGCTACCATTATGTCTTCTTTTTTTTATGGCCGGCCTGGCTTATGCGCAGGACGAATTTCTCCTGAAGCATCCCCGGGAAATGAATTTTCCTACCCTTTCTTTCGTTCCGCCCAAGGCCGAGCGAGTCTTGCTCTCCAATGGAATGGTCCTCTATCTTCTCGAAGACCCGGAATTGCCCTTGATCCAATTTTCCGCTCTTATCCGCACGGGCTCGATTTACGATCCTCCCCAGCAGAGCGGGTTAGCCAAATTGACGGCAACTTTACTGCGCGCGGGGGGAACCTCTGACCGGACGCCCCAGGCCATCAACGAAGAGTTAGAGTTCATGGCTGCGGAACTGGATTTTTCCATGGGCAGGGAGTCGGGAGGGGCTTCTCTTTCCGTGCAGAAAAAAGATTTCCCCCGGGCCTTATCCATCTTTGCCAGCCTGCTGCTGAAGCCGGCCTTCGACCCCCTTCAGCTCGACCTGGCCAAAAAGAAAAAAATTGAAGCCATTCGCCGCTCTAACGACAACCCCGAAGGGATTGCTTACCGCGAGTTCCGCAGGGTTCTCTATGAAGGAAATCCCCGGGGGCAAGTTCCGACAGTTGAATCCATCCAGAGCATTAAGCAAGCCGACTTGCTGGCCTTCCACCGTAAATTTTATAAACCCAACAATATGATACTGGGAATCTCCGGAGATTTTAAAAAGGAAGAGATGATCGCCTCCCTGGAAGGAGTCTTCCGCGGTTGGGAACGTTCCTTGATCGAGATTCCCTTCATCCCCATCCCGTCCCCCAGAAATAAAAAAATGATCTACCATGCTAAGAAGGATCTTCCCCAGTCTACTATCCTCATGGGGCATTTCTCCATACCCCTCGACCACCCGGACTATATTCCTTTTAAGGTTTTAAATTTCATCCTGGGTGGAGGGGGATTTAATTCCCGGCTGACCCAGGAGATCCGCTCGAATCAGGGGCTGGCGTATAGCGTGGGAAGTTTTTACCAGGGGCGCGTTGGTTATGGCGTCTTCGGGGCTTTTTGCCAGACTAAATCCGCCACCACCCATAAGGTCATCTCTCTTCTCTATCAGATGGCCGAAGAAATAAAAAATAAAAACAGGCCCACCCCCGAAGAATTGGATTGGGCCCAAAAGACCCTGGTCAACCAGTTCATATTCTCTTTTACATCCTCAGCCAGTATTGTCAGCCAGCAGATCCAACTGGAATACGATGGATTGCCGGAAGATTACCTGGAAAAATACCAGGCCCGGGTGGCTGCGGTCACTCTAAAAGATCTGGAGCGGGTGGCTGAAAAACATCTCCACCCGGAAAAGTCGCTCCTTATGGTCGTGGGCAAAGAAGAAGATTTCGATAAGCCTCTTTCCTCTTTCGGCCTGGTCAACCGGATTGAATTAAAAAAATTTAATTAAGGATTCCCTATGAAAGTCCTCCTTGTGCAACCTCCATACCCTTTTTCGGAATTTCCCAAACCATCCTGGGCCTTGATGTCCCTGGGCGCTGTCCTCCGTCAGCGGGGCGTGGAGGTGAAAGTTCTCGACCTGCTTTCCACCCGTTACTCCGATCAAAAAATCGAAGATTGCCTGGCCCGTTTCCAGCCTGATATCATCGGGTCAACCAGCGTGACCATGAACTTTCCCTCGGCCGTTAAAATTCTTAAGCGCTGCAAAGCGGTCTCTCCGGAGAGCGCCACCGTCATGGGTGGCCCTCACGTTACCTTCACGGCCCAAGAAACTCTTAGCTATTTTCCCGAAGTGGACATTATCGTCCGCGGGGAAGGGGAGGAAACCCTCCCGGAACTCGTTGCCGCCCTCGACGGAGAAAAAAAATTACAGGAAGTCAAAGGGCTGACTTTTCGCCAAAATGGAACGATCCAGGAGACTGAAGACCGGCCTTTTATCCCGGACATCAATCTCCTTTCCCAACCTGAGCGCACCCTCTTTCCCCTCTCGCGCTATCTGGCTATGCGCGTTCCGGCGAGTGTGCTCACCAGTCGCGGTTGCCCTACAGGGTGTTCTTTCTGCGTGGGGTATCGCATGACCGGCAGGAAGGGGCGTTTCCGTGATCCGCTGCGGGTTGTCGATGAAATAGAATCAGCTCACCTCCTGGGGTTCGAAGACATATGCATCGACGACGATCTCTTTACCCGCAATCGCCGCCACGTCTTCAGCATCTGCGAGGAAATTGGCCGGCGGGGTTTAAAATTTAAAATGTATATTTTCGCCCGGGTGGACACGGTTAATCCCGAACTTCTCAAGAAGTTGAAAGAAGCTGGCTGCGCCATGATCTGCTTCGGGCTGGAAAGCGGAAACCAAAAAATTCTCGACCTGGCCCATAAACGAACTACTATAGAGAAGGCCCGGAGAGCCATGCAGTACTGCAAGGACGCGGGGATAGCCCCCCTGGGGTCATTCATCCTCGGGCTGCCCGGAGAAACCCGGGAGACCATGGAAGAAACCCTTTCCTTTGCCCAGAGCCTGGGAATTCCTCATGGCTTTCATGTTTTATCCCCCTTTCCCGGGACGCGAATCCGGGAGAAAGCTGAGGAATACGGGATAAAAATTCTTACAGACGACTGGTCCCTATACGACGCCGACCATGCCGTCACTGAGACCGAAGCTCTCAGCGCGGCTGAAGTAGAAAGGTTTGCCAAAACATTTTTCCAGAACCTGGGCACAGAGATTGAGAATATGACAAAAGCGACTCTGGCCGGGACTTATGCCGGACCTTACCGGGAAGAGATGGAAAAAAGGCTGGAAGTGGATTTCGCCTGGAAACTCCTTTCCGGCGACCTTCTGGAAGAGCTGGGGAAAATTCCCAATCCGGAACACCTATCGCCCTGCGAAAAAGACGATCCCCTTCCGCTTCTGGCCCAGCGTATGGCTGCGGCGACTTCTTTTCCCCTGGGGTTCGTCGAGGCCAAACTTAGAAAATTTTCGGAACGAAAATTTATCATTTGTCAAAAAACTTCGGAATCATACCACTGGCAATGGAAGGATATTTAATATCGCGTATCAATTTAGCGGTTTGAAAAAGTGGTTTTACCACCTTTGTTGAGGTCCGGGGGTCTGGGTGGAACGCGCCGGAAGCATCGGCCGGGTTTCCGCTTGGTTACGAAGAACCCCGCTCGTTTCCGCCGGAGGAGGCGGGGGGCGTTTTCCCCGCCCCACCAGCGAAGAAATCAGCGCCTTATGATTCCAAGCGGGCCGCCCAGGCCCCCGGACCATGGATTCCCTTGGCCCTTACAACGCACCTTTTTTCAAAGAGCTAAAGTGTTCCAATATTGCTAATCCCTTTGCGCATAACTTCATTAGTAAGCGCCTCCCACTTCAGGCTCTTTCCTTCCAATATTCCGCCCGCTTCAATTACCAATTGCGCGGCTTGAACTCTCCCCAATAGTTTTCCCGTAGGAGTAATACGGGCGCATTCCGAGGCAATCACCGTCCCTTCGGTGCGCCCGCCAAGAATCAATGTTCCTACTTTCATCTCCCCTTGAAAGACACCTTCCCGGCCGATGATCAGCGTGCCCTGACCGTTGATCTCTCCAATCAGCCGGCCGTCTAAGCGCACCACGCCGGCGCCAAACTTAACAGCGCCTTCCACTGAAAACCCTTCGCCAATAAGGCTTATCTCCTTGTCTTCCTTTGAGAAGATACTGCCCAGAAATTTTTTCCTTTTTTTTCTTTTCAGTGGGGTCCACCGCTGATTCATCGCCAGCCTCCCCTTTCATCATCGGCCTCAACCTTCCGGGATGGCCACAGATTTCTCCAAAATCAGCTTCCCTTCTTGGGAATAGACGAAAATGGTTAAAGTCTTAAAAACCACTCCGGATGAGCCATCGAAAAAGGCTTCAATAAATTTCTGCTTTTCCACTTGGAACTTTTTCCCTTTTTGCGGCTCCAGGGGAATATTATTGTCCAGGCGCATTTCCGGAACGACCCGATAAATGGGATTCCGAAGAGTTTCATTCTGGGCGACCATGGCCAGGGTTCCCGTAACAGGATGTTTCTGGGGATTTTGATTGATCAATTGAAAGCTCACTGAAAATCCCCCTCGTTTTGCCCTGCGGCTCACTTTCAAGTCTTCGATGGCCAATGAGGGTAAAGTCATCTTTGTGGAGGTTTTTTCCAAAACGGCTTTCTGCACACTTTTTTCCAGCAAGGTTATCTGGTTGGTAAGCTGTTGCACCCTATTGATTAGATTACTCCGTTCGTGGAGGAGGGTGAAGTATTGATGGGCGAAAAAAGCCAGGGCCCCTGCTAAGAAAACCCCCCCTAAGGCAAGAATGATCAGAGTCCGTTTCTCCAGCCTTAGGATCCGCACTCTGTCCAACGAACGCATGATGATGAAAAGCCAATCCCCAGATTTCATCCGTCCTGCTTCTTTCCGGAATCATAGAAACGTTAAATTTGTAAAAAAATTAATGAATTTATTGAAAAATGTCAAGACAAATTAAATTGGCGGCCCTCTCCTTCAAACGGAAGGTTTTATTTTTGGCAGGACTGATAGTATAATGGACTGAGGTACTTCAAAATAAGGGGTATGGTATTCATTGCGCTCGGTTGATCGTTTGAATTTTTTGGGGATAAGGATGCAGATATGAGACTTAGGCGTTTTGTTGGCTTTCCATGGCTTTTTCTCTTGATACTCGTCTCCCTATTCGTATCAATACCCGAATCTTCCAGGTCCAATCCGCTGCATGAGACCCTGGCCAATGGCTTGCAAGTCTTCATAGTGGAAAACCCCGGCACAACCTCTGTCGCGGTGAACCTCTGGGTAAAAGTGGGCTCGCGGTATGAATCCTCAAATAACAACGGGATCTCCCATTTTGTAGAGCACCTCCTTTTCAAAGGAACTTTCAAACGGAACGCCAAAGATATCTCCCGGGAAATTGCCGCAGTGGGAGGAATACTGAACGGGTACACTCATTGGGAATACACCCAGTTGAACATCTCCCTCCTTCCCTCCCATCTTGGCCTGGCTCTGGAAATTCTGGCGGACATATCCCAAAATTCCCTGCTGGCTGAAGAAATGATCGAAAAAGAAAGAAAAGTAGTTCTGGAGGAGATTTCCCTGGCCAACATCTATCCTCCCAGTTATGTGCTGAATCTGGTTACCCGCACCCTCTTCCCGGAAAATCCCCTGGGCCAGCCCATTTCCGGAACCAAGGAGTCGGTGAAGGCTATTCGCCGGGATGATCTCCTTCAATTCTACCGGCGCCATTATGTTCCGAATAATTCATTCCTCACGGTCGTAGGCAATATAGACCGGGAAACCGCCTTGCCGCTGATCCGTGAAAAATTCGATTCCTGGCGCAAAGGGGATCAACTCCCATCCGCTCCATTTACTCCTTCCCGCCAGAATAAACTCGTGGAAGTCCGGGAGAGGAAATTCCTCGATCAAGCCATCGTGGTTGTGGCCCTCCAGGGGATGGGCCTCACCGACACAGATCGCCCCGCTTTCGAGATCATCAACACTGTCCTCGGATCAGGGGGCAACTCCCGCCTCTACCAGGAGATACGCGAAAAAAGAGGTCTCTCCTATTTAGTTGGTTCCCTTTATCACCCTCTTTCAGATACAGGGCTTTGGGCCACCTATGCCGGCACTGACCCGAAAAATATCGAACAGGTTAAATCAATAATCTTTCAGCAGATAAAAAGAATTCGACAAGAACCTCTGGCGCCGCACGAACTTGCTGAAATCAAAAATTATATCCGCGGCCGGACCCTCATCCGCACCGAAACCAATGCTAACTTAGCCGAGTTTCTTGGCCAAGGTATTCTGGTTGGTTCCCGGTTGACACCAGCGGAATTTTTATCCAACATCCAGAAGGTTATCGCCGAAGAGGTCAGGCGTGTGGCCCAAACCTACCTGAAAGAAGACCAGTGTAACGTAATCATCTTAAAACCCTATCCGGGATTAAGGCTGTTGCGGGGACTCTTTTGAATGCGGAATGGGGAATGCGGACTCAAAAACAGGGAATGCAGAATGGGAAATGCGGAATAGGGAAAAAAGAATGGTAAGAAAAGTTGACTTTCCCTTTCAACTTTAATAATATAACACATTTAATTTTGTGACCTCCTTTTGTAGAGGGTTTAGAAAAAACTTCGTTTTGAAAAAGGTTCCGACTGCGTTTCAATCTTTTTATCTCCTATTGGGCGTTTTCTTAAGTTGGGAGATTTTTTTTGTCTCTGGTGTTGAGGCCAGGACAAAAGAAAATATCCGCGTGCTCGTTCTCCAGGAGGTCAATCAGCTCAAAGTAACGGGCCAGGAAATAGCCCTTAAAGACCTGCAGACGGGTCGAACGTTCTTTAAAAATATAAAAGTTTCCTCTGTGATAATCGAGCGCGAAATAGGCTCTGGCCTGCGAATTCATGGTCATTCGATCTCAGCTCAGACGTTTTTACTGACTTCCGCCCGCGGCCCCCTGACCATCAACGGCCGCCGGTATCGGGGAAAACTTAAGGTTTTTCCCGGCCCCAACAAAGACCTCTGGGCGATAAACGAGCTGCCGCTGGAGGATTACCTCGCCGGCCTGATCAATTGTGAGATATCTTCTCAATGGCCTATAGAAGCCGTAAAAGCCCAGGCTGTTGCGGCCAGGACTTACGCCGTCTTCCAAAAAAGAAATCGCCAGGATAAACAGTATGATGTGGAATCCAGCGTGGCCGACCAGGTATACGCCGGGATCGGACCCGAAGACGACCGTTCGCGGAAGGCCGTGAAGGAAACCGAGGGAGAATTACTCCTCTACCAGGGCCATCCGATCTTTTCTGTTTACCATGCCTGTTGTGGCGGGAAAACTGAATTGCCCGAATACCTTTGGGCAGGGTTTTTCCCCTACCTCAAAAGCGTCGATTGCGCCTATTGTCTCGATTCTCCCTATTTCCTCTGGAACTATCAGGCGCATCCAGAAACTCTGGGGAAGACCTTGCTGAGCCTGGGATTCACAGGCTCCAGGGTTTTAGAAATTCAAGTCGCCGAGCGCAGCGACAGCAGGCGGGTTTTACGGCTTTTCATCAAAGATGATAAACACCGTTTGGATGTCCCCGGCAAAGAATTCCGCCGCCTTCTTGGTTACGACCTGTTACGATCCACGAACTTCTGGGTTAAAGAAGACGACCGGGGTTTTTTCTTCTCCGGCCTGGGCTGGGGGCATGGCGTCGGCCTCTGCCAATGGGGAGCCAAGGGGATGGCCGAAGCCGGAGCTGACTATCGCTCCATCCTGAAACATTTTTACCAGAATATTGAGATAGGGAAATTCCCCCGATGAATCTGCAAGACTTTGATTACCATCTTCCGCGGAGGTTAATCGCTCAACATCCGCTTGACAAACGGGATCATTCCCGGCTGATGGTTCTTTCCCGAAGGACCGGGGCTATCGAACATCGTATTTTTACCGACCTGCCCGAATACCTGGAACCTGGAGATGTTCTGGCCATCAACGAAACCAAAGTCCTGCCGGTTCGCTTGATCGGCAAAAAGCAAAGTGGTGGAAAGGTGGAACTCATCCTGGTCAGGAAAATAGGGCGAGACGAAGAGGGGGAAAGATTCCACGAGGTTTTAAACCGGGATCCCGGGGAAAATGAAGAACATGCCAGCGAGTGGGAATGCCTGGTTAAAAATTCCGGCAGGTTGCGTGAGCATACTCTTTTAATCATAAGCGACAACCTGCAAGGGGAATTCCGCAAAAGAGTCCCATCAGGCCTCTGGCGGGTGCGCCTTAAAAGTGAAGGGAACTTAGAAAAAAAATTGCGGGAAATCGGCTTTCCGCCCCTCCCTCCTTACATCCGGCGGAACGGCGACCGAAAGATGAGAGACCAGGATTTGCAGCGCTACCAGACTGTTTACGCCCGTGAGGAGGGGGCCATTGCCGCGCCCACAGCCGGCTTGCACTTCACGGAGTCGCTCCTTGATGAAATCCGGGGGAAAGGAGTTTCTATTTTCCCCCTGATTCTCCACGTGGGAGTGGGGACTTTCCTCCCGGTAAAACAAAAAGAGGTGGAGAAGCATCGTCTGGAGCCGGAATTTTTTAACATTCCCCCGAAAACTGCTCAAGCAGTCAATCAAGCCCGTGCTTCTGGCAAAAGAGTTGTGGCGGTGGGCACAACCGTAACCAGGGCTTTAGAATCCGGCGTGGATGCAGGAGGAAAAATTAGAGCAAAGCGCGGCGAAACAAGTCTGTTCGTCATACCCGGATTCACCTTCCGGGCCGTGGATGGATTAATCACAAATTTTCACCTGCCGCGTTCAACCCTTATGATGCTGGTCTCGGCTTTGGGAGGCAAAGAATTTATAATGGCGGCTTACCAAGAAGCCGTCAAAAAAAATTACCGATTTTACAGCTATGGCGATGCAATGTTAATAATATAACCAGAGGACAGAAGTCAGAGGTCAGAAGTCAGAAGAATTCTTTGTTTCTTACTTCTGGATTCTGACTCCTGATTTCTGAATTCCTATTTTTTTTATATTTATGCATTTTGAGATTTTAAAAAAGGATAACAACTCCGGGGCCCGTCTGGGGCGATGCCAAACCCCTCATGGCGCCTTTTACACCCCGGCCTTCATACCGGTCGGCACCCAGGCCACGGTCAAAGCCATGACTCCGGAGGAACTTCAGGGAATGGGGGCGGAGATCATCCTTTCCAACACCTATCATCTCTATCTACGGCCCGGGCACGAACGCATCCGGCGGATGGGCGGGCTGCACCCCTTTATGCACTGGAACTATCCCCTGCTCACCGACAGCGGAGGATTTCAGGTATTCAGCCTCAATTCTCTGGTGAAAATTTCCGGGGAGGGGGTGCAATTCCAGTCCCACCTCGACGGATCAGGTCATTTCATCACTCCGGAGAAGGCCATGGAAATCCAGGAGGCGCTGGGGGCGGATATTATCATGTGTCTGGATGAATGCACCACTCATCCGGCCTCTTACGACCAGGCCAAACTTTCCTCGGAGCGGACTCTGCAATGGGCGGGGAGATGCAAGGAGTCCCACCGTGATCCAAACCAGGCTCTTTTTGGCATCGTCCAGGGAGGGATGTACCCTGATCTTAGACAAGAGGGCGTTGCCGCCCTCACCGCAATCGGCTTCGACGGCTACGCTATCGGCGGCCTGAGCGTGGGTGAAGACAAAGAAACCATGTTCCAGGTTGTGGCCCAAACCGCTCCGCTCCTCCCTCCCGGCCAGCCCCGTTATTTAATGGGCCTGGGCATGCCGGGAGACATACTGGGGGCGGTTCAGCATGGCGTGGATATGTTCGATTGCGTGCTGCCCACGCGGAACGCTCGCAACGGCATGCTCTTCACCCGTTCCGGAAGGATAGTCATTAAGAACGCCCAATACGCCGAAGACCCTTTACCTCTCGACCCCGAATGCCTTTGTTATACCTGCCAAAATTATAGCCGGGCGTATCTCCGTCATCTCTACATGGCCGAGGAGATACTGGCCATACGCCTGCATACGACTCATAACCTATTTTTTTATCTGACGTTCATGAAAGAAATGCGCCAAGCCATCGCCGAAGACCGTCTGGATGGCTTTATCCGGGATTTCAACTCCCGATGGGAATCCCGGGAAGACCAAGATGGAATGGAGGCGCCCATCTTACGGCCTGGCCTGTCCGGCGAGAGAAACTTTCTTTGTCCAAAAAAAGAAAAACCTAAAAGGAGGAAAATTCGATGTTCAATGATTTAGCTTATGCAATGGGAAACGCAGGGGGTAGCGGATCATCCGGTATGGCCAGCTTTATTCCCCTGATCCTGATGTTCGTGGTTTTTTACTTTCTTTTGATATGGCCCCAACAGAAGAAAGCTAAGGCTCACCGCCAGGTCCTGACCACCCTCCAGAAAGGCGACAGCGTCGTGACCGCTTCGGGAATTTATGGAACGATCACGGGCCTCACGGATACGGTGGTCACGCTGGAGATCGCCGAGAAAGTTCGCATCAAAGTCTCCAGGGGCTCCATCGCCGGAAAAGTGCAAAGCCAGGTCTGATTGTCCGGGGGAAAATTGATTATCGCTTAAAACCCCTGGCAAGATTGGTTTTGCGGACCTGTCTGCGCTTTAAGCACTAGCCAAAGATATTTGAAATTTCCATCCGATCCCCTCCCCCTTTGATGGGGGAGGGTGGGGGTGAATAGAAAAATGATCCCCCTCCCCTTTGTCCCCTCCCGCCAGGGGGGAGATTTTGGGGATATTATTAAAGTCTGAGAAGAAAATTCTCAGATTGAAAGATGTAAGAATCTATGCTTTTTCCGCGACTGCGCGCGGAAAAAATGGCCCGCCTCAGGCGGGCAGCCAAAATGCTTCAAATCCCCCCTAACCCCCCTTTTTTAAAGGGGGGGATGGGGGGATTTTCTGGTGCCAAGAAGTTTCCTTCTTACAAACATGTTTGTATTAATGAGGCGCTAAGCGCCTAACGTTCCGTGAAGTTGTTTTGAATTTTTGAGGCTTTGCCAAAGCGATGGCCGATTCATCCGAAGTTTCAAAGGAGATAAAGATATGCGGAGAAGTATCCAATGGCGAGCCGGGTTGATCATTTTCTTCCTGGCTCTCTCAATCCTCTTTCTCATTCCCACCCTTGTTGACCCGCTCCCCAAATGGTGGACGAAGATTTTGCCGACGGAGAAGATTAATCTGGGATTGGACCTCCGGGGTGGAATGCACCTGCTGCTTGAGGTGGAGGTGCAGAAGGCCGTCGAAAGCGCCACGGAAAAGTACGCCAGCGAAATCAAAGACACCCTGACCAAAAAGGATATTGCTTTCCAGCAGGTGGAACGGACGCTGGATGGAAAAATCTCCGTGCTCCTGAAAGATGCCAAGGGCAACGACCGGTTCAACCAGATCCGGTCCGACCAGTATGCCAACCTGAAAGTAGCCTCCTTTCTCGAACGGGAAGGAAAGTTCCAGTACCTCCTGGAAATGCACCCGAAAGAGGTCAAATCCATCGAGGACTCTGCCGTTCGCCAGGGATTGGAAACGATCCGCAATCGCGTCGACCAATTTGGAGTGGCCGAGCCTTTGATCGCTCCTCAGGGAGAGAATCAGATACTTATCCAGCTCCCGGGCATCAAAGATCCCCAGCGGGCCATCGAGCTGATCGGGCGCACGGCCTTGTTGGAATTCAAGCTGGTGGATGAAGAAAACAGCCTGGAGGAGGCCATCAAAGGAAACGTCCCTCCTGGGAGTGAAATTCTCTACCAGAAGGTCGCGGACAAAGACACCGGCGTGGTCACCCGCCGCCCCTTCCTTCTCAAGAAAAGGTCCCAGATGACCGGCGATGTGCTGACAGATGCGCGCATGCGCATCAAGTCCGACTTTAATGAACCTTATGTCTCCCTGGACTTTGACGCCCGGGGGGCGCGGCTCTTCGATCAGATCACCGCCGAGAACGTGAAGAAACGCCTGGCCATCGTCCTGGACGATAACGTTTACTCTGCGCCGGTAATCCAGGAACGTATCAGTGGAGGAAAAGCCCAGATCAGCGGATCTTTCACTCCGGATGAAGCCGCGGATCTGGCCATCGTCCTCAGGGCTGGCGCGCTCCCCGCGCCGGTTAAGATCATTCAGAACGTAACGGTGGGACCGTCCCTCGGGCAGGATTCTATTGACCGGGGGATTCGGGCAGCGATTATCGGAGCGATCCTGGTAGCGATTTTTATGGCTTTTTATTACCGCTTCTCCGGCCTGATCGCCGACTGGGCCTTGATCCTGAACATCATCTACCTCATGGGCGCCCTGGCCTCAATGAGAGCCACTCTCACCCTTCCCGGGATCGCCGGAATCATCCTGGCCATTGGCATGGCCGTGGACAGCAACGTGTTGATGTTTGAACGCATCCGGGAAGAATTGCGCACGGGCAAGACGGTCCGTGCAGCCGTGGACGCCGGCTACGACAAAGCCCTCTTTACCATCATCGACTCTCATGTCACCACCTTGATTACGGCCTTGGTCCTCTTCCAGTTTGGCACCGGCCCCATTAAGGGTTTTGCCGTAACCCTGAGTTTGGGGGTCATCATCAACCTTTTCTCGGCCCTTATCGGCACAAAGGTTATCTTCGATTGGATCAACGTGAAGAGGCAACTCAAGACTTTGAGCATCTGAGGAAAGAAAGGAACCCCATAGATGGGCATCGAAATCTTAGGCAAGACTAATATTAACTTTATAGGATTCCGGAGATACTCTTTCATACTTTCGGCCATCTTCGTTAGCCTGGGCATCCTCACCCTGATTCAACTGGCCCGCGGCCAGGCCAATCTGGGGATCGATTTTGCCGGGGGGACCGCTGTGCAGCTTAAATTCGAGAAACCCTTCCAGATGGAGAAAGCCCGCTATGCCCTGGAGGCAAACGGCTTTAAGGATTGCGAGCTGCAGCAGTTCATCGAAGGGAATAAACTCCTCATTCAGGTCAAGAAATCAACGGACCTTCCCCTCGGCAAGGTCCCTGAAAAGATTCTCCAGGTTTTCACCAAAGAATTTGTGGACAATAAGTTCGTCGTGGACAGCACCACGGAGATAGGCCCTAAGGTCGGGAAAAGCCTCCAGCACGACGCCATGATCGCTGTGCTCATTGCGGCGATTGGCATGATCATCTACCTGGCCTGGCGTTTCGAGTTTTCCTTTGGTGTGGCTGCGGCCATCGCTACTTTTCACGATGTTCTGACCGTTCTGGGAATTTTCTACCTCCTCGGCAAAGAAGTGAACCTCCTCCTGATAACGGCCCTTCTCACCCTGGCGGGGTATTCCTTGACCGACACCGTGGTGATTTACGACCGCATCCGCGAAAACCTCCGCACCCATTCCAGGGATCCCCTGGGAGATGTGATGAATCGCAGTATAAATGAAGTGCTCAGCCGAACGATCGTTACCACCATTACGGTATTTTTGGCTTGTTTATCTTTATTTTTCTTCGGGGGGGAGGTTATACACGACTTCTCTTTGGCTTTGCTCATCGGAATATGCGTAGGAACCTATTCTTCCGTTTTTGTCGCCAGCCCCATTGTTTACGAGTGGCGTAAGGACAAGAAAGTCCGCATCCGCACCAGACGTTAAAAAAGAGCGCGAGAGAGGGAAATGGGGAGATGAGGAGACGGGATAAAAGCCTTGCGCCTTGCGCCTTGTGCCTTTAACCTTTTTTGGGCTTGAACTTCCTCAATTTCTCGGCAGCCTGCTGCAGGGTTTCCATCTTTTTGGGAAAGGCGAAGCGCACCTTGGTCCTGCCCAGCTCCGCCCGGTTGTAGAAGCAGCTTCCCGGCACGGTGGCCACGCCGATTTTTTCCACTAAATAATAAGCGCAGGCGAAATCATCCCGGAAGTCCCAATGGCCCACGTCGGTCATGATATAATAGGCGCCCCGGGGCCGAAAAACACGGAAGCCTGCTTCTTCCAAAACCTGCCCAAAAAAATCTTTTCTCTCCCGGTACTCCTCCGCCAGCGTCTGATAATATCCGGGGTTTAACCGCAGGGCCATGGCCGCAGCCTCCTGCAGGGGATGGGCAGCTCCTACCGTGAGGAAGTCATGGACTTTGCGGATAGCGCCGGTAAGCCCCGCGGAAGCAATGGCCCAACCCACGCGCCATCCTGTAAGGCTGTAGGTCTTGGAGATGGAATTGATGGTGATGGTTTGATCCCGCATGCCTGGAAGGGAAGCAAGGCTGATATGCCTGGCCCCATCGTACAGGATATGCTCGTAAATTTCGTCGGTCACGGCCACCACGCCCCACTTCAGGCAGAGGTCAGCGATGAATTGCAGCTCCTCGACAGAAAAAACTTTACCGGTTGGATTGTTGGGGGTGTTGATTACAATGGCTTTAATCTTATTATTAAAAGTTCGGGCTAGCTCCTGTTCGTCAAAATGCCAGTCGGGTTCATGGAGGGTGATGAAACGCGGCTTGGCTCCGCAAAGGATGGTGTCCGGACCGTAGTTTTCGTAAAATGGTTCGAAGACAATCACTTCCTCACCGGGGTTGACAATGGCCATAAGGGAAGCAATCATGCACTCGGTAGCCCCGCAGCAGACCGTAATTTCCTTTTCCGGGTCGATGGGTACGCCATTGTATCGGGCGAATTTTTCAGCGATGGCCTGGCGCAGGGCAGGGGTTCCCCAGGTGATGGCATACTGGTTGGCATCGGCCTGGATAGCCTTGATGGCCGCTTCTTTTATTTCTTGGGGCGCCGGAAAATCGGGAAACCCCTGGGCCAGATTCACCCCTTTATGTTTTAGGCACACCCGGGTCATGTCCCGGATAACCGATTCGGTAAAACTTTTAGCCTTCTCGGAACAAAAATCCTTCATGCTTTTTTCTCCTCTTAGTATTACCCAACGGATCGAACGTACTATATATAAAGGTCAATTTCTCGTCAACAGGATTTCTCCCCTTGCCCACCCTCTGGAGTATCTTATGAGCTTCTTGCAAAAGTTACTTAATCCGTCATCCCGGCGAAAGCCACCCGCCTCAGGCGGACAGAATTGCTTGAAAATCCTGGATTCCAGATCGGGCTTCGACCCGTACACCATGCGGTGTAGGGCTTCGCTTGTCCGGAATGACAATTTACTCTTGCGTTCAAGAGCAAAGACCCAAAAATCATCAATATTAACTGGCTTTTTTACCATATTTTTACCTGGCATTTAATGTCGGAATATGCCATAATTTTTAGAAAATATTCGAGGAGATCAAATGGGGGTAAAAGCCACTTTCATCCTGGATGAGAAGATAATGGAACAAACCAGGGAATATGTAAGTAAAAAATGGTTTCTGTTCCATAAAAAGATAATACGGCTTCTTCCGGATTTCACCACGCGGCGGACACTCCCTATTGTGGAGTCTTTTTTTTACTAATAGGAAGAACCGAAATCACCCCAGAAAGTTATTTCAACAAGATATGCAAACTAAAAAAAAGGTAAATAGACCTGACCCTGGGATTTTCGCGAGCCTTAGCCGTGCATTAGCGGGGATGGATTAATTTTTCAGGAAATAAGTTATGCACCGTAAGAATCACGTCCCGTAAAAACTGGAGAGGGGCGGGCTTGAGCGTCAGCCTGAGTGGACGGAAAGCATAGCCGTGGGTGGCGGAGCCTTTGTGAGGGGGATCAAGGAACGTCTTGGGATAAGGGCAAAAGGAAGAAAAGTGGTGAGAGGGGAGAGCAGGTTTGAGTTAAGGGAGATTTCCGCCCCTTACGTTGATGTTTTTGGGGGAGAAAATGTGGATTTAAGCGGGAAAAACACGTTTTTTGGGAGGCGATCATTCAAAAAATCAGTATCTTAGCTTGGTCCGACCCCAACAACGAAACAAATTAGTCTAATACCGATCATAGAAAATCCCCCCATCCCCCCCTTTGGTCAAAGGGGGGCCAGGGGGATTTCCAAGGAGGGGCTAATCGTACTCGGATAGACATTCTACGAATATCGACATTCTTGGAGGGGGGACAGTCGATCCCGGAAAAAATCCAACCTAGGAGGGATGAAAAATGAAAAAGATGCTTCTGATCATGACGGCGGTTCTTTTCTGCTTCTCTTTTCCCGCGCAAGGGCAGGACCTGAAGAGCCCGGTCCATTTGCGCCTCGCTTCCCAGGACTTGGGCAGCGCCTGGTACGTCTACGGGGCGAATTTCGCCAAACTATGGAGAAATGTCCTGCCCCGGGGCTCCACCATCGATGTTCTGCCTTACGGGGGCGGCCCAGCCAATTCTTTCTTGATCGAAAAGGGCGATGCGGACCTGGCCCTTTCTTTTACGGCCGTCGCCAACTGGGCGGTTCAAGGAAAAGTTTTGCACAAGAAAAAGATAGAGACCATCAGAGGTCTGGCGGGAAGTCTGGATCGATATTACCTGGCCGTGATCGCCACCAAACGCTCAGGGATCACCTCCTTGGAGGAGGTGGCCAAGAAAAAGCTTCCCGCCAGGTTCGTTTCTCAGCCGGTGGGAAGCACTGCCGAGTCTTCCATGCCTCTGCTTTTTGCGGCCTATGGGATGAGCCTCGAAGACATCAAATCCTGGGGCGGGTCGGTGACCCCCACTTCCACCGGTGTCGCCCAGGCCCAGATGACCGACGGAAAGGCGGACATTTGGATCCAGGTGGTTACGGCTGGCCATCCTGCGGTTTCTGAGCTCGCTCTTTCCACGGAGTTAAATTTTTTGCCCGCAAGTGAGGAAGTCATCAAAAAGATGATGGAATCCGGCTTTGAAAAAACCGTCCTTCCCGCCAAGGTCTTCAAGGGGCAGGATAAAGAGGTGCCTTACGTGGGATTCCCCACGGTCCTGATCGGTCACCAGGATTTGAAACCCGAGGTCGCCTACCTTCTTACCAAAACCATCGTCGAGAACCGGGACGCCCTTATGAAAGCCCACGCCGGGTTCAAAGATTTCAAGCCCGAAGAAGCCTGGAAATTGCCCCAATACGGGATCCCCCTTCACCCCGGGGCAGAGAAATACTATCGGGATAAGGGGATGATGAAATGACTTTGCCGGGGCGTGAATCGGGTGCCATTTAAAAGCTCCCCGGCGAAAAATAGTAACGGATAAGGGGACGCCCTTAAAGTAACGGATAAGGGGACGCCCTTAAGATTCTAAGTTGGCAAACCTACTTGGATGTGGTAATTGAAAATGCATGCCAAGATTAGCCCGACTCGACGCACCCGGCGTCTTGCATCACCTCATGATCAGGGGGATCGAACGCCGAAAGATATTCTGGAACGAGCAGGATCGTGAGGACTTTCTGGATCGTCTCTCAAGGCTACTGCCTGAGACTGATACAGCCTGCTATGCTTGGGTTTTTATTTCGAATCATGCCCATTTTCTTTTCAGGAGTGGGCAAGTTTCACTGGCTACAGTGATGCGAAGACTTCTAACAGGATATGCGGGCAGTTTTAATCGCCGGCATAAGCGCAGTGGACACCTCTTTCAAAACCGATATAAATCGATAGTATGTCAAGAAGACACATATCTGCGGGAACTTGTGCGGTATATTCACCTGAATCCAATCCGGGCGGGAATCGTCGCTACCCTTTCAGACTTGA
>Ga0194112_10001325_pt1 | contig 36532 bp, 37 predicted proteins | sample TA2MahC400mmetaG_FD_146191 | JGI IMG/M metagenome (GOLD analysis project Ga0194112, IMG submission 146191) | Freshwater microbial communities from Lake Tanganyika, Tanzania - TA2015016 Mahale Deep Cast 400m | ecosystem: Environmental > Aquatic > Freshwater > Lake | place: Tanzania: Lake... | reverse complement strand
GGCGGACCTGAGTCCGCCCCTTTTTGTTGCAGAAATCCCCTTTGAGCATCCGGAGCAGCGCGCCCCGGCCGCCGATCCTCAGAAAAACGCCTGAAGGCCGGTGATCGCCCGCCCCAGGATCAGGGCGTGCACGTCGTGCGTGCCTTCATAGGTGTTCACGGTCTCGAGGTTGGCCATGTGGCGCATGACCTGGTACTCCTCGGAAATGCCGTTGCCGCCGTGCATGTCACGGGCCAGACGCGCAATCTCCAGCGCCTTGCCGCAGTTGTTGCGCTTGACGATCGAGATCATCTCGGGGGCGGCCTGTGCCTCGTCCAGCAGGCGACCCACCCGCAAGCTGGCCTGCAGGCCAAGCGAGATCTCGGTCAGCATGTTTGCCAGCTTCAGCTGCTGCAGCTGCGTCTGCGCCAGGGGCTTGCCGAACTGCTGCCGATCCAGACCATACTGGCGCGAGGCGTGCATGCAGAACTCGGCCGCCCCCATCACGCCCCAGCTGATGCCATAGCGTGCGCGGTTGAGGCAGCCAAAGGGACCCTTCAGCCCTTCGACATTGGGCAACAGCGCGTCCTCTCCGACCTCGACGCCGTCCATCACGATCTCGCCCGTGACCGAGGCGCGCAGGCTCAGCTTGCCGCCGATCTTGGGGGCCGACAGCCCCGGCATGCCCTTGTCCAGAACAAAACCGCGGATCTTGCCGCCATGCGCCTGGGACTTGGCCCAGACCACGAAGACATCCGCGATGGGAGAATTCGAGATCCACATCTTGGACCCCGACAGGACATAGCCTTGCGCCGTCTTGCGGGCCGTGGTCTTCATCCCTGCCGGATCCGACCCGGCATCAGGCTCGGTCAGGCCAAAGCAGCCGATCCATTCGCCGGAGGCCAGCCGCGGCAGGTACTTGCGGCGCTGCTCCTCGCTGCCATAGGCATAGATCGGATACATCACCAGGCTTGACTGCACCGACATCATGCTGCGATAGCCGCTGTCCACCCGCTCGACCTCGCGCGCCACCAGTCCATAGGCCACATAGGACGCGCCGAGCCCGCCATATTCCTCGGGAATGGTAAGTCCCAGCAGTCCCATGTCGCCCATCTCGCGAAAGATGGCCGGGTCCGTCACCTCGTCCCGATAGGCGGCGATGACGCGGGGCTGCAGCTTGTCCTGTGCATAGGCCCGCGCGGCGTCGCGCAGCATCCGCTCCTCTTCGGTCAGCTGGTCCGACAAGCGGAACGGATCCTCCCAGTCAAAACGTCCCAGATCCGGTGCATCCTTGGGTTTCAGTGCCACGCCAGTCTCCTCCTCGGTCACTTCCCATGATTAGGACGCCGGGCCCGCAGGTGCAATGACAGTGGCCTCACGCGGCGGTCACGGTCTTTTGGGGAACCGATTTTGCAAGTGCCTGTTAAACAGCCAAAGAAGATGGGTTTTCGCACAAAGGAGTCCCCATGCGCCGGATCATCCACAACACCACGGCCGTTGCAGCCTGCCTGTCGCTGCTGGCGCCGCAGCTGGCCATGGCCGAACTGTCATTGCCCAAGGGGGTCGATGGAGCCTCCGCACATCCCCTTGTGCTGGCGCAGGCAGAGACAGGCAGCCTGGAAACGGATGCCGATGGCAACCCGCTGCCCTTGCCCGAAGGCGAGGCCGCCGATGCGGACAGCGAGCCGCAGGACGGCAGCGAGCCGAGTGCCGCGGAAACTGATCCCGCGGAGGACGCAGCCGAGGACGAGGCTGCCATCAGCGATCTGGAGGCCGCGCTTGCAGCGGAAAACGCTGGCGGAGAGCAGGACGCACCGGCCGAGGAGATGACCCCGGCGGACAGCGCTGCCGAAGGTCAGTCGGAGGAGAGCGTCGAGGCAGAAGCCCCGGCTGACGCCGCAGAAGCCGAGGCGGACGCCGCGCCGGAAGCAGAGGCGGCGGAGTCTGACGCTCAGGCCGAAGCCGAAGCCGAGGCACAGCCCGACGCAGAGGCAGAGGCCGAGGCACAGCCCGCAACGCAGGCCGAGCCAGAGCCCGAAGCTCAGGCAGACACTGAATCCCAGGTCGCGGCGGAAACCGAACTGCCCGAGACACCTGTCGAGGAGGCCCCGGCAGATCTGGCCGACGAGGCGGCTGATGCCACACAGGCCGAAGCGGAGATGACCGCAACGCCACAGTCCGAGGGTGCCGAAGCGGATGCCGCCGCGCTGGCGGAGGCCCTGCGCGCCGAGAATGAGCGGCAGATGGAGGCCGAGCCTGCGCCCGATGCCGAGAGCGCCGCCGAGCCTGCCGATGCCGATGCCGATGCCGAGGCTTCGGCGGAGGCAGCCGCCACGGGTGCGGCCTCGGATGTCGTTTCCCTTGCGCAGGGCAATGTCCAACAGACCCGCGCCCGCGAAATGCCACGCATGGCCCGCGTTCTGGAAGAAGAGGTCGCGGCCGGCCTGACGCTTGGGTCGCTGACCTGCCTGACCGGCGGCAGCTTTCCTTGCGCCGACGGAGACCGCGCCATGACGCCGCGCGGTATCGTTGTCGAATCCAACGGTGCAGGCGCGTTCCGCCTCGCCCCGACCTCGGTCCAGATGTACCGGGTGACCCAATCGGGCGAAATGGTCCAGCGGGCCGCCGAAGAAGACACCCGCGAAACCGAGGCCGCCCGCGAAGCCGCGCAGGCCAGCGAACCGGTGAACGCCGCCGCCCTTCAAGCCGAGGAAGGTTCGGGCGAGGTGACCGAGCAGCAGGTGACCACGGAAAGCGCCCGCTCGTCGTCGGAAGATTTCGCCACCAGCCTGCGCGATGCCCTGTCCGCCGCCGGCGGCCAGACGCAGCAGCCGGCCGCCTCGGGCAGCGGTGGTGGCAATGACCTGACGCGGGCATTGCTGCTGGGACTGGGTGCGGTCGCCGTCGGCTCGATGCTGAACAACAACCGGCAGGTGGCGCTGAGCGCGCCCGACCGCGTGGTGGTCACCCGCCCCGACGGCAGCCAGGAGGTCATCAAGGACGAGGTCGCGCTGCTGCGCCAGCCCGGCTCGACCGTGACGACCGAGAATTTCGACGACGGTTCCTCGCGCACCATCGTCACCCGCGACGACGGCAGCCGCATCGTGACCATCCGCGACGCCGACCTGCGGGTGCTGCGCCGCACCCTGGTGTCCGCCGATGGCACGACCACGCAGCTGATCGACGACACGGCGGATGTCCAGCCCGTCGACGTGGCCCAGCTGCCCGCCGCCGCCCCCGTCCAATCCGGCAATGCCCCGCTGGACGAGGATGCCTTGCGCGCCGCCCTGCAGCGCGAGGCGAACGTGGACCGCCGCTTTACCTTGTCGCAGATCCGCAACATCCCGGAAGTGCGCGCACTGGTGGCCCCGGTCAACATCGACGCGATCACCTTTGACACCGGGTCGGCCGCGATCCGTCCCGAACAGGCGCGCCAGCTGCAATCGCTTGGCCAGGTGATCCAGGACTCGATCCGCACCAACCCGCGCGAGATCTTTATGATCGAGGGACACACGGACACGGTGGGTTCGGACGCCTATAACCTTGCCCTTTCGGATCGTCGGGCCGAGTCGGTGGCTCTGGCCCTGACCGAATATTTCGACGTTCCGCCGGAAAACCTCGTCACGCAGGGCTATGGCGAACAGTTCCTGCGCATCCGGGCCGAAGGTGACATCCGCGAAAACCGCCGCGCCTCGGTGCGCCGCATCACCGACCTTCTGGCACAGTAAGCCGGCCGAAACCTGAGAAAGGCCCCGGCATCGTGCCGGGGCCTTGTTCTATGCCACGTCCTGATCATCGGCGGCCAGGAACCCGCCCGACTGCCGTTCCCAAAGACGCGCATACAACCCGTTGCGCGCCAGCAGCTCCGCATGCGTTCCCTGCTCGACGATCCGGCCCCCGTCCATCACCACCAGCCGGTCCATCGCGGCGATCGTGGACAGGCGGTGCGCGATGGCGATGACGGTCTTGCCCTGCATCAGCACCTCGAGGCGGGACTGGATCGCAGCCTCGACCTCGCTGTCCAGGGCACTGGTTGCCTCGTCCAGAATCAGGATCGGGGCATCCTTCAGCGCGACGCGGGCGATCGCGATCCTCTGCCGCTGACCGCCCGACAGCTTGACGCCGCGTTCGCCGACATGCGCGTCCAGACCTCGCCGCCCACGGCTGTCCGACAGGCCGGGCACGAAGCCGTCCGCCTCGGCCATGCGCAGCGCGTCCTGGATCTGGGCATCCGTGGCCTCCGGACGGCCATAGGCGATGTTCTCGCGGACCGAGCGGTGCAGCAGGGAACTGTCCTGCGTCACCACGCCGATGGCCGCGCGCAGGCTGTCCTGCGTGACCCGCGACACATCCTGGCCGTCGATGGTGATGCGTCCGCGTTCGATGTCATGAAACCGCAGGAGCAGGTTGATCAGCGTGGATTTCCCCGCCCCCGACCGGCCGACCAGGCCCACGCGTTCGCCCGGCCGCAGATGCAGCGTCAGATCGTCCAGCACCGCCATGGGCTGCGCCCCCTCCATCCCGCCATAGCGGAAGGTGACGTGATCGAACCGCACCTCGCCCGCGCGCGGCTCCAGGGGCACCGCATCCGGCGCATCCCGGATGTCGCGCGGCAGGGCCAGGCTGGAAATGCCGTCGCGCACCGTGCCGATATTCTCGAAAAGCGCCGCAAACTCCCACATGATCCAGTGGGCCATGTTGTTCAGCCGCATTGCCAAGGGCACGGCAATGGCCACGGCGCCAACGGCCACCTGGCCCTCGGACCACAGCCAAAGGCCCAGACCCGCAACCGAGGCCAGCAGCAGGACGTTGATGACGTTCAGCGCGACATCCTGGAGGCTGGACAGGCGCATCTGGCCATAGACCGTGTGCAGAAAGCGGTCCATGCCGTCCTTCATCCAGCGCTCCTCGCGGTCGGAATGCGAGAACAGCTTGACGGTGGCAATGTTGGTATAGCTGTCGACAATCCGGCCGGTCATGGCGCTGCGCGCATCTGCCTGCGCCTCGGCCACCCGGCCCAGGCGCGGCACGATCTGCCACAACATGACACCATAGGCCACGGCCCACAGCAGGAACGGCATCGCCAACCGCCAGTCCTGGCTGGCGGCCAGCGCCAGCGCCCCCAGGAAATAGATCAGCACATAGCTGCCCACGTCCATCAGCTTCATGGCAACCTCGCGCACGGCCAGCGCGGTCTGCATCAGACGCTGCGCGATGCGGCCAGCGAACTCGTCCTGGAAATAACCCACCGACTGCCGCAGCAGATAGCGATGCGCCTGCCAGCGGATGCGTTGCGGAAAGTTCCCCATCAGTCCCTGGTGCAGGATCAGCGTGCTGACCAGATTCAGCACGGGCATCACGATCAGCAGCACGACCGCCATGAAGGCGATGCGCCGCCCTTCCTGTGCCCAGAACTGATCGGGAGGAGTGTCGGCCAACCGATCGATCAGCTCGCCCAGCCAGCCGAACAGCATAACCTCGATCACCGCGATCAGACCCGAGCCGATGGCCAGCGCCACCAGCCAGGGCACGACACCCCGGCTGTAATGCAGCACGAATCGCCACAAGGACCGTGGCGGCATGGCCGGCGCATGGTCGGGGTAAGGGTCGATGCGACGCTCGAACCAAGAGAACATGGTCCTGCCTCATGCTTGCGAAAGGGATCGGAAACGCAGTGCTGACCCGCCCCCCGCACAGAGTCAACCTCTCTGTCCCGGATCTTTGCCTTCGGCAGGAACGCGTGCCGGTGACCCTGCGTTGTCCGGCAGCACATATGACACCCAATCGAAAGGCGTCCTCATGACCATCAACTCTCTCAAGGACCTGTATCTGGACCAGCTCAAGGACCTGTATTCCGCCTGCAAGCAGTCCATGTCGGTCGTGACCGAAATGGGCCGCGTCGCCACCTCGCGCGAACTTTCCGAGGCGCTGATCGCCGGAAATCAGGGCATCTCGCGCGGGATGGAAACGCTGGCGCAGCTGTGCAACCAGCACGGCGTCGATCCCACCGGCGAACACTGCAAGGGCATGGAGGGACTGGTCACCGAAGCGCGCAAGCACGCCATCGAGGCGCAGTTCGGTGACGACGACACCCGCGACGCCGCGATCATCACCCAGTACCAGCGCCTGACCCATTACGCGATCGCAGGCTATGGCTGCGTGCGCAGCTTTGCCAACCGCCTCGGAATGAACGATGACGGCGCGGCGTTGCAGGAATGCCTGGACAGCACGCGTGACGGTGACCTGCACATGAAACGCATCGCCGAAGGCGGCGTCAACCAGGCGGCGGCGGAAGGCTGACCTGACTCCGGCCGACCCCTGTGTTGGCCAGGACCGGGAAAGGGGCCGGCGGCATGTGCTGCCGGCCCCGTTCGCTTACAGATTTCCTGCCGACATCTCGCGCGCGATGTGGTCCGCCTGGCGGATCGCCAGCGCAACGATCGTCAGGGTTGGGTTCTCGGCCGCGCCGGTCGTGAACTGGCTGCCATCCGACACGAACAGGTTTGCGATGTCGTGGCTTTGGCCCCATTTGTTCACGACGCCGTCCTGCGCGCGCTCTGACATCCGGTTGGTGCCCAGGTTGTGCGTGGACGGGTAAGGCGGCGTCGGCAGCGTCCGGGTGGCGCCCACGGCCTTGTAGATGGCCTGTGCGCGTCCATAGGCATGGTTGCGCATGGCCACGTCGTTGGGATGGTCGCTGAAGTTGACGTTGGCCACCTTGAGGCCGTGGCGGTCCTCGACCTCGGACAGGGTCACGCGGTTGCTTTCCTGCGGCATGTCCTCGCCCACGATCCACAGGCCGGCCATGTATTCATAGGCGTCCAGGGCGGTCGTGAACTCGCGTCCCCAGCTTCCGGGGTCCAGAAAGGCCGCCATGAAGGGGAGGCCCAGACTGAGAGTTTCAAGCTCGTATCCGCCCACGAAACCGCGCGACGGGTCGTGGCGTGCCTCATCCTGGATGATGCCCGCCATGGTGGTGCCGCGCCACATGCGCACCGGCTTTTCAAAGGTCGCATAAACCGAGCCGGTCGTGTGCCGCATGTAGTTGCGCCCCACTTGGCCCGAACTGTTGGCCAGTCCGTCAGGAAACATGCTGCTGGCAGAGTTGAGCAGCAGGCGCGGGCTCTCAAAGCTGTTTCCCGCAACGGCCACAAGACGCGCGGCCTGGAACTGCAGGTTGCCGTCCTTGTCGAAATACTCGACGCCCGTCACCCGGCCCTGGTCGTTGTGCAGGATGCGCGCGGCGTGGGCGTGATCGCGCACCTCAAGGTTTCCGGTCGCCTCGCCCCTGGGGATGTCGGTGTAGGCCGTAGACCATTTCGCACCCCACTTGCAGCCCTGAAAGCAAAAGCCAGTCTGCTGGCAGGCGGGCCGTTCATCATTGTCGATGCTGTTGATCGCCATGCGGCCGGTGCTGACCTCCTTGTACCCGACCGCCTTGGCGCCGGCTTCAAAGATCTTGTAGTTGTTGTTGCCGGGCAGGCCGGGAAAGCTGCCCGTGCGGGTCACGCCCAGCTTCGCCTCTGCCCTGTCATACCATGGCGCCATTTCTGCCGCGTCGATCGGCCAGTCCAGAAGGTTTGCCCCCGCCACCTCGCCATACGTCGTCCGGGCTTTCCACTCGTGGTCCTGAAAGCGGATGGAGGCGCCTGCCCAGTGGGTGGTGGTCCCACCCACCGCCTTGACGATCCAGGCGGGTAGGCCGCTGAAATCCTTGGCCACGCGCCAGTCCCCGCTGGTCGTGCGCGGGTCGGTCCAGGCCAACTGGCCAAAGCTGTCCCATTCGTCGTTGATGTAATCCTCGGGCAGATAGCGTCCGCCAGCCTCCAGCGCGACGACCTTGACGCCCTTTTGGGCCAGTTCATTGGCCAGGACACCGCCGCCTGCGCCCGTCCCGATGATGACAACGACGCTGTCGTCCGTCAGGTCGAATTTTGCAACATTTGCCATGATCCGCGCCCCTACAGCCAGTCGATGTCGTCAAAGCCGCGGTCGATGTAACCGCCCTGCGAGAAGCTTTCGCCTTCATAGCCGAAAATCGGCCAGACCTCCTTCTGGTTGTAGAGCCCGGTCACAAGCCCGCCCCTGATCGTCTGGAAAAAGGACGTCTCCTCCAGGCTGCGCAGGATGGCCACGCGATCATCCTCCCATCCTGCCGCCAAATAGCTGCCAAACCCGGCGTCACGGGCCGCCGCGTCCAGCGCGGCGACACCTTGGGTGACCATCTCGCGCTGCTCGGGCGCGTCATAGCCCTTGATGGCAATGGCGTAGAAACGGTCGCCGATCCGGTCATGAGGATAGATGTCGCGCGCCATCTGCAGCAGCGTGGCCATCTCGTGCTCTCCGACGGTCCTGACCTCGACGGCCCAGGACGCGTCGGGCGCGGCAATGAAGCCCGCCCCGGCCACCGCAAGGGCACCGGCCGCCACGGCACGCGACAGCAACGCACGCCGGGTCAGCCCCTGTTTCACTAGTTGGGACATGGTTCCTCCTCCCTGTGATGCTCTTGCCGCGCCCCCTCCCAAAGACGCGGCAAGGTCTTACTTGTAGCGGCCGCCGCGTTGCAGCACCTCGATCTCGTAGCCGTCAGGGTCCTTGATGAAGAAGAACCGCGCGATGACATTGCCTCCTGGCGCAAAGTCGACCAGCTTTCGCGGCGACAGGCCCTCTGCCTCCAGCCTGGCATGGAGCGCGTCCACGTCATCTACCGAAAAGGCGACATGCCCATAGCCATCGCCCAAATCATAGGGCTCCGTCCTGCCCTTGTTCACCGTGAGTTCGAGTTCGGTGCCGCTTTCGCCGTTGGCCAGGTAGATCAGCGTGAAGTCGGCAAAGTCCAGCCGCTCGGCCACCGTCAGCCCAAAGCAGCGCTCGTAGAAATCAATCGAACGTGCCTCGTCCAGAACGCGGATCATCGAGTGGATATACTTGGCCATCTGGTCGTCCCTTGCCTTGCTGTCATGGTCCAAGGCTAGGGAAACAGGAAACCACCCGGGTAGTATAGGATTACTACAATGCGGATTTTCCGCCTACTCTGCCGCGATGGCGGCAGGCGGCGAACGCAGCGCGTCGTCCTCGCCCAGATAGATCGTGCAGACACACCGCAACAGCGAGGTGAAGTTCCGCGCCTCGCCATGCAGTTCCAGCACCTCGGCGTGAAGCTTGGAGATGAAGGCAGGGGTGGTCATCCCCTCACGCGCAGCAATGCGATCCAGGATGTTCCAGAAGGCCCGTTCAAGGCAGATCGAGGTCGATTGACCGTTCAGGCGCAGGCGCCGTGTCACGGTTTCATAACGTTCAGGGCTTTGCCCGGCAAAGATCTGGCACATCAGCTTGATCTCGGATGACTCCCGATGCCCACTGTGGCGTCCAGCCAGTCGGCGGTCAACGAGGCTTTTTGTGGAGGCCACCCAAGAACGTGCCTGCCGAAGTCCTGCCGGAGCGCAGCAGAACATCCCGCTCCATCTTCGGCAGGGCGGCACGGGAATTTCTGCACAAGGTCGATCACGCCGTCAGTTCCCACTTCCCCGGCCAAACCTGTCCTGCAGGCCCAGTGACAGGAAGACCGGCCTGCCGAGATGGTGGGACGGGCCAAAGTTGAGCGGCGCCCGGCAGTTGAAGCTGCGGCCCTTGGGCTCGGCCCCGGCAGCCTCGCGAGATACACCCTCATTCCGGCGCGGCTTTGGCGAGGGGCATCCGCCACATGCGCACCGACTGACAGAGTTGAGGCTTCCCAAGAAGCGCCTCCTTCCGGAGGATCACGCGTGCAGCTAGGAACGTGAGTTGCGGGCGTTTATGCCGTCAGGATGTCCGCGCCCGCCAACCTGCGATAGCGTCGGAGCGCGCCTGTCGCAGGCGCTACAAGCTGTGTTTAGCGCGGCCGCCGCATCAACCGGAAACGGGCTTGGCAACGCGAGCCGCATCAGAGCGTCAGCCGCGTGAATGCTCGTGATCTCAAGGTCCAGACTTTCTGTGTGCATTCCGAGACACAGACATGAACCTGGCGCACCGGGCAACATTTCCCACCAACCTGACTGCGCTTGCCGCGCGCCTTGATCGTCCGGCCCGATGCCAGTGCCGTTGAACGGAAGATGCAGGAGGTCATCCGGGTCACGGCAGCGGATATTCGCTGCCCGGTTCTTCTGCTACTGGCTCAAGGTGCATAGCTCCGGTGCGGACCAAGTCCACACCGATCTGGGGCCGATCACGTGCAGCAGGCTTATGACGAGAGCCCCCGCCACGGGTGCCTGAACCCATGGCCTCTCCCGGCCAGATCTGCCGGAGCGTCCTATCGACCTGGGTGTTCCGGATCAGGCAAGCCTAGGGCGCATATCTGTTGTGCGGGCGACCTTGGCTTCGCTTACCGGCCGACGGCACCAGGACTTTGTACGGACCGTACGGGACTCGCGCAGCCTCAATGCGTCCTGACCGGCCCGCCCGCTCCTGCCCCCAAGCAGGCACACCAGTTGTGGCAGACGACCTGCTCCGGCTCCGCCGCTGGCGCAGCCAAGCTGATCATATGAAAAAAGGCCGCCCCTGGGGCGGCCTTTTCTGGTCTGTGAGGGCTGAACGGCGCGGGGCCGTTCGTGGCGCGATCACTCGAGGATCTTGGAGACGACGCCGGCGCCGACGGTGCGGCCGCCTTCGCGGATGGCGAAGCGCAACTTTTCTTCCATCGCGATCGGGGCGATCAGCTCGACCTCGAACTTCAGGTTGTCGCCCGGCATCACCATCTCGGTGCCCTCGGGCAGCTTCACCGTGCCGGTCACGTCCGTGGTGCGGAAGTAGAACTGCGGGCGGTAGTTCGCGAAGAACGGCGTGTGGCGGCCGCCCTCTTCCTTGGTCAGGATGTAGGCCTCGGCCTCGAACTTGGTGTGCGGCTTGACCGAACCCGGCTTGCACAGCACCTGGCCACGCTCGACGCCCTCGCGGTCGACACCGCGCAGCAGCGCGCCGATGTTGTCGCCGGCCTCTCCGCGGTCCAGCAGCTTGCGGAACATCTCGACGCCCGTGCAGGTGGTCTTGCGGGTGTCGCGGATGCCCACGATCTCCAGTTCGTCGCCGACGTTGACGGCGCCACGCTCCACGCGGCCGGTCACAACCGTGCCACGGCCCGAGATCGAGAACACGTCCTCGATCGGCATCAGGAACGGCTGGTCGATCGCACGCTCGGGCGTCGGGATGTATTCGTCAACCGCAGCGATCAGCGCGCGGATCGAGTTCTCGCCGATCTCGGGATCGCGGCCTTCCATCGCGGCCAGGGCCGAACCCTTGATGATCGGGATGTCGTCGCCCGGATAGTCGTAGGACGACAGAAGCTCGCGCACTTCCATCTCGACCAGTTCCAGCAGCTCCTCGTCATCCACCTGGTCGACCTTGTTGAGGTAGACGACCATGTAGGGGATGCCCACCTGGCGACCCAGCAGGATGTGCTCGCGCGTCTGCGGCATGGGGCCGTCGGCGGCGTTCACGACCAGGATCGCGCCGTCCATCTGGGCGGCACCGGTGATCATGTTCTTGACGTAGTCGGCGTGGCCCGGGCAGTCCACGTGGGCATAGTGGCGGTTCTCGGACTCGTATTCCACATGCGCGGTCGAGATCGTGATCCCGCGGGCCTTTTCCTCCGGCGCGCCGTCGATCTGGTCGTAAGCGCGGAACTCGCCAAAGTACTTCGTGATCGCAGCCGTCAGCGTCGTCTTGCCGTGGTCAACGTGACCAATGGTCCCGATGTTGACGTGCGGTTTCGTCCGTTCAAACTTTGCCTTTGCCATGTCGGCCTCCTGATCCGCGGGGCATGGCTGAGACGGCCCCGGATTTGACGTGCGCCGCGATGTATAAGGCGGACGGGGGAAAATCAAGGGCAGGATCGCTGACCGGCCCTTACCGCATGCGTGGATGCAACGGCCTGACCCTTTGTTCAAGAATGATTAACCGCTTTCCAGCCACAGGAACCGGCTGCGCCGCCCTGTCGTTTGGCACTCATCACCGCGGACAGCATCGTCCGCGGGCAGATCCGAGGAGGATTCGCATGAGCTTGATGAAAAGTCTGACCCGCGTTGCAGCGGGAGTGATGCTGGCCAAGGGCATCGGGACCGCCATGAAGAACCAGCAGCAGGGTGGCACGGGGCGCGGCCAGATCCGCCACGGCGGCGGCCTGCTGGACAACCTGCTGGGCAACAACACGGGCGGCGCGGGTGGAAGCGTGACGCAGGTGCTGGGCCAGGCCCTGGGCGGGCGCCGGGGCGGCGGGATGTCGTCGAGCGGAAGCCTGGGCGGCCTGCTGGACAGCCTGGGCGGCCGGGGCCGGACGGGCGGGGCAGCCGGGGGTGGCCTTGGACAGGTGCTGGGCGGCCTTTTGGGCGGCGCGGCCGCCGGCGGGGTCATGGGAGGTCTTGCGCAGAAGGATTCACAGCCGTCGAACCAGGCCACCTTCGGCCAGCTGTTCGACGACTCCCTGACGCATGATGGCGAGCCAGAAACCGCCCCCACTCCCGAGCAGAACGCGATGGCCGGCCTGATGCTGCGCGCCATGATCCAGGCGGCAAAATCCGACGGCCAGATCGACGAAACCGAACGGCAGCGGCTTTTGGGCCATCTGGGCCAGGATCTGGACAACACCGAGCAGCAGTTCATCCGAGAGCAGATGGCTGCGCCGGTCGATGCGGCCGGGCTGGCCCGAGAGGTTCCCGAGGGCATGGAATCGCAGGTCTACCTGATGTCGCTGCTTGCCATCGACTTCGACAGCGAGGCCGAGGCGCGCTATCTCAATGATCTGGCAGTGGCGATGGGACTGGACCGGAACACGGTCAACGAGATCCACCAGAAGGCCGGCGTCATGCCGCTTTACAACGCCACCTGAGGATCTGCGGGCGCTGCCGTCAGTCGCGGCAGCGCCCGGATCGCAACTCCGTGAGGTCTTGTTCGCGCAATTGATCCGCCAAGGGGGCTCTGCCAAGCTGATGGAACATCATTCCGTTCAGTTCTTTCAGGAGCCAGCCCATGCGCCAGACCATTCTTGCCGCTTCGCTTGTCCTTGCCTCCGGCGCCGCCCTTGCGCAGTCGCCCGAAGACGCGCTGGAAGCGCGGCACGGTCTCATGAAGATGATCTCGATCGAGATGGGCACGCTTTCGGGCATGGCCAAGGGCGAGGTCGAGTATGACGAAGCAGCCGCAACGGCAGCGGCGACCAACCTGATGGCACTGGCGCAGTACGACGCACCAAAGCTGTTCATCGAAGGCACGTCTTCGGAAGACATCCAGGGTTCTGACGCCCTGCCGGCCATCTGGAGCAACCGGGACGATTTCGAGGCCAAGTTTGCGGCCCTGACCGAGGCTACGGCAGGCATCGATCAGGCCGTGGCGGGCGGTCAGGCCAATGTGGGTCCGGTGGTGCAGCAACTGGGCCTGGCCTGCCGCGACTGCCACCAGTCCTATCGCATGGACCGCTGATGGCCGAGACTGAGGCGCGCCGCGTCCGGGTCTGGGATCCGGCATTGCGGGTCTTTCACTGGCTGCTGACGGTTCTGGTGATCGCGAACTGGCTGCTGGGCAAGTTCGGGCCGCCGGTGATGACGCTGCATTTCTGGCTAGGCTATTCGATCCTGGCGCTGCTGATCTTTCGGTTGCTCTGGGGCTTTGTCGGCCCCGAAAGCGCCCGGTTTGCTCATTTCGTGCGCGGACCGCGCCACATCCGTGACTACGTGCGCGACCTGCCGCAGCGCCGCCCCAGCCATTGGCCCGGGCACAACCCCCTGGGCGCCCTGTCCGTCCTGGCGCTGCTGGCGGTTCTGGGCTTTCAGGTCTACAGCGGTCTGGTGATGGACCCCGACGACTTCATCAATATCGGGCCGCTCGCCAGCCAGGTCAGCCGCGAAACCAACCGTGCGGCCGTGGGGTGGCACAACATCGGGGCGAACCTGATCCTGGCGCTGGTCGTCCTGCATGTCGCGGTGATCCTGTTCTATCGCTTCTGGAAGAACGAGGACCTGATCCGGCCCATGATCACCGGATGGAAGTGGGTCCGCCGCCGTTGAGACTGCCCCGTCGGCCGGGAACCATCCCTGCGGCGCGTCGTTGGCCCTCGCACCGGGCAGCGCCCGGCAGTGCGATCCAGCAAAGACGAGGCCCCGATGTCCAGCGATCCCGTTCTTCCGCCGTTCCGCAGCGGCTCCATCCACGACCCTCGGCTTCCGACGCCCGATTTCGCGGCGCAGGAGCAGCGTGCCCCCGGCCTTGCCGTGAAGATGGACCCCCTGCCCGATCACGGGGAAACCAGCTATCGCGGGACCGGCCGCCTGAAGGGCAAGCGCGCCCTGATCACCGGCGGCGACAGCGGCATCGGGGCGGCAGCCGCGATCGCCTTTGCGCGCGAAGGCGCGGACGTGGCGATCTGCTACCTGCCCGAGGAACAGCCGGATGCCGATCGTGTTCTCGAAACGATCAAGGGCGAGGGACGGGTCGCGGTGGCCATTCCCGGCGACCTGCGCGAAGAGGCCTTTTGCAAGGAGATGGTGGAAAGCGCCGTGTCGCAGCTGAGCGGTCTGGACATCCTGGTCAACAACGCCGGGCGCCAGCAGTTCTGCCACAAGCTGGAAGACCTGACCACCGACGCCTTTGATGCAACGATGAAGACGAATGTCTACGCCCCCTTCTGGGTCACCCGCGCGGCGCTGCCGCATCTGGGGTCAGGGGCGTCGATCATCATCACCTCGTCAGTGCAGGCCTTTTCGCCGTCCGAGCATCTGTTCGACTATGCGCAGTCCAAGGCGGCCAACGTCGCCTTTGCCCAGTCGCTTGCCAAGCAGCTTGCGCCGCGCGGCATCCGCGTGAACGCGGTCTGCCCCGGCCCCTATTGGACGGCGTTGCAGATCAGCGGCGGTCAGCCGACGGAAAAGGCCCAGGAACATGGCGCAAGCCAGCCCTTGGGACGCCCGGGCCAGCCGGTCGAGATCGCGCCCATCTATGTTCTGCTCGCCTCCGACGAGGCCAGCTATATCACGGGCGAATATTTTGGCTCCGTCGGCGGCAGCGGTCTCTGATCGCTGCGGGAAGGAAAGCTCCCGGCCGGGATAAAGCTCTCGGCCGGGATGCGGTCGGGAGAGCCTAGTCTCACTTCGGGCAAGCGGTGCAGGCGGAACGGCGACAACCGCTCCCAGGCAAGAGCGTCCTGCCGGGCCGCCTGCAAGGGCCGGCACGGCAGGGGACAGGCCATGCTCACCATTCCTCTTGTCCGGAACGAGAGTCCGAACCCATGTAACGGGCAATGCAGCGCCCCTTGGGGCACTGCTTCATGGTTCAGGAAAAGCGGTTGTTGCGGGGAAATCCGCGCGGTGCCATGCGCCCCGCACCAGCGCGCTTGCCCAGCCACTCCGACAGGTCGGACTCGGTTCGGGTCTTGCCTCCCCCCATGGGCCAGGACAGGCCGTTCGCAAGTGTCAGCGTGATGGCATCGGTCAGGAACTCGTCCTTGAACAGGCCGCCCGGGTTCAGCTTCATCAGCCGCACACCCTTGCCCCGCACCATCTCCGGCAGCTCGGACAAGGGGAACACCAGCATCCGCCGGGTACCGGCGACAACCGCGACATGATCACCGCTGACGGGCCTGCACAGCAGCGCCTCGCCGTTCAGGACCTGCTTGCCAGACCTGGTCTGCGCCAGGATGTCGCCAGAGTTCACGATAAAGCCGTTCGCGTCCCGGGACGCGACCAGATACTTCATCCCCTCGCGCCACGGGAACATGGCGATCACCTCGGCCTCGTTGGGCAGGTCGATCATCAGCCGCAGCGGCTCGCCCATGCCCCGCCCGCCGGGCAGGGTGTTGGCCGGCAGCGTATAGAACCGTCCGTTCGAGGCAAAGATCATCAGCTTGTCGGTCGTCTCGGCATGCAGAGCCAGGCCGGGACCATCTCCGTCCTTGAACTTCAGTTCGGCATCCAGGGGCTGATGACCCTTCATGCTGCGGATCCAGCCCATCCTGGACAGGATCACCGTCACCGGCTCGCGCTCGATCATCGCCTCGAGATCGATGACCGGCATGGGGGCCGCTTCGGCGATGGTGGTGCGGCGCTGCCCTTCGGGACGCGACTTGCCGAACAGGTTGCGAACCTCCTTCAGCTGGTCGCTGATCCGCGCCCATTGCGCGGCCTCGCTGCCCAGCATCGCCTGCAGACCCTCGCGCTCTTCCCGCAGGGCGTCGCGCTCGGCGCGCAGTTCGATCTCCTCCAGCCTGCGCAGGGCGCGCAGCCGCATGTTCAGGATCGCCTCAACCTGCACGTCGTTCAGGCCGAACTCAGCCATCATCATGGCCTTGGGTTCGTCCTCGGTGCGGATGATCTCGATCACGCGGTCGAGGTTCAGGTAGGCGACCAGATAGCCTTCCAGAACTTCCAGCCGGGCGGCGATCTTTTCCAGCCGATAGCTGGCGCGGCGGACCAGCACCTCGCGGCGATGGTCCAGAAAGGCGCGCAGCACCTCCTTGAGCGAGCAGACCTTGGGCACGCGCCCGTCGATCAGCACGTTCATGTTGAGGTTGAAGCGCACCTCCAGTTCGCTGGCGCGGAACAGCGCGCCCATCAGCTGATCGGGATCGACCGTCCGGGTGCGCGGCTCCAGCACGATGCGGATGTCCTCGGCCGATTCGTCGCGCACATCGGCCAGGATGGGAATCTTGCGGGTCTGGATCAGCTCGGCCAGGCGCTCGATCAGCTTGGACTTCTGGACTTGGTAGGGGATCTCGGTGACGACGATCTGCCACAGCCCGCGGCCCAGATCCTCCTGCGTCCAGCGGGCGCGCACGCGAAAGGCGCCCCGGCCGGTGCGATAGGTTTCGGCAATCGTTTCGCGGCTTTCAACAATCACGCCGCCCGTCGGGAAGTCCGGCCCCTGGATGATGTTCGCCAGCGTGTCGTCGCGGGCTTCCGGTGTCTTGATCAGATGCAGGCAGGCGTCCACGACCTCGTGCAGGTTGTGGGGCGGCACATTGGTGGCCATGCCCACCGCGATCCCTGACGCACCATTGGCCAGAAGGTTCGGAAAAGCCGCCGGCAGCACGACGGGTTCCGTCAGCGTGCCGTCATAGTTCGGGCGGAAATCGACTGAATTCTCGGCCAGGCCGTCCATCAGCGTTTCGGAGGTCGCAGCCAGGCGGGCCTCGGTATAGCGGGCCGCGGCCGGGTTGTCGCCATCGATGTTGCCGAAGTTGCCCTGCCCGTCCACCAGCGGATAGCGCATGGCGAAATCCTGCGCGAGACGCGCCATCGCGTCATAGATCGCGGCATCGCCGTGCGGGTGATAGTTGCCCATCACGTCGCCGGTGATCTTGGCGGACTTGCGGAACGGGCCGTTCGGGGCCAGCCGCAACTCGCGCATCGCGTAAAGGATGCGGCGATGCACGGGCTTCAGCCCGTCGCGCGCATCGGGCAGCGCACGGTGCATGATGGTGGACAGGGCATAGGTCAGGTACCGCTCGCCGATGGCACGGCTCAGCGGCTCGGACTGCGTACCCTCGTCGGGGGCGGGGATCAGATCGTCGGACATGGGCCTTGGATAGGCCGCGCCGCCTGTCCGGTCCAGATCGAAAAGCATGTCTGGAACACCTTGCCGCCCATGGCGTTGGACCGCGGGAACCGGCAAGTTGTCGCGTAAAGGGGTGCATGATGTTCAGACTGGGGTTGCTGATGCTGGGAACGCTGCTGGGGCTGTTCGTGGTGTTGCAAGTCTATGGCGGCGACGACCTGAGGGCTGCACGACGCCCCGCCCCCGCCGCGCCGCAGGGCGCCGCCGCGGATGCGGGCACTCCGGCCCTGGCGGATCGCGCGGCGCCCGCCGGATCGCTGCCAGCGCAGGCCCCCGCCGAGATCATCCCCGCCGCCAGCCAGACACCCGAACAGGTCGAGCGTTTTCCGGGCCCCCCCTTGCAGCCATCGCCCGAATATGCCGGCCGCCCCGCCGAGACCGAGGCTCTGCCTCCGGCGGCGGGTGACGAAGGGCCTGTCCTTTACGTCACGGGCAGCCGCGTCAACATGCGCACGGGCCCGGGCACATCCAACCCCGTGGTCACCTCCCTGAGCAGCGGCACGACCGTCACGGCGATCGGGCCGGTCGGCGGGGACTGGGTGCAGATCCGCACGGGCGGGGGCCAGACGGGTTTCATTGCTGGCCAGTTCCTGTCGCCCGAGGCGCCATGACGCGTGGCCGCGTCCTGATCACCGGCTGCTCCTCGGGGATCGGTCTGGATGCCGCGCGCCGACTGACGGCCGAAGGTTTTCAGGTGGTGGCGACCTGCCGCGATCCCCAGGACATTGCCGCGCGCGGGGCCGAAGGGATGGAATGCTTGGCCTTGGACCTCGCTGACGAGGGCAGCGTGGCGACCTGTGCCGACGCCGCCCTGGCGGGCGGTCCGGTGGATGCGCTTGTCAACAATGCGGCCTTTGCCCTGCCCGGCGCAGTCGAGGACATGCCGCGCGGTGCCTTGCGCGCGATCTTCGAGGTGAACCTTTTCGGCACGCATGACCTGACACGCCGCCTGATCCCCCATTTCCGCGCCCGCGGCACCGGCCGGATCGTCACCATCAGCTCGGTCCTGGGGCTGGTGGGCATTCCCTGGCGTGGCCCTTATGTCGCCACCAAGTTCGCGCTGGAAGGGCTGACCGACGTGCTGCGGCTGGAAATGCACGGCACGCCCGTCAAGGTCGTGCTGATCGAGCCGGGTCCCATCACCAGCCGCATCCGGGAGAACGCCATCCCCCATTTCGAGCGCTGGGTGGATTGGCCCTCCAGTCCACGTGCCGACCAATACCGGGCATCGCTGCTGAAGCGGCTTTACGAACCTGCGGGGAAGGATCGGTTCGAATTGCCCCCTTCGGCCGTCAGCGACCGCATCCTGACGGCGCTGACGATCCCGAATCCTGCGCCGCGCTATTATGTCACGGCTCCGACACGCATTTCGGGAACCGCACGGCGGCTTCTGCCGACCCGGGCTCTGGACTGGTTTGCACGCCGCAGCTAGGGTCGCGACCGAAAGGCGGTGCGTCATGCAAGACAAACCTTTGTTCATCGTCACCATCCTCGCCATCGGCGTGGTGCTGGCCATCCTGATGACCGGCATCGGCGGATTTGCTCGTGGCGGCGAATTCAACCGCAAGCACGGCAACCGGATGATGCGCTGGCGGCTTTACGCGCAGGCCGCAGCCATCGCGATCCTGCTGCTGTTCGTGTGGTGGAGGGCCGGCTGATGGTTGTTCTGAACAAGATCTATACCCGCACCGGCGACAGGGGCGACACTGCCCTGTCGGACGGCACGCGCGTCGCCAAGCACGACCCGCGCGTCGAGGCCTATGGCACCGTGGACGAACTGAACGCGACGCTGGGGCTGTGCCGGCTGCATGCGGCGGGCGATCTGGCTGACAGGATCGCGGTGATCCAGAACGACCTGTTCGATCTGGGGGCCGACCTGTCGCGCCCGAACATGCAGGCGGACGATCAGGCGGGCTATCCGGTATTGCGGATCATCGACGCTCAGGTGGACCGGCTGGAGGCCGAGATCGATGCCATGAACGCCGACCTGCAACCGCTGCGCAGCTTTATCCTGCCTGGCGGCACGGCACTGGCGGCCCACCTGCACCTGTCGCGGACGGTGGCACGTCGCGCCGAGCGGCGCGCAACCGAGCTTCTGGCAGGCGGCGATGTCAATGCCGCGGCCGTGCGCTATCTGAACCGGCTGTCGGACTGGCTTTTCGTCGCGGGGCGTCAGGCCAACGGCGGCGGGACCGAAGACATCCTGTGGATCCCGGGCGCGAGCCGTTAGCGGCCGACAGTTCGGTCGGGCGGACATTCCATCCACGAACGCGGCGTCTTGCGACGTTTTTGCCCTGTCCTTGGGCGAATTGCCTGTCTAACACTTCCCTCCGACAGTTGACGCTAGAAAGGGAGAGAGGCCAATGAAAGTCCTCGTGCCAGTGAAGCGCGTGATCGACTACAACGTGAAGGCCCGCGTGAAGGCGGACGGATCGGGGGTCGATCTGGCGAATGTGAAGATGTCGATGAACCCCTTTGACGAGATCGCCGTCGAGGAGGCGATCCGCCTGAAGGAAAAGGGCGTGGCCACCGAGATCGTGGCCGTGTCCATCGGCGTGAAGCAGGCGGCCGAAACGCTGCGGACTGCGCTGGCCATGGGCGCGGACCGCGCGATCCTGGTGGTGGCCGCCGATGACGTGCATCAGGACATCGAGCCGCTGGCCGTGGCCAAGATCCTGAAGGCCGTGGTCGATCAGGAGCAGCCGCAGCTGGTCATCGCCGGCAAGCAGGCGATCGACAACGACATGAACGCCACGGGCCAGATGCTGTCCGCCCTGCTCGGCTGGAGCCAGGCGACCTTTGCCTCCAAGCTGGAGGTCGAAGGCGACAAGGCCCGGGTCACCCGCGAGGTCGATGGAGGCCTCCAGACGATCGAGGTCAGGCTACCCGCGATCGTCACCGCCGACCTGCGGCTGAACGAGCCCCGCTATGCCTCGCTTCCGAACATCATGAAGGCGAAGAAGAAGCCTTTGGATGAGAAGACGGCCGCCGATTACGGCGTGGACGTCACCCCGCGCCTGACCGTCACCGGCACGCGCGAGCCCGAGGGCCGCAAGGCGGGGATCAAGGTCGGCTCGGTGGACGAGCTGGTGTCGAAACTGAGAGAGGCGGGGATCGTGTGATGGCTGTTCTTCTTCTGGCCGAAGTCACCAATGGCGAATTGAACCGTGACGCGACCGCCAAGGCCGTCAATGCCGCCGCCCCCCTGGGCGAGGTGACGGTGCTTTGTGCCGGCGCCCAGGCCCGCGCCGCCGCCGATGCGGCCGCGACCATTGCCGGCACCGCGCGCGTGCTGGTGGCCGAGGACGCGCGCTATGGCCACCGGCTGGCCGAACCGACTGCCGCGCTGCTGGTCAGCATGGCGGGCGATTATTCCCACATCGTGGCCCCAGCCACCACGGACGCCAAGAACGTCATGCCCCGCGTGGCGGCGCTTCTTGACGTGATGGTGATCTCGGAGGTGCAGACGGTGGTGGATGCCGACACCTTTGAGCGGTCGGTCTATGCGGGCAACGCCATCCAGACGGTCCGCTCGTCGGACCCCGTCAAGGTCCTGACCATCCGCACGACCAGCTTCGAGGCTGCCGGAGAGGCGGCGGCGGCGCCCGTGTCGGAGGCCACCCTGGCCGAGGATCCGGGTCTCTCGGCTTGGCTGAACGATGAAACTGCAAAGAGCGACCGCCCCGAGCTGACCTCGGCCGGCCGTGTGGTGTCGGGCGGCCGCGCGCTTGGCTCGCGTGAGCAGTTCGTGCTGATCGAGCAGCTGGCCGACAAGCTGGGCGCTGCCGTGGGCGCATCCCGCGCGGCGGTCGACTCGGGCTATGCCCCCAATGACTGGCAGGTGGGCCAGACCGGCAAGGTCGTGGCGCCCGCGCTGTACGTCGCCGTGGGCATCTCGGGCGCCATCCAGCACCTGGCCGGCATGAAGGACAGCAAGGTCATCGTCGCCATCAACAAGGACGAGGAGGCTCCCATCTTCCAGGTTGCCGATTACGGCCTGGTCGGAGACCTCTTCACCCTCGTGCCGGAACTGACCGAGAAGCTGTAAGGTATCGTCTGCGCACGAACCTCCCGGAAGAGGCGCCGCAGGTGCAGGGAACAGCGCCCTTTTCGCCGGCCCGTCGCATTGCCGCCCCCGCCCTTGGGGGCGGTTTTGCATTGCAGCACGCTGCAGCCCGCCCTATCGTCCCGGCGACGGAAACCAGAGGTGCACAGATGGCAATTCAAACGGTTGGCGTGATCGGTGCGGGTCAGATGGGCAACGGCATCGCCCATGTCTTCGCCGTCGCCGGCTATGACGTGCTTCTGACCGACATCAGCCGAGACTCTCTGGACAAGGCAATCGCGCTGATCGACCGGAACCTGGAACGGCAGGTCAGCCGGGACAAGATCACCGCCGCGGACAAGGCGGCGGCCATGGGGCGCCTCCGCACCACCATGACCCTGTCCGACCTGGGGCGCACCGATCTGGTGATCGAGGCCGCCACCGAACGCGAAACCGTCAAGCAGGCCATCTTCGAGGACCTTGTCCCGCACCTGAAGCCCGAGACGATCCTGACCTCGAACACGTCCTCGATCTCGATCACCCGCCTGGCCAGCCGAACGGACCGGCCGGAAAAGTTCATGGGCTTCCATTTCATGAACCCCGTTCCGGTGATGCAACTGGTGGAGTTGATCCGCGGCATCGCAACCGATGAGCCGACCTACAAGACGCTGCTCGGGGTTGTGGAGTCCTTGGGCAAGACGGCGGCCAGTGCCGAGGATTTCCCGGCATTCATCGTCAACCGCATCCTGATGCCGATGATCAACGAGGCCGTTTATACGCTTTACGAAGGCGTCGGCTCGGTCCAGTCGATCGACCTCGCGATGAAGCTGGGCACCAACCACCCGATGGGTCCGCTGGAACTGGCCGACTTCATCGGATTGGACACCTGTCTGGCCATCATGAACGTGCTGCACGACGGTCTGGCAGACACCAAGTACCGGCCCTGCCCCCTTCTTACGAAATATGTCGAGGCTGGGTGGCTGGGCCGCAAGACCAACCGCGGCTTTTACGATTATCGCGGCGACACCCCGGTTCCGACGCGCTGAATGTCGGAATCAGACGGTCGCACCGCGGGAATCCGTTCTTGACTGAGCGGAAAATCAACAAACCCGACAGGAGAGACCCATGACCAAGCCGATCCTTGCCGCCGCCCTCGCGCTGAGCGCCTTGACGACGTTTCCCGCCTTCGCCCAGGATCCTGCCAGTTGCAGCACGGTTCGTCTGTCCGACCCCGGCTGGACCGACATCACTGCCACGAATGGCGTGGCCGCCGTCCTGCTGAATGCACTCGGCTATCAAGCCGATATCGCGACCCTCTCGGTCCCGGTCGGCTATGAGGCGCTCAAGGGTGCCCAAACCGATGTCTTTCTGGGCAACTGGATGCCCGCGCAGACCCGCTTCCGCGAGGATCTGGACGCCGCCGGCGGCATCACCGAACTGGCGCAGAACCTCGAGGGCGCCAAGTTCACCCTGGCCGTCAATCCTGCCGGTGCAGAATTGAACGTCGCCGATTTCGCGGACCTGGATGCGCATCGCGAGGCATTTGAGGGCAAGATCTATGGAATCGAACCGGGCGCACCGGCCAACCAGTCGATCCAGGCGATGATCGACGCCGACCAGTTCGGTCTGGGCGACTGGGAACTGGTCGAAAGCGGAGAGCAGGCGATGCTGGCCCAGGTGACCCGCAACCGCACCACCCCCACGGTCTTTCTGGCCTGGGCCCCGCATCCGATGAACGAGGCGATCGACATCACCTATCTGTCGGGCGGGGATGAGCAGTTCGGCCCGAACTATGGCGGCGCCACCGTTCACACGCTGGCGCGCGAAGAATGGGCGCAGACATGTCCCAATGCCGCCAAGCTGTTCAGCCAGCTGGTTTTTGATGTGCCGATGGAAAACCAGCTGATGGGCGAGATCCTGGACGACGGCATGGGCGCTCAGGCTGCGGCGCGCGAATGGCTGGCCGCCAATCCGCAGGCAATGGAGCCGTGGCTGGACGGCGTGACCACGCTGGACGGGCAGCCGGCACTGCCGGCGGTTCAGTCAGCCGTGAACGGGTGATCTGTTGCGACCAAACATCCTGATCCTGATGGCGGATCAGCTGTCGGGGGTTCTTTTCCCCGACGGCCCCGCCGACTTCCTGCACGCCCCGAACCTCCGGCGGCTGGCGGAACGTTCGACCCGCTTTGCCAACGCCTATACCGGCAGCCCGCTTTGTGCGCCGGGCCGGGCAAGCTTCATGTCGGGCCAGTTGCCCCGCCGCACGCGGGTCTATGACAACGCGGCCGAATTCGCCTCGGACATCCCGACCTATGCCCATCACCTGCGCCGGGCGGGCTGGCACACCTGCCTGTCGGGCAAGATGCATTTCGTTGGGCCCGACCAGCTGCACGGCTTCGAGGAACGGCTCACGACCGACATCTACCCCGCCGATTTCGGCTGGACCCCGGACTACCGCAAACCGGGCGAGCGGATCGACTGGTGGTATCACAACCTCGGCTCGGTCACGGGCGCAGGGGTGGCAGAGATCACCAACCAGCTGGAATATGACGACGAGGTCGCCTACCATGCCTGCCGCAAGCTCTATGACCTTGCGCGGGGCAAGGACGACCGGCCCTGGTGCCTGACCGTCAGCTTCACCCATCCGCACGATCCGTTTGTCGCGCGGCGCAAGCACTGGGACCTTTACGAAGACGCGCCCGAGCTGGCGCCGCCGACGCCAATTCCCTACGAGGAGCAGGACCCCCATTCGCGGCGCCTGATGGACGCCTGCGATTTCCGCGCGCTGGAAATCACGGACAAGCACATCCGCCGCGCCCGCCAAGGTTACTTCGCCAATATCAGCTATGTCGATGACAAGATCGGCGAGATCCTGGACGTGCTGGAGGCGACGCGGCAAGAGGCGATCATCCTGTTCCTGTCCGACCACGGCGAGATGCTGGGTGAGCGTGGCCTTTGGTTCAAGATGAACTTCTTTGAGGGCTCGGCCCGTGTGCCGCTGATGATCAGCGCGGCGGGGATGAAGCCGGGGCGGGTCGATCAGCCCGTCAGCACCATCGACGTCCTGCCGACGCTCTGCGATCTGGCCGGGCTGCCCATGGACGAGATCGCGCCCTGGACCGACGGCGTGTCGCTGGCGCAGGGCGGCGAGCGCGGCCCGGTGCCGATGGAATATGCGGCCGAGGGCAGCGTCGCGCCTCTGGTCGCGCTGCGGGACGGACGCTGGAAATACGTCCAATGCGCCGCCGATCCCGAGATGCTGTTCGACCTGGAGACCGATCCGGACGAGCGGGTGAACCTTGCCGCCGATCCTGCCCATGCGGAGACCCTGGTGCGGCTTCGGGGGTTGGCGGGGGACCGCTGGAACCTCGACGCCTACGACGCCGAGGTGAGGCAGAGCCAGGCGCGGCGCTGGATCGTCTACGAGGCGCTGCGGAACGGGGCCTACTATCCGTGGGACCACCAGCCGCTGCAGAAGGCGTCCGAGCGCTACATGCGCAACCACATGGACCTGAACGTGCTGGAGGAAAGCCAGCGCTTCCCGCGCGGCGAATGAAAAAGGCGGGGCCGGTCATCCCGGCCCCGGTCTTGCGGGTTCAGGCCTGGGGGAAATCGCGAGTCTCGGTCTTCTCGCCGCGTTTTTCCATGAACTGGTCGAACTCGGCCTTGTCCTTCGCCTCGCGCAGCTTCGCAAGGAACTCGTTGAACTCGCGATGCTCGTCCTCGAGCCGCTTCAGCGTCTGCGCGCGATAGGCATCAAAGGCGGTGTTACCGGTCGAGCGCGCGGCATGGCGCGACGAATAGCTGCGTTTGCTGCATCCAAACATGCGTTTGCTCCAGATCATATAGACAAGAAGGGCAAGGCCAATGGGCCAGAAGGCGATAAAGCCCAGGATCATGGCGATGATCCAGGCGGCGCGTCCGCGTCCATCCAGCCAGTCCCGCCCACGAGCCATAAACTCGCCGAAGCGGGGAGCGTCCGGCGCGGGGCGAAGGACCTCGGGCACAGTGTTCATCTTGAGTCTCCCTATGTTAATGTTAATCACATTTACATAAATGGGCGGTGTAAGGTCTGCGTCAAGATGATCGCCAAGATTTCTTACTCCGAGATCAGGCCCAAGCCGCGCAGATAGATGATCGCGCCGCTTTCGAGCATTTCCGAAGAGGACACCGGGCTGCGGCTGCCGGGTCTGCCACGGCCGAACAGTTCGACCACACCGTGGCTCAGGGCCCAGATGTGGTTGGCCACCATGCGCGAGGGCGGTCTTTCCGCGGGCGGCAGGCGCATTGCCAGAGCCTCGGCCGCCGTCACCAGCACACCTTGCGCACGTCCCGAAGCGGTCGCCAGATCAGCATTGCCTGCAATCGAGATGCCGGATTCGAACATGGCCATGTAATAGCCCGGCCGGTCCGCCGCAAAATCCAGATAAGCCTGCCCCATCCTCAGGAATGCAGTCAATGCCCTTGGCCTGCCGCTGTCGAAGGCTGCCTCCAGCCGACCGGCGAACTCGATGAAACCTTGGCGGGCAACCTCCTCCAGCAGATCCTCGCGCCCCTTGAAGTGCCGGTAAGGTGCTGCCGCCGAGACCCCGGCACGTCGCGCGGCTTCCGTCAGGGTGAATGCCTGCGGACCCTGTTCCTCAATCAATGCGGCGGTCGCCTCCACCAGAGCTTGGCGCAGGTTGCCGTGGTGATAGGATTTGCGTTCCGGCACTACATGCCTTCGCCGAAATAGTCCGCCACAAGAGCTTCGAGCGCGTCGGCGAGTGCGGCGGCTTCGGGTCCTGTTGTCGTCACACGGATCTGGCTGCCGCGCGGGGCGGTCAGCATCAGCAATCCCATGATGGAATCGCCCGACACGCTCATGCCATCCTTTTCAACCTGCGCCTGGGCATCGAAGCGCTCGACCACATCGACGAATTTCGCACTGGCCCGCGCATGAAGGCCCTTGACGTTGATGATGGACAGGTCACGTGTGATGGCCCCGCTCATCTCGCGCGGCTTTCGCGATCAAGGGCTGCCTCGACAGGCACGTTGTAGGAGTTGATGTACTTGCGGCCCGCTTCCTTGGCAAAGGACACCGCGTCGATGACCGGCAGGTGCCGTGACTTGGCCAGCTTGACCAGCATGGGCAGGTTCGCGCCGTAAAGGATCGTGCGCCCATGCACGGAGCAGGCCGGCAGCGACAGGTTCGATGGCGAGCCGCCGAACAGGTCGGTCACCAGCACCACTCCATCGCCAAGATCGACGGCATCCGCAGCCGCCTTGATTTCCGCAGTCTTGGCCGCGCGGTCATGATCGTCTTCGATCGCGACAGCTGCGATGCCTACCTGCGGGCCCACGACATGTTCGACAGCGGACAGATACTCCCGCGCCAACCCGCCATGCGCTACGATGACAATTCCGATCAACGCGCCCCACCAAGTTCAAAAGCCCGCACCGTTACGACGCCTGCCTCTGCGTCGGTCGTGCCTCGCCACCGGGCGATGCGTCTCCGCCAGAAAGCAGCGCCGCCCCACGACGCTCGAGTTCCCTGTGTCTTATTGACACCGGCCAGCCTGCATCCGCAAGCGCAACAGCCATCATTTCCACCAAAGTGACGGAACGGTGTTGTCCACCGGTACATCCGAAACCAATCGCAAGATGCGATTTTCCTTCATCCATATGGGCCGGAAGAAGGAACTCCACAAGATCCCGGGTGCGCCTGAAGAACTCGGCGAATCGAGGATCGGCGGTCACATAGGTCTGAACCTCGTCATTGCGGCCATCCAGCGGGCGCAGCGCGGGTTCCCAATGCGGGTTGGTCAGGAACCGGCAGTCGAACATCAAGTCCAGCCCGCGCGGCACCCCCCTCTTGTAGCTGAAGGAATGAAGCGAAACGCTGAGCCGATGATCAGGGCGGATGTCGAAAACACGCGTCAGCTCCGCCTTTAGGTCATGGGGCGACAGTTCGGTCGTGTCGATCAGGATCTCGGCCCGTGCCCGGATGGGCGCCAGCAGGTCGATCTCCGCCAGCACGCCCGCCATCGGCTCCTGGTCGGGCGTCAGCGGATGACGGCGGCGCGTCTCATTGTAGCGCCGCACGAGCGCGTCGGCACTGCAATCCAGGAAGAGCACCTCGGGAGAGTAATCCGGATGCCGCGTCAGGCGGTCGATCAGTTCGATGAGGTTGAAGGCGGAAAAGTCCCGGTTGCGGACATCGACCCCCAAGGCCAGCGGCACCGGTCGCGGAGGCCCGTCCAGCAGCCGCGGGATCAGCGACAGGGGCAGGTTGTCGATGGCTTCGAAGCCAAGATCCTCCAGCACGTTGATGGCGGTGGAGCGGCCCGCTCCCGACGGCCCCGTCACCAGAACCAATCGCTGCCCTTGCGTGGCAGCATCGTTGCCGGGCATTGCGTGATAGGCCATTCCGCTTCCTCTCCCATCGGTTCGGTCAATCAGGCCAGACGCTTGCCCAGCATGAGCTGCCGCAGCGCAGCGTAAAGATGCGGCCGATACGGACCCAGCACAAGGGAAACCCGGACCCCCAGCCACTCTTGGTGCAGGTGCTGTGGCAAACGATCCTCTTCCCTTCGTCCCAGGTCGCATGCCAGCGCCACGGGCACCGGCTCCACCGGCTCAGCGGACAAGAGGCCTATCCTCCGCGCCTCGATCCGGCCCCGCAGCGGAGGTGGAACCGAAGCCAGCAGTTGCCCCCCTGACAGCTTGAGGTCCGTGCGATCGTCAGCCACCAGACCTGCGCCCACCGCCATCAGTTCAAGCGCCAAGGACGATTTTCCCGCACCCGAAGGCCCAAGGATCACCAGCCCCTTCCCTTGCAGCGCCACGGTCGTTGCATGCAGCTGAATCATCGAATCACCTCTCCTTCATCATGCGCCGACCATGGTTAATTTTCCGTTTCCTTCTGCCGAAGGAGGCATCTTCAGGTTCTGATGGCGATAACATTTGTTGTTTGCGCTAACCGTTTGCGCTGCCTTGTTCCGTGGCGGAACTGCCATGTTATAGCCGCTTAGTTGTCAAACATCAGACAGCGACCCCAAACCAGCCACGGAGCTTTGGACCATGACCACGCGCGTAAACCCCAACTGCCGGCTTGAGGATCAGGGAATCGTGGGGCTGGGCCGGGTTTATTACAACCTCCTCGAACCCGCGCTCATGACGGAAGCGGTGGCGCGGGGCGAAGGTCAGCTGGGGCTGGGGGGCACCTTTCTTGTCTCGACCGGCGCTCATACCGGCCGCTCGCCGAAGGACAAGTTCGTGGTCCGCACGCCCTCGGTCGAAAGTTCGATCTGGTGGGACAACAACAAGGCGATGGCACCAGACGCGTTCGACCAACTGCACCAGGACATGCTGGAGCACATGAAGGGCCGCGACTACTTCGTTCAGGACCTGTTCGGTGGGGCGGATGCCGGCAACCGTTTGGACGTGCGCGTCATCACGGAACTGGCTTGGCACAATCTCTTCATCCGCCACTTGCTGCGCCGTCCCGAGGCTGATGAGCTGGCCAGCTTCCAGCCAGACTTCACCATCATCAACTGCCCCGGCTTCAAGGCCGATCCGGCGCGCCACGGCTGCCGCAGCGAAACCGTGATCGCGATGAACTTCGACAAGAAGCTGATCCTGATCGCCAACACCGCCTATGCAGGTGAAAACAAGAAGTCGGTCTTCACGCTGCTGAACTATCTGCTGCCGGAAAAGGGCATCATGCCGATGCACTGCAGCGCCAATCATGCCCCCGGCAATCCCGACGACAGCGCCGTCTTCTTCGGCCTCTCGGGCACCGGAAAGACGACGCTCTCGGCCGATCCGTCGCGCGTCCTGATCGGCGATGACGAACACGGCTGGTCCGACACCGGCATCTTCAACTTCGAGGGCGGCTGCTACGCCAAGACCATCAACCTGTCTGCCCAGGCCGAACCCGAGATCCACGCGACCACCAGCCGCTTTGCCACGGTGATCGAGAACATGGTCTTCGATGCCGACACGCTGGAACTGGATTTCGAGAACAACTCGATCACCGACAACATGCGCTGCGCCTATCCGCTGGAGGCGATCTCGAATGCTTCCGCCACCAGCCTCGGCGGGCACCCCAAGAACGTCATCATGCTGACCTGCGACGCCTACGGTGTGCTGCCGCCCATCGCGCGGCTGACGCCGGCACAGGCGATGTACCACTTCCTGTCGGGCTTCACCTCGAAGACCCCGGGTACCGAGGTCGGCGTGACCGAGCCGATCCCGACCTTCTCGACCTGCTTCGGCGCCCCCTTCATGCCGCGCCGCCCCGAGGTCTATGGCAAATTGCTGCAGGAAAAGATCGCCCAGCACGGCGCGTCCTGCTGGCTGGTCAACACCGGCTGGACCGGCGGCGCGTTCGGGACGGGGAAGCGCATGCCCATCGCCGCGACCCGCGCCCTGCTGGCGGCGGCCCTCGACGGCAGCCTGAACGACGTGCAGTTCCGCCGCGACCCGAATTTCGGCTTTGAAGTTCCGGTCAGCGTCCCGGGCGTCGAGGACAAGCTGCTCGACCCGCGTCAGACCTGGGCGGATCCGGCCGCCTATGACGCACAGGCGCAGAAGCTCGTGCAGATGTTCTGCGACAACTTCGCCCAGTACCTGGACGCAATCGATGACGAGGTTCGCGCCGCCGCCATTGGCTAGGAGACGAACCCAAAAAATCGGACACAACCGGAAAGGCCGCGCCAGAGGCGCGGCCTTTCCTTGTGTCTTCGGCTGGCCACAGGCCAGCCGTCCATGCGTTCAGACACCCAAGCAGTGCCGAACGATCGCCTTCTGGGCGTGCAGACGGTTCTCCGCCTCGTCAAAGATCACGGAATTCGGGCCGTCCATCACCTCGCTTGTCACCTCGTCATCGCGATGTGCGGGCAGACAGTGCATGAAGAGGGCGTCCTCCTTGGCTTTGGCCATCAGGGCACTGTTCACTTGATAGCCGCGCAACTGGTTGTGGCGCCGCTCCTTGGCGGACTGCGGGTCGTGCATGCTGACCCAGGTGTCGGTGACCACAAGATCCGCACCCTGGACCGCCTTGTGGGGGTCGCGCTCGATCGTGATGGGGCGGCCCATCCGGGCGGCATAGTCCAGGCACTCGCGCTCCGGGTCCAGCGGGGGCGGGCCGGTAAAGGTCAGGTCAAAGCCGAACTGCCCGGCAGCATGGGCAAAGCTGGCAAAGACGTTGTTGCCATCGCCCGACCAGACGACCTTCTTGTCTGCGATGGGCCCGCGATGTTCCTCGAAGGTCATCACGTCAGCCATGATCTGGCAGGGATGGGTGCGGTTGGTCAGCCCGTTGATGACCGGAACCGTGGCATGCTCGGCCATCTCCAGCAGGGTGGCTTCCTCAAAGGTCCGGATCATGATCAGATCGACATAGCGCGACAGGACCCGGGCCGTGTCGGCAATGGTTTCGCCGTGCCCCAGCTGCATTTCCGATCCCGATAGGATCATCGTCTGTCCACCCATCTGCCGGACGCCCATGTCAAAGCTGACCCGTGTCCGGGTAGAGGGCTTTTCAAAGATCAGCGCCACCATGCGCCCCGCCAGCGGCTGTTCGTCATCCAGGGTGCCCTTGGGTCGTCCGCCACGGGCGGTCTTCATGGCGCGCGCCATGTCGATGATCGATCTCAGCCTGTCGCGGTCAGTGGTGTGAATATCCAGAAAATGCGTCATCGGTCTGTCTTTCGGCGATTTTCGCAAGCAAGCCCGCTTGCGGGGTCCGGGTCAAGGGGGGCGCTGCCCCCGCCGCACAGACATGCGGCTCTCCGGGAGATCGGCACACAGAAGATGGCGTCATCGAAGCCGCGTCATCACGCGCGCCGGATGGCCCTCGGCATCCAGCCGAACCTGATCCCCGGCAAAGCCCGCGGTTTCAAAGGCTCGGATGGCACGCAGATTGGTGGGGGCGGGATCGACGGCAACCGCCGTGGCCTGCCGCAGCAGCAGGTCGCCAAGCGCACGTATCCAGCCGCCGCCGTGGCCCAAGCCCTCCGGCGCGGCAAGAACGTCCATCGCGATCGCATCGGGCGGCAGGTCGGCAAAATGCGGCGCCTGCCATTCCTGCGCCCGGAAATGCTGGACATAGGCGATGGGCTGATCCCCCAGCAGCACGATCCGCTGCGTCATGGCGGGATTTTCCATATCCTCGGTCACAAGCCCAAGCTGGTGTTGCGCGCCGGGCCACCACGCGGCGACCACGGGCGAGGCAAGCCAGCCGGCCAGCATCGGCAGGTCCGCAGCGACCAGCGACCTGAAGCCATAGTCAGGCATCCAGTTCCGCCGCCGCACGGTCCAGCCGCCTGACCGCCTCGGCGATGTCGGCATCCTCGATGTTCAGCGGCGGCAGCAGGCGCAGCGTGTTGTCGGCCGCCGGCACTGTCAGGATGTGCTGGGCATAGCCCGCCTTGACCAGGTCCACCGGCGCCACCTTGCATTTCAGCCCCAGCATCAGGCCCTGTCCGCGCACTGCCTCGAACACTTCGGGATGGGCTGCGACCAGGCCCTCCAGCTTCTGGCGGAACAGCGCACCCTTGCGGTTCACCTCGGCCAGAAAGGCGTCGTCGGCCACGATCTCCATGACCCGCGCGCCCACGGCGCAGGCCAAGGGATTGCCGCCATAGGTGGAACCATGGGTGCCCGCCACCATCGGACGGGCCGCCGCCTCGGATGCAAGCACCGCGCCCAACGGGAAGCCGCCGCCAATGCCCTTGGCCACCATCATCAGGTCGGGCGTGATCCCGGCATATTCATGCGCGAACAGCCGTCCTGTCCGCCCCATGCCGCATTGCACCTCGTCCAGGACCAGCAGCGCCCCGGTCCGGTCGCAAAGCTCGCGGATGCGCTTCAGTTCGGCATCGGGCAGCGGGCGAATGCCGCCTTCGCCCTGGACCGGCTCGATCATCACGGCGGCCGTGCGGTCGCTGATGGCCCCCTCGAGGGCCTCAAGATCGCCCCATGGCAGCGTGCGAAAGCCCGGCATCAGGGGGCCAAAGCCCTTGACCATCTTTTCCGCGCCCGAGGCCGCGATGGCACCTGTCGAACGCCCGTGAAAGGCCCCTTCGAAGGTCAGGATCTCGATGCGTTCGGGATCGCCGGCATGATCCCAGAACTTGCGGACCATCTTGATCGCCATTTCGGCTGCCTCCGTGCCGGAATTGGTAAAGAAGACCGTGTCGGCAAAGGTCCGGTCGACCAGCAGGTCGGCCAGCCGCTCCTGCTCGGGGATCTGGTACAGGTTCGAGACATGCCAGATCCGTCCCGCCTGCCCGGTCAGCGCCGCGACAAGATCGGGGTTGGCATGGCCCAGCACGTTCACGGCGATACCCGCGCCCAGATCCAGATATCGCGTGCCGTCGGCGGTGATGGCCCAGGAACCCTCGCCCCGCTCGAAGGCAAGAGGGGCACGGTTATAGGTCGGCAGAACGTGCGAAATCATGGCGGATTCCCCGAATGTCAGGACAGATTGTGAAGGGCAGGGATGATCGGACGGTGACGGGACGTCAACGTCGCGGACGGGCAAGACGGGCGGTCCGGGTGATCATGCGTCCGCCATAGCGGCAAATGGACCCTGGCGCAATCACGGTTTCATCCGATAGCCCGATTTCAGCCAGCGCCAGGCGATGAACAGCACGACCCCCACGACCGCCGCGCAGATCAGCAGCCCCCGCAGGGGTGGGGCGTCGCTGATCCCCGTGACGCCAAAGCGCGCCCCGTCGATCAGGTAAAAGATCGGGTTCCAGTGCGACAGCGTGTTGAACGGCTCGGGCAATGCCTGCACGGAATAAAAGGTGCCCGACAGAAAGCTCAGCGGCGTGATGATGAAGTTCGTGATCGCCGCCATCTGGTCGAACTTCTGCGCCAGGATGCCGGCCAGGATGCCCAGCCCCCCCAGCAGCAGCGCCGCCAGCAGGACAAAGCACAGCGTCCACAGGGGATGCGCGATGCCGCGCCCGGTGACCAGCATCATGCCCGTGCCGATCACCGTCGCCACCAGCCCCGCGCGCACCACCGATCCGGCCAGGTAGCCGGCCAGCAGCTCGCCCGTCGACAGGGGCGGCATCAGCGTGTCCACGATGTTGCCCTGCACCTTGGCTGCTGTAATCGAGCTGGAGGTGTTGGCGAACGCGTTCTGGATCACCGTCATCATCAGGATGCCCGGCCCCAGGAAGACCAGATAGGGCAGGCCCATGACCTCTCCGCGCCCCTGCCCCAGCGCCAGGGCGAAAACCAGCACGAACAGGCCTGCTGTCATCAGCGGGGCGAAGATCGTCTGTTGCCAGACGGCCATGAAGCGCATGACCTCTCGCCGGGCCAGGGTTCGCAGTCCCAGCCAGTTGACGTGGCCGAAACGGCGGACGCCCATGGCCCGGTCCTGGGCCTCGCCTGAGGGGGCGCGATCATGTATCGTCTGGGGGGTCATCTTGCGGTCCTTGAATTTCTGCGCATCGGCGGCTAAATCTCGGCATCCCGTTTCTGACGGGACCAATCGAAGGTTTCAAGATGGGGCGGCAGGCAAGACCCGCCCGGAAAGGCAGCCATGTCCTGGACGGATGAACGTGTCGAGACGCTCAAGCGCATGTGGTCGGATGGCCAGTCGGCCAGCGCCATCGCCAAGGAGTTGGGCGGGGTGACCCGCAACGCGGTCATCGGCAAGGTCCATCGCCTGGGCCTGTCCAACCGCAACGAGGAGGCCGAGGCCGCACCCGCGCCCCAGCCCGCGCCCGAGCCCGTGGCCGAGAAAAAGCCCGCCAAGCCCGCGCCCCAGCCAGCCGCCGCGCGCCCCGAACCCCTGCCCGAGCCGGAACCCGAGCCGGTCGAAGCCGAGGTCCAGCCCGTCTTCACGCCCGTTCCTCGCCGACCCATCGTGCCGGCCGGCCAGCCCCTGCCCCCGCAGCCCTCGGCCAACGAGATCAGCCCCGAAGCCCTGGCCTCGGTCCGCGAGGTCGAGAAGCGCGCCCGCAAGCTGACCCTGATGGAACTGACCGAGCGGACCTGCAAGTGGCCGATCGGCGACCCGGCCACGGACAAGTTCTGGTTCTGCGGCCTCCCCTCGGTTTCCGGCAAGCCCTATTGCGAGGCCCATGTGGGCGTGGCCTTCCAGCCCATGAGTTCGCGCCGCGATCGCCGGCGGTAAAGCTTTTCATGGCTGCCTATGAGCGCCGCCCTTCGGGGCGGCCTTTTCATGTCGGCAGGCCCGCTCCGCTCACCCTGCAGGATTGCCTTGATCAAAAGGCCGCGGATGCCGCCGCATCATTCGAGGCGGAAACGGCTGTCCCGCTCGGGTCACTCGCCCAGGCGATATCGGTCGTCCTGCCTGATCGATTGCAAAAAGACAGCGACCCGTTCGGCATAGGCTTCGACATCATCGGCTCGGCTTCCCCAGTCCGCAAGCCAGTCAAAGAGCGAGGCCGCCGCTCGGTCGGAAAACCGCATCTCCCATCCCTCGAACAGCCTTTTTTCCAACGAGCCTTGGTCAAGAACTGTCATGTTCAGATGGCGATCGTCCTGGTGCAGCGCATCCAGCAGCCGAAAGAGGCGCAGGCGCGGTCCTTCCAGCCATTGAAAGAACATGCCGTTCTCGTAGTGAAGACATCCGGTCAGACTTAGCATCCGGTTGCTGCGGCGTGCCTTTTCCAGGATTTGGTCGATCTCGCCCCGATCCAGTCCCGGCCGCGCCATGCTCCTGTAAAGACAGTAGCCCAGTCGCTCATCCTGGGCCGGGCCCGCAGTTGCCTGTTCTTCATGGGAACCCGCTGCCATTCATTTTTCCTGCATGTTCATCGTGCTTTATCTGGCCCGACACCTTTATCTTGTACGCACAAAGGAAGCATCTTGATAAATGCAGATCGGACATGACCCGGTCGCGTGGCAGCCGCACGCCTTGTCGATATCCCGACCCCGCACTCCCGGCAGGTCCGCAGCAGACAGGCCCATGCCATGGTCAGGAGTTCATCTTGCGGCCGATCTCACGTGCTGCGAGTGACAATCAGCAGGTCCGAAGCCGAAGGCCTTTCGAACCTAACCTGTCCGCCTGCAGGGTCTGAACCGCTGACGCGACTTTTCGTGGGCCAATGGAGGACCAGACAGCAGGCTGTCCCTCAGGGTTGCGCATGGATGCAATTGGCAATCATCAGGTCGAGGATCAGGACAGGATGCGTCTGGCCGAGCCATGAAAACGCCTGCGATGACGTCCGTTTCGCCCGGTATGGCTGGTCATGTTCCGGCACCCGGGCGCCACTCCACCTTCCTGTCTGCGATGCGCATGGCCTTCCCTTCGCGGCCCAAGGTGGCTAAGGAAGGCGCCGATCCCGAAAGGACCCAATCCATGTCCCGCCACCTCATCACCTCTGCCCTGCCCTACATCAATGGCATCAAGCATCTGGGCAACCTCGTCGGCTCTCAATTGCCGGCGGATCTGTATGCCCGCTATCTGCGGGCGCGGGGCCATGAAGTGATGTTCATCTGCGCCACCGATGAACATGGCACCCCGGCCGAACTGGCGGCCGCCAAGACCGGCGAGGCCGTGGCCGACTATTGCGCGCGGATGCATGCCGAACAGGCACGGCTGGCGGAAGGTTTCGGCCTGTCCTTTGACCACTACGGCCGCTCCTCCAGCGACCGCAACCGCATGCTGACCCAGCACTTTGCCGGGCGGCTGGCCGAGAACGGCTATATCCGCGAGGTCATTGAAAAGCAGGTCTACTCCCACGCCGATGGCCGCTTTCTGCCCGACCGCTACATCGAGGGCACCTGCCCCAACTGCGGTTACGACAAGGCACGGGGCGACCAGTGCGAGAACTGCACCAAGCAACTGGACCCGACCGACCTGATCGAGCCGCGCAGCGCCATCAGCGGCTCCACCGACCTCGAGGTCCGCGAAACCAAGCACCTTTACCTGCGGCAGTCCGCGCTGAAGGACCAGAT
>Ga0194112_10001321_pt1 | contig 36546 bp, 25 predicted proteins | sample TA2MahC400mmetaG_FD_146191 | JGI IMG/M metagenome (GOLD analysis project Ga0194112, IMG submission 146191) | Freshwater microbial communities from Lake Tanganyika, Tanzania - TA2015016 Mahale Deep Cast 400m | ecosystem: Environmental > Aquatic > Freshwater > Lake | place: Tanzania: Lake... | reverse complement strand
TGAACGGCGACAACGACCTGGAGGGCGCCGCCCTGGAGGACGTCAACGAGATGGAGGCCGTCGCCCGCACCCCAGACCTCCAGGTCGCCATCATCCTCGACCGCGCCTCCGGCTACGCCACAACCACCCCCGACTGGACCGATGCCCGCGTGGGAATCGTGCAGAGCGACTCCAACCCCAATCTCATCTCCACCCCGCTCACCTCGTGGGGCGAGCGGAACATGGGCGATCCCCAGACCCTGGAGGACTTCATCAACTGGGGCGTGGCCACCCTACCCGCCGAGCACTACGCCGTCGTCCTCTGGGACCACGGCAGCGGCCTCTACGGCTCCATGATGGACACGCGCTCCTCCTACGACATGCTCACAACCGAAGAGCTGGCGATCGCACTCGAAGGCGTGCCCACCCACATTGACGTCCTCGGCTTCGACGCCTGCCTCATGGCAAGCTCCGAAATCATGTACCAGGTCCGAAACGAAGTCTCCTACTTCGTCGCATCGGAGGAGACGGAGGGCTGGGACGGCCGGGACTACACGGACCTCTTCCGCGACCTGTTGGCCGCGCCCGGCCTCAGCCCCCAGCAGTTCGCGCAGGTCATCGTCAACAGCTCCAGCGACGACGCGGACATCACGACCCTCTCGGCCGCCGACGCCACCGGCCCCGAGCTCGCCGCGGCCGTCGCGGGGTTCGTCAACGCCGTCGTGGCCACCGCCACCAGCGCCGACTGGTCGGCCATCGAGGCCGCACGCGACGCCTCCGCCGGCTTCACCTACCCAGAGTTCCGCGACCTCGGCTCCTTCATGGCCGAAATCGTCGGCGGCGTCCCTGGCGCGCCCATCGTCAACGCCGCCAACGCGGTCCTCGACGCCCTCGCCGCGAAGGTCGTAGCCAACTTCAGCCTGCCCGCGGCCGGCGGCACAGGGCTCACCATCCACCTCCCCGACGTCGGCGAGCGGGTGATGGCCGGCTACTCCGCCCTCGACTTCGCGGCGGCCACGGGCTGGGACGAGTTCCTCGCCGCCCTCACCGACCGCACGGCAAGGCCCCAGGCCGTCCGCGACTGGGCCGAGCCCAACGACCTCCGCTCCACCGCCTACGACCTCCACACCCTCTCCGGGCCGGGCAACCGCTACAGCGCCCTCTCAATCCACAACGCCGCCGACGTTGACTGGTTCCGCTTCGACCTCCCGCTCGACGGCGAGGCCGGCAGCCGGGTGAGCATCGCCTTCTCCAACGCCGCCGGCAACCTCGACCTCTACCTCTACGACGCCCAGGGCACCTTCCTCGCGTCGTCCGTCACCACCCTCAACACCGAGTCCGTCTCGCTTCAAGGCCGGCCCGCGGGCACGTACTTCGCCCGCATCGCCGGCCAGGTCAACCCCAGCTACACCCTGGGCATAGACGCCCCGGGCTCCCAGCCCGACTGGCTCGAGGACAACAACACGCGCGACAAGGCCAGCCCCGTCCCCCTCAACTCCCGCGTCGTCGGCCTCAACATCCAGCCTGGGGACGAGGACTGGTTCTCCTTCTCCCCGTCGAAGCTGCCAGGCGTCCCCGTGAGCGCCCGCGTGGAGTTCAGCCCGCCCGGCAACCTCACCATCGAGCTCTACGACGACGCGGGGAACCTCCTCGCCACGGACACTGGCAACTCCGGCACCCTCTCAGTCAGCTACCCCTCCGGCATCCACCCCGTCTACTACGTCCGCGTCCTCGGCCAGCAGGGGGCATTCATCCCCTACTCCCTCGACGTCCGCGAGGGCCAGGGCGCCGCACCCGTCTACCCCCTCATTGCCACCCAGGTGCTCCCCGGCGGCGCGAGAGTGTCCTTCTACGACGCCGACCCCGGCGACGCCGCCCCCTACCCAATCATCGCCTGGAGCACGAAGGACCTGGCCTACCGCACGCGGACGGCCGACATCCTGGTCCGCGCCGGCTCCGGCCCCGCCGTCTCCTCCATCACCCTCCTCGACGGCGTGGGGAGCCTGGAGGACATCGGGATCGTGGTCGAGGGGCCGGGCGCGTCGCTCGGCTCGCTGGCCGACAGCCGCCGCTCCCCCGACGAGGCCATCGCCTTCCTCGTCGCCTCCAGCGGCCTGCGCTCCGTCGCCCTCCGCTCCGGCTTTGCCGGCGCAAACCTCAACGGCTTCACCACCCCGGGCGGCTGGAACCTGGGGAACGACATAGACGGCGACGGCGCGACGAACGACCCGGCCGCCCTCCTCGCCGGCGGCGGACTCGGCACCTTCACAGCCCTGGGCGACGTGGACGGCGACCTCTTCGCCGACGGGCCGGTGAACCGCGCCACGATCACGGGCGGCGACCTTAACGGCGACCTCGCCTCCAACAACGGCGGGATCAGCCGCCTCACCGTCGCCGCACAACTCAACCGCCTCACCCAGACCTACGCCGGCGGCACCATCCGCGGCAACGTGCGCTCCGCAGGCGACATCGCGCAGCTCACCGTCACCGGCGGCCACGTCCTCGGCGCCGTCGTCTCCGGCGGCTCCATCGCCAAGCTCACCACCCGCGCCCTCCTCGAGCCCGCCAGCCAGACCTGGCGCGGCGGAAGCGTGGCCGGCGGCATCACCGCCGCCTGGGACCTCGGCACCCTCACCCTCACCGGCGGCGACCTCACGGGCAACGTCACCGTCGGCGGCAGCACGCGCTCCATCTACGTCCGCGCCCTCTTCAACACCGCAGCCGGTTGGACTGGGGGGAACGTGGCTGACAACCGCATCGAGGTCGGCTGGGCGCTCGACAGCCTCCGCACCGACCGGGACTTCACCGACAGCTTCGTCGAGGCCGACCTGATCGGCAGCGTCTCCGTCTCGGGCCTCATCAGCGGCACCGGCGGCGACGACGAAATCCACGCCCGCGACCCCTGGTCCGAGTTCTCCGTCGCCGACCTCACCGGCAGCGCCTGGATCAACTCCTTCTTCCCCGCCGACTTCTCTGGCGTCACCGCCTGGGTTGGCTAGCCCGCAATCGTCCTCGTCCGTCGTCCTCGTCCTCGTCCTCGATTCCCTTACCATGGGGGAGAAGAGTCGAGGACGAGGGACGAGGACGAGGACGACAAAGTCACTTCCCCCGCGGGCGCTCCTGGGGATCATACTCGGCGAGCTTGAGGCAGAGGGCGTCCTGGAAGGCGCGAACGTCGGACAGCGAGCAGCGGAAGTCGTTCACGAGGACGGAGAAGGCCAGCAGCCGGTTGCCGCGGCTCTCGACGTAGCCCGAGAGCGCCGACACGCTGGCGATGTAGCCTGTCTTGGCGAACAGGCGCCCCTTCAGGGCGTCGAGCCGCCGCGACAGCGTGCCCTCCTCGCCCGGCTCGGCGAGCGAGCCCAGGTAGCGGTTGCCCCAGCGCCGCCCGTTCGCGTAGCCGAGCAGTTGCACGAGCTGCCGCGCGCTGAAGCGGTCGGCCCGCGCCAGCCCAGAGCCGTCCGTGTAGCTGAACGCGCCGGTGACTTTCGCCGAGCGTAGGAAGCCCTCGACGGCCTCGGCCCCCGCCGCCCACGTGCCCTTGCCCCCCTTCTCGCGGCCCAGCGTCTTGAGCATCTGCTCCGCGTAGAAGTTCTGGCTGTTCGTGTTCGCCACGGCCACGGCGTCCTTGAGCGCCGACGCGGTGGTGATGATCTCGCGGAGGCGGGCCGGCTCGAGCTTCAGCGGCGGGGTGAGGAGGCGGACGGGGCCTGCGACGGGGATGCCCTTGGCGCGGAGCAGGTCGGCGAACACCGCGGCCGTGTAGAGCGCGGGGTCGTGAACTGTCATCCAGGTGGTGAATGGCGCGCCCTGGTGGCGAATCTCGCCCGTGACGGCGATGCGGTTGGTGCCCAGGCGGCGGTGGGCCACGATGCGGTTGTTGCCGAGCCGCGCGCGGCTCGTCGTGGCCGCGTTCGCAATCTCGAAGTAGGAGGTCGGCGGCTCCACGCTGGCGACGGCCGGCGCGCCCTCCTTCGGGCCGGGCTTCACCACGACCAGCGTGCAGTTGTCGTTGAACGACAGGGCGCTCACCGGCGCGCAATACCAGGCCTCGTGCTGCCCCTGCGGCCAGCCGGGGTGGGTGTGCTGCCTGTCGAAGTACGTGTCGTCCGCGATGACCCCGCCCTGCACCTTCTTGATGCCCGCCTGGGCGACGGCCTCTGCCCACTGCTCGAGGACGGCGAGCGGCTTCCCCTCGTGGAAGCGGCCCGAAATGCTCGGGTCGCCCCGCCCGACCACCACCAGGTCGCCCACCAGCACCCCGTCGCTGCGCAGGGCGCCGCAGGCCCAGACCGTGGTTCGGAACTGGAAGTCCGGCCCCAGGAGCTCGAGCGCGGCGGCGGTGGTGGCCAGCTTGTTGTTCGAGGCCACCGCGAGGAGCTCTTCGGCGTTGTGCTCGAAGAGCCACTCCTCGTCCGTGAGGTCCCTCACGCAGACGCCGAAGCGCGCGCGGCGCAGGGCCGCGGACTCCACCAGCTTCTGAAGCTCGTCGCCGAGCTGCTTGCGGTCCAACCCCTTCCCCTGTGGCGGCATTGCAGGCGGGGCGTCCCTGCCCCGAGCCGCGCCCGCCAGGCTCGCGCATTGAGCAGCCAACAGCAGCCACACAAGGAGGAGCGGAACGCGCGACATGGCCCTGATCATGTCCCTCCTACTTCAGCGGGGGAAAGGCGAGGCGCGAGGACCAGTAGGGCGGCTCGAACCTGGGGAGGGCGATGCGGAAGGTCTCGCTTGCCCGCCCGCCCGCGGGATACCAGCCGGGCACGGGCGCGGCCAGAGGCGGGACGCTGAGCACCCAGGGGGGCTTGCCGGGCGCGGCCTCGGCCCAGTGCGGCAGGCGCGGCACGGCTGGGGCCGGCACCATCGGCCTGCCCGCGAGCGCGCCGAGCACCGCCGCCGCGCGGCTCAGCTCGTGGGCCATCGCCGAGGCCGTCTGGCCGTGGGTGCCGATGGTCCACGACGACACGAAGGCCAGCTCGGCCTTCAGGTGGCCGTGGCGGTGGCGCTCGACCATGCAGCCGGCGCGCAGCGCCGCGTCGGCCACCGCCGACTTCTCCCCGAAGGTCTTGAGCACCTCGTCGCAGAGCTTCATCGCCTCGTCGTGCCGCCTGCTGGCCATGAGCAGCCTTGCGCAGGCCAGGACGGCGTTCGCGCGGGGCGCGTCGGCCTCCGACCTGTCGAGTGCGACCTGGCGGATGACGCGGAGCGCGGCCTCTGCGTCGCCAGCGCCCTCGCCGGCAATGGAGCTGGCCGCGAGGGCAAAGAGAAGGAATGACGCGTGACGCGTGACGCGTGAGAAGAGGATGAGTGCCGCGTGCCGCGTGCCGCGTGCCAAGAAGCTCAAGAGTCGCATGAGTCCCTTGGGCCCCTTTCCGCCTTAGTACGACCCCCACGAATGAGGGTCAAAACCGCAGTCCCGAAGGGACAGCAGTGGGTGGCCGGCGGCTTCAGCCGCCGGATCGGGGCGCACACAAAGCTCAGTCCCAAAGGGACGGCAGAAGCCTACGGGACACGGCCCGGCGCACGTGTCTGCCGTCCCTTCGGGACTTCTCAACTTCCGGGGCCCGAGTCCGGCGGCTGAAGCCGCCGGCCACCCACTGCGCTCCCTTCGGGAGCAAGACGCCCAAGCGTCCGCGGTCTTAGCCTCCCGTCTCTGGGCCAGCCCCCTTGGGTTCCTCTCCTACAACCCCGCGAACGGGTCGGGAATCGCCTCGTTCCCGCTCTTGCCCTTGGGGCCGTGGTTGATGTACTCGAACACGCGGTCGAGGCCGCGGAACGAGGCGGTGTGGGCCTTGATGCCCACGAGGACGAGCTCCTGCGCCGACGCGGCCACCTGGGCGAGCGGCGCGGCCTTGAACGCGAGGAAGAAGTTGCTGGCCGCCTCCTTGGGCTTGCCCCAGTAGACGCAGAGGTAGCCCCTCGCGCGGTAGCCGTCGAATGACTTCGGCTGGGCGTCGAGCGCGGCCTGGAAGAGCTTGTTCGCGGCGGCGTCGAAGGCCGGGTACTTCACCTTGGCGAGGTGGTTGGCCGCCACGTCGTCGGCGGTGCCGGGCTTGCCGTCCTGGCCCGCCGGCCCGTAGCTCTGGAAGGCGAGGAACTCGTTGGCGCGGGCCAGGGTGCCGTCGCAGGCGAGGAAGGCCTGGGCGATGGCTTGCGCGGCGTTTCGGATGGCCGCCTCGTCGCCCGCGGCATCGAAGAGGATGCGTGCGGCGCCGAGGGCTTCGGGGAACTGGCTCTCGGCGCGGTAGCACTCGGCGATTCTGGCCTGCGCCTGCTGGCAGAGGTCGGGCCTGAGGGGGCTGGCGCAGATGACCCGGATCAGTTCGGCGCGCGCCTCAGGCGCCTTCTTCAGCTCAATGAGGATTTCGGCGGCGCGGAGGAGTGCGCCCGCCGCCTCGTCCGGCTCCTCGGCGCTCGAGGCGGCCTTGCGATAGGCTGCCAGAGCCTCGGGGGCCCTCTTCAGCGAGCGCAACAGGTCGCCGCTACGGAGCGCCACGGTCGCCTGAAGCTTCCTGTCGTCGGCGCTCGCCTCGGCGAGCGCGGCCAGGGCCTTCAGCGCCGCCTCCGGCTGCCCGTCGAGCACCAGCACCTCCGCCTTCAGCGTCGCCACCTCCCGCACCTGGGCCGGCTCCTTGTACCGCGCCAGCATCTCGTCGCACAGCTTCACGCAGTCCTTGTACTGCTTCTGGGTCTGCCTGGATTGCGCCTTCCGCAGCTCATTCTTGAACTCCTTGGCTTCATCACCGGCGAGGGCCGCCGGTCCGAGAAAGAGGGCGAGAAAGAGGGCGATTCTCATTTCTTTCATCCATCCATTCATCCATTCATCCATCTCTTACTCCCAGGGGTTCACCTGTAGCGTTTGCCACTTGGCCTCGTTCACCCAGCGGTCGTCGTCCTGGGGGTCCTTGGCCAGGGTTCGGAAGGCTTCTTCGGTGCCGGCGACCTGCATCATTTCAACCGCGGCGAGGCGGACGATTGGGTCGGGGTGCTTGAGGTGGGGGATCATCTCCTTCATGGCGCCGATGCGGTGGAGCGCCTTGGCGGCGGCGCGGCGAAGCGCGGCGTCCTTGCTGTCGAGGAGGCCCAGGAGCGGCTGGGTGGCCTCCTTGAGGCGCCACCAGCCGGCGATGCGTGCGGCGGCGGACTTCGCCGCGGCATCATCGGAGCGGAGGCCATCGAGCGCCGCCTTCGCCGCGGCCTCGGGCGCGCGGCCGGGGTAGATGCCGCAGAGGGTGCGGAGGAAGAAGTCCACCGTGTAGTCGCGCGCGTTAACAGGCTGGTTCGTGCCCCACTTGTGGGAGACGAGCTCGAGGAGCCGCTCCCTGCCGTAGAGCTTCCAGACGGGGCGGATGGCCTCGAAGAGCTCCGGGCTGTCGGGGTTGATTGCCAGGAACGGCCGCGGGGCGACGAAGGCCATCATCTCCTGGGTGAGGAATGGGAGGGGGTTGGTGGCGACGCTTCGGCGGCTGTAGTACATGGCGGGGCTGGTGCGGGTGGCGATGCCCATGTTGTCGCCCTGCCGCGCCCAGAAGGGCGGGCTCCAGAAGGCGGCGTCGTAGTGGACAACGTGCCTGTGGCAGGTGCAGCTCGCCACGAAGGAGGCGAGCCGGTCCTCGTGGCTGGCGATGAAGGGGATCAGGTCTGCGCCATACACGTGGCCCCAGTAGCCGACCCGCATCGGAGCCGCGAGCTTCGAGCCGCGAGCTTCGAGCTTTCCGCCTTCTGGCTCGCGGCTCGTGGCTCGTGGCTCGCCGCTCGCCGGCCCGAGCGTCGTCAGGTAGTCCATCACGCGCATCACCCAGTGGGTCGCGGCGCCGGCGGTGCAGAGGTCGGAGCTCGTGCCGAAGGCCTCGTCCCAGTGCTCGATGACGGCGACGACGAAGCCTTCGCGGACGAAGTGGGTGGCGATGGCCCGCGAGTAGACGCCCTTGGAGGCCAGCTCGATCCCGCCGCCCCAGCGGTCGTTGAGCAGTATGCAGGGCATTTCGGATTTCGGATTTCGGATTTCGGATTTTCCGCCCAAGCCCTTTGGCACGAGGAGGCCGATCTTGCCGCGGCGCTCCTTGTCGAAGGCGATGCTGACGACCTTGAGGGTGTGGTCCTCGCGGTCCTCCGCTTCCTTCTCGGTCTTCGGGTCGAGGGGCAGGCCGCGCGGCGGCATGGTGCCGAAGTAGTCGGCCATGCGCTTCTTCAGGTCGGCTCGCACCTTCTCCCAGGTGGCGGGGGTGGGCACGTCGCGCTTCTTGAACTCGGCGTCCACCGCGAGCGGCCCGACGCCGCGCGCGTGCTCGCTCCCCTGCGCCTCTGGCTTGAGGATGACCAGGTAGTTGGTCTCCAGGCCGAGGCCCCAGCCGATCTGGCGGAACTGCTTAGCCACCGGCGGGGCGTCCTTCGGCAGGTCGAACGGCAGCGGCTCATCCTGTCCGCCACGGGCCGCCGCCCACAGGACTCCGACTCCGAGCGCCATCAGTGCAACACGCCTGTAGCTTCCCATAGGCTCTCCATTCTATCGCGTTCCCTGCCTCACAGCATGGCACCAAGCGGCAAGAGAGTCAAGCGGCGCGGCTCCCGAGGAACAAGGCCGCTTGCCGAGGGGCAGGGCGCGTTGACATTGCGTCCTTGGCATGGTACACTTGGGTTGCACAAGACTACCCTCAGTGTGCCGACAGGAGCAGAGGCAATGAAGTTCGTGACCATTCGGGAGTTCCGGAACAACACGGCGGCTGTCCGCAAGGAACTCCAGACGGAGCGGGAGATCATCCTTACGGCGAATGGTCGCCCGTTCGCGATGATGACGCGGGTGAGCCCCGACACGGTGGAACGTGAGGTGCTCGCCTTGAGACGTGCCCGTGCTCGCGTGCTGCTCGACGAAATCCGCGCCCAGGCCAAGGCGGGGGGCATGGACAAGTGGACGATGGAGGACATTGACGCGTTGATTGCGAAGGCTCGGGCCGAGAGGCGGGCTGCCAAGTGAGGGCAGTCCTGGACACCAACGTCGTGGTCTCTGGCTTGGCCACGCCCACGGGGGTCTGCGCCCAGATTCTCGACCTCGCGGTAGAGGGAAAAGTCCAGCCGTGTGTGGACGCGAGGGTCCTCGAGGAGTACGAACGCGTCCTTCGGCGTCCCGAGCTGCCTATCGCGCCCGGGAAGGCCGAGGAGTTCCTGGAGTTCATCCCTGTCATCGCAGAGGTCGTCAGCCCCACGCCCCTCGCCGTCCGCCTCCCGCATGGCGATGACCTTCCCTTCCTCGAAACGGCGCGCGAGGCCGCCGCGGTCCTGGTGAGCCGCAACTTGCGCCACTTCCCTCCCCGCCACCGCGCCGGCGTCACAGTCCTCAGCCCGTGGGAGTTCCTGGACCTGCTCGCACGCCGCGTGAATGGTCCGGATCGAGAGACGTGACCGCCATCGCCCCCTGTGACCTGCATCACCCCGGCGGAGATACGGCATGTGACGCAGAGCGGGCGGAGGGGCTGGCCTCGAGGACCGGGTGGATGAGGAAAAGGGCAGAGGCCAGGCGCAACGCCAGCGAGAGGATGAAGAGGACGTGGAAGCCGATGAAGGTCCAGCCGAGGAACGTCACGCTCCAGCCCTTGAGGAGGCGCAGGACGAGGCCAGCGGAGAAGCAGCCGACGGCGGAGGCGAGACTGGCGGTGCAGGCGGAGACGGCGGTGTAGACCGCGACGTCCTGGGGCGCGGGGAAGCGAGTGACGAGTTTGTTGGCGGCAGTGTTGGCGGCGCGGCTGGCCGTGCCGCTGATCACGCCCTGAACGGTGAGCCAGATCATCGCTGTGGCCGGCGTGGCGAAAATCCAGAGGCTCGGCAGCATGGCCCAGAAGAAGTGGCCCCACCAGAGCACCGGCTTGGAGCCGACTCTGTCCACCACCTTCCCCGACTTCGAGCCGACCAGGATGCTGCCCAGGCAGGGGATGATGTTGAGGACGATGATCCCGGCGAGCAGGTTCCTGTCAATGCCCAGGTGCTTTGTGAAGTAGACGAGCGAGAGCGAGCCGCCGAGGGTCATGGCGAAGGTCCAGCAGAAGTTGAACCTGAGCCAGGGGCGAAAGGCGCGGTCGCGCAGCGGCATGGCCAGGTGGCGGAAGTAGTGCGCCTCGCGCGGCTTCGCCAGCGGCGGCTCCGGCAGCGTGTTGTGGATGAAGAGGTCCACCACGCCCACAATCGTCGCCAGCACGAACACGCCCACGAGAGCAGGCAGCTTCCAGGCGGCGGGCACGCAGTCGAGCATGAGGCCCGTGGGGACCACGGAGAGCATGACCGCGGCGTCAATCCACGACGCGCGGCGCCCCCAGAAGCCGCCGTGCTTGTGCTCGGGGATGAGGTCGGCGAGCCACGACATCCAGGGCGGTGTAGCGACCGCGCCGCAGAAGTTGCACAGGCACACCCCCACGATGAGCGCCGTGGCCGCCGCGGGCGAGCCAAGCCGATAGAGGATAAGCGCGGTGAGAATCGACATCAGCCGGAGGAGCCGTCCCGCCAGCGCGCACACGAACCAGACCATCTTGCGGTGCCCCACCCGCTGCGTGAGCCAGGCCGAGACGAGCTGCGCCGCCAGCACGATCGAGGAGATGCCCGACATCACGCCCCAGAGCCACTCGCTCATCCCCACCCGGTTGCCGAACGTCACGAAGAAGAGCCCCGTGACCATCGAGGCCCAGACGTTCCCCATGACCCCCGTGTAGATGTGCTTGCGCATGATACCGGGGAGTTCTGCGGGGTCAATGCGGCGCTGGCGGAACGCGCGCCGCCAGGCAATCCTGAGCTGTCGCCTCGTGCGGTCTAGCATTCGACCTGCTGGGTCATCAGGTGCTCGTACACCTGTTCGGCGGCCTGGAGTTGGCCAAGGTCAATGAACTCGTCGGCGGAATGGGCCTTCGCGCCGTCCCCCGGCCCGATGACCACCACGGGGATGCCGGCGGCGAAGACCTCGGGGGCCTCGGTGGCGTAGGGGACGCCGATGAGATTTCGGATTTCGGATTTCGGATTTCGGATTTCGGATTGGGCATCCACGGCTCTCCGCGCCATCCGCGCGGGGAGGGAGTCGGGTGAAATCTCGAAGGCGGCGGCGGAGAAGAAGCGAGAGAGGGTCGCGCCGTGGGCTTCGGCGAGGGCGCGGACCTCGGCTTCCGCGGCGTCGGGTGATTCGCCAGGCACAAGGCGGCGGTCCACCTCGATGGTGCACTGGTCCGGGACCGTGTTCACGCTATGGCCGCCGCGTATGGTGCCCACGCTGAGGCTGGGCGGCCCGACGAGCGGATGGGCGGGCCGCGCGCCGACCTCCGCCGCAAGCGCCTCGATGTCCCGGAGCACGGGGGCCATCCTGTAGATCGCGTTCACGCCCCGGCTCGGATAGGCGCTGTGCGCGCTCTTTCCCTGCTGGGAGACCGCCCACCTCACCACGCCGCGGTGGGCGACCACGATGTTCAGGCCAGTCGGCTCGCCCACGAAGGCGGCCTTCGGCAGAATTTCGGATTTCGGATTTCGGATTTCGGATTTCACTCCGCAATCGCGGAGGGCGGAGCGGATGCCGCGATAGCCGCTCTCCTCGTCGGCGGTGCCGGCGAAGAGGATGGTGGCGTGGTTGGCCCTGGCGGCGGCCACGCGGCGGAGGGCCGTGAGCATGGCGGCAAGCGAGCCCTTGTTGTCGCAGGCCCCGCGGCCCCACAGCCGCCCGTCGCGCTCGAAGCCCTCGAAGGGAGCTATCGTCATGCCGTCCACCGGAACGGTGTCGAGGTGGGCGACGAAGAGGAGGGGCGAGGGGCGAGGGACGAGGGGCGAGGGAGCGGGATCGAGGCGGGCGAGGATGTTGGGGCGGCCGGGGGCGATCTCCTGGAGGGTGACGGCGAGCCCGCTGTCGCGGAGGAGGGCGGCGATGCGCTCGGCAATCGCAGCCTCGCCGTAGCCGGGCGCAAGCTCGGCGCCGCGGTACGGGTTCATGCTCGGGATGCCCACGAGCTCGCGAAGGAGAGCGACGAGCTCGGAATCCATGCCTCTAGTACCCCCCGATGATGAACTGGATGAAGACCGGGCCGAAGATGACGATGAACGTGGCGGGAAAGAAGAAGCAGATGAGGGGGAAAAGGAGCTTGACGGGGGCCTCCATCGCCTGCTTCTCGGCGGCCTGGGCGCGGCGCACGCGGAAGGTGTCGGCCTGGATGCGCAGGATGGGGCCGAGGCTCGCCCCCAGCTCGTCGGCCTGGATGAGGGCGCTGGTCACGGAGAAGATTTCCTCCATCCGTACCCGCTCGTTGAGGTCGCGGAGCGAGTCGGCGCGCGGGACGCCCATCTGAATCTGCCGCAGCGTCTCGCTGAGCTCCTGCGAGAGCGGGCTGTCGGGCCGCCGCCGCACGATGCGCGCCAGGGCCGCCGTGAAGTCCAGCCCCGCCTCCACCGACAGCGTCAGGAGGTCAAGGGCGTAGGGCAGGTCGCGGCGGATGCTCCTCTTCCGCGCGCGCTCGCGGTCCCGCAGCCACACCCAGGGCATGATGAAGCCCAGGAACATCCCCGGCAGCACCCACGCCGGCAACGTGCCAGGCCAGTAGTACGACAGGGTCACGTAGTAGAGCACGCTGAGCATCAGGACGATGATGCCGGTGACGACCCAGAGTCCCAGCAGCTCGGGCGCCAGGGCAATGGCCGCGAAGAACGGCAGCACGAGGCCCGCGGGAATGCCCGACCAGTACTGGAGGAGCAGGGCGTAGAAGAGCAGCCCGAAGAGGAGGCCGACGATGCGGCCGACGGTCCAGAGGCCCATGAACTCGTTTGGCGCGAGGCCGTGGGGGCGGCCGGCCCCGATGAGCATGTTCTCGCACTTGCGGCGGAGCGCCACCAGGAACGCCGAGTGGCCGCTGGCCATGCTCTCGGCCTCCAGGCGGTCGAGGCGCGGCCCGAGCCAGCGCCCGAGCGCGTGCGCCAGCGGCGCGAGGAGCAGCAGGAAGAACGAGCCGATCTCCTGCCGCCGCTCCGCGCCCAGCGCGGTCCGCGCCTTGATCTCCGCGTGCACCGCGTGGAACCACCAGACCAGCGCCGCCACGCTCCCGAAAGTGCACAGGTAGATGTACAGCCGCTGAAGATCGTCAGGTGTGATATCCATCAGGCGCTAGCTTTGTCTCCACAGGGGATGAATGGATGGGTGGATGGATGGATGACTCGAAGAACGGCCGCTTCCTCTGGCATTCATCCAATCATCCATTCTTCCATTCATCCGCGCTCCCCTACACCCCAAGCCCTTCCCTCAAACGTCAATCGTCACAATCCTGCGCACGATCAGGAGGCCGACGAACTCGAGGACGCCAATCACGGCGAACAGCCCCCACCCCCACCAGGTCTCCACCATCGGCCTGAAGAAGTAGGGGTTGATGGCGTTGATCACGAACGCGAGGATGATGGGCACGAGGCAGAGGATGACGGCCTGCATGCGTCCCTGGGACGTCAGCGCCCGCACCTTGCCTTCGATCTGGTGTCGCTCGCGGATGGTCTTGGCGATGTTGTCCATCACCTCGGCCAGGCTGCCGCCCACCTCGGCCGACACCAGGATCGCCGTCACCACAAGGTCCAGGTCGTCCGACGGCATGCGGTCGAGCATGTGCGCGAGGGCCTGCTCCATCGGCACGCCCACGCGGGTCTCCTGGTTGAGGAGGCGGAACTCCTGCGAGATCGGATTGTCCATCTCGCGCTGGATGAGCTCGAAGGCCTGGGGCAGGCTGAAGCCGCTGCGGAGCGCGTTCGAGATGTTCATCAAGGCGTCCACCAGTTGCACCCCGAAGCGGCGGTCGCGGCGCCGCTTCAGGTAGCGCGCCAGCAGCCGCGGCGAGGCGAACGCCACGGCCCCGAACACCAGGGCCAGCACCGGGCTGCCGAAGAGCAGCATCACGATGCCCGCCACGAGGACGAAGAGGATGAGCGCCGCATAGAGAAGCTGGACGGCCGGGATGTTCAGGTAGATTTGGTCCAGCGTCACCTCGGTGCCCTTGAGCACCTCGGCCTCATAGCGCTGCCAGGCCCCCTGGATGATGTCGGCCAGCACCGCCACCAGCAGCGCCGCGGCCCCGAACGCCGCCACCTCGATGAAGTACACCGGCATCGCCGCGTCCTACTCCGCAACAGGAGCTCGTCGCGCCATCAGGTGAATTGTATCAACCCCCGCCCCGCCTGTAAAGCCGCAAATCCGCATGGCGCTTTCCAGCGAGTGGCCCAGCTCGTAGTGCGGGCCTCAGCCCGTCCGCCGCCAAACGGCCTGAAGGCCGCACTGCGCGCGGCCACCATACTGTATCATCTCCGCCTCGCTCATACTTGATCCACTATGGGCGCTTTGGCGATCCGGACCCATCCGGGGCGGTCCCACCATACTGTATCACCTGCGCTCCTGATGTTTGACCCACTATGGACGTTTTGGCGGTTTGGACGCATCCCTGGCCGTTTTTCCCATACTGTATCACCTGCGCGCCGCCACTTGACCCACTATGAGCGCTTTGGCGGTCCGGGCGGCTCCGGCGGCTCCCCGCGGGCCAGGGACGGCCCGCCTACAAGCTTCATTCTGCTGCACGCTGCAGGTACGGCTCCATGCGGCCCCCCGCGCGGAAGCTCTGTCGTTGCTCCCACCCCCCGGCGCCTCCGGAGGTGGCGAAAGTGGGAAAAGCAGACCTCACACTATCCCTCACCCTATCCCCTCTCATCGCGCTTTGCCGTGTCAGCCACCATTCCCCTTCCTGGACCTGAGTTCCTCTAACCGTTGCCTGGCCCATTTCGCGTCTTCGTCGTCCTTCACTGTCGGATCCTTCCTCGGGCATTCCACGATCCATCTGAGCACCTCCGGGAGTAGACGCTTAGCGCGTGACAGCCGGTCTCGGTCAGCGGTCTCCTGATGCGAGATCGCCTCTAAATCAACTGCAAGCTCCCGAAGCCACGAGATGCTCAAACGCCCGATAGCAAGCCGTCGCTCTGAGTCGGTAAGTTCGGGCCCAAGTAGCATGGCCTCGTAGCACTTCGTGCCCCATACATCGTCAATGTGCATGATCGCGTCGAAGATAGCGATTCTTAAAACGCCATCTTCGCGAAGGATGGAGAGAAGGAATGGCACAGCAGGTGGACCAAACGGCTCAACCCGGTCCGCGAATTCCAGCGGACCCGCAATGGGGCACCCGGCTTTCCGTCCTTTCTCCTCACACTCGTAGAACAAGCGCAGCATCCCTGCTCGGCTCAGTTTGCCTTCATCGGCCCCGCCACCGCCACGGGAACTGCTGCGCACACGCTCGAAGAGGAAGACAAGAAGGGGCACGAGCAGCGCGACAGCGACCACCGTGAGAACAACGCCTCTTGCGGACAGCCTCATCGGAGTCTGCCTTCTCTGGTAGTCGTAGCGCGATTCGGAACACGATGCCCTAAACGAAAGGAGCACGACCGGCAACCATCCACCACCGGTCACTCTTCCCGCTCGAATGGCCTCCGGCCGATCTCGCCAACGTCTATCGGCTTCAGGTCCTTCGGCGCGTCCGCGATCTTCTTGAACACCACATCGTCCCAGTAGACGACGCCGGCGGGCCAGTAGGCGTAGAGGCCGATGCGGCATTTCTTGGGGACGTAGACCCGCTGGGCGCGGGTGAGGTAAATCTGCGGGTGGCACTCGCGCTGCTCCGCGACCCACTTGCCCCGCTCGGTGCGGCAGTTGATCTGCGTCCGCCCAACCTCGCGCCACTGGCCCTCCGGCTCGCTCGGGGTGTGGAGCCAGGCGTAGTACTTCACGAAGATCTTGCAGGTCGGCGCCATCGTCTTCACGCGGAAGCGGATGCGATAGGTCGCCCCCGGCTCGATGTCGAAGAACTCGCTGAAATAGTAGTCGCCCTCCATCGCGGCCACGCCCTCGCTCATGCGCATGACGATGCACTTGCCCGCCTCGTCGGGGCTCTTCTCCCAGTGGACCTCTTTCATCTGCCAGTCAACTCCGAACGGCTCCCAGCCGTCGGGCTTGTCCTTGCCCGTCTCGAAGCCCTCGCCCTTGATGAGGTTGGGGGCCTTGGCGAAGCGCTCGTCGGCGTCGGGCGGCAGCGGCGCGTAGCGTGGGTCCTGGCGCCCGGTCATCTCGCCGAGCTGCTTGAAGACGCCGACCTGGAGGGCATACTTGTTTGGGACGACGATGGCGCCTTCGTACTTGAGCTTGTCGGGGCCGGCCTCGCGGTCGGCCACCTTCGTCGTGATGCGGAGCTGTTCGCCGCCGGCAGGCTCCACCTTGCCCCACATCACCAGGTCGGCCTGGAGCCACTTCGTGCCGAACGCCAACGCCTCCTTGGCCGCCATGTCGAAGCGGGGTGTGAACTTCGCCTGCCGCTCGTAGTCCTCGCGGTCCACGTCCTCCACCGTCTGGAAGAGCTTGTAGCGGGTGATCTTGGAGCGGAAGTTCCCCGCGACGAAGCGGCCGACCTCCCCCTTGTCGAAGGCCGACTCGAAGTCGAGGACGACCAGGATGGGCTTCGAGGCCATCTCGGTGACTGGCGGGGGCGGCTCATCCTTCGTCGCCGCGAGTGCCGCCGCTGCAAACCCCAGCGTCAGAGCTACGCCAGACCTGTTCACGGGAGCTCGCCTCGATGTGTCGTGTGGCCGAAGGCATGCTATCACAGCGCCGCCCGCCATGTCAAGGCAGCTCACCTGCACGGCTGCAATAAGGGGCTTGCGCGAGCACTCCGCAACGTGGCAGCAACCGTCCCGGTTGCGGTCGCCGAGCGCCGCGCCTGCCGGCGGCACATGAGAGCAAGTGGCCGTCCGGGTTCCCTGACCATGCCCCCTTTCGGCCCGCATGCTCGTGGAACATGATTCCAGAGTCATATGACTCTGCAATCATCTGTACAGAGCCGGCCACTGGGAAGCGGGCCACCGTGTCCGACGCCCAGCAGGGCGTGGAAGCCCCCGTACGGCACTTCCGGGTGCCTTGACGATGTCCCCTTGAGCCCACATCCTCATGAAACATGATTGCAGAGTCATATGACTCTGCAATCATCTATACAGGGCTCGCCAGTGACAAGCGGGCCACCGTGTCCGACGCCCAGCAGGGCGTGGAAGATACCGTAGGCACTTCCGGGTTCCCGGACAATGCCCTCGTCGGTCCGCACAGTCCTGGAACATGATTGCAGAGTCATATGACTCTGCAATCGTCTGTACAGAGCCCGCCAGTGGGAAGCGGGCCACCGTGTCCGACGCCCAGCAGGGCGTGGAAGCCCCCGTACGGCACTTCCGGGTGCCTTGACGATGTCCCCTTGAGCCCACATCCTCATGAAACATGATTGCAGAGTCATATGACTCTGCAATCATCTGTACAGAGCCGGCCACTGGGAAGCGGGCCACCGTGTCCGACGCCGAGCAGGGCGTGGAAGCCCCCGTACGGCACTTCCGGGTTCCCGGACAATGCCCTCGTCGGTCCGCACAGTCCTGGAACATGATTGCAGAGTCATATGACTCTGCAATCATCTGTACAGGGCTCGCCAGTGGGAAGCGGGCGCCGCATCCGGGTGCTATGGGGGATCTGCGGGTGGGGACTTTGCCAACCACTTGGTGCAGGCTTGCCGCTACACCCCACGAGCCGGGCAACCCCTCACACAGTGGGTGGCAACGACCCCACGCGGGAAGCCATTATCGCGCCCGCCCTACCAGTGCAGGCTCAGCCGCACGGGCTCGCCTTCGTCCGAAGGGAACTCGTGCTGTTGGACGCTCCCCGGTGCGGGCCTCGGGGCCGCGGCCGGGCGGATGGCGATGTTGTCGGCGCGGTAGCCGTTCCGCCGCTTCTCGTCCTTCGCCTTCTCCCACGAGAGGGTGAAGGCGACCGCGCGGCCGGCGTGGTCCTTCAGCGTCACGCTCTTCTCGATTCGCGGCGCGCTTTGCGCGGCGAAGAAGGCGTCGTCGGCATATTCGAGGTGGACGCGGCTCTTTGCGCCCGCGGCGTTGAACTGCGCGACGGCCAGGAGCGTGCCCCCCTCGCCCTTCAGGCGCCAGGCGAGGGTGGCGTTCTTGGCGGCCTTGGCCCGCTCGCCGGGGAAGTCGAAGACGCAGGCCCTCGGCGTGTCGTCGGGCGGGGCGTCGAGGCGCTTCCAAGCTCGGACGTATTCGACGCTGAACGTGGAGGGGAGGGTCGCCGCGTCGGGCAGGCCGAACCACTCGGGCATCGTCTCGCTGTCGAAGTTCAGCTCCAACGGCTGGTGCCAGTGGGTGTTCGGCATCTCGCGGACGACCGCCCCGTCGAAGTAGTAGACGAGTTTCTCGCGGCTCCACTCGAGGCCGTAGACATGCCAGCCGTCGGCGAGCGGCGTCGGGCTTTGCCACTTCCCGCCCACGCTCCAGTGACGGTCGGGGTTCACCAGGGTGTGGAACACGTGGGCGTTCATGTGCACCGTCTTCTCGTGGCCCGGGGCGCCGCCGCCGATCTCGAAGACGTCAATCTCCGTCCACTCCTGGGGCGAGCCGTGGTAGAACCAGAAGGCGCTGGAGCCGCGCGACCTCATCGCCCGGGCCTTCACCTCGAAGTAGCCGTAGCGGGCGGCCGTCTTGCTCTTCACCGCGCCGCACGTGTAGGTGTGATAGCCCCTGGGCGGGCTCGGCAGCGACTCGTTCTTCATCGTGATATGGAGCTTGCCATCGCTCACCGTCACGTTCTCGGCCCGGAAAAGGCCGGGCTGGCGGCCGAGCCAACCGGGGTTGGTGGGGTGCCATTTGCTCGCGTCGAGCGCGTTCCCCTCGAACTCGTCGCACATCTCGCGGATCGGCGTCCAGCGCCCGTGGGCGAGCGGGCAGGGGTAGAAGCGGCGGCCAGCCACCGCGGCCTCCTTTCGAGCGGCGGCATGCGGTTGCGGCGCTCCGCAGCCGCCCGACGCCACCCAGGCACCGAGCAGCGCGGCGCCGGCCGCAAGGGCGAGCGTGGTCCTCATCGCGATGGCCCTCGCTGGAAACGGCCCTCCGCCATTGCCAGAGCACGGCCCCTATCATACGCTTCCACGCTGGCTGCCGCAATGCGGGGGCGGCGGAAGGGACCAAAGGGACCCAAGGGACCAAAGGGACGCCTATGCCTCGCAGTCTCGCGTCCTTTTGGTCCCTTGGGTCCCTTTGGTCCCTTCTGCCCGGCGCCTCACCCGCTCCCGGCTTGACCTACGCCGGGGCGCTGAAGCGCGACCGCCAACTGGCCGATCGCCTCCACGCCGCAGGAGTAGCCATCTGGAGAAGATCTGGCGCCGGCGTCGCGCGATCCCAGCGCGAGGGGTGGCGAGGGGGCATGGCGCACTTGTTCAAGTGCGCCAGAACCGGCTCAACCAAGGCTGAGAGGTAATTTCACACTTGTACAAGTGTGAAATCCTCTCGCAGCTACCCGTGCCTTACACTCACAGATTGCGCTGCGTGCGCAGGAGCAGGCGATCAGTACCGGCTATGGGAGGAATGGGGGCGGTGGCGCACTTGTTCAAGTGCGCCAGAACCGGCTCAACCAAGGCTGAGAGGTAATTTCACACTTGTACAAGTGTGAAATCCTCTCGCAGCTACCCGTGCCTTACACTCACAGATTGCGCTGCGTGCGCAGGAGCAGGCGATCAGTACCGGCTATGGGAGGAACGGGGGCGGTGGCGCACTTGTTCAAGTGCGCCAGAACCGGCTCAACCAAGGCTGAGAGGTGATTTCACACTTGTACAAGTGTGAAACGCTCTCGCACTGACCTGTGCCATACACTCAGGGATTGCGCTGCGTGCGCAGGGGCGGGCCATCAGTACGGGCTATGGGTGGGGAAGCAGGACGTTGCCCTCCTTGGCGTCAGCAATGAGGGCGTCCACGCCGAACGTTGCATAGGGGCCTGCGGAGGCGGGCTGGCGGTTCATGGAGACGTGGAGGCACTTCTTTGCCGGTTCAAAGATGACGCTGTGGAGGTTCCATCCCTCTATCTTCGCGGCGAAGAGGGCCTCTTTCATCTTCTCGACATCATGCCCTCCGAAGTTGCCTTCTGCTGAGCGCATCAAGGAGTCATATCTGGCACAACGGGAAGGATACGACGCCAGCGCTTGGGAGAGAAAGTGGTTCGACACAGCGAGAATGCCTTTCTCGGACGTGCGCGTTTCGCCACCATTCCCGGCCAGCTCTACAACCAGCGCGCGCTTCTCATCCGCCACGACGACGTTCATCGGGGCCGCGTGCTCCAGGGCCAAGAGGCCGCGGGCAAGCTCGTCGGCGTTGCAGGCACGGTGCGCGACGCGGCGCAGGTGGAGCTGGACCGGCAGGCCGTTCTCGTTGGTGTCGCGGTTCTTCGCATTGAGCGAGAGCAGATTGCCGAAGGCTACGCCTTCGGAATTGATGCCGGTGGTGCATCCAATCATCCCCAGGTAGTTCACGGAGACGACGGGATTGCCTTCGTCGGGATGATAGACCACGATGAGGCCGAGGACCTTCTCGAGGCCGAACGCAGGGTAGTCCGAGTTCCTGCCGAGGATCAGCGCGCCGTCGGGGGTCGCCTTGTCCCACACCGCCAGCGCGGTGCAGAGGATGTTCGGGGTCACGTTCGCGGCCACAACGGTCTCGTAGGGCACCCCCGATGCCTTGGCGATGGCCTTCAGCTCGGCCCGAGCATCATCGGGCAGGTTCTTCTCCAGCGTCTCGGCGAAGCGGGCGGCCCTCTTCTTCTTCTCGTCGGGCATGAAGAGCTCGATGCAGGTGGCCAGGGACCTCAGCGGCTGGCGGAGCAGGGCGCCGTATTGCTCCCCCATCTCCTCTGGCGAGCCGTAGAGATGTACCACGGGAACGTTGCCGTAGACGTCCATGTGCGCCTTGTCCAGTTGCTTCGCCTTCCTCATCCCCGAGCGGATCAGATGATAGTGCCAGCACCCCCTCACCACGGCGCACGAGCAGATGGCGATTGCCGCCCCGGCGAGAGCGAGCGCCGAGACGCCGGTCCAGACCAGCTTGGTTCGGGTTTTCATTGCGGCTCTCCACGGCTTCCCGAGGGTCGCGCAGGAGTTTCCGGGAGGATCATATCAAGTGCGGAATGGGGTCGCAACCTTCTTTCCTCCCGCGCCGTGCTTGACCACGCTGGGCCAAGACGTTACGATTCGGCGTCGGGGAGGACAAGGAGATGCCCATGCCGCGCCGTATGGAACCTCACTGGCTTCTTGCAGCCGCACTGACCCTGGCCCGCGGTGGTCTGGCTGCCGAGGCGCCGGAGGCGGGCGGGCTGAGCGCTCTGCCACAGGAGGCGACCGAGCCGGTGGCCCTCGCCAACCCCGGCTTCGAGGCGGAGCTTGAGGGCTGGCTGCCGAAGAACGCGGCCGCGTTTGCGCTCGACCCCGCTGCGCGCGCGGGCAAGGCGTGCGCGAAGCTCGATTGCGGCCAGCCCACGCCTTACGTGCCGAGCCTGCGGCTGCCGCTGAAGGACCTCGCCCCAGGCATCTACGCCCTGCGGTTCTGGCTCCGCACCCAGGGCGTCGGCGGCCCATCGCGCGGCGACGGGGCGCGCGTGAGCATCGAGTACCTGCTCCAGGACGGGCAGCGCGCCTGGCCGAGCACGAGCGTCTTTCGCGGCACGAGCGGCTGGCGGCAGGAGGAGCTCCGCGTGGTCATCCCGCCCGAGGTGAAGCCGGGCAGCGCCTTCATCAGCATCCACCGCTACGGCGCCGCGAGCGGCGGACAGGCTTTCTTTGACGACTTCGTCCTTGAGCGTGTTCGGCCCGCGCCCGTCGAGGCGTTTCTGCTCTACCCCAACTATCGCGGCTACCTGCCCGAGGACGGCCCAGCAAAAGTGAAGCTCTGGGTGCGGGTGAACGACCCGAAGGCGGAGGAGCGTGCGGCGGTGGAGGTGCGACGGATTGGCGAGACCGCCGCGGTTGCCTCCGCCCAGCTCGCGGCCGGGGCGAAGGAACAGGCCGTCGAGCTCGAAGCCGGCAAGTGGCCCCTGGGGCGCTACGAGGTCGAGGCGCGCCTCGGCTCATTCCGTTACCCGCCCTACGTCGTCCACAAAATCCCCGCCGAGCAGCGAAAGGGCCTGGCCGTCTGGTTCGACCACAATCAGGTGGTCCACCTCCAGGGCAAGCCGGCCTTCCCCCTCGGCCTCTACAACACGACCCGACGGTTCTACGACGGCGAGTTCGACGACGCGGTGGAGTTTCCACGCCTGAAGAAGATGGCGGAGGCGCCGGTCAATGCAAACACGAACTACTGGTGGTGGCCTTGCGGGCGGGAGGTGCGCAAGCGTTACCTCGGCGAGATGCACAGGCACGGGCTATGGTATCTCGACTGCGTGAACAACGTCTTCCCCGGCTTCCCGCGCACGGCGTGCGTGGCGGAGCTCGTCCCCGAAGCCGCCACGCTCGAAAAGCTCGACACGCAGGAGATGGTTGACCTCTACCTCTCCCGCCTGGCCGCGGCGATGCGCACCCTGCCCGCGTTCCTCGGCTGGTACGTGATGGACGAGCGCGGCTTCGGCGATGTTCCCCGCCACTTCCACCAGCTCCAGGTGCTCCGCAAGGCCGACCCCGGCCACCCGGCCTTCGGCGTGAGCAACCTGCCGCGCGAGCTCCCCCTCTGGCGCGACGCGCTCGACGTCTTCGGCCTCGACCCCTATCCGCTCTTCAACATGAAGCTCGGGCAGCCCCTCAGCCTCGTGGGCAACTGGACCCGCGTGGCCGTGGAGGCCACCCACGGCAGCCGCCCGGTCTGGATGGTCATCCAGTTCTTCCAGGGCTGGAGCACCGACCGCTGGCCGACCGCGGATGAGCTGCGGACGATGAGCCTGATGGCCATCGCCGAGGGCGCGCGCGGCCTCTTCTACTGGAGCTTCGGCAACCGCGGCCTGATGACCGAGAGCCTTCCGAAGCAGGACGAGTACTGGCCGCGGCTCGTCAAGGTGACGAAGGAGCTCAAGGGGCTTGAGCCCGCCCTCGTCGCCCCCGACGCCCCCCAGGCCGTGAAGGCCGTCTCCGACCCGCGCGTCCGCTGGCGTGCTCGCACCGTCGGCGGCAAGTGCTACATCTTCGCCTACCTCCCATCCCCCAAGTTCGTCCCCGACCCGGCCAAGGCGGAGGCCGTCTCCGTCCGCTTCACCCTCGCGGGCGGCCAGACCGCGACGTGCGCGCTCCGCGTGGACTTCGCCGACTGGTTCTCCGTGGAGCTCGATGCGTCCGCCAAGTGACCTGTGGGCGGCGCGCCGCTTTGGATGTTTGTCCGCACCGAACTGGAGCGTGTCAGCACCCGACGGGGCGGAGTCCGCCTTGAATCAGCCTCTGCGCCGGAATAACATGCTCTGGCCGGCTGACGGCCCATTAGACCTCGCCACAGGAGCCACGCCATGGCGATTCGACAGCTTCTCGGATGCGGGCTGGTGGCGCTGGTGTGCGCCACGGCCGCATACTCGGCCCAGACGAAAGGCCCTGAGCACCACTTCCGCACGCTGCCGCCCCCGAAGGTTCTCTACCTGGCGGGGAGCCCGAACAGCGAGATGTTCGCGGAACAGCTCCGCCACCTGGTGCCGGCCGAGGTGGCCTTCGCGCCGCTGCGCTACGGCGACCTGGAGATGCACCACCTGTGCGACAAGCCGCTCGAGGAGAGCAAGGAGGACCAGGCATACGTGCAGAAGGAGGGTGCGGCTTACTTCGATGGCCTCGTGGCCAGGATGCGCGAGTTCCAGGTTGTCATCGCGCAACTGCCCGTCCGCTCAGGCGACAAGGCGGAGGGCGAGCGGCTGGTTGCGACGCAGAAGGCGCTGGCCGACTACGCCCGCGGCGGGGGGAAGCTCGTCGTCATCAACCCCGGCTGGGAGGCGGCCTTCGAGGGCACGCCCCTCGACGACGTGTTGCCCGTGAAGTCGGGCAAGGGGAAGTCGTGGGTCTACACCTGCGGCCCGGCCACGGACCACCCCCTCAGCCGCGGCATCCCGCTCGAGGTCACGGGCGCGCACTGGTATGGGCCGGTCTATGAACCGGCCGACGGCACGTGTGCGCCCCTCACGGGCGCCCAGGGTCGGGCGGGGACAAGCCCCGCCCCTACCCGCTTCTGGCATCGGCGGCTGGCGGGCGGAGGCGAGGTGGTTCACCTCTTCCAGGTCGGGGGTGAGAAGCACCAGTGGCGGGGCGAGAACGCCGCGGCCTACGACCCCGAGCGCCCCGACGACGGCGCCGCCTGGAACGCCTTCTACCAGCGGCTCCTCTACGGCCTCGCGTATGGCGACAAGGCGTTCCCCGTCCTCGTCAAGGTCGCCACAAAGGCGTGTCGTGCCGGCCAGCCCATCGCCGCATCGGTCGCCATCGAGAACCGCTCGGGGAGGAGCCGCGACCTGGTTGTGCGGCTGGATGTGCGCCAGCGGCGCTCTGATTGCGGAGTTCATGAACTCCGCAATCACACCCTAGCGGCGGCGCAGGGTGCCACGCTCGCCTTCGCGCCCAAGGTTGAGCTGCCCTGCACGGATTCGTGGCTGCTGGTGACGGCCCAGGCGCTCGATGCCGACACGAAGGCGATCCTCTCTGAGAGCACGACCTGGGTGCCCTATGTCCACCGCGTGCCGCTGAGCGTGAAGACGGACAAGGCGAGCTACCGGCCGGGGGAAACAATCGCGGCCACAGTGACTTGGGCGGCCGATGCGGAAGAAGGGGACTACCTGCCCGTGGCATACGTGGTTGACCGCTCTGGCCGTGCGCTCAAGCGCGCGGCCTTCGAGGTGACGGGCGAGAGGATGGCCACCGCGAAGCTGATCATGCCCGACCGCGGGGCGGAGTTTGTTGGGTGCTACTGGATCACTGCCGTGTTCACCCCTGTGGGTGGGGCATCGGCTGTGGGCGGGGCCTCCAGTGTGGGCGGGGCCTCCAGTGTGGGCGGGGCCTCCAGTGTGGGCGGGGCCTCTGTGCCCCGCGTCTTCTCCGCCCGGTCGCGGGGGACAGAGCCCCCGCCCACAGGAAAGGCTCGCGGGGCAGGGACGCCCCGCCTACAAGAAGAACGCGGGGCACAGAGGCCCCGCCCACAAGACCGGGAGATCGCAGGCCTGGCGCGAGTGCAGGTGCAGCTCGACCAGCCGTGGACGATGCGCGAACGGTTCGAGTGGTCGGTGTGGACCTGGGGCGGGGGCGGGCGGCTGATGGAGCTGATGCGCGACGCGGGGTTCAATGCCCTCGGCTGCACGGGCAATCCCTATACCGCCGACCGCTACGGCATGCGGCAATACGTGGAGGGCACGGGCATTGACACCTTCAGCGTCGAGATCAACCACGACAATTGGGACGCCGTCCGCGCCGCGATGAACAAGACCATTGCCAACCTGGACAAGGGCGGCCCGGACGCACGGTCGAAGTCGCTCGTATCGCTGGGCGAGGAGAGCGGCTTCAAGGGCGGATGGGGCATGCGATACTACTGGCCCGAGGACAAGGCGCCCGCCATCCCGCAAAAGGTCTTCGACGACTATCTCCGCGAGCGCTACGCCGGCCGCCTCGACGTGCTGAACCAGGAGTGGGGCACGAGCTTCAGCTCCTTCTACGAAATCCCCCTGGAGAAGGCAAAGGTCAGGTCGCCCGGCCAGGTCTTCGTCACCGCACAGGCCTGGGAGGCGATGCAGAAGAAGGGCGAGACGAAGCCCGTCATCCCGGTTGACCTCGCTCGCCTCGACCGGAAGCAGAGGTACATCGGCCACTCAGCGCCATATTGGGAGACCAACAACTTCTTCGACTGGTACTACCAGAAGTACTGCGACCTGGCGACCGAGGTCTACCGCGCCCGCCGCAACCCCGTGCCGCTCACCATCATGAGCGCCCCGGGCGGCTTCTACCCCAAGGTGGACGTCTATAACTTCGGCGGCCAGGGGCCGTTCTATCCCAAGGAGGCGGCGCTGGTCGGCAACGCCATCGCCCGGCGCGACTATGGCGACGTGCCAGGCTTCTCCGCCGCAATGTGGGCATACTTCGACCTCCGCTCGCTCTGGAACTGCACCGTCATGTCCTCCATCCTCGCGGGCAACACGCACATTGACTACTGGGTGGACGTTCCGCTGACGTTCAACGCCGACCTCACCCACACGCGGGCGAGCTTCTGGACGAAGGAGTTGCGGGAGCGTCTTCGTCCCATCGAGCCGATCCTGCTCCACAAGCGGTTCGCCTACACGGAGGGGCTTGGGCTGCTCGTGGGCCAGCAGCCGCTGCCGAAGGGCATTCTGGGGGCGCACTTCGGGTCGGCCATTGACTGCAATGCGCCGATGTATTCGGCGCTGGAGGAGAGCGGCTACATGCCGAGGGTGGTGCATGCGAGGGACCTAAGGGACACCAGGGACCACAGGGACATCAAGGTGCTGGTGGCCTCGCACGCGCAAGTGCTGAGCGCGGAAGAGGGGAAGGCGATTGGGGATTTCGTGAGGGGCGGCGGATTGCTCATTTCGACGCCCTGGCTCGCCTCCTGCTCGCCACACGGCAATGCCCTGACCGTGTATCCTGCCGAGGAGACCGGCCTGAGCGAACTGCTCGGCTTCAGGCTCCTCAACACGAGCCAAGCGGTTGTGAAGGAGGAAGCTAACCTCCCGCAGGTTTGGAACCTGCGGGAGGTTTCCCTCACGAGCAAGGGCAAGGACAAGGTGCTCGACCCGGCTCCCGATGTCGAGGTCCTCGCCCAACACAAGGACGGCACGCCGCTCCTCCTCTCGCGGCGGGTGGGCAAGGGGCGGGTCGTCCACCTCAACTTCCTCTACGACTGGGACAACTGGTGGAACAGCTTTCACGAGCCTGCCCGCGAGGCGTACCGCAAGCTCATTGACGCCATCATTCGCTCCGACGGCCGCGTGAAGGCCGAATACTTCATCGCCTTCGAGTCCGCCGAGCCGGTCGCGGACAACAAGGGCTGGTGGCAGACGCCCCTCAAGTCGAAGCCGAACCCTGGCGAGAGCGTCCCCTGGTGGGCCAGCCAGCTCTACTCCGATCCCAGCGGCCGCATCAAGTACCTCGCCATATTCTCCGACCACCGAAGCCCGGAGGTCACTGCCAAGGTGCGCTTGATGGGCAGCAACGCAAGGGTCGTTGATCTCCTCAACGACCCCGGCCGAGGCCTGCAGGGATCAGGCATCCGGCTCTTCGATCCTGAGGAGAGAGCTTGGGAGATTCCCCGCCTCTGGGGAGGGCATACGCTGCGGCTAAGACCCGGAGAGGCCACGCTCTGGGCCATCCTCCCCAAGGTTCCTCAAGAGGTGCGAGTCACCGCTCCGCGGGAGGTGCAAGCAGGGAGGCCAGTGCGAGTGGAGGTGCGCATCACCGGAACGGATCGGGCCGCGGTGCACGGGGTTGTCCTCGCCGTGTCCTGTACGCCATACGATGTGCGTTTCCTTACCAACGTCTCAGCCCCAGGGGGGCGCGCCGTGGTCGAGATGCCCACTGCGCTTTCGGACCCGCCAGGTGAGTACCGCATCGTGGTCACCGAGGCGGTCACGCGCATCAGGGGGGAAGCCAAGTTCGTCCTGGCGGCAGGCCCAGAGGTGCCGACGGCGGCGGACCTGGGCCCGTTTCCGCGACGGACCAGCGAGAAGTGGCCCCCTATCTCAATGAGCACAGAGCAGTTCCTGAATGAGCTGCGTCAGCTTCGGGCCGTCTACGAAGGCTCCTATGCGGGACTCGAGGCCAAGTGGATGCTCAGCTACTTCCTCAATGTTCCCTTCCGGCCCAACAACCGCCACGCGATCATGCGGCGGCTCCAGAGAACCGCTTGGGAGCCTCACATGCGCGCTCTCGCCGATGCGATCCGAGGCGGCGAGCGCTTCTACCTGCTCGGCGAAGATTGGAACCTCCTTGACTGGAGGGCAGCCACGATCGATCCGTTCGGGACCCTATGGCCGGCGATGGCCGCGTCGGACCTGAGCAGGGAGAAAGGCGCCGTGAGAGGCTTCGCCGAGGGCGGCGGCGCGCAGTTCGGTGTCGTCGAGCTTGGGAAGGGGGCGCTTGTGGAACGTAACAAAATGAGCGTGGACCGTGCGGCCTATCACTCCTCCGACTTTGCGGCGTGGCACGAGCGGCTGAGGAAGGCGCTGAAGGAGATTCGGTAGGGCGGCCCGCTCCCCCGCCCCAGAATGCCAATACCTTGAGCGCGCGCGCGGATTGGCGTTCTGGGGCAGAATGGCGAGGATCGGCGATCCGGGGGCTTCCGCCCAGAACGCCAACCCCGTCTGCGCGTGCGGAGTTGGCGTTCTGGGACGGAATGGCGAGAACGGCCGGTCTGCGGCTCCCAGCCGCAAGTGCTTGGCACGCCGGGAGCTATGGCGAGAGACGGTTTGGCGTAAGTGCCTGGCAGTTCAGGACTTATGGCCTGCCCTGGGATGGTGGCGCGCCAGCCCCCAACGCGGGCCGACGGCGGTGTCCAGAAAAGTTTACACTCGCGCGCCCCCCTTGCGTGCGCGCGCGTGTGAGTGAGTGAGTGTGATTCCCCTCTCGTCCCCGCGCTCCTGATCTTGTGAGGAGATCACACGGACGCTCACGGACAAGCACGGACGGGCAAATTCCTCGGCGATGGACGTGTGTCCGTGTCCGTCCGTGTAGGTCCGTGTCATTTCTCAGCCTCCGGAGCGTCCAAGACCGGGCGTCCCGACGGGGGACCGTCGGGACGAGAGGGGCCGCCTCGGAGAGGCGGGCTACCTGGGCACCGCGGCCGGCGGGCGGGCGGGGAGGAGGGATAGCTGGCCTTCGAGGTAGGACTTGTAGCGCTCGGCGACCTGCCCGTCCTTAGCGTCGCCGTTGTGGACGAGGACGCCGACGCGCGTGGCGAGGGACTCGCCTTTCTTGAGGGTGAATGGTTTGCCGTTCTTGGGGTCGGCGCGGCGGGGGCCGAAGGTGCCGTAGTCGCGGGTGAGCCAGGTGTGGGGGTGGCCGTTCTCGGCGTGGGAGAAGAGGGCCAGGCCCTCGGTCTTGCCATCGAGCGTGTTGGAGTAGTCGCACCACTTGGCGGGCTTGCCGTGGGTGCCGGCCTGCTTGATGCCGCCCTCGGAGTTGACGAGCGTGCCGCCCTTGAGGACCGAGAACTGTGGGTGGATGCGGATGTAGGGCCAGGCATAGTGGGCCGCGTCGCTGCGGAAGTGGACGTCGCCCCACTCGGCGGCGACGGTGAAGCGGATGTCGAGGAACCACTCGCCGCCGTCGAGGGCGAGGAAGGCGGCGTCGCGGGTCTCCTTGAGGACGGGCTTGGACCCGTCGAGCTCCCAGATGAGTTCCATGCTGAGGGTCGCCTTGTTGCCCTCGGCCTTCTCTGCGGTGAACTTCGCGTGGCGGATGCGCGGCCCCTTGCCGCCCTTGAAGGAGTAGTGGGCGTTGTAGAAGCTCGCGGGCGCCTTCTCGCCCTCAAGGAGCACGGTGTCGGCGAACCAGAAGGAGCGATGGTGCGGATAGGGGTCGGTCAGCTTCACCGTGAGCTCTTTGCCCGACGGGCTGTTGAGGGGATAGAAGTAGGGGAGGAAGTGGTCGGGCTCGAAGTTGTAGACCAGTGCGGCCTTGCCGTCGGCCAGGACGGTGAGCTGGTGCTTCGCGTCGTCGCGCTGGAGTTGCACCTGCGCGGCGAGAGCCGAGGCCCAGACGCCCAGCCCAATCGCGGTGGAGACCATCCTGCCTGCGTTCATCGCCCACTCCTTTCATTGCTCCGCACACATTCCCACAAGTAAGCGGCAGAGCCCAGTCCCGAAGGGACGGAAGTGGCTAGCCGGCGGCTTCAGCCGCCGGATCGGGGCGCACCCACTGCCCAGTCCCGAAGAGACGGCAGAAGCCACGGAGGGGCGGCTTGGCACACGTTTCTGCCATCCCTTCGGGACTTGGCTGGTTCTGGCGCGCGAGTCCGGCGGCTGAAGCCGCCGGCTACCCACTGTGCTCCCTTCGGGAGCAAGACACGAACTGAGGCGAGTTGGTTGTTCATCAGAACTCCAGCACGGAGCCTGCGGCGAGCTGCTTGGTGCAGTAGGGGAAGGCCTGGGTGAGGGCGACGAGTGCTGGGTCGCCGGTGCAGTGGCAGGGGTGGATGGCCTCGGGGTCGAGGGCGCGGAGGCCCTCGATGGTGGCCTGCACGAGCTGTGGCGATGCGCCGACGAGGTGGAAGCCGCCGACGACGGCTCGGATGTGGTCATGGCCGAGGAGACGCTGGGGGTTGGTGAGGCGCTGTGCGCCGCGGCAGAGGTTCACGATGCCCGAGTGGGCGCAGCCGGAGAGGACGATCAGCCCACCCCGGCCCCGGAGCACGAGGGCCTGGTCATCGTGGAAGGGGTCAATGATGCGTCCGACCGGGCTGTCGGCGTAGAGGTGGGGGGTGGAGGGCACGAACCGGGCCTCGCGCTCCACCTCGCCCGTGAGGAGGACGCCTGGGAAGGGCTCCTGCGCCCCCTTGCTGAGGCGTGCGAAGATGCCGACGGCCTCGAGCTGGCACTGCGACATTGCGATGCCCCTGGGGTGCCAGCCGCCGCTGGAGGCCTTCGCATACTTGTTCACGAAGACGTCGGGATGGGCGTAGATGTCAACGCCGCCCATTCGCGGGGCGAGTGCGGCGAGGCCGCCCGTGTGGTCAATGTGGCCGTGGCTCAGGCAGATGGCCTCGGCGTCCTCGAGGCGGATGCTCAGGGCCGCGGCGTTGGCCACGAGCGTGTGGCCCGGGGCGCCGGTGTCGAAGAGCAGCTTGTGCCCCTCGTGCTCGACCCAGAGCGCCAGGCCGTGCTCGGCCTTCATGCCCCCGAGGGCCTTGCGGTCGTCCACCAGGACCGTGATGCGGGTAGCCATGCGCGATGTGCTCCTGGGATTACGGATTGCCCTTCTGAGCTTTGAGCCTTGCCACGAGGAGGCGCACGTCCTGCATGGTGAAGCCGTGCTGCTGTCGGAGGCGGCCGAGGGTCTCGGCGGGAGCGGTGTCGCGCGGGAGCTTGAGCTCGGCGATGAGGCGTTCGAGCGGCACGCCGGCCTGTGCCGCGGCCTCGGCGAGGGAGGTCGAGCCGCGGATGCCATCGGCGTCCTCCCCGCCGCCACGCCCCTGGCCCTGGCCTTGTCCCTTCCCGTGGCGCGCGGCGAGAGCGGCGGGGTCGGTGGGGCACGTGTCGTCGCAGGTTTCGCTGCACCCTTCGCCTCCGGTTTCCTTCGAAGCAGTCGGCGTGGCGGCATCGGAGGCGGTCCGGCCGCCGCGGTAGCCCTTGCCATGGCCATCATCGGCGCCGGTGCCGATCGGGAACGCCCAGGGCACGGCGACCACGGCGGCGGTGGCCAGGCCGATGGCGGCGAGAATGGCCGCCCCGCCGACGCCTGCTCCCGCCCGCTTGGCCTCGCGCGAGCGCACGAGCGAGCCAAACGTGTTCGTCACCCACTTCCAGTGGAGGGCGACGTGCAGTGCGACGAGAGCGGCGAGCGCGATGGCGGCGTAGAAGTGGAGGGCGCCCCATTCGTGGCGCGTGTAGCCGAGAATCGCCTTGCTGCCCGAGCCAGGCGGGAGCCGATAGTGCATGATCAGCCCCGTGGCCACCAGTCAGGTCAACGCGCCATACGCCAGGACGTCAACCACTAAGTGCAACGTGTTCCGTTTCATCGGCCCTGCCTCCAAAGGAGTAGACGAGCTTGCGCCGCACGCGGTCGCCTAGACGGCATGTTATCTCATAAGGGATGGTGCCCGCAAGGCGGGCCAGGCCCTCCACGCTGTGCGGGTCGGCGGGGTCGGGGGAGATGATCTCCACCTCGTCGCCCACGGCAGCCGAAGGCACATCTGTCAGGTCAACGATGGTCTGGTCCATCGAGATGGTGCCGCAGGCGGGCACGAGCTGGCCGCGGACCCGCATGACGGACCTGTTCGTGAGGCAGCGAAGGTAGCCGTCGGCGTAGCCGACGGGGACGAGTCCCACGCGGCTCGGGCGGGTGAAGGTGTGGCGGAGGCCGTAGCCACACCTGCTCCCCGCCGGCATCTGGCGCACCTGCATCAGGCGGCCAGTTAGCCGCAGGATCGGCTGAAGCGGCAGCCGCTCGCGCATCTCGTCGGACGGCTGGTAGCCGTAGACGGCGATGCCGGGGCGGACCATATCCAGGCGGGTTTGGGGGAGGTCGATCAAGGCCGCGGAGTTCGCTGCGTGGAGCAGGGGGAATGTCTGGTTTCTGGTTTTCGGTTTTCGGTTTTCGATCTCAACCCCAAGCTCCTCTTTCTCTGCGGCCTCTGCCGTCTCTGCTGCCTCTGCGTGAGACTCTTGCGCACTCCGCACTCCGCACTCCGCAATTGCCTGGTGGAAGCGGGCGAGCTGGGCGAGGGTGTGGGCTTTGTCGGCGGCGTCGGCGGTGGCGAAGTGGGTGTAGAGGCCGACGAGGCGCAGGCTCGGCTCGGAGCGAATCGCCTCCACAAGGGCGGGGGCATCGTCGGCCGGCACGCCGGAGCGGCCCATGCCAGTGTCAATCTTCACGTGGACCATGGCCTGCGAGCCGACGGTGCGGGCCGCCTCGCACACAGGAGGCAGCTCCGCTGCGGAGGCGATGGTGAGCCAGACTTCGTTGGCGACGAGCTGGGCGAGCGCGTCGCGCAGCTCGGCGCCCTCGCCGTAGGCGCAGGCGGAGAAGAACATGAGGATCGGCTTGCGGAAGCCCTGGTGGCGCAGGCCCACGGCCTCGGCGGGCGTGGCCACGCCGAGGGCGTCCGCCCCTTCCGCCAACACGTCGAGCAACGTGCTCAGGCCGTGGCCGTAGGCATTGGCCTTCGCCGCCACGCACAGGCGGGTGCCGGGGGCCAGCCGCCCGCGCAGGAGCGCGATGTTGTGCCTCAAGGCGGAGGCGGATAGCTCGGCGGTCAGGTAGCTTTCCATGCCTACTCGCACCGCTCGCAGGGTTCCATGTGAAGGGTCACGGTGTAGCCTGGGATGCGCTCGGCGATGCGCTGCTCGAGCTCGTGGCTCAGCAGGTGGGCGCGCGCAAGGTCCATGTGGGTCTTGACCACGACGTGGAGGTGAAGGCGACCCTCGCCAGCCTGTGTGCCGGTGACGCTGAGGCCGTGAAAGCTGCCCACGGCCGTTTCGTCTTGGAGCAGTTCCTGGATGATCGCTCGCACGCGCTCCTCGGGCGCGGCGGCCGGCGCGTCGCCGCGCGGGTCCACGTGGACCACGCTGGTGACGCCGAGGCGCCGGTCAACGGCGGCCTCGACCTCCTCGGCGATCTCGTGCGCGCGGCCCGCCGTCTTGCCGTCGGCGACCACGACGTGGAGCGACACGTCCTTGTGCGTCCCGTAGTCGTGGACCTCGATCTTGTGGGTAGCGATGACGCCTGGGACGGAGCGCGCCGCCTCGTCCACCTGGCGCAGCGTGTCGTCGCTCGGCAGCTCGCCGATGAGATAACTGGCGGAGGACCTGATGAGGTCGAAGCCGCAGTAGAGGATGAGGAGCGCCACGCCGATGCCAAAGGCGCCGTCGAGCCAGTGGAGGTGGAAGAATGCGGCGCCGATGGCGATGGCCACGAGCGCCGAGGCCACGGCGTCGCTGCGGTGGTGCCAGGCGTCGGCGGCGAGGACGCTCGACTTTATCCGCCGGCCGAGCTCGAGGGAGAAGCGCGCCATCCACTCCTTCACGCCCGCCGAGAGCGCCACCGCGGCCACCACCAGCCAGTGCCCCGCCACATCCTGCGGCGCGATGAGACGCTCCACCGATTCCCGAAGGAACCCCAGCCCCACGACGGCCAGGAGCGTGGCGATGATGAGGGTGGCGATGGACTCCGCTCTGCCGTGGCCGTGGGGGTGGCGGCGGTCGGAGGGCTTCTGGGCAGCCTTGAAGCCGATGAGCACCACCACGCTCGTCAGGGTATCAGAGAGCGTGTGCCCCGCGTCCGCGATGAGCGCGATGCTGTTGATCCAGAGCCCGAGCGCGAACTTCCCCGCCGCCATGAGCGTGTTGATGACGATGCTCACCCAGGCCTCCAGGCGCCCGTAGCCCGCGCGCACCGCGGGCTCGCCCACTTGCTCCCAGCGAGGCACGAAGGCCCTGAGGAGACGATCAGTCAGCCACACGGCCTGACTCTCCCAAAGCGACGCCATCGGCTGGCGGAACACCCTGCAAGAAGGGAGGCGACGCAACCGGGGCTAGTGCTTTGCCCGGTCCCGAAGGGACCGCAGTGGGTAGCCGGCGGCTTCAGCCGCCGGAATCGGGGACCGGCCCCGGCCAGTCCCGAAGGGACGGCAGAACCCCACCACGGGGAGGTCATGAACACCCTTCTGCCGTCCCTTCGGGACTTCGGGTGGTTCCGGCGTGAGTCCGGCGGCTGAAGCCGCCGGCTACCCACTACGCTCCCTTCGGGAGCAAGATACCCAACCGTCCGTGGTCTCGTCACCCCATTGGTCGGGCATTGAACCAGGTTAACGCCGCGCAGCGTGCGAGTCAAGGCTTCTGGACGCAGGAGCAGGGGATGGTCTTGCAGCAGGGGCAGCCGGTGCCGTACTTGCGGGCCACGGCGGCCTCGGCGTCAATCCCCGCCAGGTTGGCCAGCGTGGTGAGCCAGGCGAAGGCGTCGGCGAACTCGCTCTCGATCTCCTCCCGGGTGCCGGAGCGGAGCGCGGTGGAGAGCTCGCCGACCTCCTCCATGAACCACATGAACGTGCCGCCGAGCCCGCGGCGCGTGTCGTGCTCGAGATACAGGTCGCTCATCAGCTTCTGGAAGTCAGCAATCGTCATTCGACTACTCTACCTACCAAATGGTCCTTACGAAGTTGGACGCTTCAATCTCAGCGTCAGTGGAAACCAGCTCCAGACCCAGGAGTCGAGCCGTGCCTGCGATGAGGCGATCGTGGAGTTCGGGAACGTCGGTGATCTCGGATGCCGACTGCACGACAGCAAGGTTGAGTGGGTACTCCCTACAGTTCGGATGCTCCTGCATGTACGCCGCAAGGTCGGCCACGGAGGCAGTGATTCTGCCCTTCTCGGACAGGTACATCACCTCAGCAAAGACCATGGCCGGCACGTGGAGCCTGGCCTCCCCGCGCTCGACGGCGGCGAACACGTCTCTTGCGCGCGGCCCGAGGCGGCGTTTCTCCACCCGAACGACCATCGCGACCGTGTCTGCGACGAACTCATTCCCGGGGGTAGAGGCGGTCATAGTCCCGGAACTCCTCCTCCAGGTGAGCTTCCTGGTCGCGGCTGAGCCGCGCGAGATGGGCGTGGAGCTTGCCGCGAGATCGGGCCCGCGCCTTCAGGAAATCCACGAAGTCCGCGACCTCAGCCAGCGTGCGCTGCGGCAGCCCCCTTATGTTCTCTGCGATCTGTTGCTCGTAATCGCGCGTTTTCATCGACCAGCTCCTTCCCCGCACCCATTATGCCAGAGGACCGCCCGGCGGTCAATCCTTCCCACGGGTCGCATAGGCATTCCATTGTTCGCCCAGGGCCTTCTCGTCGGCGTGGTCGGGGTGGATCCAGAGGCGGTGGCGCAGGGCGAGGGTCTTGCCCTTCGGCAGCGGGAACTCGCGCGGGCCCGGGAACGCGGGCATGACGTAGCTGAGGTTCGGATACTGCTGAAGGGCGCTGGGATAGAGGGGGTTGGAGGGGTGCTCGAAGATGGCAACTCCCACGCGCCCCGTGCCGCCGGCGAACGTGTCCGAGTATTCGATCCAGGAGCGTCGCGCCTCCTTGCCCGCGGGGTCAGTGAAGAGGGTGATCTTCTGGTCTTTGCGTGGGGCGAAGCGTAGGCCGAAGCCGCCGTAGCCCGCCCCCGGCCGCCCGCCGAGGGCCAGCTCGTCCACCAGGGCCTCGAAGGTGAGGTCAATGTCCACGACGCGGGAGCGCCCCTGGGCCGGGAACGCCCTGATGGTGGTCTCCTCGCGGAGGACAGGCTCCTTGTCGCCCCACTTCCACACCGAGGTCGCGGCGACCTGGGCGAAGGCGGGAGTTACGGCGGCGGTCCGGAGCTCCTGGGGGCGGGTCCAGGTGCCGCTCACGGCCCAGGGATCTGTCACTTTGTCCTTCCAGCGGAGGACGGGCCAGCTCCACATCACGCCGCGGTGGTGGGCGTGGTCTTTCGGGTGGGCGTCGGTGAGGGACTCGCCGTCTGGCCCGCAGAGGGGGTGGATGTAGCCGCCGCAGGCGTAGCGGGCGGGGATGCCCTCGGGGAGCGGCGCCGTGCCGAACCAGTAGCGGAGCACCAGCTTGTCGCCCTCGTGGACGTCCACGCGGGCCTTATCGTCGGACACAGCGACCTTCATCTCGCCGCCCCACGCGGCCGCGAGCGAAGCGGCCAGCGCTATGGCGGCGGGCAGAAGGCTTCGGGCCGCGGCTTCCATGGTCATGCACTCCTCTCCTTTCAACGGGCCGAAGACCAGCAAGGAACCCGCCGCTATTGTTGCAGATTGGCGTGCGAATGGCAAGCGCCGGAATGAAGAGGCCACGATCGGTCCTCGACACCGCGAACGTCGTCCTTGGCGCCGCCCGGGGTGGAAGATAATTGCAGAGTCATATGACTCTGCAATTATCTTCCCGGAGCGCAGCGATCGGCAAGCTCATGGCCAGGGGACCCGAACCGGCCGTCTGTTGTCTTGTCAGCCCAGCTTGGCAGGAGGCGGGGTGGGCCGACTGACATTGACAGCCTGTGTGCAGATAATTGCAGAGTCATATGACTCTGCAATTATCTTCCCGGA
>Ga0194112_10001320_pt1 | contig 36554 bp, 32 predicted proteins | sample TA2MahC400mmetaG_FD_146191 | JGI IMG/M metagenome (GOLD analysis project Ga0194112, IMG submission 146191) | Freshwater microbial communities from Lake Tanganyika, Tanzania - TA2015016 Mahale Deep Cast 400m | ecosystem: Environmental > Aquatic > Freshwater > Lake | place: Tanzania: Lake... | reverse complement strand
GCTTCCCCGGAGGAAGGATACCCCGCCGAGCCGGCCGGTGCAAGCGACACCCCTGCTCCCATTGCGAGTGAGGTGTAGCCTCGATGGTAACCACAAACGCAGGGCAATGTGATGTTAGGGAACCTGATCCCGGAGCCTGGACTTCCTGGGTCTGTCTGGGGCACCCGCGCTCGAGCGCGGGTGCCCCGCTGTTGGGGGCTGGGTTTCGTCCTTGCCTGGGCAGGCCGCTTCGTGCGACCATCCGAGGACGCTTGCGAAGCCCTAACCCCCACCAGCCCGCGCAGGCGGGTCTCCCACGGGATGAGCGACACGACGGACGCGAAGCGCTGGGACGAGAAGGTCGCGACCACGGTCTCACAGGTCGCAAGCCCGCCTGTGCTCCTGGCCGCGGCCATGGCGATACAGGCGGCGGTGACGGGCGACGCGGTCGCCTGGTTCTGGGCGGCGGTGTACGTGTGCTGCGCCGTTCCGGTTCCCGTCGCCTATCTGCTGCGACAGATCCGCCACGAGACAGTCGCGGACCTCGAGATCGGTCGACGGGAGGAGCGGCTCCGCCCTCAGCTCGTCACGGCCGCGTTCCTCGGGTTGGGCTGGATCGCGCTGCTTGCAGGCTCGGCGCCCGCGCCGATGTCGAACCTGGCCGGCATCCTCTGGATCCAGGCGACCGTGATTCTCGTCGTGACCATCCTCTGGAAGATCAGCGTGCACTGCGCCACGGCCGCGGTCGCCGGCATGCTGACCTGGCGCCTCTTCGGAGCGGTGGTCCCTGCGGGACTGGCCGTCGCGATGATTGCGTGGTCACGCTGGCGACTTGGCCGGCACACCGTCGCCCAGACGCTCGGCGGCATCCTGCTGGGCATCGCCGTGTTCGTGTTCGCCTTCCGATCCGCTCCCACGTTCTAGCCGGTTGTCAATGCGACCTCCATCTGGCCAGCGCAGTGTGAACTGTGTTGGCAGTGTCGCGCGCTGCGCGCCGAGGCGTGCGCGCGGTACTGCGCATGATGCGGGCGGTTCCGGGTGCGCGCATTCCTGAGCCGCCCGATGGCATACGCTATGCAACCGCGGGAACAGACCACCCTCTTCTGACCTTCCGAGCGAAGCGTGCTAGGGGGTGACAGCATGAGACGGAGTGCCATGCTTCTTCCGGCCGTTCTGGCGCTGCTCGCGGTCCCGCCGCGTGCAGGGGGGGAGCGCTCCGTTAGCTGCGTCCTGTCACCCGGCGTGCGCGCGAGCCTCAAGCACAGGATCGCCGTGGAGCAGGAGACCTGGCCGTCGGCCCTTGCCGAGACGCGGGCCGGCCGGGAGCTTCTGCGCCTCGAGGCGGCCGGCGGCTTCCGCCTGCACGTTCGGGTCCGCGAGACGCCCGGTGACTACGCCGTGTGCGTCATCTATGTGGACGCGGGCGGCAGGGTCGTGCTCGACGGCAGGTCCCGGTTCGTCCTCGCCTACGGGAAGCGGCGCGTGGAGAGCACGGAGATCCTGTTCACGGACAGCATCCAGGAGCGACGCGTCTTCAGCACGGCGGACGGACCCATCGTGCTGACCGATCGCTCGACCGGATACGCGAAGGCCGCAAGCGGCGGCTACCTCGCGATCGTGCGGTTCCCCGACGGGTCCCTGCCGAAAGGCAGGGACTGGCTCCCCGACATGTTCGTGCTGAGAGGAGGTGATGGCAGTGACTACGCTCAGAGCTAGGATCGCGCTGGTCCTTCTCGTGCTGGCGGCGTCCCCGATCGTGGCGTTCGCCGCCGAGCAGGCCGAGCAGGAGTCCCTCTGGGACTGGATCGTGCGCTTCCTCGTGTGGGCCGCCGGCGGGTGGCACGGCTACTAGACCGGCGGTCAGCGGCGCCTGAGGACGGTACCTCCGCCGCCGCCTCAGAGATCCTCGCAAGCAGGTCAACCCTGCCGTGTCCGACAGGGCACACAACGAGCGCGAGGCCACACCGTGTGACCTCGTGCTCGCGTTCTCCCACAGATGTCCAGCCTCGAACCTCGGCCAAGTCCCTCACGCTGTGCCCGCGGTCCCATAGTCCCCCGCGCCCAGGATGCTCTCGAGGTCCTGCGCCACCGTCGTGATCGGCTTGATGTCGAACTTCTCGACGAGGATCGCGAGCGCGTTCGGCGACAGGCACGCCGGAAGCGTCGGGCCCAGGCGGATGCCCTTGATCCCGAGATGCAGCAGCGTGAGCAGCACGGCCACCGCCTTCTGCTCGTACCAGGACACGATGAGCGAGAGCGGGAGGTCGTTCACGCCCACACCGAACGCTCCGGCCAGCGCCTGAGCGATCTTGACCGCCGAGTACGCGTCGTTGCACTGCCCGACGTCGAGCAGCCGCGGGATCCCGCCGATATCACCGAAGTCCAGCTTGTTGAAGCGGTACTTCCCACAGGCGAGCGTGAGGATGACGCAGTCCTTCGGCACCGATTCGGCGAACTGCGTGAAGTAGTCTCGTCCGGGCTTGGCGCCGTCGCACCCGCCGATGAGGAAGAAGTGGCGGATCTTGCCCGTCTTCACGGCGTCGATCACCGCACCCGCCACGCCCAGGACAGCGTGGTGGCCGAACCCCACCGTGATGCTCTTCCCCGGCTCGTCCGCGGCGAAGCCGGGCGCCGCGAGCGCCGCCTCGATGACGGGGGAGAAGTCCTCGCGCGTCACGTGCCGCACGCCCGGGAACGCGACGAGACCCGTCGTGAAGATGCGACCCTTGTAGCTCTCCGTGGGGCGTTGGATGCAGTTGGTGGTCATGAGGACCGCGCCCGGGAAGGCGTCGAACTCGCGCACCTGGTCCTGCCAGGCGCTCCCGTAGTTCCCAACGAGGTGCCGGTGCTTCTTGAGGCCCGGGTAGCCGTGCGCGGGGAGCATCTCGCCGTGCGTGTACACGTTGATGCCCTTGCCCGCGGTCTGCTCGAGGAGCGCCTCGAGGTCCTTGAGGTCATGGCCCGACACCACGATGGCCTTGCCCTTGACGGGCGTCACGCGCACCTTCGTCGGCGTCGGATGTCCGTACGCGCCGGTGTTGGCCTCGTCCAGAAGCTCCATCGCGCGGAGGTTGAGCTCGCCGACCTTGAGCGTCCAGGCGAGCAGCGTCTCCGCCGGCACGTCGTCGCGGGTGAGAAGATCCAGGGCCTCGTGGAAGGCGCCGTAGACGGCCGGATCGTCCTGGCCGAGGATGTGCGCGTGGTCCGCGTAGGCCGCCGCGCCCTTGAGCCCGTACGTGATGACCTCGCGCAGGCTCGCGGCGTCCGCGCCGTACTTCGAGGGCCAGTCCTCGATGGTCGCGTCCCGTCCCTGGGCCAGCAGGCCCTCGAGATCGGCCGCCGGGGCCCAGGTTGCCGGTCCCGCCGGCGCCTCGGGGGTCTTCCCGGCCTTGCGGCACGCCGCCTCGTACAGGCCGCGAACCCTGTCGCGGACCGCCGCCGCCCTTCGGATGAGCGCCGCGAGCCGGTCGGGGTCGAAGTTCACGTTCGTGGTCGCCGTGAAGAGCGCCTCGACGACGAAGACGTCCGCCTCGGCGTCCACCGCTCCGAACGCCCGCGCCCGGTGCGCGTACTGCGAGACGCCCTTCGCTGCGTGCAGCAGCAGATCCTGCAGGGTCGCCGTCGCCGCGTCCTTCCCGCACACGCCCTGGACCGTGCACGCGATGCCCTTGGCCGTCTGTTCGCACTGGTGGCAGTACATCGTCACCTCCCTGTCCTTGTGTGTCCTGAGCCTCTCCTCGTGTCTGATCTGCCTGATCGATCTCGTCGGCGTGCGGGCCGCCGCGTTCGCCCCGGCGCGAGCGACGTTCCCAGGCCGGCGAGCGTGACGCTCGCAAGGCCGTCCGCGACATCCGCAGTCACCCTGGACAGGAGCGCGCTGAGCGGGCAGGCCGCGCCGCTGCAGATGGGCAGACCCAGCATGCACCCGGAGCGGGGGAGCGACCCTTCGATCGCCTCGTACACCTGAAGGAGCGACACCGACGCGGGGTCATCCGCGAGCACGAATCCCCCGCCGGGCCCCCGACGCCCCGTCACGATGCCAGCGCGCGCCAGACGCTGAAGCACCTTCGACAGGTGAGCCTCGGACGCGCCGATGGCGCGCGCCATCTCGTGGGTCGTCAGCGCCGCGCCGCCCGCGCCCGCGAGGAGGCCGCAGGCATGGACCGCGATCGTGACCGCTTCCGATGGTCTGGCGAGGCCGCTCATGGTCCCGGGCTCCCTTGGCGTTGTCCGCGGCTATTCTGGTACTCGTGTACCAGAATATACGACGAGCGGGTCCGCTGTCAAGACGCATTCTGCCTGCGCGTCGGAGTCAGCGTGAGGGATCGGTGCCGGCCGGGATCACACGCGCGAGACCGCGGAGGGACTCGAGCGCCTGCCGCAGACGGGCTTCCTCGTCCCGCGGGACGCTCACGCGGAGGAGGACCCCGGCGCCGTAGGTCTGCTCGACGACGGAAGCGCCGACATCATCGAGAAGGCGTTCCAGTTCGCGGAGGCCGGCGTAGGCGGCTTCAAGGCGGAGTTCGACGCGTTCGACGTGCTCGACGGTGGGGAGGGACGCGAGCGCGTCCATCACGCTGGCCGCGTATGCCCGGGCGAGGCCGCCGGTGCCGAGCTTCAAGCCGCCGAAGTAGCGGGTCACGACGGCGGCGACGTCCCCGACGCCGCTGCCGAGAAGGGCGTTGAGCATCGGGCGCCCCGCGGTGCCGCGGGGCTCGCCGGCATCGCTCATTCCGATCCTGGCCGTGTCGCCCGGGGGGCCCGCGACGTACGCCCAGCAGTTGTGCGAGGCGTCGGGGAACTCCGCGGCCACGCCGGACACGAAGAGCCTCGCCGCCTCGGGGGAGGCGGCGTGCCCGACGGTCGCAATGAACCGGCTCCGCTCCACGACGCGCTCGGCGCGGTGGATCCCGGCGGGGACGGGGTATCTCCTGCTGCTGGTCACGGCGACATCCTACCACGGCGATGGCCGGATCGGCCGCGCGAGGGGAGGGGTGCGCCACAGGCTCGCTTCTTGACAGTCTGGCAATCATGTGATAATCTCATTGTATGGCGATCCGCCCGCTCAGCGCCCCATCCTTGGTCATCCACGCGGCCCTGCTCGTCCTGCTCGCGGCCGTGCCGGCCGGCCCGGCGCTGGCCGCATCGACCGCCAACGTGCCTGAGAGCAAGCCGCTCCTCGCAGGACTGCCGGAGGGCGCGGGGACCCGCGGCCCGGGGGAGGACATCGCGTCGGCGATCCCGATCGCGTCGCTGCCCTTCATGGCGGTCGGGACGACGGCCGGACGGGCCAACGACTACGACGCGGCCTGTCCATACGCGGGCTCGACGGCCCCGGACGTCGTCTATGCCTTCACCCCGGAGACCGACGTCAACGTCACGGTGAGCCTGTGCGAGTCCTCGTACGACACGAAGGTCTACGTCTTCCGCGACGGCCCCGGCTCCGTCGTGGTCTGCAACGACGACGCCGAGTGCGGCGGCAGCGGCTGGCAGTCCATGCTCGACCACGTGGACCTGGCCGCCGGGCACACGTACTACATCGTCGTGGATGGCTACGGGACGAGCTCCGGGGAGTATCGGATCGCCGTGCTCGAGAACGGCCCCTGCGTGCTCGAGTCGCCCGCCCGGCTCATCGTGGAGACGGAGCCGCCGTGCCGCGACGGGTGGGACGACTCGTGGAACGGCGGGTGCAACTCGACCCCTCGCGTGTTCCAGAGCATCCCGCCCAGCGACGCCACGATCACGCTCAGGGGCGCGAGCGGAACCTACACCACCGACGGCGTCGGCTACCGCGACACCGACTGGTTCCGGCTCGACGTCGAGCAGCAGAGCACCATCACTGTCTGCGGCAGGGCCGAGTTCCCGCTGCTCATGTGGGTGCTGCGACGCGGGCCCGGCGAGGGGTGCAGCGATCTCGAGCACCTCGCCCGCGCGGCCGGGACCGTCTGCGGTGACGCCTGCGCGACGGTGACGGTGGAGCCCGGCGAGCACTGGCTCTGGGTGGGGCCGTCCGTGTACTCGGGGGTTCCCTGCGGAAAGGGCTACGTGGTCACCATCGACGGCTACACGGCGCCCTCCACCGAGCGGCTCGCGAGCTGGAGCACGATCAAGGCCATCTACCGCTAGATCCCCCCCGGCGCGCCCACCGGCCACAGTCGAGACCGCCTGATCCGCCGCGCCGGCGGGACAAGAAGCGCGTACGCGGCGCCCGCGAGCACGATGATGGTCGCTCCCGAAGGAAGGTCCAGCGCGTAGCTCGCCGCGAGGCCGCCCGACGTGAGGACGAGGCAGACAGCGCCCGCAGCGACCATCATGGACAGGAGGCTTCGCGTGTAGCGCCCCGCGATCGCCGGCGGGATCGTGAGGAGGGCGATGCTCATCACGATGCCCACGACGGTGACGAGGAGCACCACCGAGAGCGCGGTGAGGATGACGAGCAGCATGTGGTGGAACGCGACGTTCACGCCGCGCGCGACGGCGAACTCCTCGTCGAAGGACGTGGCGAACAGGCCGCTCCGGAACCGGACGGCGGCCGCGAGGACGATGACATCCAGCGCGGCGATGAGCCAGATGTGCCCGCGGGTCACCATGAGGACGTTGCCGAAGAGGTAGCTCACGAGGTTCTGCCCGTACCCCGGCGTCCTTGACAGGAACAGCACGCCGGCCGCCATGCCGACCGCCCACACGACCCCGATGACCGTGTCGGGCCTCTCGCGGCCCCGGGCTCCCGCGATGCCGATGACGACGCCCGAGAGAACGGCGGCGACCGCCGCGCCGTGGAGAGGATGGAGCGCCTGCCACCCGTGCGCTGCCTCAAGATACGCGGCCGCGCCGATCCCCCCGAGCACCGAGTGCGCGACGCCTCCGGCGATCGCCGTCATCCTCCGGACGACCACGTAGCTGCCGACCACGGCCGCCGCGACGCTTGCGAGCGCGCAGGCAACGAGCGCGTGCCGCAGGAAGGCGTGGGTGCCGACCGCCTCGAGGAACCCCATCATCGCTCGCCTCCGTGTCCGCGGGCGTCCCGGTCGTGGCGCACCGCGAGGACCTCGCGCCCGTACGTCGTGCGGATGGCCTCGCCGGTGAGCTCACACGTGGGGTGGACGGTGACGGTTTCCTTGACGCAGACGACCGTGTCGGCGATGGGGGACACGAACCCGAGATCGTGCGAGACCAGGACGATCGTGAGCGTCCCGGAGAGCGACGCGAGGAGATCGTACAGGTCGTTCTCCATCGCGACGTCGAGGTTCGCCGTCGGCTCGTCGAGGAGCAGGAGCTCAGGGTCGGCGACCAGGGCACGCGCGATGAGCGCGCGCTGTCGCTGGCCGCCGGACAGCGCCGAGAACGGCGTCCGGCGCAGCTCACCCAGTCCGACGCGCTCCGCCGCGGCCGTCGCGGCCTCCCGGTCGCTCCGCGTGTAGGCCGCCGCGGCCGGGCCGATCCGTCCCGCCAGGACGACGTCCCCCACCGGTGCGGGGAACAGCGGGTCGATCTGGGCGCGCTGGGGCATGTAGCCGATGCGGCTGCGCGCGGCCTGCGGCGTCGTCCCGAGAACCTCGACCGTGCCGCGCGAGGGCTTCAGGAGCCCGAGCGCGAGCTTGAGGAGCGTCGTCTTGCCGCCGCCGTTGGGACCGATGACGGCTGCGAACCCGCCGCGCGGGATCGTGAGCGTGACGTCGCTCACGGCGGGCCGCTGACCGTAGGCGTAGGAGACGCTCTCGAAGCGGACGGCGGGGTCAACGGCGGGCGCCATGCCGGTCAGCCTCCCGCGGACAGCGCGGCCGCGACCGCGCCGGCCGCCTTCCTCATGCTCGCGATGTAGTCCCTGGCGAGCGGATCGAACGGCACGACCGCGCCGCCGATCTCTCGCGCGATCGCCTGCGCGCTCAGCGTCGAGAACTGCGGCTGGACGAAGATGACCCGGATCCCGTCTCGCCTCGCGCTCTCGATGATGCCCGCCACGCGCCTCGGCCCCGGTTCCCTGCCGCCGGTCTCGATGGCCACCTGCCGGAGGCCGTACGCGTCGGCGAAATAGCCGAACGCGTCGTGGAACACGTAGAGGCTCCGACCGCGGAGAGGCGCGAGCGCCGCGGCGATCTCGGCATGGAGCGTGTCGAGGTCGGAGAGGAGCGCCTCGAGACGCCGACGGTACTCGTCGGCGCCGGCCGGGTCGGCCTCGACGAGGGCGTCACACACGGTGCCGGCGATGGTCTTCATGAGGCGCGGGCTCATCCAGATGTGGGGGTCCGCCTCGCCGTGGTCGTGCCCGGCATCCGCGCCGTCATCGTGCGCCCCGGGCCGATGGGCGCCGTCGTCCGCCCGTCGTCGCGGCACGCCCCGGCCGACATCGACAACGGCCAGCTGCGGAGCGACCTCGGCGATGCGCCCGAGGAGCCGCTCCTCGAAGGGCAGGCCGGTCCGGAAGTAGAGGCGACCTCCCGACAGCGCCGCCATCTGCGCCGGCGTGGGCTCGTACGTGTGCGGGTCCTGGCCTGCGCTCACGGCCACGCGAACCTCGACCCGGGGCCCGCCGACGCGCTCGACGACGAAGGCGATGGGGTCGATGCCTGCGACCGTGCTCAGCGCGGGCCGCTCGGGCGTCGCCGCGGTCGAGGAAGCGGCCGCAGCCGGCGCGGGCGCGCCCGCCGCAAGCTGGAGCGCCACGACGGCCGCCGCCGTCGCGAGGCGCCACCTCCCGCGCCACCGCGCTGCCCGGGCCCTCACGGCTTCCTCGCGCAGTAGATGCGTGGCTCGTGGCAGTGGCCGCACGTCCTGATGGGGTGGTCCTCCGCGAACTCGTTCCAGTGACGCTTCTGGTCCGGCGTGAGCGTCCCCGTGCCGCTGCACAGAGGACACGCGCTCTCGAGCGCCGCGAGGATCGCGCCGCGGATGAACTCGGAGCGATTGGCGATCCCCTCGATCGCATCGAGGAGCGCCGTGTCCGCCTTGAACGATATGGTCTCCGTCTTCTTCCTGGGCATGCGGCCCTCCCGGTCACCGTCCGCCGACTGGCAACGACCGGGAGTATCACATCGTACTACCCGGCCGTCAAGCGCCGGCACTCGCGCGCTTGACTCCGAAGCGTTGTCGGTTATGCTGCTAACGCGAATCGTTCGCATTTCCCCCTTCGAGGGATGACGGCGTGGCGGAACAGGGCAACGGCTTTCGCATGACCCGGGCGAGAGCGGCGATCCTCGAGGAACTCGAGCGGTCTCACAGCCATCCCACCGCGGACGAGCTGCATCTGTCCGTGAGGAAACGGCTCGACGGCGTGAGCCTTGCCACCGTGTACCGCGGGCTCGACGCGCTGGCCCGCGAGGGTCGGGTGCGCGTGATCGAGACGCAGGGTGGGGCGAGGCGCTTCGACCGCGCGGAGGGGGAGCACTACCACGCCGTCTGTGACCGATGCGGTCGTGTGAGCGACGTAGGGCTCTGTCTGCGGACGCCGCTGGAGTCCGCGGTGGTCGGCGGTGACGGCTTCCGGCTGACGGGGCACAGACTCTGTTTCACCGGGCTCTGCCCGGCGTGCGTTGAGAAGCAGCGGAAGGCGCGGAAGAACGGCAACGGAAGGAGGGCGAAGTGAGCGTCAAGGGAACGAAGACCGAGAAGAACATCCTGACCGCGTTCAGCGGCGAGTCGCAGGCGAGGAACCGCTACACGTACTTCGCGAGCAAGGCGCGCAAGGAGGGCTACGTCCAGATCGCGGACGTCTTCGAAGAGACCGCGAACCAGGAGCGCGAGCACGCCAAGCGCCTCTTCAAGCTCCTCGAGGGCGGCGAGGTCGAGATCACCGGGAAGTTCCCGGCGGGCGTCGTCGGCACGACGGCCGAGAACCTCGCGGAGGCCGCCGGCGGCGAGAACCACGAGTGGACGACCATGTACCCCGAGTTCGCGAAGATCGCCCGCGAAGAGGGCCTGAACTCCATCGCGTGCATCTTCGAGGCGATCGCGGTGGCTGAGAAGCAGCACGAGAAGCGGTACCAGGGGCTCCTGGGGAACATCAAGGCCGACCGCGTGTTCAAGAGGGGTGAGAAGGTCGTGTGGCGCTGCCGCAACTGCGGCTACATCCTGAGCTGCGCCTCGGCGCCCGAGAAGTGCCCGGCGTGCGATCATCCGCAGGCGCACTTCGAGCTTCTGTGCGAGAACTGGTAGCGGGCGGAGGCGTGTTGAACGACGAGACGCGGCCGGGTAGAATCACCCGGCCGCGCCCGCGGAGGACGACATGACGGCGAAGCTGCAGATCTACAAGTGCGAGGCGTGCGGGAACATCGTCGAGGTCCTGCACGAGGGGGCGGGCGAGCTCGTGTGCTGCGGCAGGCCCATGGCGCTCGTGACCGAGAACACCGTGGACGCGTCGAAGGAGAAGCACGTCCCGGTGGTGGAGCCGACGGCGACAGGCGTCAAGGTCAAGGTGGGAGGCGTTCCGCACCCGATGGAGGAGAAGCACTACATCGAGTGGATCGAGGTGATCTCGGATGGCAAGGCCTACCGCGAGTTCCTGCAGCCGGGCGGGGCGCCCGAGGCCGTGTTCCGCGTCACCGGGCCCATCGCGGCCGTCCGCGAGTACTGCAACGTCCACGGCCTGTGGAAGGCGTGAGCCGACCGCGCGCGGCACAGCGAGACCGGGAGGCACCGTGACGGTAGAGCAGGCGATCAGGACCGCGATCGAGTACGAGAACAAGGTCCGAGACCACTACGCGAAGGCGGTGAGAGGAGCCGAGCACGCGTCCGCGAGGCGCGTCTTCCAGCTCATGGCGGATGAGGAGCAGCACCACGTCGACTACCTCGAGCACAAGCTCGCGGAGTGGGCCCGGAACGGCCGGGTCACGGCGTCCGGGCTCGGGACGGCGCTGCCGTCGCCCGGCGCGATCCAGGCCGGCATCGCTAAGCTCGAGACGGCGGGGCCGGAGCGCGCCAGCGGAGCCGAGATCGACTTCCTGGAGCAGGCCCTGGTCGTGGAGACCGAGACCAGCGGCTTCTACCGGAGGATGGTGTCGGAACTCCCCGCCGAGGCGAAGGCGCTGTTCTCGAGGTTCCTGGAGATCGAGGACGGGCACCTCGCGGTGGTCCAGGCGCAGATCGACCAGCTCAGCGGCACCGGGTACTGGTTCGACGTGCGTGAGTTCGACCTCGAGGGGTAGCGGGAAGCGCCAGGGCCCGCGACGGCCGTCAGAGAGGTTGACGGGTCCGAGGACGCGCGCCGGCGGCGCGCCGGAAGGGGAGACGAACCGATGCTGAGCAAGAAGATGCAGGGCGCTCTCAACAAGCAGATCAACGCCGAGACCTACTCCGCCTACCTCTACCTCTCCATGGCGGCCCACGCGAAGTCGCTCGGCCTCGACGGCTTCGAGAACTGGTTCCGCGCGCAGGTGCAGGAGGAGCTCGTCCACGCGATGAAGTTCTTCGACTACGTCAACGAGCGCGGCGGGCGGGTGACCCTGACGGCGATCGACGCGCCGCCGGCCGCCTGGAAGTCGCCGCTCGCGGTCTTCGAGGCGACGCTCAAGCACGAGCAGCACGTGACGAGCCTCATCAACAAGCTCGTGGACCTCGCGGTCGCGGAGTCGGACCACGCGACGGCGAACATGCTGCAGTGGTTCGTCGCCGAGCAGGTGGAGGAGGAGGCGACGGCCGACGGCATCCGGCAGAAGCTCGCGCTCGTGGGCGACCGCGGGAACGCGCTCTACATGATCGACCGCGAACTGGCGACGCGGGTGTTCACGCCGCCCGCCGCGGCGCAGGAGTGACCTCATGGCCGAGCCGTTCCGGGCCGTCAGGATCAGCGAGCGGGTCTTCTGGGTCGGCGCCATCGACTGGAGCATCCGGGACTTCCACGGCTACGCGACGAACCGCGGGACGACCTACAACGCGTACCTCGTGATGGCCGACGAGATCGCGCTCGTTGACACGGTGAAGGCGCCGTTCCGCGACGAGTTCATGTCGCGGATCCGGTCGGTCGTGGACCCGCGCGACATCAAGGTCATCGTCTCGAACCACTCCGAGATGGACCACTCGGGGCTCCTGCCGCAGACCGTGAAGGCCGTCGAGCCCCGCGAGGTCCTCGCGTCGCCGATGGGCGTCAAGGCGCTCGCGGAGCACTTCCACGGCCTCGCGGGCGTGACGGCCGTGAAGGACGGCGAGCGGCGGAGCCTCGGGAACGCGACCCTCACGTTCTACGAGACCCGGATGCTCCACTGGCCCGACAGCATGATCTCCTACCTCGACGGCGACGAGGTCCTCTTCTCGCAGGACGCGTTCGGCATGCACCTCGCGTCGAGCGAGCGGTTCGACGACGAGCTGGACCCGGCGCTCCTGAACGAGGAGGCCGCGAAGTACTACGCGAACATCCTCATGCCGTACTCCGGGCTCGTGACGAAGGCGCTCGATCGGCTCGGGTCGCTGAAGTTGCCCGCGAAGCTCGTGGCGCCGGACCACGGCCCGGTGTGGAGGAGGGGCTTCGCCGGGATCCTCGCGTCCTACGCGCGCTGGGCCGAGCAGCGGCCGACGCGGAAGGCCGTCGTGGTCTACGACACCATGTGGGGGAGCACGGCCGCGATGGCGCGGGCGATCGGCGACGGGCTCGCCGCCGGCGGGGCAAGTGCGAATCTCCTGCCTCTCTCGGCCGCCGACCGCAGCGAGGCGGCCACCGAGGTCCTCGAGGCGGGCGCGCTCCTCGTGGGCTCGTCCACCCTCAACGGGCAGATGCTCCCGACCGTCGCGGACATCCTGACCTATCTCAAGGGCCTCAAGCCGGCCAATCTCGTCGGCCAGGCGTTCGGGTCCTACGGCTGGAGCGGCGAGGCGGTCCAGCACGTCCAGGACGCGCTTGTCCAGATGAAGGTGGACATGGTGGGCGAGGCTCAGCGATGCAGGTATGTCCCAACAGGAGAGCATCTCGCCTCCTGCAGGGCGCTCGGGGAGCTGGTGGCCGCACGGCTTCCGTGAGTGCCCAAGTTCCTGCGGGGGGGACATGGGCGGGACTATCCCGCCAGCGCGGCTCCTCCCGGCTGCAGCCTCGTCCGACACAGAAGCGCAGCCATCGTCGCGCCGGCGAACACCGCAATGACGGGCTCGACGGGCGAGCGCGCCCTGAGCGAGCCGTGGAACGCGAGCGCGACGAGCGTGTTCGACGCCACGACCGCGTAGAGGAGCGCAAGGGTCCGCCACTTCCGCGCCGTCACGGCCATCCCCAGCAGGAAGAGCGGCATCGCGACGAGCGAGTAGAGCCAGCCGACATCCGCCCCCAGGAGCATCTCGCCGAGCGGGCGTGACCCGTCCACGCTGATCGCTCCGTCGGTGTCCTTCACCCTGAGGCCGCTCCGCAGCCTCCAGAACCGCTGGAACTTCCATCCCATGAGGCGGAGCATGTGGTCCGGGTGCTCGCGCGCGAACTCCCGGCCCATCTCCCACGCCTTCCTGTCGAGCTCGAGCTCGCCGAGCGGCGCGAGCTCATCCCATCGCGGCACCGCCGTCCTCGGCAGCACGACCGACCCGCGGAACGCCGGCTCCTCGACGATCCGCATGTTGTTGCTCTCGTAGAACGTGATGCCGCCGTGGGTGGAGAACGCGACCCACTCCCCGAGGACGGCGCGGTTGCGCGCGGCCCACGGGAGGATCGCCGCGACCGCGACAGCGAGGAAGATCGCGGCGCCGGCGAGCCTCCGGCGCACGGTCGCCCTCCCGAACGCGAGGACGACGAACGGGATGAGGAGCACGAAGGGCGCGCTGTCCGGCCTCGTGAGACACGAGGCTCCACCGAGCAGCCCGCCGAGCGCGAGCCGCCCCGGCGCGAGTCGTTCCGAGACGGCCTCCTTCGCAAGGAGGATGAGCATGAGGAGCAGGAGGACGATCGCGAGGTTCTCGGTCATGATGAGCGCGCTCAGGTAGATGAGGGACGGGTTCACGGCCGTGAGCGCGGCGGCGACGACGCCGGCGGTGGGCGAGAAGAGGCGTGCGGCGACGATGTACACGAGGAGCACGATGCCGGCGCCGAGGAGGATCTGCAGCACGCGGCCGGCTGCGTGGCTCGGGCCGGTCACCCGGTACACCGCGCTCAGGACGACCGGATAGAGCGGCGGGCGCGCGGCGGTCGGTTCGCCCTCGGGGCTTATGAACCCCCTGCCCGCCGCGAGGTCGGCGGCGTGCCTGTGGTAGTCGGGTTCGTCGCCCCAGCCCACCGAGTGGAAACCCACCACGGCGACGCAGAACGCGATCCGCGCTGCGAGGGCCGCGACGAGGATGACCGGGAGCAGGATCTTCGGATGGAGACGCATGCCGATCCCCTCTGTGCCCGCGCTCACCTCTCTCCGGCCGGTGGGTTCTGCCGCAGCCCGGCCTCGGTTCGCGCGAGTCCTGCCGTCGCTCTCCGATCGCTGGGACGCAGTCGCAGGGCTGCGGCGTAGCGGTCCCGCGCGGCACTCAGGTCGTCCGTCATCTCGAGGACCACGCCTGCGTTGTACTGCGCCTCGAAACTCTCCGGTAGGCTACGCGACGCACGGACGATGTAGGGCAGTGCCTCGTCGATCCTGCCGAGCGTCCCGAGCGCGGCCCCGAGATCCGTCATGACAGATGCGTAGTCCGGCTTCTCCTCCAGCGCCTTCCTGTACTCCGTGATGGCTCCGTCGAGCTTCCCGAGGCGGTACATCACGATGCCGTTCTGGTAGTGCCACTTGGCGATGTTGGGCTCGTACCGGGCGAAGTTGGTGTTCGAGACGACGAGTGAGGCAGCGAGCGCAAGGCACCACGGCGCGAGCCGCCACGCGTCGCGGGCGCGCGCCAGGGCTAGGAGATGATCCACGCCGAGGCCGGCGAACAGGAACACGAAGGGGAGGATGGGCTGACGATACCTGTTGATGTTGGCGAACGGGGCGTACGACGCATACCACGCGGCGATGAGCGCGAGGACGAACACGCCGACCTCGAACGATGCGTCGCGGTGGCGGCCGAGAGACGCCACTCCAGACCGTGCCGCAACGGTCCGCCGCCGGCCCCGCCACCAGAACATCGCCACGCCGACGATCGCGAATCCCAGCGGTGGACCGAATCCCACGGGGATTCTCGAGAGCACGGCAGACGCTCCGCGGTCGGGCTCGATCACCCTGTTTCCGCCGCCGACTTCGCCGGGGCCCCAGAACAGAAGCGCCTTGTGCCAGAGGAGTGCCGCGAAGTCGCCCGGATTCCTGCGGATCCAGTCCACTGCAAGGCGGGAGAAGTAGCTCGAAACCTCGGAGTGCTTCATGCGGCGTCCGACGTTGCGCTCAACGCTCTCCACGATCCGCAGGTGGTCGAAGCACGTATCCAGCGTGCCTATGCCCGGGAGCGTGATCTTCACCTGCCCGTCAGCGCCCTCTCGGTTCCCCACGTACAGGTTGATTCCGCCATTCGAGGAGATGGGCACGAGATCCCGAGCGACGACGTAGTTCCTCACGGTGGCCGGGGAGACGAGGATGACCGTGCCCGCAACGACCGCGGCCACGGTCTTGAGTGCGGCCCGCCCCTCGCTCCGCCGCGCGAGGATCCACCAGGTCCACCACGCGACCGGAACCACGAGGATGAGCGCGTTGGGGCGCACGAGCCCGAGGAGGCCGATGAGCCCTCCCGCGCAGAGCGCCATCCACGCGGGTCGCCTGCCTGCGGCCCAGCGCACGAGCAGGTGCGCGAGCGAGAGGAGGAGGAAGATGGAGAGGACGGGCTCCTCGAAGTCCGCCTCCGTGTAGATGAACGGCCAGTACGTGACCATGAGGGCCGCGAGGACGAGCGCGGTGACGTTCCCGAAGAACCGCCGCGCGAGGAGGAACGCGAGGAGCGCGTTGGCGAGGCCGAGCACCATCTGCACGACGCGCGGGCCGAAGTAGCCCGGGCCCGTGAGTCTGTACACGGCCGCGAGGAAGTAGGCGTATCCGGGCGGGCGGAAGTAGGGGATCTCCCGGATGTGCGGGTCCACCTCGTAGAACGGCTGCTTCCAGTCGCCGAACGCGAGCGCGCGCGCCCAGTAGTTGTGGAAGTCGGCGTCGGCGAAGGGGACCTCGAAGTCGGGCCTATGCGAGAACTCGGCGAGGTAGAGCCCGCGGAGCGTGCCGCCGAGGGCGAGGATGACGAGGAGGGCGACGAGGGCCCAGCGGGGGCCGCCGCGGCTGGCGGGCTGCCGTCCCGGCGCCTCCCGGCCTTCCGGGGCGGGCTTGCGTCGTCGCTTCGTCACGGCCGGACCCTCCCTCGGATCGTCGTGGTCCGAGCACGGGGTTCAGACTAGCACGCCGCGCCGCGCGCGCGCAACCGGCAGGCCCGTCGACAAAGCGGGGCCCCGACCGCAGCCGGGGCCCCGCATGCGCGCGTGTTGCGGCGTCGCCGCCTACTTCAGCAGCACGCCCTTCACCGACACCGTCTCGCCGCCCTGCGTCAGGCGGAAGAAGTACACGCCGCTTGCGACCTGCGCACCCTCGTCGTCTGTGCCGCCCCACGAGATCGCGTGCGGTCCGGCCGGGAGCGCGCGGTCCACGAGCGTGGCGACCTTCCTGCCGGACCCGCTGTACACCGAGAGCTCGACCGGCCCGGCCGTCGGCAGCTCGAAGGCGAGCGTCGTCACCGGGTTGAACGGGTTGGGGCTGTTCTGCCTGAGTGCAAGGCGCGGCGCTGTGCCGGCCGGCACTCCCGTCGTCCCGATGCCGAAGAACCCGAGGATCTCCTCGAGGAGCGCCTTCCTCGTGGACGGCGGCGCCCCGTTCACGAGTCCCCCGAACTCGAACGAGCAGCCGACGGTCTTGTACGAGGCCGCGGGGTTGGCGATGCCGCAACCCTGGTTGTCGGCGGGGTTCCTGAAGACCGCGAAGGCCGACCCGACCGGCGCGATGTGGTCGATGTAGCTGTTGCCGCCGGTGTACGAGAAGCTCATGCCCGCCGTGAACGTGCCCGCCTGCCCGAGCACCGTCGAAAGGTCGGCGGTCCCGTCCGACGTGCCGTTGATCCCGAAGTGGCCGTTGTAGATCGTGCGCGCGCTGTCGTACGCCCAGCAGTCGCCGCCCTCCATGTACACGTTCCCGCCGCCGTTCAGGTAGCTCACGATGGCGTTGGCCTGCGACGTCGAAAGGGCGTAGTTCTGCGAGTAGATGCCCAGGCAGATGAACGCGGCCCGGTACGCCGCGAGATTCGAGGGCATCGTCGTCGTGTACTCGTAGCTCAGTCCAAGCTCGCTCAGTACGGCGCCGATCGCAGCGCCGGAGAGCGGGCTCGGATCCGGCTCCCAGATGACGACGTCCACCGCGGACACGACGCCGAAGTAGTGCGTGCCCGCCGCCGGCGACACGGTCTCGTGCGGCGGCGTCGCGGCGTCCCGCGCGACGATGCGGTAGTTCACGGCGTCGCCCGCGCCGGCGCTCCCGGGGAACGCGCACTCGTAGCGGAACGTGCCGGGCACGCGGGCCATGGCCGCGTCGGGCTGGCGCGCTCCGTTGATCCACGACTCGAGCGTCACGGCCGCCACGGCGATGTCGTCCGTCACGGTCGCGCTCGCGGTCGGGGGCCAGGTCGACGCGAGCTGAGCGGGCATCGGTGTGTGCGCGATGACCGGCGCCTGCGTGTCCACGAGGACGGAGAAGTCGTGCGGGTCGGCGGCCCCCATGTACGGGTGCCTCTCTCGGCGGCCGGAGTTGTCGGCCGCCGAGACGTAGTAGAACACGTCGGTGCCGACGTTCTGCGCCGGGATGTCGGCGTAGAAGGAGTCCGTGCCCGCGATCGCCGTCATGACGACCGGCGTCCACGCCGGCGCGGACGAGGTCTTCCAGTGGACGCGCACTGAGTCGGCGATGAGCCCCGCGCCGATCATGTCGTCCACGAGAGCCCTGACGCGGTAGCCGTTCTCGCTGTCCGCCGTGTCGAAGAGCGGCACGTGATCGATGTAGAGCATGTACCGGTCGGTCACGCCCATCGCGCGGCAATGGATGGCGTCGTCGGACAGCCACGAGCCGGTGAAACCGAGGACCTCGTAGCCCGGCATGGCGGCCTGGTATGTCGCGATGGCGGCCGCGTCCCAGGCGGTCCCGTACAGCGGCACGAAGACCTTGTCGTTCAGGATGAGCGAGTTCGTGTACGGCTCGTTGTTCGGCGTGTACACGCGCACGATCTCGTACGGCCGTCCCCACGAGCTCGTGAGGGTCGAGATGTACGCCACGTTCGCCTCGATGCGCGCATAGTCGGTGTGCGTCGAGGGCACCGAGCGGATGAGGATCGTGCCGGGGGAGAGGAGCTTCGCCCAGCAGTCGATGTGGTGGATGCCGCTCGTCTGGATGTACGGGAGCTTCTCGTACTGCGTGATGCCGAGGTAGGACTCCATGGTGGCGTCAATCTGCGCCGGCGTGAGCGAGGGGTTCTCGTCGATGACGAGCCGGCTCGACATTGCAATGCCGCGGCCGTCGGACATGTAGTTCCCGCCGGTGTGCGTGAGGCTCATGCCGTACACCGGAATGCCCCAGGCCGTCCCGATGGTCGCGGGGATCACGTCGTCCAGCGGCCTCGGGCGGTTGTAGACGTGGTCCACGATGCCCTGCTGGTTGTTCCCATTGACGATGAACCAGGGGCCGTAGTCGCGGGTCCAGATGCTGTTCGTGGACGCCGTGATGAACCCCACGTGCGCCATGTTGCACCCCGCGTTCTGCAGGTCGTTGTAGGCGCTCGTCTGCTGGGAGGAGTTCGCGACGATGACCCAGAGGGTGACGTCCTCGGCGTACTCGACCAGGAGACTCAGCGGGTTCCCCCACGGGTAGCGGACGATGACGCCGGTCATCGGCTCGAACTCACCGGGATTGCGGGCTGGCCCGGGTGGCGGCGCCGTCCTCCGGTGGTCGCGCCCGATGAGGTGGAGCATGCCCTCCTCTTCGGGCGTGAGTCCGATGGGGAGGTAGCGCTCGCCCTCGAGCGTCTCGGCGACGGACTTCTCAGGGGGCGTCTGGTCGGCCGGAGCGGCGGGGCACAACCCCGCGACCAGGGCCAGGCAGACGAGCAGCGTCGCTGTGCGGAGCGTCATGGCATGAGCCTCCGACTGGGCGTTCACGAATCCGGTCATCACCTCTATTATAACATGGCAAGGATGACCGGGGAAAGGGGCCAGCTGCGGGCCCTCCCTCGGGCGTTCCTACGGCACGGGGGTGAACTGCACCGCCTGCCCGCCGCCCGGCGCGAGCGAGAGCGTGAGCGTGTCGCCCGCTGTCACGCGGGCCTCGCGGATCTCGATCGAGGTCGGGTCGTCCCGCCAGTCCGCGCCTGGGCCGTCCGCGTAGATCCGAGCGAGGTAGACCGTGCCCGGCTCGAGGAACGCGAGGGGCACCTCGAGCGTCCGCGCGCTCTCGTCGGTGATGCTCCCCAGGAACCACTCTCGCCCGCGCCGCCGCGCGATCGTGACGTGGTCGCCGATCGCGCCGTCCACGCACACGGTCTCGTCCCAGTCGCACGGGACCGCCTGGACGAACGCGAACGCCGGGTGACCCTCGTAGTTCTCGACGAGGTCCGCGGCCATCTGGAGCGGGCTCCAGATGACCACGTACAGCGCGAGTTGATGTGCGAGCGTCGTCTTGGCGGAGCGGCCCATCGTGCGGTCGAATCGGATGTCGAAGATGCCCGGCGTGTAGTCCATCGGCCCGGCGACGAGACGCGTGAACGGCAGGATCGTCGTGTGCTCCGGAGGATTCCCCTCACTCCACGCGTTGTACTCCATGCCGCGGCCGGCCTCGCGCGTCATCATGTTCGGCCAGGTCCGCTCCTCGCCGGTCGACTTGATGACCTCGTGGCCGTCGATCATGATGCGGCGGGCGGCGGCACGCTCGATGACGCGCCGGCAGTGGTTCACCATCCACTGCCCGTAGTGGTGCTGCCCTCGCGGGAAGATGCCGCCCGCGTAGCCGGTCTTCACCGCGTGGATGCCGAGCCGCTCGTACAGGGCGAACGCCTCCTCCATCATGCGTTCGTAGGTCGGCACGTCACCGCCCGTCTCGTGATGGCCGATGAGCGCGACGCCCCTTCTGCGGGCGTACCGCGCGACCGACTGGAGGTCGAAGTCCGCGTAGGGCGTGACGAAGTCGAACGCGCCCTCGCTGCCCCAGCGCTCCCACCCGGTGTTCCACCCCTCGATGAGCACCGCCTCGATCCCGTGGTCGTGCGCGAAGTCAACGACCCTCCTCGCGTTGTCCGTCGTCGCCCCGTGCGTGGGACCCATGTGCCAGGTGTTGCGCTTGATGTGCATGCCCCACCAGATGCCGACGTACTTCATGGGGCGGATCCACGAGGTGTCCTCGATCGCGCAGGGCTCGTTCAGGTTGAGGATGGTGTTCGACTCGACGAGGCCGCCGGCGCGGTCGGTGACCAGGATGACGCGCCACGGCGAGCGGAAGGGCGTGCGCGCGCGCACGGCGACCCCGTCGGGCCACGGGACGAGGACGCTGCGGAGCGTCGTCGGTCCGCCCTCGGGGTCGGGCTCGAGCGTCATGCTCGCGTAGTCCACGAGCGCCGCCTCGTGGACGCAGAGGTGCGTTCCGTCTGCCGTTCGCATGGTCATCGGCGTGTTCGCGCCGGGCACGGCCGAGAGCGGCGTCTCGTTCCAGAGGAACTCGTCGCTGTCGTAGTCGTCGGGGATCCACCAGGCCGTGTGGTCGCCCGCGAAGGCGAAGCGCGTCTCCTCGGACTCGATCTCGAACTCGCCGAGCGCCGGCTGCTTCGGGAGGACGTAGCGGAAGGCGACGCCGTCGTCGAAGACCCGGAACACGATCGAGAGCTCGCGCTTCGGCGTGAGCCGTTCGCGGAGCCTGACCGTGAGCTCGTTGCCGCGGTTCGCCACCCTCGAGCACTTGCCCCAGACCGGCTCCCAGGTCTCGTCGAAGCTGTTCGTCACCGAGTCCGCGAGTTCGAACCCGCCCTCGAGCGACGGCGTCCCTCTCAGGCGCAGGCCGAGCCTCGACAGCAGGATGATTGGACGGCCGTCGCGCTCGACGTGGTAGTGGGGGACGCCGCCGAGAACGTCGAGCGTGGCGGCGAGTCGTCCGTCCGGGGACGAGACCGTCTCACCTCGGGGCGTCTCGCGGGCCGTGCTCGGCGCGGCGAGGACCGCTGCGGCGAAGGCGATCGAGATCATGCGTGTGGCTCCCATGATTCCCTCTACGGCCTGGGGCCGAGGTAGGTGGTCTGGACGAGCCTGGCCAGCGTCAGCGCCACGACGATCAGGAAGAACACGCGCACGAACCTCGCGCCGCGCAGCATGACGAGCCGGGAGCCGGCCAGCGCGCCGACAACCTCGCCCGCGCCCATCACGAGACCCGGCAGGAGCACCACGTTTCCCCCGAGCGCGAAGAACGCGAGCGCGGTCGCGTTGCTCACGAAGTTCATCACCTTGGTGTGGGCCGTCGCGGCCGCGAGGTCGAGCCCGAGGAGCGCGACGAACGCGATGGCCCAGAACGAGCCCGTGCCCGGCCCGAAGAACCCGTCGTAGAACCCGATGCCGAGCCCGAAGGCGAGGTAAAAGACCGCGGGCCTCATGCGGGCGCGCCTTGCCTCCGCGGCCACGCGCGGCGACACCAGCATGTAGACGAAGATCGCGAGCAGGAGCGCCGGGATGACGTGCCGGAGGAGTCCCGGGGACACCCGCTGGATGGCGAGCGTTCCGGCCGCCGCTCCGACGAACGTCCACACGATGCCCGGCGCGGTCCTCCGGACGGACACGAGCCCGCCGTGCCGGTAGTGGAGCATCGCCGTGCAGCTTCCGAATGACGACTGGAGCTTGTTCGTGCCGAGCGCGAGGTGCGGAGGAAGCCCGGCGGCGAGGAGCGCCGGGAGCGTGATGATGCCGCCCCCGCCCGCGATGGAGTCCACGAACCCGGCGGCGAGGCCGGCCGCGCCGAGGAGCGCGAGGGTGGCGGTCGTGAGAGGGAAGGTCGGCATGCGTCCTCCGGGCCGCCGCTACAGGAGCGTTCCAGCCGCATCCGCGACGAACCGGACGCCGAAGTAGAGAAGAAGCGCGCCCGACACGAGGCTCACGCCGACGCGGAACCGGTGGCCGAGCAGGCGCGTTCCCCGGTGAGACGCCGAGGACAGGAAGAAGTACCAGACCAGGTCGAGCGACCAGTGGATGACCGCGAAGAGGACGAAGCGCCCGAGGCCGAACCCCCACGCGCGCAGCACGAGCGTGGCGCCGACGGTGGACCACCACACGAGGAAGTAGGGGTTCCCGGCGGTCATGAGGATGCCCGCCGTGAGCGCCGGGGTCTCGCGCCGAGCCGGTGCGTCGGCGGCCGGGCGCCGCATCGTGCGGACGAGGTCCACGCCCATCCACAGGAGCACGAGCCCACCTGCCAGCCCGACCCACGCCGCGAACGCCGGCCGTGTGAAGAACGGCGCGAGCCCGACCACGAGCAGCGCCATGAGCGGGAACTCGACGACGCCGTGGCCGACCGCGATGGCCGCCCCGGCGCGCGCTGAGCGCGCGCCCTTGCCGACGACGACGACCGTGAGGGGGCCGGGCGCCATGACGCCCGAGAGCGAGATGAGGACGGCCTGTAGCAGGAAGGCGCCGTAGCCCATGCGGCGATGCTAGCAGAAGGGCCGCGGGCGCGCCACGCGCCTTGCGGCGGCGCCGCCAATGTGGTAGGCTTGTGACTGTTGCAGTCCCCATCGGGAGGAAGCGGCATGTTCGGGCACTTGGTGAGAACGACGCACACGCGGTGAGGCGCCCTCGGAGCGCCCGTGCGGCGCTCTTCCAGGCGTCTCGCAACAGACCGCTCCGCCTCCTGACCCGGGAGCCTCCCGGGCCGGGCCGCGGGGCCCGGTCACGGGGAGGTTCCCATGCCTGCCGAAGCAGTCGACTACCGCACGATGTGGGCGGACCTCGGCCTCGACCTCGAGAAGCACGACATGCTTCTCGGTGTCCTGGGCCAGGCCTACGAGACCCTGTTCCTGAGCCAGAAGAGCCGTCCCAAGGGCATGGACTACTTCAACTTCGTCATGTCCGAGGTGCACGGCCTGAGGGTGAAGGAACTCCGCGACGCCCAGGCCGCCGGAAGGAAGGTCCTCGGGGCGTTCTGCGTGTTCGCTCCCGAGGAGATCGTCACGGCGGTTGACGGCATCCTCGTCGGGCTCTGCACCGGGGCGGACTTCGCGACGGAGGAGGTCGAGAAGCGCATCCCGCGGAACACCTGCGCCCTCATCAAGAGCGCGTTCGGGTTCACGTTGGGAAGGGTCTGCCCCTACATCGAGACCGTCGACATGGTCGTCGGCGAGAACACGTGCGACGGCAAGAAGAAAGCCTACGAGACGCTCGGCACCATCCTGCCCAACCTCTACGTGATGGACCTTCCTCAAGTGAAGTCGGCGAACGGCCGCTCCCTGCTTCGGGCGGAGTACGAGCGGTTCCTTCACGCGGTCGAGGACCTCGCAGGAGTGAAGGTCACGGCGGACCGGTTGAGGAAGGGCATCAGAGCGGTCAACGCGAAGCGGCAGGCGCTCCACCGCCTCGCCCGCGTGCGGGCCGCCGACCCGGCGCCCATCTCGGGGCTCGACGCGCTCCTCGTGAACCAGGTCGCCTTCTACGACGACACCGCGCGGTTCACGAGCTCGGTCAACGCGCTGTGCGACGAGCTCGCGGCCCGCGCCGCGCGGGGAGAGGGGGTGTTCGCGAAGGGCACCCCGCGCATCCTCGTGTCGGGGTGTCCGATGGCGGTCCCCAACTGGAAGCTGCCGTGGATCGTCGAGGGAGCCGGCGCCGTCATCGTCGGCGAGGAGTCCTGCGTCGGCGAGCGGGGCGCGAGGAACCTGGTGAAGGAGGACGGCGCGGACGTCGGCGCGCTGCTCGACAACATCGTGGACCGCTATCTCCAGGTGGACTGCGCGGTGTTCACACCCAACCCCGACAGGCTCGCGCACGTGAAGGAGATGCACACGGCGTACCGGGCGGACGGCGTCATCCACTACTGCCTCCACTTCTGCCAGCCGTACCTGATGGAGTCGTATCCGGTGGCCGCAAACCTCGAGGCAGCCGGGATCCCGACGCTCAGGATCGAGACCGACTACGGACAGGAGGACGGCGAGCAGCTCCGGACGCGCGTTGAGGCGTTCCTCGAGCGGCTGCGCTGACCCGTGAGAGCGCTCGGCATCGACATCGGCTCCAGAGCCATCAAACTCGCACTCCTCGAGGACGGCCGGGTCCTCGAGGAGCGGCGGGTCCCCACGACGTTCGACCCCGCGTCGCAGGCCGCCGACCTCATGCGCGGGCTCCGGTGGGACACGATCGTAGCGACGGGGTACGGGAGGCGCCTCCTTGTCGGCCCTCCGGGGCTCCGGATCATCACGGAGATCAAGGCGTGCGCGCTCGGCGTGGCCGCGGCGCTGCCGGCGGCGAAGACCATCCTCGACATCGGCGGGCAGGACACAAAGGCCATCGCAGTGGGGGACGATGGGCGGGTGCTCAGGTTCGAGATGAACGACCGGTGCGCGGCCGGCACCGGGAAGTTCCTCGAGTTCATGGCCGCGGGGCTCCAGGTGCCGGTCGAGGAGTTCGGTGAGTTCGCGCTCGAGGGGCGCCCTGGCGCGACGATCAGCAGCATGTGCACCGTCTTTGCGGAGACCGAGGCCATCTCTCTGATGGCGCAGGGCAGGAAGGCGAGGGACATCGCCCTGGCGCTCCACCACTCGGTCGTGAAGCGCTCGCTCTCGATGCTCGCCCGCGTCGGACCCGAGCCGCCGCTTGCCTTCTGCGGCGGCGTGGCGCTCAACGCCTGCGTGCGCTCTCTGCTCCAGGCGGAGGTTGGCCTTCCGCTGCTTGTTCCGACGCGGCCTGAGATGATGGCCGCGCGCGGAGCGGCGCTCGCCGCGGCGGCCCTCCGTCCGTAGCGGGGGTGTCGCGGTCTCCCAAGTCCCCGCTCCAGCCATGCGCCTTGCGAACCTGCGAGGACTGTGCTAGAATCGATCGATGGAGCGGTGTGCCCGAGCACGGCGGCCGGCCGCCCCTGGAAGGAGCCGCCGAAGGAGCCCCTTGCATGTCCGCGCGAAGATGCGGTCCCGCGATTGTGGCGCCCGCGGCCGCCTGGGTCGTCGTCCTCCTGGCCGCGGCGCAGCCCGCCTGGGGGTTCCGCGTCGTGAGCTACAACCTCCTCGACTACGACCCGGGTGAACGGCAGGCGTCCTTCCGCACGGTGATGGACTCGCTCGACGCCGACATCATCGCCGTCCAGGAGATCAAGAGCCAGTCCGGCGTCAACGACTTCCTGAACAACGTGCTCAACTACGCCGTGCCGGGGAAGTACCAGGCCATGCTCTTCTACAACGGCCCCGACACGGACAACGCGTGCTTCTTCAAGGTCGGCGTCGTGGACTCGATCTCGGCGGTGCCGATCTTCACGCCCGTCCGCTACACCATCGAGTACACCTTCCGACCGTCCGGGTACGCCTCTTCGGCCGCGCAGTTCCGGATCCTCTCGACGCACCTCAAGGCCGGCGACACGCCTTCGGACGAGACAACGCGACGGACGCAGACCGACGTCATCCGCGACTACCTGAACGGCCTGCCGTCGGGCAGCCACTTCATGGTCCTCGGGGACCTGAACGTGTACTCGAACGTCGACCAGGGCTATGTGCGCCTCATCCGGTCCGAGGCCGACAACGACGGCCGCTGCAAGGACCCCATCAACAAGCAGGGCACCTGGCACGACAATTACACTTTCCGCCACACGCACACGCAGTCGCCGCGCGACGTCTCGTTCGGGGGCGGGTCCGGCGGCGGCCTCGACGACCGGTTCGACCAGATCCTGGTCTCGTACGCCTTCGATGACGGCGACGGCCTCTCGTACGTGCCGAGCTCGTACTTCGCGTTCGGCAACGACGGCTACCATCTGAACGCGGCCATCAACGCGCCGCCGAACTACGTCGTGAGTCAGGCCGTCGCGGACGCGCTGTACTACGCGAGCGACCACATCCCCGTCGTCGCGAGCTTCCAGGCGCCGGCGAAGGTCGCCGCGGCGAGCGAGCTCGACTTCGGCGCCTGGATCGTGGGAACGACGGCGGAGCGGACGCTCGCAGTCGGGAACGGCGCGGTCGGCGACGCCGACGAGCTGTCGTACAGCCTGACGGCGCCCTCGGGGTTCAGCGCGCCCGGAGGCACCTTCCTGGCGGCGGGCGGCGCGAGCAACGACCACACGATCTCCATGGACGCGGGCAGCGCCGGCAGCCGGTCGGGGACGCTCGTCGTGAACTCGAACGACCTCGACCACCCGGCCTGGAACGTGTCGCTCTCGGGGAGCGTCGTCGAGCACGCGGTGCCGTCGCTGGACGCGTCGGAGACCGTGCTCGTCGACACGCTCGACTTCGGTTCGCACGAGGCCGGTGAGTTCGGCGAACTCGCCCTCGACGTGCACAACCTCGGCCACGGGCCGCTGCAGGCGCTTCTTGAGGTGTACGACCACGTGCTCGTCGGCGGCGACGGGCGCTTCTCCATCGTCGGCGGGTTCGTGACGAAGGAGGCGGGAGCGTCGCCGGCGTCGTACGCCGTCGCGTTCGACGCGGACGGCGCCGACGAGAACGCGCTCTACACGGCGGTGCTCACACTGAAGACGAGGGACGATGCGGACGTATCGGGCGGCACGAACCTGGCCGATCTCGTCGTCCACCTGTCGGCGTTCGTGCTGGGCGGGAGCGGCGTGCCCGACGACGCGGCCGCCGTCCTCGCGCTCGGCCCTGTGAGGCCGAATCCCGCCGCGGGCGGCGTGGCGCTCGCGCTCACGCTTCCCGAGGCTGCGGACGCGTCCGTGGACGTCGTGGACGTCGCGGGCCGCGTCGTGCGCGCGCTGCGCGCCGGGCCGCTGAGCGCCGGCGTGCACGAGATCGCGTGGGACGGGAGAGACGACCGGGGCGCGCCCGTGGCCTCGGGCGTGTACTTCTGCCGGGCGACCGTCGGCGAGTGGCGCGAGGCGCGCAAGGTCGTTCTCGTGAGATAGGGGATCGGCCGCGGTAGGCTCGGGCTGGTCATGCGGCGGGGTCGCGGTGCGGCCCCGCCGCGGCGTTGTGCGGGGGATCAGCGGGCGGCGACCCGCGGGACGGTGTGCGCCGCGTCGGGGATGACGAGGACGCGTCCGCCGGGGCGCCGCGCGAGAGCGTCGTCGAGCGCGGTCTGGAGGTCGGGGGCGGGCGTCATGAAGAGCGATTCGATGCCACGCGGCGCGATGCCGGTGACGGCGACGATCCGGAACCTCCGGACGGCGCGCGCGATGCGCGCGACCTTGTGGTTCCCGAAGCGGTACGGCCCTGCCACCGCCGCCTCGGCCTCCTCCGGCGTCCTCGCCGCCGCCAACGCGCGCGCCCACGCGTCCTCGCCGATCCCGCAATGACACGGCGAGACGAGGATGAGCGTGCCGCCGTCCTCGAGCGCGAGCTGCCCGTGCTCGAGCGCCTTTTGCGCTTGGTACAGGTCGGTGTCGAGCGGCGGCGCCATCGCGGCGACCACGACGGCCTCGCGGCGCGGCACGGTCGGGGCGTGGGTGCTCTCGGCCTCGGGGACGATGGCGTCGAGCGACTCGCGCAGCCCGCCGGCGGCGGCCGCGTGCATGCGCCCTCCCGTGCCGAGCACGACGTTGACGGCGAACACGCGCCCGCCGAGCGCCAGGTCCGCGGCCTCGGCCATGTCCTCGTGCACCGGGTTCCCGGCGAGCCTGAGCGGCCGCGCTTCGTCGGACATCGCATGCGCGTGGTTCGCCTCGATCGCGGTGAAGGACGCCATGCCCGGGAGGACGGACTTGCGACCGCCCGTGTATCCCGCGAAGTAGTGCGGCTCCACGGAGCTCAGGACGACCATCCGCTCCGCGGCGAGGGCGACGCGGTCGATCTCGACGGGTGTGCCGCGCGACGTGGTGCCGAGCCTCGCGTGGGCCGCGGCGTCCCGCGCATCGTGAACGTGCACGCGGGCGATCGGCGCGGCGGGCAGGTCGCCGAGGATGACGCGGAGCTCCGCCTCCGTCGGCGGGCGGTGCGCGCCGGTCGCGACGGCGACCGTGACGGGGCGCCCGCCGAGGAGGGGCGCGAGGACGCGGAGCATGCGGGCCGTCGGCGTCGGGCGCGTCGCGTCGTTGACGACGACGAGGACGCCGGAAGCCCCTCGCAAGAGCTCGTCGAGCGGCGGGGCGCCGACCGGCGAGGCCAGCGCCGCGGCCAGGACGGCCTCCTCGTCGCGGGGCTTCGCCGCGACGGACCCGACCACGCCCGCCAACCTCTGGTCGGCGACCACGGCGGTCTGCACGCTGTCTCCGTAGGGCACCGTGACGCGCACTCGGCCTCCCGGACTCGGCGTCGAGCATAGCACGGACCGACCTCCGATTGACCACCCGTTCACCCTCTGGTACTCTCTCTGTGCGGCCCGATCCACGGGTCGCCCCACACACACCTTCCAGACCAGGAGGCTGGCGTGGCGATCACGCTGAACGGGCAGGGACTCACCGTCGAGAAGCTCGTCCGCATCGCGCGCGGCGGCGAGAAGGTGGAGGTCGCCCAGGACGCCGTCGAGCGGATCAAGGTCTGTCGAGCGATGCTCGAGGAGAAGATCGTCGCTCACGAGATCATGTACGGGGTCAACACCGGCATCGGCGAGTTCTCCGAGGTCGTGCTCACCGACGAACAGGTCGAGCAGTTCCAACGATACCTGATCTACAACCACGCGGCCGGGATCGGTGACCCGGCGCCGATCGAGTACGTCCGCGGCGCGATGGTGGGCCGGATCAACGTTCACAGCCACGGGATGTCGGGGTCTCGCCCAGAGATCACACTGACCCTCGTTGAGATGCTCAACCGAGGCGTCACGCCCGTTGTGTGCCAGAAGGGCTCGGTCGGGGCCTCCGGGGACCTCGCCCCGATGAGCCAGATCGCGCTCCTGCTCATGGGCGAGGGGGAAGCGTACTACCGGGGTGAGATGCTGCCCGGCCGCGAGGCGATGAAGCGCGCGGGCATTCCGGTCCCCGGGCTTCAGGCCCGCGATGGCCTCGCCGCGATCAACGGGTCGAACCTGCTCACCGCGATGGCCGCCATCCACTGCTACGACATGAACCGCCTCCTCAAGCACGCCGAGATCGCCTGTGCGATGAGCCTCGAGGCGCTCATGGCGAACATGAAGCCCTACGACGTCAGGTTGCAGGAGGTCCGCGGGTTCCCCGGCGCCGTACGGACGGCGAAGGCCATCAAGCAGATCCTCGCAGGTGGGGACGTCGCCGAGGGGCGCCTCAAGAAGAAGGTGCAGGACGCGTACTCCATGCGCTCGTCGCCGCAGGTCATCGGCGCGGCGCACGACGCGCTCGCGTGGGCGGCGGCCCAGGTCGAGACGGAGCTCAACGGCGTCGGCGACAACCCCATCTTCCTGCCGGAGTTCAAGCTCACGCTCACGGGCGCGAACTTCCAGGGCTCGCCGGTCTGCCTTCCCATGGACATGGTGGGCGCTGCGCTCACCATGGTCTGCGTGCTCTCCGAGCGGCGCATGAACCGCCTCACCAACCCGGCCCTCTCGGTCGGGCTGCCGCCGTTCCTCACGAAGGGCGCCGGCATGATGTCCGGCATGATGCTCTCCCAGTACACGGCCGACAGCCTGATCGTCGAGCAACGGATCCTCTCGATGCCGGCGAGCATCCAGTCCATTCCAGCCGCAGCCGACCAGGAGGACTTCGTCTCGATGGGCATGAACACGTCCATCAAGAACCACCAGATCCTCGACAACGCGTGCGGCGTCCTCGGCATCGAGTTCATGGCCGCGGCCCAGGCGCTCGACCTTCGCGACTTCGCGCGCGGCCCGGGCACCGACGCCGCGCACCGCGTCATCCGGAAGCACGTGGCCTACCTCGACGAGGATCGGCCGCTCTACCCCGACCACACGCGGATGAAGTCGCTCGTTCGCTCGGGCGAGATCCTCGACGCCGTGGAGGGCGCGGTCGGGAGCCTCGGATGACGCCGACGATCACGCTGAACGGCACGAGCCTCACCATCGACCAGGTGCACGAGGTCGCAAGGAACCGCGCGCCGGTCGCGCTCGCTCCCGAGGCGCGGGAGGCCGTCGCCCGGTGCCGCGCCGTCGCCGAGGACCTCATGGCGCGGGGCGAGCTCATCTACGGCGTCACGACCGGTATCGGGGAGCTGGCCCGCGTCGCGGTCTCCGGGGAGCAGACCGAGGAGCTCCAGCGGCGCATCATCCGAAGTCACTCGGCGGGCGTCGGGCGCTTCTTCGCCGAGGACCAGGTGCGCGCCGCGATGCTCCTGCGCGCCAACGTCCTCGCCCGCGGCTACTCGGCGGTGCGTCCCATCCTCCTCGAGACGCTCATCGAGATGCTCAACCGGAACGTCGTCCCCGCGGTGAACGAGAAGGGCTCCGTCGGCACGAGCGGCGACCTCACCTCGCTCGCGCAGATCGGCTGCGTGCTCATGGGCGAGGGGCAGGCGTTCGCGGATGGCTGCCTCGTGAGCGGGCGCGAGGCGATGGATCGGGCGGGACTCTCTCCCGTGACGCTCTCGTTCAAGGAGGGTCTCGCGCTCATCAACGGCTCGCAGTTCTTCACGGGGTGCGGCGCGCTCTGCGCGTACGACGCCGACCGCATCATCCGACACGCCATCATCGCGAGCGCGATGTCGAGCGACGCGCTGCGCACGCCGATGGCTCCATTCGACGAGCGCGTCCATCGGTTGCGGCCCTTCGTCGGTCAGATCGTCGTCGCGGAGAATATGCGGCGGCTCCTCGAAGGCAGCGAGCTCATCGCGCGCGGCTCCGGGAAGGTCCAGGACGCCTACAGCGTCCGCTGCATCCCGCAGGTCTATTCACCCTCGATCGACGCGCTGCGCTACGTCATGCGGCAGATCGAGATCGAGATGAACTCGGTCACGGACAACCCGCTCTTCTTCCCGGACGAAGGCGAGCAGCTCTCGTGCGGCAACTTCCACGGCCAGCAGATCGCGATGGCGCTCGACTACCTCGCGATCGCGATGAGCGAGATCGGGTCGCTCTCCGAGCGGCACATCAACAGGCTCGTGAACCCGCACCTGAACGGCGGGCTTCCCGCCTTCCTCGTGAAGAGCGAAGGGTTGAATTCTGGCTACATGCTCGCGCACTACACCGCGACCGCGCTCTGCTCCGAGAACAAGATCCTGGCCCATCCGGCCGTCGTGGACAACTTCTCGATGGCGGCCGACCAGGAGGACACGGTCTCGATGGGGCCGATCGCGGCGCGCAAGCTCCGCGAGATCAACGAGAACGTCGTGAACGTCGTCGCCATCGAGATGATGTGCGCCGCGCAGGCGTTCGACCTCCTCGGCGAGACCCCGGGGCGCGGCACGCGGGTCGCGCACCGGACGATCCGCGAGGCGGTCCCGACGCTGGACCAGGACCGCACCGTGGCGCCGGACATCGCGACGATCGCGGACCTCGTCGTGAGCCGGAAGGTCCTCGACGCTGTCGAGAAGGAGATCGGGCCGATCCGCCTGGGCCTGGAAGGCCGGTGACGGCTTCCGGTGAAGCCGAGCAGATGACGAGTCAGGCGCCGCCGGGGAGGCGGCGATCGTGAAAGGAGCGGTTCATGAGACGGGCTCTCGCCGCGCTGGCCTGCGCGGCCGTCGCGCTCTCGTTCGCGTCCATCGCGCGGGCGCAGACCCTCGAGGACAAGGTCCAGGAGTTCACCCTCGCGAACGGGATGAAGTTCCTGGTCGTCGAGCGGCACGAGGCGCCGGTCTTCTTCGGGGCCATCGCGTTCCGCGTGGGCAGCGTGGACGAGCGGCCGGGGATCTACGGGATCTCCCACCTGCTCGAGCACATGCTGTTCAAGGGGACCACGACCATCGGCACGGCCGACTACAAGAAGGAGCGGAAGTTCCTCGAGCGGGAGGACGCGCTGGCCGAGGAGGCGAAGCGCCTTGCGCTCCGGATCGGGCGCTGGCGGCTGGAGCGCTTCGATCAGGCCGCGACCGGCATCGTGGCGTCCTTCTCCGATGAGGACCGCGCGGCCGTCGGCACGAACAAGGCGCTCGAGCTCGAACTGCTCATCGAGCAAATGAGGAAGCAGGGCCCGCCGGCCGACCTCGCGACGCTCCCGGGGCTCGTGAAGGACGGCGACACCGATCACTTCGGTCTCTACCTCGACCTCAAGACGGCACAGATGCGGCTGTACGACGCGATGGCCGCGCACCGCGACCTCATCGTGAAGGACGAGTTCTCGAGCATCTACACCGCGAACGGGCAGCGGATGCTGAACGCGGGCACCTCGAACGACGCGACCTTCTACATCGTGTCGCTGCCGTCGAACCGGTTCGAGCTGTGGATGCTCATGGAGTCCGACCGTCTCGCGAACCCGGTCTTCCGGGAGTTCTACTCGGAGCGCGACGTCGTGATGGAGGAGCGCCGCATGGGCGAGAACTCGCCCCAGGGCGCGATGTACGAGGCGTTCATGTCGACCGCCTTCACGGCGAGCGCGTACCGGAACCCCGTGATCGGGTGGATGTCCGACCTCCAGTACATCACGCGCGGGGACCTCGAGGCGTACTACCGGCAGCACTACGGGCCGAACAACGCCGTCGCGCTCCTCGTCGGGGACGTGCGCTTCAGCGAGGTGAAGAAGCTCGCGGAGAAGTACTTCGGTTCCATGAAGCCGATGCCGGGGTCGCCGCCGGTCGTCACGACCGATCCGCCGCAGAACGGCGAGCGGCGCGTCATGCTCAAGCGGGACGCCAAGCCGACGCTCGCCGTAGGCTACCACGTTCCCACGGCCCCGCACCCCGACAGCTACGCGCTCGAGATGCTCTCGGCGATCCTGTCCGACGGGCGGACGAGCCGCTTCTACAAGGGCGTGTACGAAGCACAGGGGCTGACGCGAGAGGCGCCCAGCGTGTGGATGGGTCCGGGGTCGCGACTCGATCCGCTCTTCTCCATCTCGGCGGACCCGAAGGAGCCGCACACGCTTGCCGACGTTGAGGCGGCGATCCACGCGGAGATCGAGCGGCTGAAGAGCGAGCCGCCGACCGCGAGGGAACTCGAGCGGGTGTGCAACCAGCGCGAGGCGCAGCTCGTGCGGGCCCTGGGCTCGAACATCGGGCTCGCGTTCGCCATCGGCTTCGCGGAGGCGGTCCGCGGCGACTGGCGCACGGTGCTCACGGACCTGGAGCGCCTGAAGGCCGTCACGCCCGAGGACGTCTCGCGCGTCGCCGCGAAGTACCTTGTTGAGGAGAACCGGACCGTGGCGTGGCTCATGGAGGACGCCTCCGGCGCGGAAGGGGAGCGGGAGGAGAAGCTCGACCTCGCGGAGCTCATGACCTGGGTGCGGACGCTCCCGGCCGACGAGCAGCGGGAGCTCATGGTGCAGTTCCAGTCGCTCGACGAGGCTGGCCGGGAGAAGCTCGTCATGGCCCTCTTCGAGCGCATGAAGGCCGCGAAGGGACGGAGCTAGAGCGGCCCGGGGCAGCCCGGGACACCACTCGAACCCAAGGAGCAGTCCATGAAGAACGCCCTCGCCATCGCGGCCGCAGTGCTGCTGTCGGCCGTGCTGACGGCGCCGCCCGAGGCGGCCCCCAGGCATCCGCGGGACCTCAAGTACCCGACGATCGCCGTCACGATGCCCGAGTACGAGGAGCTCTCGCTCTCGAACGGGATGACCGGGTTCTTCCTCGAGGACCACGAGATCCCCGTCGTCGAGATCTCCATGCTGATCAGCGTGTCGCGCCCGCCCAGGGAGAAGACCGGGCTTCCCGACCTGGCAGCCTGGACCATCAGGAACGGAGGAACGGAGGCGTGGCCGGCCGACAGGATCAACGAGGAGCTTGAGTTCGTCGCCGCGCAGATCGAGTTCGGCGCCGGCGGGCGCGGCGGGATGCGCGGCGCGACCGGCGCGGGCGCCGCGTCGGCGTCGCCCGGCGGCGGCCAGGCCGTCTCCGTGCGGATGAACTGCCTGAAGAAGGACCTCGACCTCGTCATGACCATCCTCGGCGACCTTCTGAAGAGCCCGTCGTTCCCCGAGGACAAGATCGAGCTTCGGCGCGCGGTGATGATCGAGAACATCCGGCGCGAGAACGACGAGCCCCGCGGGATCGCGTTCCGGGAGTTCCGCAGGATCGTCTACGGGGACCATCCGATGGCCTGGCGCGCGACCGAGGAGAGCGTGAGCGCCATCACGCGGGACGACCTCGTCGCGTTCCACCGGACCTTCTTCCGGCCCAACAACGTCATCGTCGCCGTCTCGGGCGACGTCACGCGGGGCGAGATCGTCTCGGCGCTCGAGAGGGCGCTCGCAGGCTGGGAGCCTGCGACCGTCACGATCGAGCCCGAGCCCGAGATCGAGCCGGCGTTCGTCCCGTCGGTGCACTACGTGCGGAAGGACATCAACCAGGCCGTGATCTGCATGGGGCACCTCGGGCTCAACCGGCGCGACGCGAGCAGGCCTGCCGTGGCCATCATGAACCAGATCCTCGGCGGCGGGAGCTTCTCGTCGCGCATCATGCAGCGCGTGCGGAGCGACGAGGGGCTAGCGTACCACGCGAGCTCGTGGTACTCGGACGATCCCTGGACCTACGGGACCTTCCTCGCGACCTCGCAGACCAAGAGCGACGCCGCGGGCCGGGCCGCTCGGCTCATGATGGACATCATCCGGGAGTACTCCGAGAACGGGCCCACGGCGGAGGAGCTGGCGACGGCCAAGGACGCCTACCTCAACGCGCAGGCGTTCGAGTACGAGTCCAAGGCGCAGGTGGTGCAGCGGCTCGCGCGGCTCCGGTGGGAGGGGATGCCTCTCGACACGCCGAAGCGCGACGTCGAAACCATCGCCGGCCTGACGATCGAGGACGTCCGGCGCGTCGCGGCCGAGTACCTGCATCCCGACGGCATGGCGGTGATCTTCGTGGGCGACGAGTCGCAGTTCGACACGCCGCTCTCGGTGTTCGGGGAGGTGCGGACGATCGAGCTTCCGTAGCGAGGCGAGGACCCTCGGGGGCCGCACGTGCCCGGGTGGTGAGTGGAGGGCGGCCGGTCGCGATCATCGCGGCCGGCCGCCCCCGCTTCGTGCCCCGGAGGCACGGCGGCTTGTCGGCTGGAACGGTTCGTGCTATAATCTACTGAGTCAATAGAGTTACTCGTGAATGCGGAGGCGCCGTGAAGGTCTCGAGGAAGGGCGAGTACGCCCTACGGGCCATGGTCGATCTCGCCTTCCGGTACGGCAACGGGCCCGTCACCGTCGAGGAGATCGCGCGCCGGGGCGGCATCCCGAAGGGGTTCCTGCAGCAGATCCTGCTCCAGCTCAGGCAGGCGGGACTCGTGCAGAGCGTCCGGGGACCATCCGGCGGCTACGGCCTCATGCGCGCGCCGGGCGAGATCGCGCTGGCCGAGGTGCTGCGGGAGATCGACGGGCCGCTCGCGCCCCTGAGCTGCGTGAGCGCCATGGCGTACCGGGCGTGCGGCAGGGAGAGGCGGTGCGGCCTCTACAGCGTGATGCTCGACGTGCGCAACGCCATCGCGGGGATCCTCGAGACCGTGACGCTCGAGGACGTGTGCGAGAGGACGAAGGGCGGACTCAGGAAGAGCGGCCTTGAGGGCGCGGGCGTCCGCTCCGGGAAGCGCCCGGGGCGAGCGGTCGCCCGACGGCGCGTTGGGAGGAGAGTGGGATGATGTCGGTCCTGGCGGGAGCATTGGCGATGGCCGCGGCGGCGGGGCTCGTCGTCTGCGGCGCGGGGTGCGGCGCGAGGGACGCGTCCGGGACGATCACCGTGTCGGGCGCGTGGGCGCTCTACCCCATGGCCGTCCGGTGGGCCGAGGAGTACCAGACGCTGCATCCGGACGTGAGGATCGACGTCGCGGCGGGAGGCGCCGGCAAGGGGATGGCGGACTGCCTGGCCGGGGCCGTGGACATCGGCATGGTCTCGCGCGAGATCAACCCGGAGGAGGAGCGGCGCGGCGCGTGGTGGGTGCCGGTGGCCATCGACGCGGTCGTGCCGACCGTCAGCGACGGGAACCCCGTGCTGACCGACATCCTCGCGCGAGGCGCCACGCGCGAGGAGCTCGCCGGCGTCTGGCTGGACGGGTCCGTCTCGACGTGGGGCGCACTGCTCGGGACCGGGGACGCGCGGGAGATCCACGTGTACACGAGGTCGGACGCGTGCGGCGCGGCGGAGACCTGGGCGGCCTTCCTCGGCGCCAGGCAAGAGGATCTCCGAGGCGTCGGCGTGTACGGTGACCCCGGGCTCGCCGAGGCCGTTCGGCAGGACAAGCTGGGGATCGGCTACAACAACCTGAACTACGTGTTCGACGCGAGGACGCACCAGCCGAACCCGGGGATCGTCGTGCTCCCGATCGACCTCAACGGGAACGGCGCGCTCGACCCGGAGGAAGACTTCTGCCGCACGCGCGATGCGCTGGTGCGGGCCATCGCGGCCGGCGCGTACCCGTCCCCGCCGGCGCGCGACCTCTACTTCGTCTGCCGCGGCCGGCCCGAGCGCCCCGTCGTGCGCGAGTTCCTTCGCTGGGCCCTCACCGAGGGGCAGCGGTTCGTGCCCGAGGCCGGGTACGTCAACCTGGCCGACGAGGAGCTCAAGGCCGCTCTCGAGATGCTCGGCGACTAGGT
>Ga0194112_10001318_pt1 | contig 36579 bp, 35 predicted proteins | sample TA2MahC400mmetaG_FD_146191 | JGI IMG/M metagenome (GOLD analysis project Ga0194112, IMG submission 146191) | Freshwater microbial communities from Lake Tanganyika, Tanzania - TA2015016 Mahale Deep Cast 400m | ecosystem: Environmental > Aquatic > Freshwater > Lake | place: Tanzania: Lake... | reverse complement strand
GCCTAAGCCATACGCATGGAGAGTGTTTAACCATGAGTTGAAGAATTTTTAATAATTGAATCAGATGATTAAAAAACCTCGGTGGTCAAAAATCACCGAGGTTTTTTTTCTTGTAAATTTGTAGAAAATGGTTTATTGTATGCCACCCCTAACATTTGTGTAGCTTTCCCTCAAAATTTTCAGGATAAAGAAGGGCATTTGAGAGATAAAAAATAGCTATGAAGGAGGACGTGCTTCAATGTCAAATTCACGCCTGAATCTATCATGGCATTCCCTCGAACCCGCTCAGGTTTTAAAGGAGCTGAGGTCAGACCTTCATCAAGGTATAACCGAGGAGGAGGCAAAACAGCGGCTTGAGACCTACGGCTACAATGAATTGAAGAAGGAGGAAAAGATCTCTCCTTTCACCCTTTTTATCAATCAGTTCAAAAATATCCTCATCCTCATTCTCTTGGTAGCGATTGTCCTCTCCGCTGTGGTGGGGGAAGTGGTAGATGCTGCAATCATCGCTGTCATCGTTGTCTTTTGTGCGATTCTCGGATTCATTCAGGAGTACCGGGCGGAACGCGCCCTGGAGGCATTGAAGAAGATGCTCACTCCAACCATCACCGTGCTTCGGGGAGGCAAAGAGGAGGAGGTTCCTTCCAAAGAATTGGTACCAGGGGACATCTTGCTTCTGGAGTCAGGAGATCGAATTCCGGCAGATGCGCGATTGGTTGAAAATCACTCCCTGCGGTGTGATGAAGCGCCTCTCACAGGAGAATCGGTTCCTGTGGGAAAAGACGTGAAGCCTCTGCCAGTGGAAGTTCGCGTCAACGACCGGAAAAATATCGTCTTCACAGGCACAAGCGTGACCTTCGGCAGGGGAAGGGCTGCGGTCATCACTACGGGAATGAATACAGAGTTTGGGAAGATTGCCCAGGAAGTAACTTCGGTCAAGACCGAGAAGACGCCCCTGGAGAGAAGGACGGAGGAGGTTGGTAAATGGCTGGGCATCATTGCCATCAGCATCTGTTTCCTGGTGGCCGGTATCAGTATTTTAAGAGAGATCATGAGCGGAAAGGTGGATTTCCCATTTATTGTGACGGTCATCATGTTTGCCATTGCCCTTGCCGTGGCCGCCGTTCCTGAAGCGCTTGCCGCCATTGTCACAGGCGCCCTGGCGATCGGGATGCGACAGATGGCAAAGAAGAATGCCCTGATCCGAAAAATGCCGGCGGTTGAAACCTTAGGATGCACCACCGTAATCTGTTCGGATAAGACCGGAACCCTTACCAAGGGCGAGATGACCGTCCGGAAGATTTTTGCCGGAGGCCAGATGATTGATATCACGGGTGCGGGTTATACACCTGTGGGGGAGTTCAGAGGGTTGAATGTCAAGGTCGCCAATCATCCATCGTTACGGCTGCTCCTTCAGGGAGGACTCCTTTGCAGTGATGCGGTGTTAGAGGAGAAAGAGGGCAAATGGGTCATGAAAGGTGATCCGACAGAAGGAGCTCTCGTTGTCGCCGCCGTGAAAGCGGGTTTTCATGAGGCGGAGATGAGACTGGAAAATCCGAGAATCGAGGAGATTCCCTTCAGCTCTGAGAGAAAACGGATGACCACCCTTCATCAAATGGCCGATGGTAAGAAAATAGCCTTTATGAAAGGGGCTCCAGAAGTGATTTTGGAAAAGAGTTCTCATATCTTCATCAACGGTGAGATAAGAGAATTAGGGGAAAGAGAGAAACAGAACCTCATCAAGGCGAATGAAGAAATGGCCCAGGCTGCCTTGAGGGTCCTTGGGTTTGCATTCAGGGAATGCAATGAACCGGTTGAATGTTCAGAGGAGCATCTCGAACATCATATGATTTTTTTAGGCCTTGCGGGCATGATGGATCCACCGAGAGAGGAAGCCATCGAAGCCACCAGGGTGTGTCAACGGGTGGGGATCAAACCTGTGATGATTACAGGAGATCATAAACTGACCGCCGTTGCCATTGCCAGGGAAATCGGTTTTTATAAAGATGGTGATGGTGTATTGACCGGTGAAGAACTGGAAAAGATGCAAGATGAAGAGTTCGAAAAGATCGTCCATAAGGTCTCTGTTTATGCCAGGGTTTCACCGATGGATAAACTGAAGATCGTTAAGGCCTGGAAGAAGAGAGGCGAGGTTGTTGCCATGACCGGCGACGGAGTCAATGATGCCCCAGCCCTGAAGCATGCGGATATTGGAGTGGCCATGGGAATCACCGGTACGGAAGTTACGAAAGAGGCAGCCGACATGGTCTTGACGGATGACAACTTTGCGACGATCGTGACGGCCATCGAGCGTGGCCGCTGGATTTACGACAACATCAAAAAATATTTGGCTTACCTTCTTCAGTGTAATATCACCGAGGTGGTGGTGATCGGCGGAGTTGTTCTCGTGATGGGTCCGGAATTCTTACCCCTTCTCCCCGCGGCCATCTTGTACATGAATCTGGCCACGGACGGATTACCTGCACTGGCTCTTGGTGTGTCTCCCCCTGATCCGGATATCATGAAGAGGCCTCCGAGAAACCCAAAGGAAAGCGTCTTCGGATGGGATGTGAAATCGTTCATCCTGCGGGCGGTTTTAATTGAATGCCCCTTCTTCTATATTCTTTTCTTCCACGAATTGAGTGATATCACTCATGCTAGAACAGAGATCTTTTTTCTCTTCATCGTCATCGAACTGGTCGTCGCCCTGAACTGCCGCTCTCTCATTTACAGCATCTTCAAGGCTCCTCCCCACAAATGGCTCATCATTGCCCTGGCCTGGGAAATCGTATTGATTGCGGTGCTCATCCAGGTTCCGTCCGTGCGTGAGGCGTTTGGCATCATGAAGCCTTCGGTCTCCGACATGGCCATTATCATTGGCTTTGGACTGCTTATCTTTGTAATTATTGAGGTCACAAAAGTGATCCTGAGAAAGAAGCTGATGGTGGGCAGGAGGATTCCCGCTTAACTAAGGGAGGAAAAGGTTTGTGCATGAGTACCTCATGGTTGTGCTACAGGGATTAAGGAAAAGAGAATAAATTTCACTCACGGCCTAATAAAAAACGAAGCCTAAAAGCGACTTTTGTGATGGCCCCGGGTCTTTCCAGAGATATCAATCAGAATGCGCTCTGGTTGCGTCAACGAATACGCGCACTCCGATTATCCCAATGCTAAGGGTAAGGAAAAGTGATGTGATCAATCACCGCCGAAATGTTTTGTTGGCCCCTCCTCAAAAGCTTCGTTGATCCAGTTCAGGGCGGCGATCATCTTGGGAAAGCCGATCGTCGTCAGGCTAAGGAGAAGGACATGATAAATCTCCTCCGGGGAGATCCCCAGGTCAACGGCCCTGCGGGTATGAGATTTGATGGCCCCATGCGACTCGGAGCCGATGGCAATTCCTAATTTAACCAGCCTTCGCATCTTCTCATCGAGGGGGCCAGAGGCATGACAGAGGTTGGCGAGCTTTTCATAGGCTTTTTCGATCTCGGGAAACTCTTTTCTGAAACGTTCGTAAGAAATCGGCAGATAATCCATAAGCTCCTCCTTTTCTTTTTAAACATCAGCCATTCATATTTTATCTCAACGTTCGGCATCTTAACATAACTTCTTCTTTTTTTGTAAAGAAAAAAATACGCCTCTATGTATCAAAGGGATGTTTAGAGGTTACAGCACAAAGGAAATTAACCATGGTCATCCTCCCCCTACCCCAAAGTCATCCCTTTGGGATCGTATGGAAATATTTGTGATACTCATATAAAATGATGTTGAGAGAAAATAGGAGAAGAGATGTTAACTACTGAGGAAGAACGCAATATCCTCGATCAGGCCTATGTTCCGGAACATATTGTAAGCCTCATGGCACTTATTTCGAAAGGGGAGCCTTTTCTCATTGAAGACCATCTGATTTTTGCTAAAGATAACTGGCTCATTCTGGTGGGGTATCCATTGGATGGAAAGTTTTCTAAAGAACGATGTGAGAAGATTGTAAAGCAGGCCCTTAAAAAATTTCGTCCAGAATATCTTTGGTTTGTCGGGCCTGAAATTCCTTCTTCTCTTCTGGTTAAATGCCAGGAAAGGGAGACGGATCAATATTACAGGCTTGACCTTGAGAAGACTAAAATCAAGCCCTCTCTTCAGCGAATGGCTGATAAAGCCTCAAAAGAATTAAGTGTGGCCAAAAGTCATTCCATTTCAAAGGAGCATGAGGCCCTGATTTCAGAGCTTTTAAAGAGGGAGAAATTACCGCCCCGGGTCAGGGAGCTTTATCGTGCCATGCCTGATTATGTCCCCAAATCATCCAGTGCATGCATGCTCAATGCCTGGGATAAAAGAGGAAAACTTTGTGCCTTTTATGTCGTGGAACTCGGGGCAAAGCATTTTTCTACTTATGTGCTCGGCTCCCATTCAAAAAAACATTATGTCCCTCACGCCTCGGACCTTCTTTTTCTCGAGATGATCAAGCTTACACGCGAACAGGGTAGACCCATCATCCATTTAGGACTGGGGGTGAATGAGGGTATTCGAAGGTTTAAGGAGAAGTGGGGTGGGGTCCCCTTCCTCAATTATGAATTCGCCGAATGTTTTTATGGAGCGAAAAAGGCGTTTTCCCAGATCCACAATCTTATAGAAAAACTTTGACCGTTCTGTTTTTAGCGGGAGACGGAATGAACCTTTTCTGGTGGAAAGAAAGACGTTTAAAGACGGTTTGGAGAATCGAAAAAGAGGGACAGGCTTTTTTCCTGGTGGGAACAGCCCATTTCACTCCCTACCGTTTTGAAAAGGCCCTGAGTCAATTAATTCAGGAGGCGGAGGTCGTTCTTTTTGAAGGGCCGCTGGATCAGGAAAGCATGGACCGGGTGGTTCATTACGGCCAGCAAGGAAAAACGACGCCTTCGGTTTATGAGGCGCTCGATCCGGAAACCATCCGGGCCATTAACAAACAACTGAGCGCTCAGGCGAATTCTCAATCCCTGTCAACAGCGGTTTCTTATCTGGATATGATCCATCCGATGAGTTCAGATTTTTTAGAGCTTCATACACGCGGGGTTCGTCCCTGGATGGCTTTCTTCACCATCTGGTCCGCGTTTTTAAACTGGAAGCATTCCATGGATGTCGAGGCGTTTCATCTTGCCAGGCAGCTCGGAAAGAAGATCGAATATCTGGAGACCCTTGAGGATCAACTGGAAGCCCTCGATGGAATCCCCTTTGATCGGATCGTGAACTACCTCAATCAATTTAGTCATTGGAAGGTCCATAAAGAACTTTATTTAAAAGCTTTCCTTGAAGGAGATCTGCCAAAGTTTTTCTCCATGACAGGAGAGTTTCCCACCCGATGTGAATCCATCCTTAAGAAACGCGATCCCATCTTTTTTGAAAAGATGAAAACCTTTTTCCCCAAAGGAAGAACGGTTGCCTTCGTAGGGGTGGCCCATATCCCGGGAATCCGAAAGATGTTTCTCGACGAAGGATATCAGGCAACCCAGGAAGAACGATGATCACCGCCGGACAAAAGGATTACATTGAAGATCACGCTTATGTGCCCGAACATATTCTCCAATATGTTACCGCCGTTGCACAGGCAGAACCATTTCTTGTTGAAGACTTTCTCGTCTACGTCAAGAGGGATCATCTCATCTTTGTCGGGTACCCCTTCGTGGAGCCTCTCGAGGAGAAAAGGATGAAGGTGGTTCTGGAGGAAGCCACCAGGCGCTTCAGACCAGAAACTATTTCGTTGACCGCTCCAATCCTGCCCGTTTTCCTCGACGGTCATTCACATCCTCCCACAGACCATTACCACCGCCTGGACCTCTCGGCGCTGTCTATCTCTCAAAAACAAAGGAACATGTTGAACCGTGCCGGTCGAGAGCTTTTTGTGGAGAAAAGCAGAAACTTTGATAAGGAACATAGTAAAATGGTTGATCACTTCCTTAAAACGCATCCTGTTGATGAAGGGACTCGATTCATCTTTAAGAGAATCGGGAAATATCTCTCTTCATCGAACACTGCATGGATCTTCAGCGCGCGGAACAACCGGGGCGAGCTGATTGCTTTTGATATTGCAGACTTTTACCCCAAAGACTATGCTATCTACATGTTTAATTTCAGGTCAGCCTCACGCCATGTGCCCGGCGCCTCTGACCTTCTTCTATCAGAGGTCATCCAACAGGCAAAAACTGAGAGGAAAAAATATGTAAACCTGGGCCTGGGGATCAATCCCGGTGTTATTTTTTTTAAAAAGAAATGGGGAAGCGAACCGTTTCTTTCCTACACCTTCTATCTCTATGAAACTTCAAGAAAGGGGAATCTGGACCTGCTTCTCCAGAAGCTTTAGAGGATATGTTTGAAGGGATTTTTCAGAAGTTTATCCGGGGTCAAAAAAGGAAGCCCTTTTCAGTCTGGCAGATAGAATTGACGACCAGATGCCCTCTCCGGTGCAAGATGTGTATCCGTGCAGAAACCAATGACTGGCAGTTTCAAGATATGTCGCTTGAGAATTTCAGAATCCTGCTTCCCTATTTAAAAGATGTGGAGACCGTTGTTCTTGAGGGATGGGGTGAATCTCTTCTTCATAAGGATCTTTTAGAGTGCATCCGGCTGGTTAAAAAAGAGGGATCCGAGGTGGGGTTTGTGACGAGCGGCAAGGGATTGACCGAAGAACGGGTCTCGGAACTCATCCGGGCGGGTGTGGACTTTATTGGATTTTCCATTTCAGGCGCCACGCCTGAAACCCACGACGCCATTCGAGTGAACTCCCATTTGCCGGAGATCGTTCACGCCATTGGCCTTTTTCATGAAGAGAAGAGACGCCAGGGATTGCTTCGGCCTAAAATGCACCTCGTTTTTCTCATGGTTAAAGACAATATCCAAGAGGTTTCTTCTGTGCCTTCATTTGCCAGAGAGATTGGGATTGAGGAGGTCATTCTCACCAATATTTGCCATACGATCAGTATCTGGCAGGAGAAGCAGAGAATCTTTGCCTGGGAGGGCGGAAGGAATGCGTATGAGGAGATTATGAAACAGACAGAGGCCAATGCTCGAGCCTTGAACATCCGTCTTAAGCGTCCTTCCCTGTCTGCCATCCAGGTGCCCGTGTGCGAAGAGAACCCGCTCAGAAATCTATACATCTCCGTCGAGGGCGAGGTTTCGCCCTGCGTCTATCTTTATCCTCCCATTTCTTCGCCCTTTAAGAGGATATTCTGCGAGAAAGAACACTGGATTGAAAAAATGAGCTTTGGCAATATCTTCAGGGAACCCTTGCCGACAATATGGAATCGTGAGGATTATGTGCAGTTCAGAAATCGGTTTATTAAAAGGGAGAAGAGATTTAAGGAGTTATATTTTTCGCTCTGGGATAGTCCGAAGATAAGGGATATTCATTGCCAAGGATTTCCAGAAGCTCCAGAACCCTGTAAAACCTGCCACAAGATGTTAGGGGTATAAAAAAAGGGTCTGGTGATCCGAGGACCGCCAGACCCTTCACAAAAGCATTCGAAGTTAAAATTTAGGGGCTGGGAAGATTAAGCCACCGAAGATGATGTAAGCCAGTATCAACGTCAGGATGATGTTGAATATCTGAGCAAGGAGAAATGCAGCCGCAGGTCTTCCACCGCCCATGGCAATCAATTCTTTGAACCTGGTATCCAGACCAATACAGATAAAGGCAAGGTTAAACCACCAAGCTCGAAGAGGTGCTGTGATCCCCGTGATTCCTTTCGCAAATGCCTCTGTCATGAAGAAAGAGAAGACGATGGAGGCAATCAGGAACCCCACCACAAATTTCGGGAATCGGAACCAGATCTCCATGGCGCTCGGTTTTTCACCGGTTTGTTGGCCTTTGAAGACGAACCATATGGCCAGCAGAAATGCAGCCACTCCAATGAGAACGTTTTGGGCCATCTTCACCACTACGGCAACAGACATTGCCTCCGGACCAGCGATGGCGCCTGCCGCCACTACTGCGCCGGTGGTGTCAATGGTGCCGCCCAACCAGGCTCCTGCAACGGCTGATGCCATTCCTACCGCTTTTGCTATGATCGGCATGAGGATCAGCATGGGAATGGCGCAAAGCAGCACCAGAGAGATGGTATGGCTTACTTTCTTCGGGTCGCCCTTCACGGCACCTCCTGCGGCAATGGCAGCCGAGACTCCGCAGATGGAGACCGCTGTTCCAAGAATGGAGGCAAATTCATCATCGAGTCCCAGTTTCTTTGCCACCCAGAAGCAGAAATAGAATACCAATGCAATGACAATAACTGACTGGATCATCCCGTAGGCGCCCACTTTAACAATAGTCGTAAACAGGATCTCCGCGCCAAGGAGGACAAGGCCAATTTTAATGAAGTACTCTGTTTTCACTGCCTCTTTAGCCCATCCAGGGACACCGACCGTATTGCTCACCAAAAGGCCAAGGAGCAGAGCCCAGAATACCACTTCAAGGCCCCAGTAGGAGATCGTTGAGTTTCCACCGATAATGGCGGCAATGATTGAAAGGATAAATACAAAGGGAAACCCTGCGATGAATTTTCCCGCTGGCATTCCCATAATGAGTATTCCGATCAAAGCAAAGACCCAGAAACCGATCAGCATATAAAGCATCCGTAGCAAATTTTGGCCGGAAAATACCTTCCCAAATGTATTCGTTGCATCACCCTTGATATCTTTGGCGAGCTTATCCGCCTTCTTGCCAAGTTCCTTATCTTTAACTTCCTTTATCGCCTTTTCAAGCTTTCCTGCGGCCTCTCCGATTGCTTTCCGGTCCTTGGCATCGAGGGCTGTTTTGAGTGCGGCCGCCCCTGCTTTTAATCCCTCCTCCCCCTTTGCCTCTGCATCCTTCACAAGAGCATCCGCCTTCTTGATATGACCGGATATCTTTTCATTGAATGCTCCGTCTGTCATCCACTTCCAGCCTGGAAGTTTGAAAGTAGCTCCAGCCATGAAGATGATGATGATCAGAAATCCAATCCACACCGACATCCAATCATCCTTTTTCCAGAGCGTCGTCCAATTAATCCCCTGTTTCTTTTCGACCATGGTATGTCCCCCTTTCTTCTTGTATGAAGATTAAAAGAAATTTATTAACCGCTTCTTCCATGAAAATAGAGTTAAACGATATCACCTCCTTTTAAGGCAATTTTTTTAATGAGATTCCAACTTTGAATAAGAATAAGGATGAAAATTACAGTATAAAAGCCTGATTCAGGCCTTTTTGTCAAGAGGGTTCTTGGGAGTAACTCTACTAAAATGAAAAAAATAGGTCAAGTCCTTTTTTTATTAATATAGGATCTAAACAGAGGGAAAACCTGAGTCAGAGCCATTTGCGATGTGATAGCGTCCAATAAACACGGGGGTTTGCTGGAAGGGGGAGAGAATCTTTACCCCATAGGGAATGCTTATTTACGGCCTAATTGCGTTTAAGGGGAGGGGAAAAGTGAGAAATTCACCCCAGCCGAGAAAAGGCCGGCCGTAGGGTCGGAGGGAGCCATCTTTGGATCTACCGGAAGTAAAAAATCAGTTGGAATTTTCTGTGTCTCATGATATGAGAAAAGTCATCCAAGACACAGGAGAGACCCGGATGGCGAAGCTCTTAGTTCCGTATTTATTGTCTCACTCGGGGAGAAAAACCCTCGCCTTTAGGCGAAGACTTCAGTATGTGCATTGTTTGCAGGTTTTTGAGATTTTCCCTCGTGAGAATTTCTGTGCTGATTGTTTTGCCTTTAGCTGACTTTAGTCAGTCGTGAATCCACCAGCTTGTAGCTGGTGGTAGTTCAATTAAATGGCAAGATGTCGAGGCGAAAAGTGATTTGGAGCGGTTGAGGCTGGTAATGGACCATCTTCCTGATGAAACCTTGATGAAAAAGCTGGAGGCGCACCGGGACAAGGGGCGGGACGATTACCCGATTCGTCCGGTATGGAATTCGGTCTTGGCGGGGATAGTGTATCAGCACGGGAGTGTGGAATCGTTACGGAGGGAGCTTTTGCGAAACGGGGAGCTACGGGAGGGGTGTGGGTTTGATCCCCACAAGGGATCGGTTGCAGTGCCTCCTTCCTATGTGTATACCCGTTTTTTGAAGCTTTTGATCAGATTTAAATCCGAGATCGATGCGATGTTTGACACGTTGGTGGAGACCCTCAAGGGCTTACTGCCTGAGTTAGGTTTCTCTGTGGCGGTGGATTCGAAGGGGGTGAGTTCGGCGGGGCGTCCGACGAAAGAGACTGGGGAGGATGGGCGCAGGGACACGGATGCGGATTGGGGGAAGAAGACCTATCGGGGTCAGAGGGAGGACGGGTCTTTGTGGGAGAAGGTGGTGAAGTGGTTTGGCTACAAGATTCATCTGATTGTGGATACGACTTATGAGATGCCGATCGGGTATCGGGTGACGAGGGCGAGTGAATCGGATACGAAGCAATTATTGCCCATGGTGAAAGGAGTGAAAGAGAAGCATCCGCGGATTTACAAAGACATGGAAGAGTTGGCGGCCGATAAGGCGTATGATAGTGAGGAAAACTGTCGAGACCTTTATGATGAGCACGGGATCAAGCCCGTGATTGATATTCGGCGGATGTGGCGGGATAAAGAGACGAAGCTGTTAGATCCGGGATGTGCGGACAATATCGTTTATGATGAGGTGGGGACGGTGTATTGCCTTTGTCCAGCCACATTGGAACAGCGGCCGATGGCCTATGGGGGATTTGAGAAAGATCGGATGGCGCTCAAGTATATTTGCCCGATCAGGGCTTACGGATTGACGTGTAAGGGAAGTGAGCAGTGTGTCCATGCGATGAAGGGCGAGCGGGTATCCCTGGAGATAGATCGAAGGATCTTTACTCCGATTGCACGGTCCAGTTATGCATGGGAGCGGGGGTACAAAAAACGCACGGCGGTGGAACGAGTCAATTCGAGGATCGATGTGAGCTTTGGATTTGAGAAGCACTTTATCCGGGGGCAGAAAAAGATGGAGATCCGAGTGGGGCTGGCACTGTGTGTGATGCTGGCAATGGCCGTGGGCCGCATAAAAGAACAGCGGCAGGAGCTGATGCGATCGTTGGTGAGAACTCCTGCCCCACTCGATAAAGCTGCTTAGATAGAGCAGCAGGGAAAACTTCTATCTTGAACATCCAACGACGGAAGGGTGTTTCTCTGGAACGTGAAAAACGGAGACAACTGTGGTCCGCTGTGTTTGTGAACCCAGTAAATCCTTCGGGCTTGCCAAAATTCTACGTTCCGGTCCCTCTTCCCCGGTCTCTTTTATCGAAAAAAAAGGACATCGCAAATGGCTCGAGTCAAAAAATTCCTTGACAAAAAAAAGGATTTATGATAAAAAGTAAAATTAGATATCTTATAAGATTTTATGTAATACTTAGCATCTGTTTCAAATCACTTCAGGAATGCGTCTGCCGGGTTCTTTTTGACAGACCACTGAAAGTTTCATCCCTTATGATGGATTCCCAATCAACACAGTTCAAGGCTACCTCTTCCCGCCAAAGGCAGGAAAAAAGGGGACGGATCTCTGAGGCCTATCAAAAAATTAAGGAGATGCTTTACAACCAAGAATTGGTCCCCGGACAAAAAATCATTTATGAGGACCTGGCGAAAGCCCTACAGATGAGCACTACTCCAATCATTAATGCTTTATCCAGGCTTGAGCAGGATGGTCTGGTGATCCTGAAATATAACCGCGGGTATTTCGTTACAGAGATTTCAGAAAAAGAGGCCCAAGATCTTCTGGACGCAAGGCACGTCCTCGAGGAATACAGCATCAAAAAATTAATCGGGATCTATAGCGAGACAAAGATAAAATATTTGGAAAAGATTCTAAAGCAATTGCAAGATTATCGCCCGAGTTCCTATACCAAAAAGAGATTGTTCATGGACGCTGCGTTCCACGTGAGCATTGCCGAAATGGCAGAAAATCAAGTCGTAAAAGAACTTTTAAATTTTATATACGAGAAAATCTATCTCCGATACCGAACAGAGAGGATTCCTTTCAACCGGATGGACGAGGCGGATAAAGAACACACCCTCCTGCTCCATGCGATCAAGAAGAGAAACCTGGTATTGGCTTTGAAGGTATTGAATGATCATTTCGTGAAGGTAAATAAAAATCTTTTGCTGACCATCCGAACAGAGGTATAACTTCTTACCTGATAGAAATCTTGATGGGGGCTTTGGTTTTAAAAATCATTCAGGAGGTGGAGAGATGAAACGCATAGGGATGTTGTTTTTGGCCGGTTTAGTGATTGTCTCTTGGATCGCCTTTGGAGGGATCAAGTCCAATGTACTCGGATCGGAATATCCTAACAAACCGATTACATTAGTGATCCCCTATGAAGCTGGCTCAGGAGCCGACGTTCTTACTCGGCCACTGGCAGAGGGAGCGTCTAAGAAGCTCGGCGTTCCGATCATGGTTATCAATAAACCAGGGGCCTCTGGAACCATCGGCTTGAAACAGGTCCTTGATTCCAAACCCGACGGCTATACCTTGGGGCAGCACTCTGCTTTAGCTTCGAACAAACTCCAAGGCATCTTTCCGAAAAATCAGAAAGATGTGGATATGATTGGTTGCTATCAATATGATCCAGCAACGATCGTCTCCAATGCGAAGAAGCCTTGGAATTCCATCAAGGAACTTATCGAGTATGCAAAGTCTCGTCCTGAAGAGGTAAAAGTGGCGACGAGTGCCAAGGGAGCCATCTGGTGGCTGGCGACGGTCTCTTTTGCAGATGCGGCGGCCATCAAGCTGAATATCATGCCCCAGCCCGGAGCAGGTGGGATGGCTGCAACTCAGGCAGCAGGAGGGCATACTGACCTGGCGGTTGCAGGGCTTCCTGAGTTCAAGACACTGATTGATGCCGGGAATCTTCGTCTTTTGGCTGTTTGTGGGCCTAAACGCATTGCAGGCAAATATACCTATGCTCCAACCCTGATGGAATTGGGCTATAAAGTCGATGTGTATGCCATGCGATGCATTCTTGGTCCAAAAGGGATGCCGAAGGCAATCGTCGATAAGCTGCAGCAGGTATTTGGCGAAGTGGCTCAGTCCAAAGAGTATGTCGATTTCCTTATTGCCCAGAATAGTGTTCCCATCTGGTACCCAGGGGAGCAGGGGGTGAAGGCATGGGATGATCAGGGTGAATATTTCCGCCCGCTCCTTGAAAAAGCCGGCCTATTGAAAGAAGCAAAATAATAGACCTTACCATTCAACCATTTTTCAGAGAAAAAGAGGGAAATCGATGAAGCGAGGCTTCCGATGGGGAGAATTCATTTTTGTTGTTGCCCTCACCCTATTTAGCCTCATTATTTTGTTCATGTCTCTTCAGCTTGGGTTTGGAAAAATTAGGAGCCCAGGGGCAGGTTTTTTTCCTGCTTTTATCAGTATGTTCGGTTTTGTTTTAGGCATTCTGCTGATCGTTCGATCCTTTAGGATGATGCGGAGTCAAGAATTGAGAAAGACACTCACTGACAGGAAGGGATCATTGCGCCTCATGGCTATGATCATTGCTTTCTGTTGTTGGCTCGTTCTCATGCCCTGGCTGGGATTCATTCTCGTCACCTTCTTGGCGACTTTCGCTTTTGCCAAGATCATGGGCCTGGAAGGATGGATCAAGCCTATCATTCTCGCCATTGGGGGTTCGGTTTTTATCTATCTGTTGTTTGATGTCTGGTTCTATGCCGATTTACCGAGAGGTTTTTTAGGTTAACGGGGTGGTATTGCATGACTGGCTTTGAACACCTTTTGAATGGATTTTCAATCGCTTTCTCTCCGGGAATTCTGTTGGCCTGCTTAGTGGGTGTCTTGCTGGGAACCATTGTGGGCGTACTGCCGGGGCTTGGACCCACGGCGACCATGTCGCTCATGCTCCCCTTTACCATGAAATATGGTCCGATTACAGGCCTCATCATGTTGGCAGGGATCTGGTATGGGGCCCAGTATGGAGGTTCTACGACCTCTATCCTTGTCAACATCCCTGGAGAGGCGGCAAGCGTCATTACCTGTCTGGATGGCTACCAGATGGGAAAGAAGGGGAGAGCCGGGGCAGCGCTTGCTCTGGTGGCAATTGGCTCTTTCATTGCTGGCACCATCGGTAACATTGGGTTGCAAGTCTTCGCACCGCCTTTGGCTCAGGCAGCTCTTGCTTTTGGACCGCCTGAATATTTCGCATTGATGATCTTGGCCTTTGTGGTCTTATCGACCCTTACCGGTGAATCGCCTCTTAAGGGATATTTCATGGTCGCCCTTGGACTCTGGATTGGAACGATCGGAATTGACCCTATCGAAGGTAAACCTCGATTCAACTTCGGGTCCTATAATCTTATGTCGGGCATCGACTTTTTACCGATCGCCATGGGACTTTTTGGGATTGCTGAAATTTTCTCCATCGCCGTTGAGACCTATCTACCGAGATTTGTAAATAAGATTAGGCTTCGCGATCTTTACCCCAACCGAGAGGAAGCCAAACGTTCAGTGGCCCCTATTTTACGGGGCTCTGTTTTTGGCTTTTTTGTTGGACTTTTACCGGGGCCGGCACCTACCATCTCTACTTTCTTTTCATACGCACTGGAAAAGAGATTATCCAAATTTCCGAAAAAATTTGGGACGGGCATGGTCGAAGGAGTCGTAGGACCTGAATCGGCAAACAACAGTGCCGTGACAGGATCCTTAATCCCCCTATTAGCCTTAGGAATTCCGTTTGCGCCACCGGCGGCTGTTCTGTTAGCGGGCTTGAGGATGCACCATATTGACCCAGGGCCATTCCTCTTCCAGAATGCCCCACAGATCTTCTGGGGGTTTATTGCCAGCATGTATATTGGCAATGTCATGCTGCTAATTTTAAACCTCCCTCTGGTTGGTATATTTGCCCGAATTGCTACCCTCCGTCCTCAAATTCTTATGCCCATCGTAAGCATCACCTGCTTAGCGGGTGTCTACAGCATCCGGAACTCCATCTTTGATATCTGGGTGATGATTGCAACGGGGGTGCTTGGTTTTTTCATGAGGAGATGGGGATTCCCGGCGGCTCCACTGGTGATAGGGATTATTTTAGGACCGATGACAGAAAACAGTTTTCGCCAGACTTGTATGATGTGCCTTGGTGATTTTACTAAAATTTGCAATCGTCCCATTACCATGGTTCTGCTTTCGGCTGTTGTCGCTTTTATAATCTTCAATTTCTATCAAGGGAGAAAGCTGAAAAAGGCCCTTCGTGTTGAAGACGATTGAATCAGAGAGGATGGTCGATGCCATCCCAACCCTTTGAAGGCAGAAGGAGAAAAAAGAATGGCAGAGAAAAAGAGCGCCTATTTACTTAAGGTTGGAGAAGAATTCGAGCCTTTGGAATTCATCGTGACTCCCGAGTTGAATCAGCAATACCTTTATGCAGAGGAAGATTTCCATCCGAGGTATATCGAAACAACAAGGAATGGGCCGGGCTTTGTTCATCCGGGGATACTTTTTAATATGAGTAACAATACCCGAAGTCCTTCTTTTTTTCTTCCCCCTGGATGGGGCGAAATCCATGCTGGGGAGGAAACGGAATTTCTAAACCCTGCCAGGGTAGGGAAAAAGATTCGGGTCACATGGGAGGTCATTGATACTTATGAAAAAAAGGGAAGGCCATGGCATGTATTAGATATTTTGATTGTCGATGAAGACGGCATTCAAATCATGAGGAGAAAGATGACAAATACGTTTGCTTCCCTTAGCTTACGAAATCAAGGAGAATAAAATGGGACGAATCAACAAGGATGCTCCGATTGGAAGTGAATTTGCTGGCAAGCCGAAGAAGATGTCCTGGGAGCGGTTATGGACTTTCTCTGGAGGTCCCTTCACGGCGGAGGGGTGGCCGAAGAAGAACCTTCATACCGATACGGAATTTGCTAAAAAATTGGGGCTGCCCACCATAGGGGCATCCGCTACCCAATATCTCGGTCACCTGACAGAATTGATGATTGACCTCTTTGGAGAGAGCTGGTTATGGAACGGCAAGTTTAGTGATATCAAATTCATCAAACTGGTGGCAGAGGGTGACACATTGACCTCAAAGGCGAAAGTCGTGTCCAAAGAAAAAACAGGTTCAGAAATGGAGGTTCGTCTTAATCTCTCCGTGGAAAACCAGCACGGCGATGAGGTATTGATAGGGTTCGCAAAAGGATTTGTGCCGAATGCTTAAACACATGAAACGGGTCGAGGGAACAAAAGGGTCTTTATGAGATTGATACCTGCTACTTACCTGACGTGGCCTGTGGAGCGTTATCCTGATCGGCCATGCATTTTTTTTGAGGGAAAGACATTGACCTACCGAGAAATCGATCGGCGGGTCAATCGCCTGGCTAACGGCCTTCGTGATTTGGGTTTGAAAACAGGTGACAAGATTGCATCCCTCCATCATAACTGCAATCAGGCCTTTGAGAGTTTTGCAGCAAAATGGAAGATGGGATACACCGAAGTTCCTCTCAATGTTCGAAATGCGGGACCTGAAAATATCTATGTTCTCAATCAATCCAAGGCCCGAGGCTTGATCTTCGAGGGCGAATTCCTCGGCCAGATCCGCTCCATCCGTGAGCAGATCCCGAATGTAGAATTTATTATTTGCCATCGATCTCATGAATCCCATGAGTTCATTGACTATGAAAAACTGCTCTCCGATTCCTCAGAAGAGGAACCGGGAGTGGAAGTGGATGAAAATCAGTTGACCCGCATCATGTTCACTTCTGGAACTACGGGCCGTCAGCGTGGTGTCCCCATGAGCTACCGGCTCCGGATTGATGGTTTCAAAACCATGTTCATGAACTTCGACACCTACTTTGATTGTCATGATATTCTCCTGACCGTAGGTCCCATGACACATGCCGCAGGACTTCACCTCCTCCCTTTTTATATGAAAGGGGCAAAACTCATTGTTCATCCGAGGTTTGATGCTCAGCAGGTCCTTGAGACCATTGAGGGCGAGCGGGTGACAGTCGTCCTATTAGCGCCTACCATGATTGTCATGCTTCTCCAGCATCCTGAGATCCAGAAGCATGATTACCGCAGTCTTCGTCGGATCTTTTACGGGATGTCACCCATCCCTGTCGGGCAGCTGCGCAAAGCAATCTCGGTCTTCGGCCCTATCTTCCGACAAAATTATGGCCTCACCGAGGCCCATCAACCCCTTGCCACACTTCACCCTTGGGAACATGTGCTGGAAGGAAATTCCAAAGCGCTGGAACGCCTCTCCTCGGCAGGACGGAGAGCCTTGGGGGTGGAGATCAGGTTGGTGGACCGAGAGGGTCATCCCGTCCCCACTGGACAGACCGGTGAGATTACTGTTCGTGGCAGTCAAGGAGGACGAGAATATTGGGGACTGCCAGAAGAATCCAAAGCTGTCTTCCGGAATGGATGGATTTATTCGGGGGATCTGGGGCGTATGGATGAAGATGGCTACCTTTATATTATTGGACGGACCAAAGATATGATCATTAGTGGTGGTTATAATGTCTATCCAAAAGAAGTTGAGCTCGTCATCGATTCTATCACGGGCGTTAAAGAATCGGCAGTGATCGGAATCCCGGATACCCTGTGGGGTGAAGTCGTTATTGCTATCATTTCCTTGGAAAATGGTAAAAAGATGACAGAGGAAGAGATCATGGATGCCTGCGCGGGGAGGCTTGCAGGTTTTAAAAAACCCAGAAAGGTCTACTTTTTGGAAGAGTTGCCCAAAACCCCCTACGGGAAAGTGAACAAAAACATCCTTCGCCAAATGTATTCTCGTTCTAAGGATGGAGATACAGTTCAGATGCAGTTTATTACCGAAGAGGCCTAAAGGAACGGCTATCTTGTCAGGGTGATTAAATTCAGAAAGGAGAAAAGGAATGGATTTGACGGAAAAGTTTGATTTCAAGCACATCAAATACGAAAAGAAGGGAATGATTGCCTATGTGTCCATTAACCGGGAAAACGCACTGAACACCTATACGAATGGCACCCTGTTCGAGATGCAAAAGGCATGGCTGGACTATGAAAAGGATGACAACCTTCGGGCAGCCATCCTGTTTGGCCAGGGCAAACATTTTTGCGCAGGCCACGATCTGACCGTCAAAGAATCTTTAGCCTCTGAACCTCCGGCCATTCATTACGGGGATTTAGAAATCTTTAAACCCATTATTGGCGCGGTCCGTGGGTATGCTTTGGGAGGGGGCTGCAGCATGGCCTTGGCTTGCGACATCATGATCATGGGGGATGATGCGAAGATTGGTTATCCCCAGGCGAAGGTTGGCATCATATCCATCGGTGGCCCACAGAGGCTCCCCCGGTTGATTCCAGGATTGGCCAAGTGGTACCTTTTCTCGGGAGAGTTTATTACGGCCGAAGAGGCCTATCGACATGGTTTAGCCCTTAAAGTGGTCCCAGCAGATCAGCTCCTTGAAGAAGCGATCAAGTTGGCCGAGAGGCTCTGCGAATCCTCTCCCACTTCGATCCGGACTCTCAAAGAATCGATTGAACGGGGAAGCCTTCTCCCTCTTGGGGAGGCGTTCAAACTATCGAAACAGATCGCAGCCCGTTTTGAAGCCACGCCAGGGTATCAGGAAGCCATGAAGGCTTTTTTAGAAAAAAAGGATCCTCCGCACCGAGTAAAAAAATGAATATTAAAAAAATCTTTTAATTGGTTGATCCTATCTGAAAGCCTCTGATTTTGAATAGCCGGAAATGAATCATAAGGAAACATCTCTTTTAATCCTTAGACTGGGGGTTCTCATGACCTCCCTCTTTTCTTATTTCACTGCGGTGGGAATCTTATCCGCCCTCTTGGTGGATTTATCCAAGGAATTTGGGATTTCAGTCGCCGGAATCGGGCAGTTGATTACGATTTCCCTGATCACGGTCGGTCTCTCCGCTCCTTTGATCGGTCCATTTTCTGACCGGATCGGTCGAAAACGAATCGTTGTAAGTGCACAAATCATTTTAGCTCTATCCCTCTGGGGGTATGGCGTCAGCAATAGTCTCACAGCTTTGATTGGATTCAGTCTCTTGTTGGGATTGGGTGGGGGCATGGGGATGCCTTTTAGTCTAGCCCTTGTCAGTGACTATTTCACGAGCCATACCTACGGAAGAGCCCTATCGATTATCCATTCTGGACAACCCATCGCCTCCCTCATGGGAGTTCCCATAGGGGCCTTTATTGCGGATCGATTAGGATGGCATTGGAGTTTTTTTATCCTGGGGACATTTACTTTAGGAACTGCTCTCGTTGCCCAGATCGTTCTATTGCCTTCGGTTGTCCCTCCTGGCGAAAAGAAGTTGAGCTTTTTTTCAAATTTCATCGAGGCCTTCCGCCATCAGAGTTTCTTGCCCATTATCGCTGGAAATACTTTGCTCAATATAGGTCACTTTGCTGTTGCAACTTATTTAGCCGCCTTCTTGAGACAGACTTACTCGCTCAGTATCTGGCAGGTGGCTCCGTTCCTCTTGATGATCGGGGTCGGTCAATTAGCTGGAGTTCTTGCAGGGGGTCCAGTAGCAGATAAACTGAATAAAACAAAGATCTTAATTGTAACCCAATTCTTCGCAGGCCTTACCAGTTTTGTGCTGATGGGATGGCCAAAGGGACTATTCTTCTCTGTCCTCTTGGGTGGAGTTTTCATGGGATTCTATAGCAGTAACCGCCCCGCTTTTCTTTCACTGATGGTATCCCTCTCCGATCGCGTCCGCGGTACGGTGATGGGGATCCAGGCGACCAGTAATCGATTAGGTCAGGCCTTAGGCGCTGCTTCCGGAGGGCTCGTTCTATCCTGGTTAGGATACAGCTATTTAGGGGTTTTTTGTATTGTCCTGAGTTTATTGGCTTCAGCTGTATTTTTTTATGTATCCTATTTCATAAAGGAGACCTCCTATCCCATCAATGAAATGGTAGGAAACTAAATAAAACGAAACAAGATGTTAGGGTGATAAAGGGTGTAAAATCTGCGATAAATTATGGACATGAACTTAACAGTTAGAAATTCTAACAATTCTAAAAAATGCTTGCTTAACTATGAGAATTATGTTAGTTTGCCCGAATAAAAAATAATTGCAAGGGGGAAAAAGAGGGGATATGAAACTTAATTTTGAAATCCGTGTCCCGCTCTGACCTCTGCCATGTATCTGTCACAAAATGGTGCAAGGTTTCAGGATTCAAGGCATTCTCCCAGGAACGATCCGAAAGATGCGGATGGCTGACCGGTTCCGTCGCCAAATATACCGTTGAGTTGTTCAACAAGCATGCAGACGGCGGATTTAAGATGGTTCATAAGCTCTCCTCCGAAGTCGAATCCTGTAGGAGTTGTCATCATAAAGGAAGTACTCTTGAAAATACCCGGTTGATGATGGATTGCGGTGGATGCCATTTTACTCCGAAAGCTAAAACTAAACATCCTAAAACATAAATCCGATAGCAACGATTGATCGTTAAAAAACTTTTAAAGGGGGAGGTAAAATCGATGTCTGGAAAGACTCCAAAACTGGATGAACTGGAAAAGGGACCCTGGCCAAGCTACGTGAAAGAGATGAAGCGGGCCGCTAAGAAAAGCCCTGCAGCTCAAGATCTTCTTGAAGTCCAGGAGCTGTCCTTCGATGACAAGGTGACCCATTGGAAACATGGAGGAATCGTGGGGGTCACGGGATATGGAGGGGGAGTGATTGGAAGGTATTCGGATGTGCCTGACAAATTCCCCAATATTGAATCGTTCCATACCCTTCGCGTCAACCATCCCGCGGGCTGGTTCTATTCGACCAAGGCCTTGAGAAGTATCTGCGATGTCTGGGAAAAATTCGGGAGCGGTTTAACCAACCTGCATGGCTCGACCGGAGACATCATTCTTCTCGGAACGACCACGGCCAATCTTCAACCCTGCTTCAATGCCCTGACGGATGCGGGATTCGATCTTGGAGGATCGGGGTCCGCATTGAGGACGCCCACAGCCTGCGTGGGACCGGCAAGGTGTGAGTGGACGAATATCAACACCCTCGACATGGTCCATAATCTGACCATGTCATTCCAGGACGAAATCCATCGCCCCCGGTGGCCCTACAAGTTTAAAATCAAGATTTCAGGGTGTCCCAACGACTGCGTGGCGGCCATTGCCAGGGCGGATTTCACGATCATCGGAACCTGGAAAGATAGTTTAAAGATTGACCAGAAAGCTGTTAAACAGTATAGCGAGAAGGGCTATGACATCAAAACTCTTGTGGTTGACAAATGCCCGACCCAGGCGCTGCAATGGGATGAAAAAGCCAAAGAACTCCACGTCACTCCTTCAGAGTGTGTTCGGTGCATGCATTGTATCAACAAGATGACCAAAGCCATTCGGCCCGGAGATGATAAAGGAGCAACCATATTGATTGGAGGCAAAGCTCCCATCGTAAAAGGGGCGATGTTGTCTTTTGTTCTCGTCCCCTTTATGAAGGCTGACCCCCCGTACACCGAGATCAAAGACCTCTTAGGGAAGATCTGGGAATGGTGGGATGAATATGGGCGGCCCAGGGAACGAGTTGGGGAGTTGATCGAGAGGATGGGGATGAGGGTTTTTCTAAAGGCGGTCGGATTGAAACCGATGCCTCAGATGATCAAGGCCCCGAGAACGAACCCTTATGTGTTCTTTTAAATACGCCAAGCGCTTAGCGCTATACGCATAGCTTTTATAGGAGGAGGAACCCATGCCAAAAACAGATATAGGACCGCCGGATTTTAATGAGATGCTTCCAAAGGTCATCAAGAAAAATTATGGGCAATGGAAATATCATGAAATATTGAAGCCGGGCGTGCTCCGGCATGTCGCTGAAGGCGGAGATGAATTGTATACGGTGAGGGTGGGCTCGCCCAGGCTGGTCAGTGTCGATTTCATCCGAGACATCTGCGACATCGCCGATCAGTACTGTGAAGGACACCTCCGGTTCACAAGCCGGTATAATATCGAATTTCTCACCCCAGACAAGAGCAAGGTGGAGCCGATCATCGAGGCCGCTAAAAAATTAGGGCTTCCCGTAGGAGGAATGGGAGACGCCATTTCCAATATCGTCCACACTCAAGGCTGGGCTCATTGTCACAGCGCAGCAACGGACAGCTCCCCGATCGTCAAGGCACTGATGGACGAGCTCTATGATTATTTCACCACAATCAAACTCCCCGGAAAATTGAGAGTTTCGTTGGCCTGCTGTATCAACATGTGCGGAGCGGTTCATTGCTCGGATCTGGCCATTGTGGGGATCCATACCAAAGTGCCCAAAGTGGACCATCAGAAGTTAGCCGCTGTTTGTGAAATTCCTACGGTCCTCTCATCTTGTCCGACCGGTGCCATCCGGCGTCATCCCGACAAAGAGATCAAAAGTGTCGTGATTAAAGAAGACCTCTGTATGTATTGCGGGAACTGTTTTACCGTATGCCCGGCACTACCGCTGGCAGATAAAGAGGGCGATGGAGTGGCTATCTACGCAGGAGGCAAGGTGTCCAATGCGAGAAAACCGCCCATGTTTTCCCGGTTGATCATCCCATATCTTCCGAACAATCCTCCCCGGTGGCCCGAAACCGTCGAGGCGATAAAGAAGATCGTCAAAATCTACGCCTCTGATGCACAGAAATATGAGAGAGTAGGAGAATGGATTGAGCGGATCGGTTGGGAAGCCTTCTTCCGGAAGACAGGAATTCCCTTCACCGAGCAACATATTGATGATTTCACGTATGCCAGAGAAACCTGGAGAACCACCACCCAGTTCAAATGGTAACCTTTTTTCCCTCTCTCCCTTAACGGTTGAGGGAGATGGGGGGAAAGGAAAAAGAAAATGAACGAAGAGCTGAGAGAGAAAATACTCAAACACCTTGGGTCGGTGAGTCAAGCGCGAAACAAGGAAGTGGCCAGGGCGATCGGGGTCGAGAAGGCAGAAGTGGATAAGGCCATTGGAGATCTGGCAAAAGAAGGGAAAATCGAGTACCGGAGTTTCGGGGGGATCACTTATGTGGCTCTTCCTGGAAAGGCCGAGTCTTAGGTCGCAATGGTTCACTGCGGTCGCTCTACTCCAACCCAACACAATTTCGGTTCCCTACTGATCTCTTCCCCGCAGGGCCATTCTGGAAAGACGGTTGTTGCCATTGGATTGTGCGGCGCCTTGAGACGGAAGGGATTTTCGGTTCAGCCTTTTAAGAAAGGCCCTGATTATATAGATCCGTCCTGGCTTACCCTGGCTGCTGGTCGAAACTGCCGGAATTTAGATCTTTTTCTGGTTCCAGTAGACCGATTGATCCCGCATTATCAAAAAACTTGTCAAGATGCAAACATGGCCATCGTTGAGGGAGCCATGGGGCTCTACGATGGGTTGACATCCCCGGAGTCGTGGACGACTGCGGAGATTGCCCGTCTCTTCAATCTCCCTGTTCTCCTGGTAGTGAATACCACTCGAATGACCGGCAGTATCGCAGCTATGGTCATGGGGTATCAGCGATTCCAGCCTGAGGTTCCGATTGAAGGCGTCATCCTTAATTATGTTTCCGGTTCCCGGCACGAGCAGAAGCTCAGATCAGCGGTCGAGAAGTATTGTCGCCTCCCTGTAGTCGGAAGCATCCCTCGAGATCTGGGCCTCACCATTTCCGAGCGTCATCTCGGTCTCGTCCCTTCCCGGGAATGGAAAGAGTCGGAATCGCTGGTGGAAAAAATCGTTGAGAGACTCGAGCCTCACCTTGATCTCAATCAGATCCTTACAATTGCAAAACGTTTTAAAATACCGGGCCGCTCCGTCGGAGATCAAAACGAACAGGAGAAGCCTAAAAAAAATAGAAGCAGAAAAGTGAAAATCGGGGTCATCTTCGATTCCGTCTTTCATTTCTACTACCCGGAGAACCTTGAAGCGTTGAGTCAGGAAGGAGGCGAACTTATCTTCATCAATTCTCTCCATGACCGACTCCCAGAAATTGATGGCCTTTATATTGGCGGCGGTTTCCCTGAATTTTTCCTGAGCCAGTTGGAGGCCAACCGGAGGTTGCGGGAGGATATACACCAGGCCATTGAGGAGGGCCTCCCCTGTTATACAGAATGCGCGGGTCTGATGTATCTGTGTCAATCGATCCACTGGCAGAATCGCTCCTATGAAATGGTAGGGATTATTCCTGCGAGTGTCGAATGGTCTTCGAAACCAAAGGGACATGGGTATGTCATGGCTGAGGTCGTAAGAGAGAATCCCTTCTACCCTGTGGGGACGATCCTTCGGGGGCACGAATTTCATCACTCCAAACTCTCTTTTTCCAACAGATTGGATTGTCTGTATCAGATCAGGCGCGGAAACGGAATTGACGGCCAAAGGGACGGTATTTTATATAAAAATATGGTCGCCTCATACACCCATGTGCATGCCTTGGGAACCCCCAAATGGGCAGAGGCTTTTGTTTCCCTGGCGGCAAGAGAAGGCTTTAATCAAGTCTCTTTGAAAGCGGTGGAGGCATAAAGGAGGTGGGTTATGGCGATTTGTCCGGTTTGTGAAATGGAGGTTGAAGAGAAAAAAGCGAGAGGAACAAGTATCTACCAAGAGAAGCCCTTTTACTTTTGCAGCAAAGCCTGTAAGAAAAAGTTTGATGAGTCACCCGAAAATTATTTCAAGGAGGAGGAAAAAGATGCCTAAGGCGACACTCGGTGGATTGGAAATCGAGATTGATGAGGATGGGTTTATCCAGGAACCAGATAAATGGAATCAGGCAGTGGCTGAAGATCTTGCAAAAACAGAGAATGCCTTCCCGATGGGCGAGGACCACTGGAAACTGGTCAACTATCTGAGGGATTACTATTTGAAATACGGGATCGCTCCAGCAATTCGGATGCTGTGCAAACAGACGAACTTTGATCTCAAAACGATCTATAAAATGTTTCCCGGAGGTCCGGCCAAAGGCGCCTGCAAAGTAGCAGGATTGCCCAAGCCGACGGGTTGTGTATAAAAATTACCTATTTGATATTGCCCTTCAATGAACCGCACGAATGGCAAACCCATCGTACGGTTCATCATTTATTTACCCCGTTAGAAAGCCTCGCGTGAGTTATACCGTTGGTAGGCCATAAACTTTCTAACGGGGTTAACACATCTCATAGGGGGAAGATTTTTGAAATCCGCATCGAATCAAACCGGAGCCGTGCTCGTGGTCGGCGGAGGCATTGCAGGGGTTCAGGCCGCCCTTGACCTCGCTGAATCCGGATACAAGGTCTATTTAATTGAAAAGTCTCCAGTCATTGGTGGCACCATGCCTCAGTTGGACAAGACCTTCCCAACAAACGACTGCTCCATGTGCATCCTCTCCCCCAAGCTGGTCGAATGCGGGAGGCATCTCAACATTGAAGTCATCACCAATGCAGATCTTGTTGCTGTTGAGGGCGAACCAGGAAAGTTTAAAGTGAAAGTTAGAAAAAGGGCAAGATACGTTGATCTTAAGAAATGCACCGGCTGCGGAGATTGTTACAATCAATGCCCGGTGAAGTTCAGGGCTTATGTCACCCAAGACGACAAAGATCATGCAAATCGCTAACCAGCCCGACGATGGTGAAATCGATCGGATTCTTTACACCTATGGAGGCGACAAGAGCTCCTTGATCCAAATCCTTCTCGATGCGCAGAGTACCTTTCATTGGCTTCCTCAGAATGTACTGAGACGAATCAGCGAACAACTTGGGATTGCGCTGAGCGAAGTCTATCGGACAGCCAGTTTTTATAAAGCATTGAGTTTGGTCCCCAGAGGCCGCCATCTGATCCGAATATGTATGGGAACAGCCTGCCATGTACGCGGAAGCCCACGCATTCTCGGAAAAATCGAACAGTTCTTGAATATCAGGGCGGGAGAGACCACCCGAGATATGAGGTTCTCCCTGGAAAGGGTGAACTGCCTCGGTTGCTGTGCCTTGGGACCGGTGATCGTAGTAGATGGTGAGGCCCATGGCAACCTTACCCCAGCAGAAGTCGAGGGAATTCTGAACCGATACGAATGAGGGCCCTCTGAAAAAATGACTCGCCTTACCACTTCTTCCCAGTTAAATCTTTTGAGAAAGGAGATCCTTGCCCGGGGAGAGCCGGGTAGGCTCTACATCACCATCTGTTCGGGGACGGGTTGTCGTGCGTATGCCAGTGAAACGGTCCGAGCCGCCTTTGCGCAGGAGATCGAGAAGCAGTGTTTGGAGAATAAGATCGAGTTAAAGGGAACCGGCTGTCACGGCTTCTGCGAAAAGGGGCCGCTCGTTGTGATTTACCCCGAGGGGATACTCTACGTTCAGGTAAAGGTTCAAGATGTCTCTGAGATTGTGACACAGACGATCCATAGAAAGATCGTCGAACGCCTACTCTTTGTCGACCCTCTGAGTGGTGAAAAAATCCTCCATGAAGAGGACGTTCCTTTCTACCGGCATCAGTACCGACTCGTGCTGGGCAACAATAGCCGGATCGATCCTAAGAGAATCGAAGATTATATTGCCCTCGATGGTTATTCCGCCCTGGCAAAGGTGCTTTTCGAAATGTCGCCAGAGGAGGTCATCGAGCAGGTGAAATACTCAAACCTTCGCGGTCGGGGAGGTGGTGGATTCCCAACTGGCAGGAAATGGGAGGAATGCCGTCATGCACCAGGAACAATCAAGTACGTCATGGTCAATGCCGATGAAGGGGATCCCGGAGCATATATGGACCGGAGCCTTCTGGAGGGAAACCCGCACAGCGTGCTGGAGGGGTTGACGATCGGGGCTTATGCCATTGGTGCTCATGAGGGATACATCTATGTCCGCCAGGAGTACCCCTTGGCCGTCGAGAACGTGAATATCGCGCTCGATCAGGCAAGGAAACTGGGGCTTCTCGGTCAAAACATCCTCGGCTCAGGTTTCGATTTCGATGTGAAAGTCCATCGGGGAGCCGGGGCCTTCGTCTCCGGTGAGTCAAGCGCTTTGATGACGGCCTTAGAGGGTAAGGTCGGAGAGCCGAGGCCGAAATATATTCATACGATCGTCAGTGGGCTTTGGAATCGCCCGAGCAACCTTAACAATGTCGAGACTTGGGCCAACATACCGTTGATCATCAATCGGGGCGCTGCCTGGTTTGCGTCCATCGGAACAAAGGGGAGCACAGGCACAAAAATATTTTCTCTCGTTGGAAAGGTGACCAACACCGGACTCGTGGAAGTCCCGATGGGAACCAGCCTCAAGGATATCATCTATAAAATTGGAGGAGGCATTCTCAACGGGAAGAAGTTCAAGGCGGTTCAAACCGGCGGTCCCTCCGGTGGATGCATCCCCGAAAGGTTGATCGATTCGCCTGTGGATTTCGATGAGTTGACAAGGCTGGGTTCGATGATGGGGTCCGGTGGAATGATCGTGATGGATGAGGATACGTGTATGGTGGACACGGCACGATATTTCCTCGATTTTCTTGCCGAAGAATCCTGTGGAAAATGCACCCCCTGTCGAGAGGGCATTGACCAGATGTTGGCGATTCTCATTGATATCACAGAGGGAAAAGGAGAACTGGGCGATCTTGGACTCCTCGAAGAAATCGCCGAGGTTACCCAGGACGCCTCCCTCTGCGCCCTGGGCCAGACCGCTGCCAATCCTGTGTTGAGCACCATCCAATATTTTCGGGACGAGTACAAGGCGCATATCGATGAGAAGAGATGCCCCGCAGGTGTCTGTAAGGCATTGCTATCATTTTATATTGAGCCGGAGAAATGTCGGGCCTGCCTTCGTTGCCTTAAAAATTGTCCCTCCGAAGCCATTGTGGGTGGAAAAAATCAAATTCATGTGATCGATCAGGAGAAATGCATTAGATGTGGAATCTGTTTCGATGTATGCCCTGATAAGTTTAGAGCGGTGTTAAAGCTTTCTGGGGTTCCCGTACCTCCCTCCCTTCCGGTTGAAGGAAGAACCATCATACGAAAGAGGACTGCTTCGTAAGAGGAGAAGCGTGAAAGAGTTGAATGTCATTATCGATGGAAGGGAACTTAAAGCGAAGAAGGGGATGACTGTCCTTGAGGTTGCGCAAGAGGCAGGCATCCGGATCCCCACGCTCTGCCATCATAAGGCTTTGTCTCCTGTTGGGTCCTGTCGTGTGTGCACAGTGGAGGTCATTCGAGGGGAGCGGTCAAGATTGGTCACCTCGTGCAACTACCCGATCGAGGACACGATCACGATCAAAACCGATTCCCCGAAAGTAAAAAAAATCCGCAAGATGCTTCTTGAGTTGCTTCTTGCGAGGTGTCCGGACGTTGAGATTCTTCAAGAGCTTGGCCGGGACTACGGGATTGAAAAACCGAGGCTTAAGAAGACCAAAAACGATCGTTGCATTCTCTGCGGATTGTGCGTTCGAGTCTGCCAGGAGAGAATGGGAGTCAGCGCCATCAACTTTGTTGGCCGCGGGGTTGATCGCAAAGTGAGCACCCCCTTTGATTTCCTTTCCGATGTCTGCCAGACCTGCGGCGCCTGCGCTTTCATCTGCCCCACGGATGCGATTAAATTAGAGGAGATCTCGAAACATAAGCCGGTTCCCATTGCTTCGGAGTTCAACCGGGGCCTTTCGGTCAGGTCGCCTGTCTACCTTCCCTATCCCCAAGCCGTTCCGAGCGTTCCTGCGATTGACAAAGAGGTCTGCATTCACCTCCTCACAGGCAACTGCGGGATCTGCAAGGACGTCTGCCAGGCTCAAGCGATTGATTTCGATCAGAAGGATGAGATGATAGAGATTGAAGCTGGAGCGATCATTCTGACCCCTGGTTTTAGTGAGTTCGACGCTACAGCCCTCTCAAATTACGGATACGGTATTTATCCGAATGTGGTCAGCAGCCTCGAATTCGAGCGGATCCTGAGCGCCTCAGGTCCGTTCCAGGGCCATCTTGTCAGGCCCTCTGACCATCAGGCGCCGAAACGGATTGCCTGGATTCAGTGTGTGGGTTCCCGGGACATCCACCATGCAAACCATGCCTACTGTTCATCGGTCTGCTGCACCTACGCCATCAAGGAGGCGGTTGTTGCCCGCGAACATAGTCCGACACCGCTGGAGACGACAATCTTTCTCATTGACCTCAGAACCTTTGGCAAAGGCTTTGAACGCTATTACGAAAGGGCAAAAAAAGACCATGGCGTCCGGTTCGTCCGGGCCAGAGTCACGACGATTTATCAGGAGAAGGATGGAGATCTCACGCTCCGATATTTCGATGAGGATCAGATCAGAGAGGAACGCTTCAGCATGGTCGTTCTCTCTGTAGGGCTTCTTCAGCCCCCTGAGACGAAAGCCCTGGCAGAGAGGCTCGGGTTACAATTGAACGAACACGGGTTCTGTGACGTTCAGGGGTTTTCAACGGTCGCCACCTCAAAACCCGGAATCTTTGCTGCCGGAGTCTTCAGCGGGCCAAAGGATATTCCCGAGACCGTGATGGAAGCCAGCGCCTCGGCAACCGAGGCCTCTTCTCTCATTTCAGCGTCAAGGCACCAGTTGACGAATGAAAAAGAGTATCCGCCGGAACGGGAGGTCAATGGGGAGCGGCCCAGGATCGGGGTTTTCGTCTGTCACTGCGGGATTAATATCGGCGGCGTTCTCAATGTCCCCAGTTTGAAGGAGTATGCTCAATCATTGCCCAACGTGGTTTATGCGGATGACACGCTCTTCGCCTGCGCACAGGATAACCAGAAAAAGATTCAGGAAATCGTCAGGGAGCATCGCCTGAACCGGCTTGTGGTTGCTGCCTGCAGTCCGAGGACGCATGAGCCCTTATTTCAAGAAACGCTCCGGGCAGCCGGCCTCAATCGCTATCTCTTTGAGATGGCCAATATCCGTGACCAGTGCTCCTGGGTTCATATGAATCAGCCGGAGAAAGGAACGCTGAAGGCTGAAGATTTGATCCGGATGGCCGTGGCCAAGGCAAGGCTGATTGACCCTCTGAAACCGATTTTTCTTGAAGTCGATCGATCGGCACTCGTCATCGGAGCCGGAATTTCAGGGATGGTGAGTGCACTTCATCTAGCCAGACAGGGATTTCCGGTTCATCTGGTGGAGCGGACTTCGGAGTTAGGAGGCATGGCCAGAAGGCATCATCATAGCCTTGAAGGTAAAGATATCCAGGCCTATCTCCGGGAACTGATCCGTGAGGTCTCGGAACATCCCCTCATTCATATTCACCAAGAGACTGAGGTTGATGAAGTCCATGGATATGTAGGAAATTTCAAGACCAAACTGAAGAGTCTGTCAACTGGGGAGATCAATGAGATCAGACATGGAGTCGTGATCCTTGCCACAGGCGGAGAAGCCTACAAGCCGGAGGAATACCTTTACGGGAAGGACACAAAGGTCCTGACCCTGCTTGATCTGAAGGACGAGATTGAAAAAGGAAATCCTTCGATCACAAAAAGCAAGAACCTTGTGATGATCCAGTGCGTGGGATCCCGTGAACCGGAGCGGCTCTATTGCAGCCGTGTCTGCTGCAGCGGGTCAATCAAGGCGGTCCTTCATCTGAAAGAGATCAATCCTGAGATGAACATCTACATCCTCTACAGGGATATTCGAACCTATGGGTTTAAAGAGCCATACTACCAGGAGGCCAGGGACAAAGGGATTATCTTCATCCGTTATGAGGTGGATGACAAACCCGTAGTGGAGACCATCAAAGAGGGTGACCAGGATGTCTTGAGGGTCACACTCAAAGACCCCATCTTAGGGGAGCCTGTCTTCATAGACGCTGATGTGATCAGTTTGGCCACGGCCATTGTCCCATCCTCCGGGAAAGAGGGGATGGCTCAGTTCTTTAAGGTTCCGCTCAACGAAGACGGTTTTTTTATGGAGGCGCATATCAAACTTCGGCCGGTCGAGTTTCCGGCAGAAGGAGTTTTCGTCTGTGGACTGGCGCACAATCCAAAATTCATCGAGGAGAGTATTGCTCAGGCAGGAGCAGCTGTTTCAAAAGCAATGACGATCCTCTCCAAGGAGAGAATCGAAGCCGGTGGCATGGTGAGTTGGGTGGACCAGAGGAGATGCACGGGCTGTGGCATCTGCCAGCAGCTCTGCCCATTTAAGGCGATTGATATGGATGAAGTCAAAATGGTTGCCGTGATCAATGAGGCTTTGTGCAAGGGATGCGGTGTTTGTGCTTCCTCCTGCCGCTCTGGAGCAATTGATCTGAAAGGATTCACAAACGCCGAGGTGGTTGCCCAGATTAATGAGCTGGCGTTTGGATGACAAGGGGAGGAATGACCAAACACCCTGCCTGCGGCAGGCAGGCAAGCACCAAACACCAAATAATTACCAAATTTTCAATAACCAAACGATTAAACATGAAATAAAAAAGTTTGGTTATTTGGTCATTGGAGATTGAAGATTATTTGAAAATTGGAATTTGGTTATTGGAAATTTTCTTGACAAGACAAGGTATGTGAGAAAAAAGATGGAAATGGTTTGGGAGCCAAAAATTTTAGCGTTTCTCTGCAACTGGTGTTCTTATGCTGGGGCGGATCTCGCAGGGACATCGAGAATTCAGTATCCACCCAACATTCGAGTGATTCGGGTTCCCTGCTCAGGGAGGATCAATCCCCTGTTTATTCTCAAAGCCCTCCAGAATGGGGTTGACGGGGTCTTGGTCTCCGGGTGTCATCCGGGAGATTGCCACTACCTGAGTGGCAATTATGTGGGTAGAAGAAAGTCAGCCACTCTGAAGAGGTTTATTGAATTTCTGGGTTTGGAAGAGGGCAGGGTTCAATTCTCCTGGGTCTCGGCTGCCGAGGGAGGCAAATTCTCTCAGGTGGTCCACGAGGTAACTGAGGAAGTCAAAAAACTGGGACCGGCAAAGCGGTTCGTCAAAAAGAGTTCGTAGTTGGGAGCGATGATTCAGGAAAAGCTGAGACAGAAGGCCAGGGAATTGTTGGAGAGCAAGGCCGTGGATCTCGTCATTGGGTTTGGCGAAGGGAGCCTCCCGCTTCGGGTCTCACCGGTCTTTATCAGAAATCCTCATGAAGTGGACCGCCTTGTCTGGAACTCCTTTTGCAGACAGAATCTATCGACCTATCTTCACAAATTCAAGTCTTTAAAGATTGGCCTTGTGGTCAAAGGCTGCGATTCGCGCTCAGTGGTTGCCCTTTCACTGGAGAAGAGGTTCAAGCCCGATCAACTTTTTTTGATCGGGGTTCCGTGTCAGAGGATGGTTGATCATCGAAGGGTGAAGAGGGCGGTACAGGGAGAAATTCTACATGTTTCGGAGCAAGGGGATGAGTTAATCGTGGAGGGGAAAGATTTCAAGACCAGACTGAACCGAAAGGACTTCCTCTATCCGTCATGTCAGGTTTGTGTGCATCGGAATCCTGTTCGGGCTGATCTCCTGATGGGAGAGGTTGTTGAGGAGTTTTCTCTATTGGAGACCCATCCTGATATGAAAGGGTTTCTGAACAAAGGGGTTGAGGAGCGGTGGGACTATTTTGAAAAAGAGACGGGCCGGTGCATCCGGTGTTATGCCTGCAGAGAGGCATGCCCCATGTGTTACTGTCCGGAATGTTTTGTGGACAACTCCAATCCAAAATGGATGGAGCAGGGGCTATCTCCTTCGGATCTGGAATTTTATCATATTGTCCGGGCCTATCATCAGACAGGGCGCTGCACGGCATGTGGAGCCTGTGAGCGGGCCTGTCCAATGGAGATCCGGCTGACCTATATGACGGAGAAACTGAACCAGGATGTCAAAGAGCTTTTTGGATTTGAGACGGGGGTAGATCCGCAGGCCTCCTCTCCCCTTTCCACCTTCGACGTGGAAGACCAACAGGAATTCATCAAATGACATTGAAACTGGACAAAAAAGATTTCCATTCTTTTTTACAAAACCTGATGAATGACTATGAGCTCTTTGCTCCGGTGCAGGTGGCTGAGGGTGTGGCAGTCTACAAAAAGATTGAACATCCCTTGGAGGCAGCACGCTTCTCCTTAAACCCTCAAAAACCTGCGAAAGAGGTCTTCTTTCCACAAAGCGAGACGATGTTTCGTTATGGAAAGGTTGGAGTTAAGACAGAGGTGACATCAACCGAAAAGGTGGAGAGAAAGAGAATCCTTCTGGGTGCAAGGCCCTGTGATCTTCAGGCGGTTTCGCTTCTGGATGAGATCTTTCAGGGCAGAGAGTATAGCGACCCATACTATATCAATAAACGCCAGGCCACCACCGTGATCGGCATGGGCTGCAGCCAGCCCCTGTCAACCTGCTTCTGTTCCTCGATGGAAGGAGGACCTTTCTCCAGGAACCATTCGGATATTTTTTTGATTGATCTGGGAGAGGCCTACCTGGTGGAAGTACTCACAGAGAAGGGAAAGGCGTTTGAGAAAAACCCGTTTTTCAAAAAGGCCACTCAAAAAGACTTAAAGGCAGCCAAGTCCATTGAGAAGAACGCGTCTAATCAGGTAGGGGCGATCCTGTCACTGGAGGGGATTGAGCGGAAGCTGGATCAGATGATCGAAAGTCCATTCTGGGACCGGGTTCAGGAAAGATGTATCGGGTGCAGGGTTTGCACCTATCTCTGCCCGACCTGTCACTGCTTCGACATTGCCGATGAGACCCTCACTACAAAAGGCCAGCGGGTCAGAAACTGGGATTCGTGTTTATCGTCTCTCTATTCTCAGGAGACCTCGGGACACAATCCAAGGCCGACGAACCGGGAACGGACGCGTCAGAGGCTGATGCACAAGTTCAACTATTTTCCAAAGAACGTTGGGCGGATCGCATGTGTAGGCTGCGGGAGATGTGTCCTTTATTGTCCGGCTGATTTGGACATTCGAGAGACAATCAAAGAAATCCAGAAGGGATAGATAGTTAAATGTCAAAGTTCAAATGCCAAATGTAAAATTTTAAAACTCGGTTCTTTTTCTTTGAGTTTCGGATTTTGTTTGACACTTGATCTTTGAGATTTGTCATTGAGTCTAAGATGAAAAATCCTTATCTTCCCATTCCAATGATGGTCAAAAAGGCCTTTATGGAGACAACGGACCGGATGCTCCGGACCCTGGAGTTGACCTTTCAAAAGGAAGAGGATCAGAAGGCCTTTGAATTTATTCCCGGACAGTTCTGTGAGCTATCCTCTTTCGGCAAGGGGGAGGCGCCTTTCGGAATTGCCTCTTCTCCCACAGAGAATGGTTCCCTAAAATTCACCATCAACCGGGCTGGTATGGTGACAACGACGCTTCACCACATCGAAGAAGGAGAGGAGGTCGGAATCCGGGGACCGCTGGGCAATGGCTATCCAATCGATCTCTTTAAAGGACACAACCTCCTTGTCGTGGGCGGTGGATTTGCCTTTACCACATTGCGCTCGCTGATCGCCTACTTTTTGGAGCCCGAGCACCGCTCCCTGATCAGGGAGATCACGGTCCTCTATGGCGCGAGAATGCCAGGCCTTCTGCTTTACAAAGAAGAACTTCAGGAATGGTCGAAAAGAGATGACATGAAAGTGGTGGTGACGGTCGACGTGGGAGATCAGGGCTGGAAGGGAACGGTGGGGCTTGTGCCCAATGTGCTTAAAGAGGTGGCTCCTTCATCGGAGGACACCTATGCAGTGGTCTGCGGCCCTCCGATCATGATCCGTTTTACTCTACCCCAATTGAAGGCTCTTCAGTTTCCTGACGAGCGAATTTACACCTCGCTCGAAAGACGGATGAAATGCGGCGTCGGGAAGTGCGGGCGCTGCAACATCGGACATCTCTATGTTTGTAAGGATGGTCCCGTTTTCAGCCTGGAGCAGTTAAATATACTTCCTAAAGAAGGATGAACGAGATGAACGATCTCGCAAAGGCGAATCACAATCTCTGGAAGGAAATCATGGAAGAGGATTGCGGGGATATCCGTCACTGTTTCAACTGCGGAACCTGTGTATCCGGCTGCCCTGCTGCGGAAGCGGACAATCCGCTCATGATCCGCAGGCTCGTCCGAATGGTACTTCTCGGACTCGATGAGAAGCTCTTGGAGGATGGAACCCCGTGGATGTGCGTGACCTGCACCGCCTGCGAAGAGATGTGCCCCATGGGTGTGAAGCCCTTTGAGGTGGGTCTGGCCATCCGGAGATGGCAGACGAGAAAGGATGAGACGTACCTTCCGCTTGCGACCACAGAGATTTTCGAGACCGGACATACGCAGCCCGTTGAGAAGATAGGGGAATTGAGAAAATCGCTGGGCCTTCCAGAGATTCCACCTACGATTGCAAAGTTTTCAGAACTTCTGAAAATATTTCAAGCCATGCTCAAAGAGACTGAGGTTGTCAAGAACAATGATTATATGTTTAAAGAAGGAAATAAAAAGTAAATCACCTTCCCCATAGAAAGCTGTGTTGCAATCGGAAGAAATGTGTGAGAGGCAGTCAGGCTCCAAAGATTTAGAATGCGGGTCTATGAGATGATAGGAAATCGTCGCCTGTGTAAAATCGAATGCCATCATATGCTTGACATGCCAAAATCCGGAGGGTTAAAGGTTCCCGCTCTAAATCTTTTCCACCCGACCGCCTCTCCCCCATTTCGAAAAGTCGGAGTTTTAATATTACGAAACAACTGCTTAAGGATGGAGTAAAGGATTCGATGAATAAGTACGGCCTTTTTTTAGGGTGCAATATGCCTGCCATCAGGCCTGATGTCGAACGGGCCATGCGGTTGGCGATCCCAGCCCTTGGAATCGAACTCGTTGATCTGGAAGGGAGCGCCTGCTGCCCTGCCTTTGGCACTTTTCCCTCAGCCGATGAAATAGCGAGCCTGGCTGTCAGTGGTTGGAACCTTTCGATTGCTGAAAAAGAGGGAGTCAACTCCATGATCCAATGTGGCTCCTGCTACAGTGTTCTGAGAATGGCCAGGGAGAAACTTGTTAAAGATGAAGAGAAAAGAGAGAGGGTAAACGACCTGCTGAAGAAAGCAGGCAAATATTTTGAAGGGAAGACCTGTCCCCGGCACGTCATTGATATTCTCTTCAATGATATAGGAACAGAAAAAATCAGCCAGTCCATCAAAAAGAACTTAAAAGGGTTCAATGCGGTTGTGCAGTACCCTTGTCATTCACGGTTCCCCAGTGACGTGCTGGGGTTCGATAGCCCGGGTCGGCCCCGCATGCTTCAGAAACTCGTCGAGGCGCTGGGGGCAACGGTTCAGAGTTACAGCAGGGAGCTTCAATGCTGCGGCGGTGCAGGCGGGTTTGCCCGCCAGGCCTACCAGGATGCCCTGAAGTTCGCAAAGAAGAAATTCGACGCCATGGTCAGGGAGACCCAGGTGGATTTCATCGTCGTCAACTGCATCACCTGTCTGATGCACATGGAAAAGGTCCAAAAGGAATTCAGCAAGGAGGATTGCGAATTCTCCATCCCCGTCTTCGATTACGCACAGATCCTGGCCCTCTGCATAGGATTCGATCCCAAGGAGGTGGCCAGCATCTCGATCATTCCAAGAGATAAGGTGATCGAGAAAATCATAGGAGCTAAGTGATGTCCGGACAACAAGGGAAGGTTTTTTTGTTCGGATCTGAAGCGATTGGCCGGGGAGACGATAACATTGGCTATCAGATTCTGGTCACGATGTTGGAATCTCTGGAGAAGCGTGACGATAACCCCATTGCCTTTATCTTCTGGAACACAGCGGT
>Ga0194112_10001311_pt1 | contig 36651 bp, 34 predicted proteins | sample TA2MahC400mmetaG_FD_146191 | JGI IMG/M metagenome (GOLD analysis project Ga0194112, IMG submission 146191) | Freshwater microbial communities from Lake Tanganyika, Tanzania - TA2015016 Mahale Deep Cast 400m | ecosystem: Environmental > Aquatic > Freshwater > Lake | place: Tanzania: Lake... | reverse complement strand
CCCAAGGGAGATGGAAAGTCTTGCTTAACCAGGTGCGGTTGCAATTGGGTCGACTGCCTTTGAGGCAGCCCTACTCATCAAGCCACCCGCTTTGCGGGGGGTGTCTGACTCTATGAACAAATTCAAACTCGTCTCCGAGTTAAAACCCAAAGGCGATCAACCTCAGGCCATCGAAACATTGAGTGAAGGTGTCATGAGAGGGGGTTCTTGTCAAGTTCTTTTGGGCGTGACTGGTTCTGGAAAGACTTTCACGATGGCCAATGTGATTGAGAAGGTTCAGAAGCCTACCCTTGTCATCTCCCATAACAAAACTCTGGCTGCTCAACTCTATGGAGAATTTAAGGAAATTTTTCCAGGGAATGCCGTCGAATTTTTTGTCAGTTATTATGACTATTATCAACCGGAGGCTTACATCCCGTCGACCGATACTTATATCGAAAAGGACACTCAGATCAATGAAGAGATTGATAAGATGAGACACTCCGCTACACGCTCTCTCCTTGAGAGAAATGATGTCATCATTGTTGCCAGTGTCTCCTGTATCTATGGTTTGGGATCGCCAGAAGCCTACCACGGGATGCTCCTCTATCTGGAAAAAGGGATGACCATCTCAAGAGAGGAGATCTTATCAAAGTTGGTGGAGATTCAATATGAGCGAAATGACATTGACTTCCATCGGGGTACATTTCGTGTTCGTGGAGATGTAATCGAGGTCTTTCCGGCGCATGAGGAGTATCGAGCCATTCGGATTCAACTCTTAGGCGATGAAGTGGATAGCATTGCCGAGATCGATCCTATCAGAGGGAAGATCATCCAGTCTTTGGATAAAGTTCCCATCTATCCAGGAAGTCATTATGTCACTTTTCCGGATCGAATGCGGATAGCCATTCAGAATATTCGGGAAGAGTTGAAGGAGAGGGTTGGGTGGTTTAAATCCAGAAATCAACTTTTGGAGGCTCAACGGCTTGAACAGAGAACGAATTTCGACTTGGAGATGCTTCAGGAGCTTGGTTACTGTCAGGGAATCGAAAACTATTCCCGCCATCTGACAGGAAGAAGACCTGGGGAACCTCCTCCAACTTTGCTCGATTACTATCCCAAGGATTATCTTTTATTTATCGATGAAAGTCATGTCACCATCCCGCAACTGATTGGGATGTATCGGGGGGACAGGTCCCGGAAAGAAACCTTGGTTGAATATGGATTTCGTCTTCCCTCTGCACTTGATAACCGTCCCCTTATGTTCGAAGAATTTGAGAAACGTGTGCATCAGGTCATTTATGTCTCAGCCACTCCGAGCAACTACGAAATGAAGAAAAGCAAAGGGAAAATAGTCGAGCAGATTATCCGTCCCACTGGATTGAGTGATCCCTCCCTTGAGGTCAAACCTGCAAAGAACCAGGTCGATGATCTATTGGAAGAGATTCAGAAGCGGGTGCAGCGAAAGGAAAGGGTCCTTGTCACTACCCTTACGAAGCGAATGGCGGAGGATCTCACCGAATACTATGCTGAGCTTGGAATTCGGGTGAAATACCTCCATTCAGACATTGATACCCTTGATAGGGTAGAAATCATCAGGGATCTCAGATTGGGTAAATTTGATGTCCTCATCGGGATCAATCTTTTAAGGGAGGGGCTCGACCTTCCAGAGGTCTCCCTGGTGGCCATCTTGGATGCTGATAAGGAGGGCTTTCTTCGATCCGAAAAGTCTTTGATCCAGACCTTCGGCCGGGCTGCCCGAAATGTCAATGGTCAGGTGATCCTCTATGCAGATAAGATGACAGGTTCGATGGATCAGGCGATTTTGGAGACCAATCGGAGGAAGAAAATACAAGAAGAGCATAATAAGGCACATCGAATTACCCCCCAGAGTGTGAAAAAATCGGTCCGAAACATTTTAGCCTCTATTTATGAGGCAGACTACTTCACTGTTCCTATAGTCTCCGATCCCAGAGAAGAGTATATTCCCATTAAAGATATTCCGGCGATGATTCAGAAATTGAAAAAGGAGATGAAGGAGGCAGCGAGCCATTTAGAGTTTGAACAGGCTGCAGAACTCAGGGATAAGATCCAACGCCTCGAAGAGATGGAATTGAAAATGAGGTAATCGTAAATAAAGCAGTAGGCTCAAAGTTCAAAACAAAAAATTGAAGATTGAAATTCATATGGATACTTTAGATCAAAAAATAGATCGCTTACCCACTAACCCTGGGGTCTATCTTTTTAAAGACAAGAGGGGAACGATCCTCTATGTCGGTAAGGCGGGGAATATTAAACACAGGGTGAGTTCCTATTTCCGGAAGCTAACGGAGAAGGATGCAAAGACTTTGGCCTTGTTAGAGAGGGTGGTGGATATTGATACCATCGTAACAGACACAGAAAAAGAGGCCTCCATCTTAGAGAATAACCTTATTAAAGAACACCATCCCCGATATAATGTGAAGTTGAGGGATGACAAAAATTATCCCTGCCTTCGGCTCTCTATAGAAGAAGAATATCCGACTCTGAGCATTGTGAGACGGATAAAAAAAGATCGTTCTATCTATTTTGGTCCTTATCCTTCTTCGACCTCTCTCAAGGAGACATTGAAACTCATCCGGAGACTCTTTCCCATCCGGACTTGCCTTGAAGCGAAGTTTTCAAATCGACTGAGGCCCTGTATCAATTATGAAATAGGCCGATGTCTTGGCCCATGCTGTGGAAAGATCGACCCATTCCAATACCGGGAGATAGTCCAACAGGTGAAGTTATTTCTCGAAGGTAAAAATAAGGACTTGATTGAGACGCTCGAAAAGAGAATGGAGGAGGAATCGGAAGAGCTCCATTTTGAAAGGGCTGCTAAGATTCGAGATCAGATCGAACATATCAAAAAGGTAGTGGAAAAACAGAAGATGGTCTCCCGGGACTTTCTTGACCAGGATGTGATCGGGTTTCACCGCCAGGACCATACGGTTATCATTTACCCCCTTTTTGTCAGAGGTGGGAAACTTTTGGGCGGCAAGGGTTTTACTTTCCCTTCTACTGGCCTTCCTGATGAGGAAGTCCTATCCTCCTTTCTTCGTCAATACTATCGTGAGGGGAAATTTATTCCTAAACAGATCTTGATCTCGAAGTCAATCCCTGAACAGATATTGACAGAGCAATGGCTGACAGAATTGAAAGGGGAGAAGATTCAAATCCTTGTTCCTATAAAAGGGGAGAAGAAGCAACTTCTTAAGATGGCCTGTGAGAATGCTGAAAAATTTATTCTTGCAGAGACTGAGTTTGAGAAGGATCAGGAGAAACTCCTGGAAGCCCTTAGGGAGCAACTCTACCTCAGAAAGACCCCGCGAAGGATCGAAGCCTTCGATATCTCGAACCTTCAAGGGGGGTATGCCGTTGGATCCATGGTCACCTTTGAAGATGGGAAACCGGCGAAGGATCGATACCGACATTTCAGGATCAAAACGGTTGAAGGTTCGGATGATTATGGGATGATGTATGAAGTCCTCTTCCGCAGATACACAAAGGCTGTGAAAGAGGATGACCTTCCTGATCTGGTTTTATTGGATGGGGGAAGAGGTCAGTTGAATGTGGCTCAGGAAGTATTCAAAGAACTTCAGATTAAAGAGGTTGATCTCCTCAGCCTTGCTAAAGAACGGGGGACGGGGAAACCTCAACTCTTTCGGTTTGAAAAGACAGGAGAGAAGATCTTCCATCCGCAATACAAGGAGCCTCTCAGTTTGAGAAGACATTCTTTTCTTCTTCACCTGCTCGATCGAATCCGTGACGAAGCTCACCGGTTTGCTATCACTTACCATAAGAAGGTAAGAAGTAAAGAGACGATCAAATCGAAATTGGGTGAGATTCCAGGAATAGGAAGAGTAAGACAAAAGGAACTTTTAAGGTATTTTGGAAGTGCGGAAAAGATTATGAGGGCCAGTTTAGAAGATCTCGCAAAGGCACCAAAAATGAACGAGACACTGGCTCAAAAAGTCTATTCCTTCTTTCATTCAACCCCCACCCTCGCCCTCCCCTCTTGAGGGGGAGGGTAGGGTGGGGGGTATTATGAATTAATGCGTTTATATTAATTACGGGCCTGTTATCCTTTCTTCACGGAAGGGGCAACAATTTAAGTATCTAAGGTTTTTCCCGATTCACAACGAAACCAAGCCGAATGGGTGACATTAAAGCCAGCCTTCTTGAAATCTCTGACAATTGGATCAGGTTCTGTTGTCTTCAATCGAAGTACGATCATCCAATCTTTTTTCTCTGATCTGGGCATGGACATCATACTTAATATAATCGTTTGGTGTTGATTAACAATCGAAATAATCTTCTCGAGACCTCCCAAATCTCCCCCCAATCCTTCAATCGTGATTCTTGATCCTTCTTCCCTTATGCCTAAGGCGCGGGTTAGAAATCGGACGATGTCAGATTCAGTTGCAATACCGACCAGTTTCCCTTTTTCTATTACAGGAAATGAGCCGATCTTCTTCTCCTGGCCGATCCTAAATGCCTCTTCAAAAGGAGTATCCGGAGTTACGGTCACCGGTTTCTTCTTCATAATTTCTTTCACCTTCATTTTTGCGAGGAGATAATGCAATTCATGGACGCTCAGAGACGTAGCAGGAGAGGGGGCAGCCATGAGAAGATCGCGCATGGTGATGATCCCCACTAATTTGCCTTTATCGACCACAGGAAGTCTCCTTATATTATTCTCTTCCATAATCTTCTGGGCATCCAGAACCAGTGTCTCACTATCGATGGTTATCGGATTCTTTGTCATAAAGTCCCTGATCCTCATTTTTATCCCTCCTTTTATAATTCGCTTAGCGCCTGCCTGCGGTAGGCAGGCTATGTGCATAGCGTTATCATTATCAAACCCACCCCCAAGCAATAAAAAGAGAAGTTCGAAATTTTACCAATTCTAATGATTTTCATTAAAAAGGTCAAGGCCAAAATTCCTACCACGAAAGCAATGGAAGTACCGATCAGGATGGTCCAAATTTCTTGATCAGAGTCAATCCCTCGGAACTCTAATAGATTTGCACCGAGGATGGCAGGAATGGAGAGGAGAAAAGAAAATCTCCCTGAAAGTTCCCGATCTAAACCACAAAAGAGACCCATGGATATAGTCGCTCCGGACCGAGAAATCCCGGGGATAATGGCCAAGCCCTGGGCAACCCCGATGAGGATTGAATCGATCCACCCCATCTGTGATAAGGGTCTCCCTTCCCTTTTTGCCCAACGGGTCAACCAGAGCACTGCCCCTGTGATAAGAAGCATCCCTCCGACCACTTTTGGTTTGGAAAAGAGGGATTCAAACCAATCTTTAAAGAGAATACCCATCAGACCAGTGGGAGTGGTAGCAATGACGATCCAGAGAAAGAGTTTTGCTTGGTATTGACCTTTTTCTTCTTTTTTTAATGTAGCCACTATCCCTTGAACGATCTTCCAGATGTCAGTTCGGAAATAGACTACCACCGCAAGTAAGGTTCCTAAGTGAAGCATAACATCGAAGAAGAGGTGAGGTCCTTCTAATCTAAATAGGGATTGAAAGAAGACGAGGTGGCCTGAACTGCTGATGGGAAGAAATTCGGTCAGCCCTTGAACGATTCCAAGAAAAATAGCCTGTGTAAGAGTTATCTTAATTCTCCTTATCGAAATTCCAAATCACAAATTACAAATCTCAAATAAGCTCCAAATGCCAATCTTCAACCCCAATTGAGTGAAAAGAAATTCCTTGATTTAAATTTCTTCCAATAATGAAGCCACAACAGAGTATGCTGAGCCTTCTGTTTAAATCCCCCTTAATCCCCCTTTATGAAAGGGGGATGACAATGGATTCTCCCCTTTGGTAAAGGGGAGTGAGAGGGGATTTTGTCAAAAATTTTAACTCAATTGGGGTTCAAATAACCCGAAAGGAACGCCGTTAAGGAATTTTCAAATTTTGAACATTGGATCATTGGGATTACCTTGAAAATAAATTTGTCACCCCCACCCCACCCTCCCCCTCGGAGGGAGAGGGGATGGGTGGGGGGGTATTTTCATCGTTCGTGCCTGCCTGCGGTAGGCAGGGGTGACGTATTCGTCATGTGAAATTTGTTTAGGATTTGCTATTTGGTGCTTCTGTGTCCAAGCTCGGAAATGGCAACCTTTACTTTATCCTCTACGAGCTTTTTAATTTCCTGAACTCGTTTTTCACTCAAGGCCTCGAACCTGAGGACCAATACCGGTTGGGTGTTTGAAGCCCTCACCAATCCCCACCCATCCTCAAATTGTACCCTTACACCATCTACATCAATGACAGGATAGTCCTTTTTCAATTCTTCTTTTACCTTTTCAACAACCTCAAATTTGATCTCATCCGGGCAGTTTACCCGAATCTCTGGAGTGATGGAGGTCTTAGGAACATCTTCGAGAAGCTGAGACAATTCTTTATCCGTTTTTGAAAGAAGCTCAATGAGTCGGCATGAGGCATAGATGGCGTCGTCATAACCCAAATAGCGGTCTGCAAAAAAGATATGCCCGCTCATCTCGCCCCCTAAGACAGCTTTCTCCTCTCTCATCTTCTCCTTGATCAAGGAGTGGCCTGTCTTCCACATGATCGCCTTCCCGGTGTGTTGCTCAATGTCGTTAAATAAATTTTGGGAACATTTTACCTCTGCAACGAAAGTGGCTCCTGGTTTATATTTCAATATCTCTCGGGAAAAGAGGATCATCAGTTGATCGCCCCAGATGATGTTTCCTTCATCATCTACTACTCCAATGCGATCTCCATCCCCGTCATAACCAATTCCAACATCTGCCTGGATTTTCTTCACGCGATCAATAAGATCCTTTAGATTTCCAGGGATAGTTGGATCGGGGAAATGGTTTGGAAATCTGCCATCGATCTCACAGTAGAGTTCTTCGACCTCACAGCCTAAATCCCTCAAAAGCGGTCCAGCCACAACCCCTGCGGTTCCATTTCCTGCATCGATCACCACCTTCATCTTCTTTTCGGGGCGGATGTTATTTTTGATATAATCTTGATAAGGTTGTATGATTTTTTTTATAGAAACATTTCCTTTCCCGACAACAAATTCTCCCTTTTCAATCAATTTCCTGAGATTCTGTATCTCCTCTCCAAAGATGGTGCTCTTCCCCACTGATACCTTGAAACCATTAAACTCTGGAGGGTTGTGACTTCCAGTGACCATCATTCCACCGTCTTTATCAAGATGGAAAATGGAAAAATAGTAGACAGGTGTCGGGCAGAGGCCAACATCGACGACATCGCATCCTGTAGAGATCAAGCCTTTAATCAGCGCCTCACTAAAATCTTTTGAACTGAGCCTTCCGTCCCTGCCAACTACCAGCGCCTTACGACCCACCTGAGCAATATGGGTTCCAAACCCTTGGCCTAATCTTCTGACGATGTCAGGCGTCAAATCCTTTTCAACCACTCCACGGATATCATACTCTCTATAGATCTGAGGATTAATTTTCATATGCCCTCCTTTAAACATTAGACGAATAGATCGAATGATAACGAATAATTCGAATATTCTTAATTCGTTAAATTCGTTTACATTCGTATTATTCGATAATAATTATCTTAAATCTCACCAAGAATCAACTATTTCGATTTTGACTTTTTAGGGTGGATAAGATAAATTAAAAAGTTAAAAGTAGCATCGGCATTCCTCCTGGCAGGCATTTATTGCTGACGAAATTCTTTAAATCCGCCCTCAATAAATGAGGGCGCTACAATTTGAAAGAAGAACGACAGGGCTATTACAGTGGAGATCAAGGCGATTCGTGGTTTTAATGACATTCTTCCAGATGAAGTTGGAAAATGGCAGTTTGTTGAGGAGGTGGCTCGGGAGGTATTTGAAGGATTTGGTTTCTCAGAGATTCGCATTCCCATCCTTGAACGGACAGAACTTTTTTCGAGAGGGATTGGCGAAGCAACAGACATTGTTGAAAAGGAGATGTATACCTTCACAGACAAAAGTGGTAATTCTCTGACCCTCCGTCCTGAAGCTACCGCCTCCATGGCACGAGCCTATTTAGAACATCAAATTTATTCCTTCGATCCAGTGGCAAAACTCTATTGTATTGGTCCCATGTTCCGTTACGAAAGACCTCAGAAGGGCCGCTACCGTCAGTTCTATCAGATCGATGCAGAGGTCTTTGGCGTAGGAAATCCAATGGTGGATGCTGAGGTCATCCTCATGCTCATCCATTTTTTAAAAAGGGTAGGACTCGAAAAGCTTGAACTCCAGATCAATTCATTAGGCTGTCGCGACTGTCGGCCTCTGTATCGTGGGGAATTAAAAAAATTTTTAACGGAAAAGTCGTTTCAACTATGCGAGGATTGTCAGAGGAGGCTTCACACTAATCCCCTCCGGATCTTTGATTGCAAGGTTGAAACCTGCAAAGAGGCCATTGCCGATGCCCCTCAGGTGATTAATTTTATCTGTAATGAATGCCAGGGACATTTCAATCAAGTAAAGGGATACCTCGAGGCCGCAGGCCTTGGCTATGTCCTGAACCCCAGAATGGTAAGAGGATTAGATTATTATACCCGGACTGCCTTTGAGGTTGTTTCTTACCAATTGGGCTCCCAGAATGCAGTTACAGGTGGAGGGCGGTATGACAACCTCTTTCAGGAGATAGGAGGTCTCGATATACCGGGGATTGGTTTTGCTATCGGGATGGAGAGGCTTGTCTCCTTATTACCAAAGGATAAGGCATTTGTTCGATATCCGCACCTGTTCATTGCCGCTATGGGAGAAGAGACCATTAAAGAGGCTTACCGAATCATTAATCAACTCCATCTCCAGGGAATTCGTGTGGAGTTAGACTATGAGGGGAAGAGTTTGAAGAGTCAGATGCGCAGGGCTGACAAATTGAAGGCTCAATATGTCCTTATTCTTGGGAGGGAGGAATTGAAGCGAGGTAAGGCAATTCTACGAAATATGGAGAGCAAATTGCAAGAAGAAATCCCGATAAGTGATATTTTAAATGTAGTTAGAGAGAAAGTGAAAGGAGTTGAGCAAGGAAATAGGGATTGCTAATTGGTCTTTTTAGTAGTATTATTTAGGAAATTTTTAAGAACTCTTTACGACTTACGATTCACGTGACACGCCTGCGTGCCGAAACCCCTTACTTCGGTGTGAAGGCACGGGCACGAAGATTGGGGGATCGTTCAATGGTAGGACAACGGACTCTGACTCTAATAATTGAGAATTTTCTAACCCCTCGATTCCTGGTCTGGTTTCCCGTAACTCATTAGAAATTCAAGGGTAAATTCATTTCAGTCTATTCCATTCTATTCTATCTAATTCAGTCTTTTTGAGTCAATTCAGTCACAATTTAGTCACAGTCTGAAACTGATTTTTGGTTAATTGGTCATCTTTCCTTCTTCCCTACTCAAGAAAGAATCACACATTTTTCCCTTGGAGTCACATCAATTTTCAAAACACTATTTTTCAGATTGATTCGGGTTGTCAGACCGAAGATCACCCCCTATTTCCTGGTCAGATACCACTTCGGGGCCTCCTCAAAAAATTGCTATGAGATTTAATTTTTGGTATAAATAGGCAAGCCCTGAGTGGCGTTTTCTTTCCCCTGTCTTGAAAAGTAAGGAGCTGGGCCGTCGAATGGGCCAAGGCCTGGGGGAAGGAGAAATCCCTTATGGAAATGAAGAGAAATGACAACCTTTCACAATCTTTTTGAGGGATAGAATGAAGGATGAGAACTTACTTGAAACAGACAGATTTAAGAAAATTGATTAAAGATGGCGAAACTGAGACTGTTGAGTTCAAAGTATCCTTCGATAAGGAGACTCTTGGGACGGCGGTGGCTTTTGCAAATACAAGAGGCGGAATTATTTTAGTCGGTGTTTCTGATAAGGGCGATATAAAAGGAATTCGGATTGGAAAAGAAACATTTAAAGATTGGTCAAATCAGATTTCTTAAGCTACCGAGCCTCGGATCATCCCAGAAGTTGAGATCGAAGAAATAGATCGAAAAAAGGTTGCTGTCATCTGGATCAAGGAATTTCCTATCAAACCTGTTTCTATGAAAGGACGGTGCTTCAGGAGGGTTAAGAATAGTAATCGGGTTATGCAACCCCATGAAATTGCAGAGATGCATTTTCACTCAACAGGAGTGAGTTGGGACAGGCTCTCTGTAACGGATGCTTCTCTGGGCGACATAGATATTGAGAAAGTTAAGAAATACATTGAGAGCACAAGGGGTGCGGGAAGAAGGAAAATCAGTAGTACAGAAAAACCGTTGCAAGTTCTGGAAAAGCTGGAGTTAATAAAGGACAGAAAGCCTACATGGGCCGCAATTCTTCTCTTTCACAAGCACCCCCAAAGATTTCTTTCGCAAGCAATGATCCATTGCGGGAAGTTTAAGGAAGAAACAATGGTTATCGATGACAGAATGATCGAAGGCCCCATCATCGAGCAGATAGAAGAGGCCATGGATTTCATACGTAAGAACATGAATGTGCAATTTGTGATGACAGGTAAACCCGCAAGAGAAGAGGTATGGGATTACCCACTTGAAGCACTAAGAGAAGCGGTTATCAATGCTGTGTGCCACCGGGACTATACGGCTCCTTCTAATACAGAGGTGAGAATACGTGATGATGAATTGATCGTTTGGAACCCAGGTGGATTGCCTCCGGGTTTGACGGTAGAGGACCTTTATAAACCTCACCCGTCTGTCTTGAGAAATAAAGGAATAGGCGGGATTTTTTATGACATGGGTTTGATTGAGCAGTGGGGGAGTGGAATAGATAAAATGCGGAAGGCTTGTCAAAAAGCAGGAATTCCTGAACCAAAGTTTGAAGAGAAACAGGGGTTCAGAGTGATTTTCAGGAAGGATATCTACACAGAAGAATATCTGCAAAAAATCGGCCTGAATGAAAGGCAGACAAAGGTCATGTTCTATGTAAAGGAAAAGGGTAAGATTACAAACCAGGAATTTCAAAAACTCCTTAACGTTTCAAAACGAACAGCCACAAATGATTTAGAAGATCTAGTAAAAAGACAATTGTTTGAAAAAGTGGGAACACGGGGCAGAGGGACTTCCTACAAACTTAAAAGGGCAGTAATTGGGCAAATTGGGCAATAATTGGGCATGGGCAAAAGGAACAGACTTTATAGTCTCCCTGATTTTAGGGGAATAAACGGACTTTAAGGGCTATCAAAGGGCTAATAAAAGGCTAAATTTAAACCCGCGGTCTTCTCTCATCGGCGGGGGACCCGATTTTACTATCTCCCCTTCGGCCAGGGAGGATGAATATGGGGGTGAAGCAGGTCAACCCCCGTCACAAAGACGCCGTAGAGACGCCATCAGGCCGATCTACCCCTCTCCTCAGGCGGTAAAGCCATGGACGTCGACAATAAGGTGTGGGGGGTGGCACGGGTCTGGCAAGGGATATTCGAAGTGATATGCCCGAAGTAAAAAGGTTTTTAGAGCGAAACATTCAATATATGATACGGTTTGCCCGAGAATAGAAATCTTTACCGATTTTGCATTATAGATGAATTTATCAAAGAGGTTGAACGCAGTGGAATCACTTGTGTAGGAGATCGCTATCTTTTTGCGGGCCTTTTGGAATTAGATGGTTTATTTTACTTCCGAAACTATCTAAAGAATTAATCGCTCAGGTGTTGTCCATGAAAAAGTTGGTTCTGCTTGGGTAACTAGACTTGGGAGGCGCAATGGCAATTGATATTGGAAAAAGGAATCGAATCGAGCAGATTTTTGAGAAGTTTTTATTAAACCGCGTCAAGACTGTCCGCAATTTAAAGATGGGGGACTTAGACGTCAATCCGTTTCTTATTAGGATTCTTTCCCATGAACTCGCTCTTGATAATGCGGGAGCAATTGTAAAATGGCTCATAAACCAAAGACTTGAACGGGGATCAGTTACATCCTTTGGTATAGCCTTGCAGGATGCAGCTAAAGTCTTTTCCGAAGGGACAGGGATTGAAGGTGCGGATATTCTCAAAACCAAGAAAGGCAAACATCATCATATTCAAGTGAAGAGTGGACCAAACACTGTCCCAAAGGATTTAGGGGTAAGAATAGCACAGCTTTTACGATCTGCTCAGAGGCGAAATCGCGGCTCGTTAGCTCTTTACAGTATGTGTTATGGCAACAACGCGCAGGAGGTGATATATGATGAGGCCATATTTATATGAATTGAATTGGCTTGTTGAAACTGATGTTCATAGTTTCCTTTATCGTGAGTTCAAAGTCTTCAATGGACAGGAAAAGGCAAGAAAGTATGGTAAAAAACGAGAAGCCCAACTAAATGATGGCATTTCGATTGAAGAAAGGTCTCATGATGGATTTTGTTACAAATACCTTGGTGTCCATAAAGTAAAAGATATCGATGGATTCTTAATTGATTTGAAACACGTGGGCCGGAGCAAAGAATAGCGCCGGATATGGGTACTTTGGTATGGGCCCACTCTCGCTTTTTGCAAATTTACCGTCAGTGGGTCTGGGGCGCAAAGAAAAGATGATAGCGGACATCTTCAAAAAAATCACAGGCTGTGATCCCTATCCGCATCAGATAGAGACATATGAACCGCTGGCAAATCAAATACCCGTTTTCCTGTAAGGCAGAGTAAGAAGTCAACCCATGTCCCCATTTGGGAGATGATAAGATCCCGGCTATAAAACAGCTGTTGAGGAACCCAGATGGATCAAAGACGAAAGAGCTTCTTACGAGAAGACCTAAAGATATGATAAATTGAATATCATACTTGTAGGATATAAAATTGATTAAGATAAAGCCTGAAACTCCAATAAAAGAGAAAAATCCATCAAAAAATATGGATGATGCGCATGATAAAGATTTCAAAAGAACTGCTGTGGGATTATAGAGAAGCTCCCCAAGATCTGGTCTGGAGACTTCAGAGGATGGCCGATTTTTTTCCTGCCTATGGCAGGGACAGAGATACAGTGCTGGCCCTTTACGAAAATATGGAAAAACTCAAGATAGATCATACGACAAAGCGGCTCATAGAGGAATATAAACGGGCCTGGGAGGAGAAGAGTGGAAAGGATAAAGAATAATCCCATTCTTACGAAACATCAGAAGGTTTTGCTGGAGCACTTTCAGGAATGGGCACCGTCCTCAAAGTTCTATCTAACGGGGGGCACCGCATTGTCGGCCTTTTATCTGGAACATCGGCTGTCGGATGATCTCGACTTCTTCACGGAGGAAGAGGTCGAGACCGAGGCTGTGTTAGGTTTTTTAAAATCCCTCCCCAATGTGAAAGATTTGAGCCTGGAACGAAAATTTGACAGAAGGATCTTTATAATCGTGGGGAAAGACAGCGGGGTATTGAGAACGGAATTTACCAAGTATCCTTACAAGAGGATTGAACCGTCTAAAATTGTTGAGGGCATCCACGTCGATGGTATGATCGATATTCTGATCAACAAATTCATGGCCCTTAGCGACAGGAGGGACATAAAGGATTACGTTGACATCTATTTCATTCTGAAGGAACGTTCCGACATATCGGTGATTGAAACCATAAAAAAGGCCGAGGGAAAATTTGGAATCAAGGGCCTGATCTATATTCTTGAAGGAAGGTTTTTAGAATGTCCAGAAGGAGTTGAGTTGCTTCGCATGAAAAAGGAATGTGAGAATAAGGAAATCGCAAATTTCTTTCAAAAGATCGCCAGAGAGATGATAAGAAAAAGCATCGAAAGCGAACCCTGATTTTCACAGTGTCTCTCTCCCCCGCGGGGGAGAGGGTGAGGCCTGCCCTGAGCTTGTCGAAGGAAGGGGCAAAGGGGAAATCATGTAGCCTTTGATCAACCATTCCTCTCCCTGGCGGGAGAGGCCCCCTTAATACTCCCTCTCCCCTGGTGGGAGAGGGCGAGGCTCGCCCTGAGTTTGTCGAAGGGGTGAGGGGGGAAATCAGGTAGCCTGCGAAAGAATCAATCTGCGGGTTGCAAAAAAAACCATGATAGCGGACATCTTCAAAAAAATCACAGACCATGATCCTTACCCTCATCAGATCGAGACATTTGAAGCGCTGGCAAGAGGTGAATCTGTCATCCTTCGTGCTCCCACAGGAAGTGGAAAGAGCGAGGCGGTATTTGTGCCATTTATAGAATTGAGAGGAAGAACCCTGCCAAACCGGATGATTTATTCTCTTCCGATGAGAGCTCTTGTGAATTCTCTGCACGAAAGATTTAAAGGATATGGACCAAAACTTGATGTTAAAGCACAACATGGCAAGAGGACAGAAAGTGTGCTGTTTGATGCCGATTGTATTGTCGCAACACTTGATCAGGTAATTACATCCTACGCTTGTGCCCCTTTAAGTCTAGGCATTAAGGCTGGCAGATTGGAGGAGAGTGGGGGGAGCTCAATCCTAATTTGTGCATGGCAAAAGTAATGATAGGAGGATAGGGTTTATGGAGATTAGGTTGAAAACCTTAACTCCGTTATGGACTGGTGGTGTAGACCAAACTTGCGATCGCCTTCACGAAACGGGGCTAATTGGTTCGCTGCGCTGGTGGTATGAGGCGCTGGTGCGCGGGCTGGGCGGGTATGCGTGCGACCCAACCGACGATGAACGTTGTCCCGATAAAGCTGGGAAACGTTGCGCTGCATGTGAGCTATTTGGCTGCACTGGTTGGGCGCGCAAGTTCCGGCTGCGAGTATTGGATGGAAATGGACGACTGATTCAGGATGCCATCAAGGTAAACACCGATCTGATTTTGGATTTTTTGGAACTGCGACCCATTTCTGGCGAAGAAAAATGGCTTTTGGCAGAGGCGGTGGAGATTGCCGCCAAGTACGGCGCGTTGGGAGGCAAAACCACTTCATTGCGCCAAACTCGTGGAATAATCGAAATAGTCAAGCCTATAGACAAGCCAAATTTAAAGAAAGACATAATTGAACAATGGTTGAGAGGTTTTCGTCAGGTGAAACATGAGCCTGAATGGGCAGATCTGAAACGCTTCATTTTCATTCCCAAACAGGCACTGAACGAAGATCCACGCCAGATTGCACGTCGCGTGGATCCAAATTTTCTGCTGGGTCAGAAGGAGCTTGGACGAAGCCGAAAGGTATTCGTATTCAAAAGACCTGACAGGACCTTTGCTTATTTCAGAAGCCAGGAGACGTATCAAAGGGTTTTGGAAGAATGGAAAGCACATTTCGCACCTGGAAGTATCAAGACCGGTGAGGAGGTACTCAATGAGTTATGACCTGTATGTCGAACGACCACGCGGAGATGCAGCCACACAAATTCGTGTGCTGGTTACTCGGGATGACGCAATATTGAATGCCAGAGAATATGTGCAAATCGTACATGGACAAACGGACAGGAAAACAAAGCAGCTGCAGCGCGGTGAATTCAACAGGCTAATCCAAGATGAATTGAATGTGCTGCAAAAATTAGGAATTAGGACCCCAGGGGTTGGGTGCTTCAATCATTTCCCTCTCGGCTCCTGGTTACTCCAATTCACCTTCACTCTCGCCAAACCCTGGATCAGTAAGGACGATGATCCTATCTACGTCGCCGAAAACGTCAACCCGGTGCGCAAAGACAAGGTGTTCAAAGTGCCTATGATGTCCGCCGCTGCCTGGAAAGGTCTGCTTCGCTGGACAATGATGTATACTCAACTGGTACTGGAAAAAGATGACCTTTCCGATGATGATTTCGCCAGAAAGCGCTTCCGCCTATCCCTTCTCTTTGGTGATGAGAAGGGTGAGGAACCGGGCAGCACAAAGGACTTCACCGGCTATCTTGATTTACTAAAGGTCTCAGCCAAAGAGTCGTTCCGGCAGAGAATCAAGGGATACTTTCTCGGTGATCCAACTGCCAAAGAGATGCCGCATCACAGCGGGCGATTGAATTTTTGCCCAACTTTCTTTGACCTAATTGACGTGAAGGTCATCAACCCGCACTCCCGCAAGACGAAAGCCGGCACACATCCGATTTACTTCGAATGCGTCCCCGCCGGCGCACGGGGAACCTTCAGTCTACTCTACGTCCCCTTTGACCTTATCGGCCGGCCCGAGGCAGAAATCCGCCAGCAGGCAGCAGAAGATTTGCATATTGTCGCCGAGAGCCTGCAAGCCATGTTCCTAACCTACGGCTTTTCCGCCAAGCGCACGAGCGGGTATGGTACGGCGCAGGATGAGATCGTGGGCGTGATCAAGACGTGCGACGGTGAAACGCCGGTAACCCACCTGGAGCGACTGGCGCAGGAGGTGAAGAATGTCCGATTCTAAACTAAATGTGCTCAAGCAACACCAGCCGGCCCTGCTTCTGGTGGAGGTAATCGGCTGGTTGCATGATTATCGCAAATGTTCTGAAGAGCATTTGCAAACGCAAACCCTCGGTAGTAAAACTCAGGCACTGCCTAGAACAGAATTGGTAGCCAGGCAACCGAGTTTGCAAAATATCTCTCTTGTGCTCCAACCCATTCAGGGAACTTCGCGCACGGTCACAGATTTGCTTAATGATCAAACTTGGCATCAAGATACTCTGGGGCAGTTTCTCTCGCGTTGTCACAACACTGCACACTTTGATAAACAAGAGCCTGTAGGTGGCGAGCAAAACTATCCTGGCACACAAATCAGCTCCGCCTTTGGGTTTGAAAAGTCCGTTGGAGCAACCCTCACGAACAGGCTATGGGGTTTGCCTTGGGGTAAGCTATCCACTCTTTCGTCAGATTGGAAAGGATTAAGGGAACAAATCAGCACTTTATTTGCCCACACGATTGCTGATAGCCGTCGCCCTATCAATGAGGTGGATTTGTGGAGTTGGGGCTCTTTCGTGGGCGCGCTCTACAAGTCGGCGCTGGCTGGCGCGTTGTTGACCGGATCGACGCCCTCTGCCAAAGATTTACAATGGCGCTTGCTCAGCATTCGAGTTGATGGGCTGGAATATATCTCTAACGTTGCTCGTGTTCCGGATTTGATGGCCCGACAACAGTTACTCTCTGACGCACTTGATCAAGTGCGCGCGTTGCTTGAAGTTGAATACCCGCTTGGGAGTGAAGTCTATCACGATCAGAACGGGAGTATTTTCATTGTGCCAGATATACCCGATTTGCTGAGGATAACCGACGGTCAAGGAACGACTCTGCATGCGCAAATTGTGCAAACTTTTGCCAAAGGGACGGTGCAAAAGCAGTCCTATCTCCAGTTAGGCGGAGAAGTTTTACCAGTGGTAACTTTGGAGCAGGATTCTTGGTGGGGTCAAGATCCAAATTGGTCGAGAAACATACCGACTGTGACTAACGACAAGTTGCCTAATATCAAGGACGTGTTGGCCAAGCAAGTTATCACGCAAGCAGATGCCCAAGTCATTGAGGAATTGTGGCCAGGCAAAGAAGGCAAGTGGGAAGTCTGCCCCGTGTGCCGTCTGCGTCCGATGCGCGAGGGCGCTGAAACCTGTGAAATCTGCTTGAAACGCCGCGGCTCGCGCATCGCCGAATGGTTAGCCGATCCTCATCGAACCATCTGGATGGACGAAATTGCCGATTACAATGGCCGCGTGGCGCTCCTGGTGGGCAAATTCGGGCTGGAGGACTGGCTCTCCGGCGACCTGGTGCAGACCATGCTGGTCAAGGCCGACTCCACAACATACACCTTTACTCCCAAGAATCCCTCTCCAGCCCGCCTGCGCCGCGTCTGGGAGACCTGCCAGCACTTCTGGACTGAGACGGTGCAGAGAATCTTGAACAATTTACCTGGTCGAGAGCGGTGGCTTTTAAAGGTTCAGGAGACAGATAACCTGCCGCCTGAGGGAATTGTCTGCGATGGCACGCTCAACGGGTTTCCGATCAGCGTCTGGCGCATGGGCGACGGACTGCTAACCGTTTCATTTCTGCCCCAGGCTCCAGCCAAGGGACATCTGAATCTTGATTGGGAGTACAACAGGCGTAAACACCAGGTCACTTATCACGTAGAGGATGTGCACAAACCATCGGCAGATTATTTATGCTACCATCCCACCCTTACCCTGCTCACCTCTCCTGATAAGTTCCTCGCCTTCGTGCCTGCCTACGATTCGCTGGGGATTGCGGATAAGATTCGGCAGGAATATCAAAAACAATTCGGCAAAGTGCAAAACCGGCTCCCGCTGTTCTTGGGGCTGGTATTCTTCCAGCGCAAGACGCCACTCACCGCTGCCATCGACACGGCACGACGGATGCTGGAGCAAGTCGGGTTTGAGGAAGAAGAGTGGCTGGTAGAATGTAATCGGGAAGTGGACGGTACCCATCGGCACCTGAGATTTTTCCAGGGTGAGCTTCGTGTGCACCTGGAAGTGCCCATCAAGATGGGCGATGGCACAACCAATGATGACTGGTATCCTTACTTTTTCTTTGAAGGCGATCCCGGAACACGCAGCCTATGCTTTCAGCACAATGGCTGCTGGCTCGTCCATGTAAACGACCTGCGCGAGGGAGACCGTGTTAAGGTGACGCCGTCCCGTTTCGCTTATCTCTACCTGGAGCACACTGCTCAGCGTTTTAAGTTTGAGCCGTCTCGCTACGTGATGCTATTGGAGGAACTGCCCATAATCAATAAGATATGGCAAGACCTGAAAGGCAATGGGATTACCGACACTGGCTTGCGTGGAGTTGCCGCTTTATTAGAGGCCAAGGCCGAAATGTGGGGACGTGAATCTCGTGAATTTCAGCAGTTGGTGGAGACCACCCTGAAAGAAGCGGGTTTGTTGCGAAAGGAGGAGGAACCCGATGCTGTAAGTCCAGAAGACGTACTCAACGGACGTTTCTCCCGCTGTCTTGAACTTTACTTGCATATTCTTAAACATCGGGCGAAGGAGGGAAACCATGAATCAAAAGAATACTCCGCAACCGTATGATGTCAAAATCTATTTTGCCATTGCGCTCGACCCGATCCATGTGGGCACTGGGGGTTACCGATTGGGCCGAGTGGATATGTCTATCATCCGCGAGCCGGGGACAAATGTACCCAAGATTCCAGGGACCAGTTTAGCTGGTGCCTGCCGAACTTATGCTACAATGCAAGAGCCTAACAAATTCCCGAACTGTGCAGGCCAAGGACAAGCAAGGGGAGGTTACCTGGGACATTGCGGTCAAGATAGCTGTCCGATCTGCGTCACCTTTGGCTTCAGTAAAGGCGAGGGTGGCAGTTTCCAGGGCCTGGCGCAGTTTTCCGATGCCCGCCTGGTACTCTTCCCCGTGCATTCGCTGGCCGGTCCCGTTTGGGTGACCTGTCCCAATACTCTGCGAGAAGTAGGAATAGAAGAACCGGAGCCTGGAGATGGCATAGTACGCCTGGCGAACGGTATAAGTGTAGGGAACAAACTGAACCTTGGCTGGTTGATGCTAACCAAGGATACAAACCCATTTTCCCTCAATAATAAACTAAATAGCGTGCCTTCCGAGATTCTCAAGCGTGCTGTCCTGGTCTCCAATAAACTCTTCGGCCACATTGTGAACGATAACCTGGAGGTGCGTACTTCGGTGAGCATTGATCCGCAAACAGGCGCTGCCGCTGAAGGCGCCCTCTTCACTTACGAAGCACTGCCACGAGCCAGCGTGCTGACCTTTGAGATTATAGTTAGCGACCCGAAGTTTTATCAGATTGATGGAAACTTACCCCTCAAAGGCAACGGTGGTATGCAGAAAGTCAAGAGCACGGTAACTAATGGACTGAAATTTTTCGAAGCTCTCGGCATCGGCGGAATGAACACACGGGGGATGGGCCGCCTGCGCGTGCTCAACCTGCAAGTTGGAGGTGGATAATGACCGAACGAAACCTTGACCGCCTGTGTGCACATTTTGGCTATGAAATGTGCCAAAGCGCCAGTCAACCATTTGCTGGGAAAAAGTCCGATACGGAGAACCTGATCACCAAATCTTTGGGTGTTTTACAAGAAAATGGTGTGTATGCTTTTTACCTGTACCTATCCTCCCAGATAAAAGAGGAAGGCGACAAAGAGAAGAGTGTTTCAAAGGCGGCGCGCGCTCTGGCCAACAAGTCAATTGAGTTTCTTGCGCACAAAGATCTTTGCTTACTTCCACAAAATTGCGGTAATAACTATAAGTGGGCGATGGAGAGCATTCGCAAGCCAGGCGGACTGGCGGATAACTTGGATAACCTTCTGCTTGCCAAGCGCCTGCTGGAGCAGGCCCTCATCTATGCCCGCTACCATGCCAAAGCCCTGGAGGAGAGAAAATGACCTGGCAATGCTTTCGCCTGGCATATGAAATGCGTAGCCCTATTCACATTGGGTATCACAAGGTGGGCAGCGTGCAGCGTACACGCTACTATATCCCTGCGCGCAACCTCTGGGGCGCGGTCACCGAACGCCTCACCCGCAGTGGCTTTGACCCCGATGACGCATCCACAGGGAAATACCAGAAAATTGGCAAATGGGTGCAGGAACATTGCGCCTTCAGCTACTTTCTTGTGTGCGATGACCAGGACAATTTGCTCTTTCCCCACTTCACAGAAAAGGGGGTATGTTACGGAGAATTGACACAAGCCAAATTCGAGCGCCATTATCTCGGTTCCCATGTCACCACTGCTCTGGAAGCCGCCAGCACATCGGTGGAGAGCGGTAGCCTGCACGAGGTTGAGTTCATTGCCCCATATGATAGCGAGGGACAACGCACCTATCTGCGCGGCTGGGTCTTTCTGGACGGTGAGGGGGAAAAACTACTTGGAACGAAAGAAATGTGGAAAGGTTGGCTGGAGGAAATACAGGTCGGTGGGGAGCGACGCTATGGCTTTGGCCGATTGCGCCTTGCGGAGGATGGGTGGAAGGAAGATGAGCGCTTGAAAGATTATCCTATCGACCTGAGAGGCCCCCGGCCGAAAGTTTATGCAACATCCTATTCTCCTCTGCTTGCTCATACATTGGCTAACGGCGTTCAGGCGCGTGGACAGATCGAGCCTCTTGTTGGCCGCGAGACATCCCAAAATAGCCAACTTTTTGGAATAGGTCTTACACGTGCAAAAATATGTTGGGTGCCAGGATCTCTGGTCTTGGAAGATACACCCTTGCAACTGGAACAGGAAGGCTGCTGGACAAAAGTGAAATGATTTTAAATGAGCAATGCTGTAGATCAATAAACAGAAAAAGATAAAAACAATGCAATATTTCGTCTCAAAAATTTTCTTGAAATATTTAATCTATGCAGGGCTTATGGTTTTGAGGTGCTCCTTGATTGTCATGAATCTGGGTGCCGGAGCAAAGGCCAGCGCCGGATATGGGTACTTTACTTCAGCGTCCGCTTTCACTCCTTGATAAATCTAACATGGAGGGAATTGGCAACTACTTTCGGAAGAATTTGTTACCGTTCAGTGTGCGGGTTGCAAATAAAACATGACCAAGCAAAGGAATTTTCCATGAGGGGAACGCCAGATACTAACAGTGAAGACACGAATCACAGACATGGCGACGTCATTTTCCGTGCAATCACAGGCCATGATCCCTACCCTTACCAGATCACTATGTATGAAATACTGGTGACAGGACATCGAAGATCCTTTGTGAAAATAGGAAACGTGGTGGACCCTTTTTGTTTCATAAAAATGAATTTATTAGCCTCATCAGATAGAAAAGACGTGAGAACTTATCTCAACATCTGCCTCTAAACGTGAGAAAGGTAGACGAAATGGACTCTGAAAAAATACTGAGTATGGCCACTCAATGGATGGTCAACCGAGGATGGAAGAGGAAAGTTGCAAAGCGGCGAGAATTCGACCAAAGCTTACTTGATCACTCATTGGTGGAATTAGATGTTGGTTTACGGCTTTTGCCAATTCTGAGGCAGCCAAACCATATGGGTATGTCACCAGAGGAGGAACAGGTACTGGCCGTCTCTCTAGTCGCCCACGATATCGGGAAAGAGCGCCCAGAATGGCAAGATTACATCCTGGGCAGCCGGCGAGAATTCTTATCAGACATTGATTTCCTCCTGACCAGGAGTGTTTTGCCTGATCTATGCATGGGACTGGGCTTTCCGGGTCTTGACAAGAAGGTCTTAGCTGTCATTGAGAATTGTGTCAATCTGCACATGAGTCATGAGCGAGGGGATGCAAATGTTGTGATAGCAATACTTCAAGGTACCGACCGTTGGTATACACTGGCCAACTTGGTGTATCACATTGATAACATCTGTTCTGCCAAGGGAATCTTTGGTGCGAGGGATGCACTGCAACGAAGTCCCCTGGTGAAGCATCTGAAGACAGCCTACCATCAGGTGATCATCCGAGGGGTTTCAACGACTGCTTTGCATCGAGCAGCATTGGAGAGTTATCAAGAAGCAGGCTGGTTACCGCTGCTACATTTCAGCGATGCTACGCTGTATGTTTGCTCTGCGATACAGCCGTTGCAAGAACCGACAATCGCCGAGATAGAGACACGGCTAGCGAAAGTTTTGGATGAAAGCGTTGCCCGAGAAGTAGCTTCTCTGGTTGTTGGTAAAGAAATGCAGAACTTTCTACCGAAGCCAGATTTATTTGATTATCGGGAGATTAAAACTTATCTTCAAGAGGCAAGTAAGAGAGCCAATCGTCTTAGTTTTATGAAAAAGCCGCTAGAATATCGTCGGGACGTTGTGAAAAAGTACCTATTCCTCAAGGAAAATGCCATCGAAGAACCGAATGAGGGTGTTGTAGAAAGTCAATCCAATCGTATCAGTTCAGCGCGGCCCGAAATGGCAGTCCTCAGATTCTTCAAATATGCGATGAGTTCCAAGTTGATAGGGGCAGATGGTGCCTTGGCGGCAGAACAACAATATGATGCGGTGTTTGGACAAGGGGCGTGGACTGATCTGAAAAGCATGTCTACGTACATGCCTGCCCCGGATATGGCTAAGAGAATAGATCGCTTCTGGAGGTTACAGGGTAAACAATTCGACCTGAATGTCGCCAGCATTGAGGAACTGTCGCCAGAGAAACGTCTGGAGTTACTTCTGCATACGTTGAGTGGCATCGCCGCCAAGGTCTATGCGACCATCCCAAATCCACCCACGCGAAAAACCTTGGCCCGAGAAATGGCAGCCGGTTTTGTCCAGGATCTTGTAAATCCAGGAACACAGGTCGATGTGACTGAATTAGCACGCCAACAGATGGCGTCCTATGCTGTTTCGAAGCCGTTCGCTGGCAAACAAAGCAAGAAGGCACGGTATGTATGCCCTATGTGCAACAGCCCCTTTGACAAGGGCATAAAAGCCGCTGCTGACTTCATTGACAAACCCGAATCGCACACCAATCGGGGAGTTGCCCACGGCCCTTTCGGTTACATCACTATCTGCACTACCTGCAAGCATGAACGTATCCTGAGGCAACTCCTCTTAGGAGAACGACCGGCGGAGTTGATTGTTATCTTTCCCAGGATGAACATCGGCCCAGGCGCTGGAGAAATCCTGGTCCGAAAAACCCAAGACCTTTATGACAGAGCCTACGAGCTGATGGTGGGTAATACAGACGACCCCGATCGCCGCCTGTGGCTGGCCCTCACACCGATCATTGCCAGTCAAACGATCGATCAAGACCTCTCCGGACTGACGCCAAAGCATCTTGCTGACTTACTCACGTATCGTTCGGGTGAGGAAAATAGACGAAAGAACCGACGACAATTAGAGAAAGCCCTCAAAGAAAGTTATGAGAATGATTTAGACGGCGCCAATGTTGAATGGGGAACGCATTTCACTTCATGGGACGAAGCTGTAGATGCGGTATATGCCAACCAAGTGAACGATCCCGCAGTTAAGCAAATTCGAGCCGAAGTCTACAGCCTGTATCCTCAGATGAAACTGATTTGTGAGACGCCACATATGATTTTGCTTCCCGTAAGCTATACTATTAGACTTGGAGATGATTCTGAAGCAAATGCAGCGTTCCGCCGAATCTTTGTGGCGATCCTATTGGGTCTGAGCCTTGATGCCTCAGTTGCCATTGTACGCGATACCGATCAGATTGACTTTCAGGGTGGGGAAGGAGTGGCTTTTGTTCCGCCTGTGGCAACTGTTCGTGAACTAATCGGCTCTAATTGGGTAACCCTCAGCACAGCAGAATTCTGGTTCCGACGTATCGGGATCGCGAGCATCTTGACAAACGCCGGGCAATACTCGGAACGTTCCGGTCTCCTCGAGGTGCTAGTAGCCCCTACTGCTGGCCATGTGCTTCGGCGCATCGAGCAAAAACGCACGGCAGACAAACTGCCTCTCAATTATCAGGACGTTGCCTATCTGCGTATGTTTGATGACGTAAGGCAGCTACAACGACGAACGGACGCTAAATACCATAACCCATCGAGCACTGATAGGAAATCCAAATGAAAGGAGGAGTTGATTCTAATGCGAACACCAATCTTTGTAAGAGTTGAACGTTTCGACCTGGAAGGCGTCGCACCTGAGATCGATATCATTCGTGACTCTTTTGATCGCTACCTTGACAACTATCCGGTAAAGTCAGCCCGCTCGAAACACAGTCTCATGGGACCGGTGGGTAAGGTATTACAAGATGCGCGCACGGGTAGGTGGGACGCTAAATCTTTGACTGGCTATGCCTTGAACATCCATCTCTCAAATCCTAAAGCCAAAGGATATATTAGCCAAGAGGCCCGCCAGGCTTTGGAAGATGGAATTGGTCGGCTGCTGAAGTTGCTGAAAGCAGTGCCAGTTACGGCTCAGGATAAGGTCGTCGATCGTATTGACTACGGCCTATACTTTGCTAGGCGGGCCAAGGGAATGGAGTGGATAGAGAACATGCGCCAAGAATTCATCCAGTTCTTGCGCCAACGGTACAGCTCCCCTGAGAAGCTAGCCCAAGCATGGGGTGGTAGGCCGGAAGACTATGGAGATGACCTCACCAAGGTGCGATACCCGAGCAGGGGAATGTTTAACCAAGCCACCGGTGCGAAGAAAACCGACATCGGTGAATTCGCTCAGCAAGCCGAACTCAAGGGCTATGAACTCATAGAAGAAGAGGAGGAAATCTGATGAACACGATCAATGCTTTTGCCAAATTAGAGCCGTACCTAGTTGGGCAACCACGTCCGCTCATTGGAGCGGAAACGGTGCAGTTGATCCTGATGCGCGAAATACAAGACTACACTGTTCTACGCACGGAGGAAACGCGCGAGCTGAACACGGTGCATACGCCTCTTTCGGTGGAAAAATCAGAGCCGGTCCGTCGCGTCGCTTTTCTGGGAACCAAACAGAAGGCGGCTGAATCTCGGGAGTTGGAGCATCTGCTGCGCACTGCCGTGATAAAAGCAGGGTTGAAGTATCCAGATTGCTATCTTAAGGACAACCTTTGCATGCAATGTCCGCGCTGCGGGTTGTACGGCGGGACGAGCACGGTAGCTGGACAGCAAGAGCGAGCCAATATCAAACATCGTATCGAGTATTCGACGGCCTTCTCGTTATTGCCATTCGACGACATCGGTACTGCTCTCACCTTCAACGCTATCAACGACCGCAACCAGACTACTGGGCAGGCACTTGGACAGCGTTTTGCCGTCCAGCCAGCTACTCTGTTCCCATCGGTGGTCACCCTAAAGAGCGCGACCCAAAGGGAACTAATCCTTACGATAAAGACGCTTCTCTCGTGCAAGAGCTACGGCGCTGAGTGCCGCGTCAGCGGTGATGCCCGAAACACCATCTGGGGTGTAGTCGGCGGATGGGAAGAAGTGATTACCTCACTGGAGTTAACATTGGAGTTAGCTGACAATCTGGACAAACTGAGTCCTGAAATGGTGAGACAAATCGTCGAGAGTAAGTACAAGCAATTGGCAGGCAGCCCGCAACACATAGTTATCTTTAAGTTGGATGAGGTTGAGGCGTTGGTCAATGCGTGTACAGCAACTGACCTAGACAGGGTTTTTCTTGAAGCAGCCTATCAAGATATTGCTGCATACCGTGGCGAGCAATTGGCTCGCTGAATATAGGAGAGGAATATGGGTCAGGCCATCTCACTGACAGATCATGGGATACGGCTGTTTGCCTGCCGGTTATATAACCATGACTACCTGTGGTTCTCATCTTACGAGATCAGCAAACTTTCGACAACGCTGCCATTAATTCATAACTACGCGCTCACCTACTCGCTGGGCGACTTCTCTTACGGCATTTCAAAAGAATCTTCGCCACAGTACGAAGAGGATATGGCACGCATTTCTCTTTATGCGACACCGGCACTATCCACCTTCTGGAGTCGGACGCGAATAACCTACAACGCTATCAACGAGCGTACCATGGGAACCAATCGACCAGGTGGGATCAACTCGCCCGACATAGGCTGGCGCAACTACGTCGACCCGGTTTATGCCATCTTTGACCGGGCTGTACAGGAATTGGGGTTTGACTGTTACTTGTTCACTTTCAGCGGCCAAGTACCGAAGGGAGTGACACGGCTAGGTAAAAAAGGCGCTGCTGTACGTGTCCGATGGAAAGAGATCGAAAGAGCGATCGCAGTCTTTCGTGAAGAGTTGGTGCGGCCAACTCATCCTCTGAATCCTCTCGATCTTTCCGGGCAGGTGAACTCTTATGAACCAATCAGCATCCCGCCACACCTGTTGCTGCGCACGGCCGAAGTGCGAAACGACTGGTTCATCTTTGCCGGGTCGCATCGGGTGCATGTGCCGAAAAGAGTGATTGAGCGATGCCAGATATAGCAACACGAGCACTGGTCCTACCACTGGTTCAACATCCAGAAGTACGCCGGCCTTTGTATCTCCATCAGGCAGCCATGCTCGATGCTTGGGAGAAGTATAAGTCTTTCTTGCTTGTGACAAAGACGGGCACAGGGAAGACCATTGCCGCTGTCTTGCCTGTGCTAAAACGCCGCCAGCGTGCTGTTTGCGTCTATCCAACCAATGAGCTGATCCGCGACCAAGTGCGCAATATCAAGCATATTGCTGAAGAGGAGGGGCTCAGGGTTTGCATTCAAACGCTCGATACGCTTCCCCAAGATTATGCCTCGGCAGACGTAATTCTGCTCCACATTGATGCCCATACTCTCGATGCATGGTGTAAGAAGCGACACTGGCGGGAGAAATGGAGGGCGTTACGGGAGCTATTGGAAGCCGATAAGACGAAGATCGTCCTGACGAACCCCGATATTCTTTTTTTGATTTTTGCTTTGAGATACCATGCCGAACCGCTGGCCGCACTTCAAGGCTACGATGCCTTGATCTTAGACGAGTTTCACCTTTATTCGGGAGTTGAATTGGCCCATGCGCTCTTCATGCTCCATTTGGGCCGTAGCTTGGGGGCATTTCACAGAATTGTGCTGCTTTCCGCCACACCCGCACCAGAAGTCAGTGAATACGTGAATAGGATGCTGGGCAATCCTTTACAAGTTGGTTCTTCAGTCGTATGCATACACCCTGCCATTGGCGACCGACAGGCGGTGCAAAGGGTGGAGGTAATTGCGCGTCTGGACGGCCCGGACGTGGTAGAGACAGCCGTCACGCTGATAAAGGAATTACGCGGTGAAATCCGCATGCGACGACAGGGCAATCCTGCGCCAGATTATGTGCCAGCCGTAATCGTGATGAATTCTGTAGTCAACGCCATCCGGGTGGAAGATCGTTTAGTCGAGGAAGGGTTTCGGAATGAGGATATAGCGATTATTCGAGGGTTATCTGCGCGAGAGGTACGCAACACAACCCAAAAACTGCTGGCTATTGGTACCGCAGCTATTGAAGTAGGTATAGATTTCCAATGTGATTATCTGATCTTTGAAGCCGGCGAGGCTCCGTCGTTTATGCAACGCTTTGGCCGTGTAGGGCGGCACAGTCCAGGCATTGCCTACGTGTTGTGTCCACAGAACGTCATGCTCGGAATCGAGGCCCTGCGGCAAGAAAAGGGGGCAGAGGTAGATCGCGGCGACCTGGAGGAGCGTGTATATGCGTGGTATCCGAATCAGGACGTGAGAGCCTGGTTTGCTGCTACTTTTATGGGGCTGATTTCAGCTTTTACATTGGGGGAAAACCTGATCAAGCGAGTGCGAGAAGACTTCCGAGCATCTCCTGATCAAGTGGCAACCGTTGAGTCCAAAATGGAAGGGTTCTACAATGACTATGGAGAAAAGCTTGGATGCCCTGGCAAAATACTCCAGCGGGTTCTACGTCACTTGCAGAAGGCGCGCCGTAGCGATCCGTATTGCAAGTGGCTGGCAACCTACCGAGATCTCGCGACCTTTCGCACTTCACTGCCCACCGAATGGGTGCTTGATTTCTCCGAGTTGAAACGGCGAGACAGCGAATGGGACCTGGCTAAGTACTTAGCTGATATCACTACCCTATTACGACGGGCTGAAGGCCTGCGCTTCAACGAGAAAATCCCGCATCCAGATGGTGGGATGGGGATGCTCACAGTCAAGGGCTACGGGCGATACAAAAAAGTATGGGTTATGCCGACTTTCAAAGATGAGCAGTGTGGGATTCCTTATTGCACCAGCGATTTCCATAACCTGCACTTCATACAAGAAGGACACAAGACCTCAATCTCGCATGTAATGACGTTGCGTGACCATATCTTTGTGGTTGTCCCAAAAACTATCCAAGCCGATCTGGACTGGCGTTTGCCAGTCTTTGAGTGTGGACGTCATTTAGTAGGCTTTGATGGAACAGGATTGGTGCTATATGAAATGTACACTGACAAAACTGAAAGAGAACTTATTTAAAGAGAATCGAAAAATTACAATATCGTGGTTCGGTTTGGTTGCTCTAGCAGAGTGTAGGGGTAGGAGTCTGAGGTGTGGAGACAAAAGAATTCCCCTGTGACAAGGCTGTTAAGGTGCTTCAGAGTCGGGATGACTGCGGGGCCTCCATTGGATCCGGTTTCACTTCGTGTGGAAGTCAGTGGGAAGGGTTGATTTCATGTATGCGGTAGTGGAGAAGAATAGGTTAACGATATCGGTGGCTAAGTGGTATAACGCTGCTTGGTACGAGAAGGGCCAGTTCGGAGCTCACTCGGAAAAATTCGACTTTGAATATGGCCATCTTGAGATCGACGTGCACAAGAATGGCCGGAGGTATTTGACGGGGTTTGTGATCGATCCGAGGAAATTCATTGTTGACTACCTTTTGACGCGATATGGAAAGCGATTCAAAACCCCGAAAGGGGTTTGCTCGGTATCCATAGACAAAAGCGAACACACTCGTTTGTTCTGTGTAGATTTCTTCAAAGGGCGCTCCTTCGTAATCGATGGGATGGAGAAGGACCTGATTTTTCCCCAGTTCTGCCGCCGGAAAGGCAAGCTCGTGATACAGGGATTCGAGGCCCTGTCGGTTTCTTCTGTTATCAAGTATCTTGCGAAGAGATTCGGCTACACAGGCACAGTCATGATCCGTGAGGGAGAGCGGGTCTTCGACATGGCAACCGGCCGTCAGTCGCGAATCAGGCTTGGAAAAAAGAGAGGGATGGGTGAGAAAGAGACCGGAAGAAATGGAAAAGACCTGCCTTGACTGCGGGGCGTATTTACCGGCCTCAGAACGAGAGGTTACGGAATTCGGCATCTGTCTCAAGGATGAGGTCTTTGAACCGTTCATCGAAGAGCTGCTGGAGGGATCGAGCTTCGATTCGTGTCGGGCCCTCGTCGAGGAGAAGAAGTTTGTTGGGGAAGATCGGTCCACCTGCCCTGACTTCGAGCAATTAGAACACATTGAGATCGATGATGACAGCCCGTTAGGGAAGGAACTACACCGCTTGTCAGAGAGGGGGGAGCTAAACCCGGAGACGTTTGAGGCTGCGGTTATCGATGAACGGTTGAGACAGATCGACTGGAAAGCGGTGCCTGTGGATGAGTATGCGACGAGACTCCAGAGCAAGAATCCCAGGGAAAGGAAATCCGCCATCTCCAGTCTTGGCGCCCTGATTGCACATGGGAACTCCGCAGCCTTCAACGTCCTGCTGGGGTTTTTAAAAGATCTGTCTCCTCCAGAGACAATAAACGAAGTTCACCTGAGAAGGGAAATTCTGCGTCATCTGACCAGTACGAATGACAAAGTGGCGGTTGCGTCTTGCCTTATCAAGGAACTCTACAGGACTGCGTCGAACAACACAACCCGGCAGTGGATCTCGGACATCTTCAGGTTTCTTAAAAGTTGCCCGTTAGAAGCGATCCGTGAGCCATTGGAGAGGATGCTTTCTGACAATAGGTTCTCTTACAGGTTGAAGAAGAAAATCAAGGAGATACTCCTTTGGGCGCATTCAGATTGGCATGGTCTGTAATGAAATATTTTTGGCAGTGGCCAGGAGGGAGAAACTGGGGAAATCCATGAAATCATGACTTTGTGGCATGCTATTCTTATTTGAAAATGAATAAAGAAAAATGTCAGCAGATAGGATTCAACGTGCTGAGACCCGAGGAAAAGAACAGGGGACGTTCACTGCAGTAGTCTTCTGTGGGAGAAGAGAATTTGGAGGTCTCTATGAACATCAAAGAATTCACCGACATTGACGGCGAGATGAGAGTGTTTGAGTTCAAGAGCTTTCTATGCCCTACAGGTTTTGTATATGAGGCGACAGAGATTCAGGACGGGAAGCCAAATGGAGTGGGGTTTTCTGTTCAGGGAACAGAAAATTAGGCAGAGGTGTTGAAAAGTATTCTTTCGGAAAGCCGCATGAAGAGGAGCACGTGAAATGGACAGAGCTTTAAGATTGGATCCGGGGCAAATAGAAGTAGTTGATGAGGCCATGGCAGAGATTTTACGCCGAAAGACGCCCGCGGAGAGGATTCGGATCGGCTTTATGTTGTGGAAATCGGCCCGAAATATGTTGAGGACACATTTGAAGCAGACTCATCCCGAATGGAGTGTAGAAATCGTTGAGAAGGAAGTGATAAAAAGGCTTTCCCATGGAACTGTTTGATTTTCTTCAGAAGGTTGTTGAGGTTTTTGAAGACCTCGGTATTCCGTACCTTGTAACAGGTTCGGTTGCAGCGATGGCGTATGGTGAGCCAAGATTCACGAACGATATTGATATCGTCGCAGAAATAGCTGTGGATCATGTCGCAGAATTGGTCGCAGCTTTCCCGGCTGACGAGTTTTATGTTGATGAAGAGACAATCAGAGAAGCCATTTCTGATCGTAGCCAATTTAACATTATTCACCCCGGTTCCGGGCTAAAAGTGGATGTCATCATCAGGCAGGATACCCTATTTGATAACAGTCGGTTCGGACGGATTCGAAGGATTCATCCAGCGGAATCTTATCAGGCAAATTTCGCTGCGCCGGAAGACGTGATCATAAAAAAGATGGAGTATTATAAAGAGGGAGGTTCGGAGAAACACCTGCGAGATATTACGGGTATTCTGAAAATTACCGGAGAAGAAGTAGATCGGAGGTATATTGCTGAGTGGGCACATCGTTTGGGTTTGGTCGAGATCTGGGACGCGATTCTAAGGAGACTTTGTGAAAAAACTCAATAAGAATTAGACGCCCTTGCAGGGCACGCAGCACAGTTTTTTGAGGGATAATGCTTTCTAAGTTTACGCTTTCTCATTTGCGGTTTACCTTTGAGCCTCTTGAAACTATTCGCATCCCGCGGATGAACAAAGGGATTACTCTCAGGGGGGCTTTTGGGACGGCGTTTCGGCAGATTGTCTGCCACGATCTAAGGGCTGATTGCGCAGCTTGTACTTTACATCCATCCTGCCCCTATGGCACTTTTTTTGCGGCCCGGGTTCCAGCGGATTCTGACCGTCTGCGGCTTAATCGTGATATACCGCGTCCTTTCGTTATCAAGCCGCCTCTTGACGGGAAGGAGCAATACTGCCCGGGGGATCGTATTGTGTTTGACCTTGTGTTGGTTGGAAGGGCAATTGATTTTTTGCCTTATCTCTTGGTTTCTTTCAAGGAATTAGGGCAAAGGGGGATCGGGACGGGCCGGGGAAGGTTTTGCATCCGGGTGGTTGAATCTCTTGATGCGTCTGGAGGGACAGAACGGATATGGGATGAGGAAAGCAACCTGGTACACGCCCCACAAAAAAGGGTTATTCCTGCGGAAATACAGAGGAATCACCCTGGAAGATCTAACTCCCTTCGTCTTCATTTCCTCACCCCCGTCCTCCTTAAGGACAGGGATCAGTGGGTAAAGCCCTTCTTCGGTCCCCTGATGAGGCGATTGAGGGATCGGATTCATTCTCTCTCATATTTTTACTGTGGAGAAACGCTGGAGATGGATTTCAACGTTTTTGGGGAATCTGCCGATAAGATCCTGAGTAAACCAGGGAAAATGGAGTGGGTTGAGGAAACGCGCTATGCGAAGCGCCGGCAGATTGAACACCCTTTGATGGGATATCGAGGAGTCATGGAGTACGAGGGAGATTTGACTCCGTTCTGGGAATTTCTCCTTCTGGGAGAATATGTCCACGTGGGCAAGGCAGTCGCCTTCGGTCAGGGATGGTATAAGATCGAACGAACATCTGAGCAAAGTATGGAAAGGGCTGCAACGGGAGGTGATTTATGACTGAAACCCGGGAACAAACGGCAAAGGTGATCTCTATACGGGAGGGCATGGAAGAGGAAAAGCCAAAGGTACGTTTTCCCGCCCAATTGAATCTGTTTACCTCAAAACCAGAGCCGGTCCGGATTCCCGTCGAGATGGAGTGGGACGATCTGGAGACCCCGATCGGGGAAGGAATCACCCTGGTCAAAAGTGACGATAAGTCACAACTGATCATATCGGGCTATGGAATCTTTCTGAGCAAAGTTAGTGAACGTTTAACTGTGAAGGCTCCGGAGAAGAGCCAGCGAGTCGTCTATGAGTTTCCCTTCATGCGCTTAAGCGAAGTCACCGTGGCCTCCCGTGGCGTCAGTTTAAGTTCCGACCTTGTGGAAGAACTGTGCAAACGGGGTATTTCGCTTCACTTCATGCAGCCGAACGGACAGCCGTATGGCCTGATCACCTCCCCAATGCTCACAGCCACGGTCCAGGCCCGGAGGGAACAGATCCAGGCCCTCAGTGACGAGCGGGGATTTCTTATCTCGCAAAGCATTGTGGAGGCAAAGCTTCACAACCAGGCTGCACTGCTTCAATACTTCGGAAAGTACCTGCAGAATGTTGACAGCAGCCGTTTTGACGAGATCACGCAGATGGTCACGGAGATCAAGAGCCTGGAGAAACAGGTGCGTGCCCTGAAGTCTGGTACCATGGAGGGAAATCGGCCCACCCTGATGGGGCTGGAAGGGACTGCCGGACGCCTTTACTGGGAGGGTGTGAAAAGGATCGTCGCTGAAAGGACTACCTTCATGGGACGGGCAACCCGCGGAGCTACGGATGTGGTGAACGCATTGCTGAACTATGGTTATGGTATCCTTTACACACAGGTCTGGAGTGCGGTTATTCTGGCCGGGCTTGAGCCTTTTGTTGGTTTTCTTCATGTTGATCGGCCTGGCAAGCCGTCTCTGGTCTTGGATCTGGTTGAGGAGTTCAGGCAGCCTGTTGTAGATCGGGCCGTGATTGCGAGCATCAACCTCGGTCAGAATTTTGAGATGGAAGGCGGCCTGCTGGATGCTGAATCACGGAAAACAATTGCCGCAAAGATTCTGGACCGCCTTGAGACAAGGGAATCCTTTAAAGGGAAGACCTTTCAGATCCGGTCCATAATTCAGATACAGGCAAGAAACGTGGCCAGCTTCCTGAGAGGGGAAAAGGATTACAAACCATATCGGTTTAAGTGGTGAAGGCAGAGAGCCTCAGTACGAGAACGGGTACAAATATGAATGAAGGGACGGTCTATGTTTTTTATGACATTGCAGATGACACGATACGGAACAGGGTGGCCAATGCCTGCAAGGATTACGGGCTTGAGAGGATTCAGTTCAGTGGTTTTCAGGGCGAGTTGAACCGCAACCGGCGGGGCGAGCTCTGTCTCCGAATTGAGGGGGTCTTGGGAAACCATCCGGGCAAGGTGCTGATTCTCCCTGTATGTGAAAAAGACCTGAAGGAAAGAAAAGAGATTCTGGTATTGGAAGAAAGGGAAACGGACGTGTAGAGACAAGGAGAAAGGACCGGTGTTTCTGAGGGTCAGCGATCTTAAACAGTATGTTTATTGCCCACGCGTGGTTTATTATCAGTACATTCTTCCCGTGGACCGGAAACCCACCTTTAAGATGGACCACGGGAAAGTTTCTGAAGAAGAACTGAAGCGGCTCGAAAAGAGGCGCAAATTCAAGAAATACGGGTTGGAAGGCGGAGTCCGTCACTTTGGGAAATGGATCTCATCCGGAAAATGGCAGCTTAACGGGAAAATAGATTTGCTTATAGAAGCAGATGGACAGTATTTTCCTGTAGATTTCAAGATGACGCAGGGGGGTGTCAGGGAGAACCATCGGATGCAGGTGGCTGGTTATTCTTTGATTCTTGAAGATATGTATGACGTTCCTGTGGAGAAGGGGTTCATCTTTCTCATTCCAGAGGAAGACGTTGTGCCTGTCATCATAGACAATCGGTTGAAAGAAAGATGCGAGGAGATGCTATCGAAGATCAGGAAAATGGTCGAGGAAGAACAGATACCCGAAGCGACCCCTGCCCGGAACCGATGTACGGATTGCGAATATCGAAATTATTGCAGGGATATCTGGTGAATCTCGTTATTTCGCAAACCCAAAGGGTTTTTGAGCAGAAAATATGTTTTCCGAAAAATCCTTTGCTGGTCTCCAAAATATTGCTGTATTTTTCGCTTTCTATGGAGCAGTAACAGAGCCATTCCCGATGAAGAGGGAACTGAAAGTCAATTAATATTAAAGCTCTCGAAATCGCCCAGGGAGTAACAGAGCCATTCCCGATGAAGAGGGAACTGAAAGAAAAACTTCTTGACAATGTGATTGAGATTTTAGAAAGTAACAGAGCCATTCCCGATGAAGAGGGAACTGAAAGAAACATTATGCCTAATCTTGGTATCTTTTGTTAGATGTAACAGAGCCATTCCCGATGAAGAGGGAACTGAAAGTAAAATACCTCCTTGTTTATCGCAGATTTTCATTTCGTAACAGAGCCATTCCCGATGAAGAGGGAACTGAAAGATCGGACTGGCATTGCGAGATATGCAATGACGTGCTGTAACAGAGCCATTCCCGATGAAGAGGGAACTGAAAGAAATTAATGTATCGGAGAGACAAGCCCTCTTGGAGGGTAACAGAGCCATTCCCGATGAAGAGGGAACTGAAAGATTTTTACGGAACTCTTTTACAATAGTTTCGGCATCGTAACAGAGCCATTCCCGATGAAGAGGGAACTGAAAGGGAGATCCTATGACTAAGAGAATTATAAATGTGATAAGTAACAGAGCCATTCCCGATGAAGAGGGAACTGAAAGGTTCCATTCAGCACATCAAGATCGGGCAAAAGTCCTGTAACAGAGCCATTCCCGATGAAGAGGGAACTGAAAGCTCCAAAACTTTTGGATAATAGGCTCTGATAAATTTAGTAACAGAGCCATTCCCGATGAAGAGGGAACTGAAAGTTTCAAAATGATCCTGAACCTGAAATATTAATCGAGTAACAGAGCCATTCCCGATGAAGAGGGAACTGAAAGAACAGAGATATTCAATACCCGTATTCCAGTTAATTGGTAACAGAGCCATTCCCGATGAAGAGGGAACTGAAAGATCATTAGCAATTTAATAGCCATAGGTTAGGTACTCAGTAACAGAGCCATTCCCGATGAAGAGGGAACTGAAAGTTATCAAACCAGATTAACGGCTCCCATTTACAAAAGTAACAGAGCCATTCCCGATGAAGAGGGAACTGAAAATCAATTAATGGCATTACATTTTGAAGATTTCTGCCTGGTAACAGAGCCATTCCCGATGAAGAGGGAACTGAAAGTTAATGGGGCTTCCCTTAATAAGGTTTCCCTTAATGGTAACAGAGCCATTCCCGATGAAGAGGGGATGCACCTTGGGTAATGAAAGGAAGTCAAATACTGGCCTGAAAAAACTTAGGGCAGGGGAAGCACATCTTCAGAAAAAAGGCTCATAAATATTACAAAAAATTGCAAACCATAGATAAAGAAGACATGTGAAAAAGAAATTCCTTTTCCATATTCACCAGCCCTCAGAGGGAAAAGAATCCTCGGTAGAATAACCCCTGTAGTAGGGTCTTACCGAACGAATTAGACTCAACTTGCCCATCTTCTTCCTTTCTAATTTATGAGGAAGCACCCCGAAGGCATCAATCTTCACAGGAGTAAGAAAAAGCCTTACGCTACGGACGATACTCATCCTTACCTCATAGTTTCTCCCTACGGCTCCCTCCGGCAACTGGTCAGAGATAAAACCTACCCTCCTTAAACTGCCCACTATCTTACGAAGAAGCTCCTCCCTTTCAAGAACCCTCCATAGGCTCATTTCCAGAACCTTCTTCTCAAGAGAATACCCCCTCGCCCAATCATAGAGAGAATAAGGTGAAAAATAAACATGAGAACGGAAACTGAAGGCCTCCCACTTTCCAGGATACTGAACCTCGTTTATATGAGGCAACAGAAACTTAAAAAAACCCGAGGGATCAAACCAATCATCCCGGTTGACCGACCTGAAACCAGGCATCCCTGCCAAAGCCTCCTCCTTCCTTGCCAGAGAATCCGCCTTCTGAAGAATAAGCGTTAGAGAATCATCCACAAGCCTGTGATGGTTCCTTATCACCCAAGGA
>Ga0194112_10001306_pt1 | contig 36709 bp, 36 predicted proteins | sample TA2MahC400mmetaG_FD_146191 | JGI IMG/M metagenome (GOLD analysis project Ga0194112, IMG submission 146191) | Freshwater microbial communities from Lake Tanganyika, Tanzania - TA2015016 Mahale Deep Cast 400m | ecosystem: Environmental > Aquatic > Freshwater > Lake | place: Tanzania: Lake... | reverse complement strand
GCAACTTCAGCGCCGCATCCGGCGCACTGGCACGCTGGTGAGGTAACGATGGCGCTTTATCCCGATCTCGAGGCGCTGGACCAGCTGGCCGAGCACATCAAGCTGCGCCGCCCCAACGAGGTGGTCGATGCCGTCGTCACCAATGGCGACCTGACGGTGACGGCCACGGCGGCCGGCATCCTGGACCTGATCGAGTTCCTGCGCAGCGACAGCTCTTGCCGGTTCTCGACCCTGGTGGACATCACGGCGGTGGATTATCCCTCGCGGCAGCACCGGTTCGACGTGGTCTGGCACTTTTTGTCGATGTACCAGAACCACCGCATCCGCGTGAAGGTCGCGATCCGCGAGGACGAGATGCTGCCGACGCTGACCGGCATCCATCCCTGCGCCAACTGGTTCGAGCGCGAGATCTTCGACATGTTCGGGATCCTGTTCTCGGGGCATCCCGACATGCGGCGAATCCTGACGGACTATGGTTTTTCGGGCCATCCGCTGCGCAAGGACTTTCCGACCACGGGCTATGTCGAGGTCCGCTATGACGAGGCCGAAAAGCGCGTGATCTATGAGCCGGTGAAACTGGTCCAGGAATACCGCCAGTTCGATTTCCTCTCGCCGTGGGAGGGGGTGCAATACGCGCTTCCCGGCGATGAGAAAAGCAAGGGGTAAGGTGATGGACGGCGACATCCGCAACAACGCCTATGACGACGGCAGCCACGACGCGCTGACCGCCGAACAGAGCATCCGCAAGTTCAACATCAACTTCGGCCCTCAGCACCCTGCGGCCCACGGCGTGCTGCGTCTGGTTCTGGAGCTGGATGGCGAGATCGTCGAGCGCGCCGATCCCCATATCGGCCTGCTGCATCGCGGCACCGAAAAGCTGATGGAAAGCCGCACCTACCTGCAGAACCTGCCTTATTTCGACCGGCTGGACTATGTGTCCCCCATGAACCAGGAACATGCCTGGTGCCTGGCAATCGAACGCATGACGGGCACGGTCATTCCCCGCCGCGCCAGCCTGATCCGCGTCCTGTACTGCGAGATCGGCCGCATCCTGAACCACCTGATGGGTCTGACGACCGGAATGCTGGACATCGGCGCACTTACCCCGCCCTTGTGGGGGTTCGAGGCGCGCGAACAGCTGATGATCTTTTACGAACGTGCCTCGGGGGCGCGGCTTCATGCAGCCTATTTCCGGCCGGGCGGTGTCCATCAGGACCTGCCCCCTGACCTTCTGGATGACATCGAGGCGTGGTGTAACCAGTTCCCCCGGCTGGTCGAGGATTTGCACACCCTGCTGACGGAGAATCGCATCGTCAAGCAGCGCCTGGTGGACATCGGCGTGGTCACCGAACAGCAGGTTCAGGAGTGGGGCTTTTCCGGCGTGATGGCGCGCGGTTCCGGCCTGGCCTGGGACCTGCGGCGGTCGCAGCCCTACGAGTGCTATGACGAGTTCGACTTCAAGATCCCGGTTGGGACCAACGGCGACTGCTATGACCGCTTTCTGATCCGCATGCAGGAAATGCTGGAATCGACCAGCATCATGCGGCAGGCGGTCCAGAAGCTGCAGGCCGAGGGTCCGGGCGAGGTTCTGGCGCGCGGCAAGCTGACGCCGCCCAAGCGGGGCGACATGAAGCGCGACATGGAAAGCCTGATCCACCACTTCAAGCTGTACACCGAGGGCTTCCGCGTTCCGGCCGGCGAAATTTATGCCGCGGTCGAGGCGCCCAAGGGCGAGTTCGGCGTCTATCTGGTCAGCGACGGCACGAACAAGCCGTACCGGGCCAAGCTGCGGGCGCCGGGCTATCTGCACCTGCAGGCGATGGACTGGATGGCCCGGGGCCATCTGCTGGCCGACGTGCCGGCGCTGATCGCCACGCAGGACATCGTTTTCGGAGAGGTTGACCGCTGATGCTGCGCCGCCTTCACCCCGTCCAGCCGGACAGTTTCAACTTCACGCCTGCCAACCTGGAATGGGCGCGGGCGCAGATGACCAAGTATCCGGAAGGTCGTCAGCAATCGGCGATCATTCCCGTCCTGTGGCGCGCGCAGGAGCAGGAAGGCTGGCTGTCGCGTCCTGCGATCGAATACTGCGCCGAACTGCTGGGCATGCCCTATATCCGCGCACTGGAAGTGGCGACGTTCTACTTCATGTTCCAGCTGCAGCCTGTTGGCACGATTGCCAATATCCAGATCTGTGGCACGACGACCTGCATGATTTGCGGCGCCGAGGCCCTGATCGAGGTCTGCAAGCGCAAGATCGCGCCCACGCCCCACACGTTGTCGGCCGACGGCAAGTTCAGCTGGGAAGAAGTCGAGTGCCTGGGGGCCTGCGCCAATGCGCCGATGGCGCAGATCGGCAAGGACTATTACGAGGATCTGACGCCCGAAAGCCTCGAGGCGCTGATCGACCGGATGTCGGCGGGCGAGGTGCCGCGGCCGGGATCGCAAAGCGGGCGCTTTGCCTCGGAACCCGCAGCCGGGCTGACCAGCCTGGCCGCCGCCAAGGGTGAGAGCGAAATGAACGCCAGCGTGCAGCTGGCCATCGAACGCGGCGAAACGCTGAAGCGCATCGACGGGACCGAGGTGCCGATCCTGACCAAGTGGCGTGGTCTTCCGCAGCCCGAGGCCGCGATCGACGACCGCAGCGGGCAGGACATGACGCCGGACACCGATCCGCGGCCCTCCGCAGGAACACCTGCGGACAAGACCGGCGTGACCGAGCAGGAGGCGCATGCCAGTTCGGCTGCACGTCCGGTTTCGGCGCGCGAGCCTGCGGGGGCGCGGACGGATGAAACAAGCGACGGGAACTGAGGCCTGATCGGCAAGGGGCCACGGGCCCGAACGGAGCAGGACATGCCAAGCGCATGGAACAGCACAGGTGGAAGGACCGGAGCCATCGCTGCGGTGCTTGTTGTTCTGGCGCTTGGACTGTTCGGCACGGTCGGCTGGCTGGCCGCGTTGGTTCTGGGGCTTGTGGCCGGTCTACTGCTGGGGGCGTTGCTGCACTGGCTGCTCGACGGAGGGGTGATGGCAATGGACGGTTCAGCTTGGGCCCCGGTGCCGCCGGAGGCCGCGCCGGTCGCGATGGCGGCGCCCATCCCCCAGGACGCCGAACCTCGGGTCGGGCTGGCGCTGGCTCCCCGGGTCGATTTGTCGGTGCAGGGCGGGGCTGAGGCGGAGGACCTGCGGCAGATCCGGGGAATCGGCCCCAAGGTCGAGGCTGCCCTGCACAAGGCGGGTGTCACGCGCTTCGCGCAGATCGCGGAGTGGGACGATGCCCTTATCGACGAGATGGCGGTGCAGACCGGTCGCGCGGCTTCGCGTATCCGGGGAGATGACTGGGTGGGTCAGGCCAAGGTTCTGGCCGGTGATGCAGGGTTGCATAATGGCTGACCCTGCGCAGGATGCCAAGCAGATGCGGCTGGTGGCGACGGTGATTGCCGCAACCATGCTGATCTGGCTCGCCGTGCAGGCGCTTGGCAAGGAATATGGTTGGGCGGCGCAGTGGGCCTTTCTGGCTGATCTGGCCGCCATCGGCGCTTTTGTCTGGTCGCTGATCGTGACCTGGCGTATCTGGCGGCGCAGGAATGCGTGACGCCGGGATGAGAGGACCCTACGGATGCTGAAAGATCAGGATCGCATTTTCACCAACCTCTACGGGATGGGCGACCGCAGCCTGGCCGGCGCCCAAAGGCGCGGCCATTGGGACGGCACCTCCGAGATCCTCGGCAGGGGCCGGGACAAGATCATCGAGCAGATGAAGGCTTCGGGTCTGCGCGGTCGCGGGGGCGCGGGCTTTCCCACCGGGTTGAAGTGGTCCTTCATGCCCAAGGAGTCGGATGGCCGCCCCAGCTACCTGGTCATCAACGCCGACGAGTCCGAGCCTGCGACCTGCAAGGACCGCGAGATCATGCGCCACGATCCGCACACGCTGATCGAGGGTGCGCTTATCGCCAGCTTCGCGATGAACGCTCACGCCTGCTACATCTATATCCGCGGCGAATACATCCGCGAGAAGGAGGCGCTGCAGTCCGCGATCGACGAGTGCTATGATGCGGGCCTGCTGGGGCGGAATGCGGCCGGCTCGGGCTGGGACTTCGACCTTTACCTTCATCACGGCGCCGGCGCCTATATCTGCGGCGAGGAAACGGCCCTGCTGGAAAGCCTGGAAGGCAAGAAGGGCATGCCCCGGATGAAGCCGCCCTTCCCGGCGGGAGCGGGCCTTTACGGCTGTCCGACGACGGTGAACAACGTCGAATCCATTGCCGTCGTTCCCACGATCCTGCGTCGTGGGCCGGAATGGTTCGCGGGCTTCGGCCGCCCGAACAACGCAGGCGTCAAGCTGTTCGGCCTGACCGGTCACCTGAATGCCCCATGCGTGGTCGAAGAGGCCATGTCGATCAGCATGAAGGAATTGATCGAAAAGCATGGCGGCGGCGTTCGCGGCGGCTGGAAGAACCTCAAGGCCATCATTCCGGGTGGCGCGTCCTGTCCCATCCTGACGGCTGAACAGTGCGAAAACGCCATCATGGACTATGACGGGATGCGGGAACTGCGCTCGTCCTTCGGGACGGCCTGCATGATCGTGATGGATCAAAGCACGGACGTCATTAAGGCGGTGTGGCGCCTGTCCAAGTTCTTCAAGCATGAAAGCTGCGGGCAATGCACGCCCTGCCGCGAGGGCACCGGCTGGATGATGCGTGTGATGGAGCGGCTGGTTTCGGGCGAGGCCGAGGTCGAGGAAATCGACATGCTGCTGGACGTGACCAAGCAGGTCGAGGGCCACACGATCTGCGCGCTGGGCGACGCGGCAGCCTGGCCGATCCAGGGCTTGATCCGCAACTTCCGCGGCGAGATCGAGGACCGGCTGAAGGCGAAAAAGACCGGCCGCATGGGCGCATTGGCGGCGGAGTGAGGGTGATGAATCCTGTCCACCAAGGGATGACGAAGCTGGCCTCGGGCGCGATCTTGCCTGCGATGGCGACATACGGGCCGGCGCCTTTGGCGGTTCGAGGGTTCGACCTTGGCGTCCAGAACGTGCCGCGGGGCACCACCTGCGGCATGATCGACGGAACGGGACAAAGCGCTTCGACCAGTTGTGTCCCGCTGTCCCCGCCCACGCTGAGGGTGAGCGGCAATGCGAACAAAGGGCACATCCGCTGCACCTTTCCCGATGGCGCCGCCGATGAGACGCATTGGAACAAGACCCTGACCACGCGGATCAGTAGCAGCTTTGTGCGCTACCGCTCCGGAACACCGGTGCTGCCGGTCGTGGAGCGGGCGGAAGAGTTTGAACGGGTTTTCCCCATGAGCTTTGTTCGGGTGCAATGATGGGACAAGGGTTGGTTTGCGATGCGGCGGCGGGCAGGACGAGATCGCGTTCTGTGCCTCACGCTGCGCGCACGCGCTCGTGTCGGGCGAAAGCGCGGTCCGGTGATTATGTGAAGGCACATCGTCACGAAAAGGACACCCCAATGATGCGCCCCCTGATCGCCGCTGCTCTGCTGGCCGCCACCCCTGCTGCCGCGTTGGAGCCGTTATCTCAGAACAGCTATGTGAACGAGCGCCTGGTGCAGGCCCGTGTCGCGGATGTGCTGCGCCGCGGCTGCCCTTCGATCGACGCACGGCTGGTGCGCGCCTTCCGGGAGGCGCGCGCGCTGAAGCGCCACGCGCTGGACCAAGGGTATACCGAAGCGCAGATCGATGCGTTCCTTGACAGTCGCGAGGAGCGCCAGCGCATTTATGCACAGGCCGACCGTTACATGCGCGAGAATGGCGTGGTGAACGGGCAGCCGGACACATTTTGCCGCCTTGGGCGGGACGAAATCGCACGGCAGACGATCGCAGGGTCGCTGCTGAGTGCCAGGTAAGGATGGAATCATGGCCGAATTGCGGACAATCAAGATCGACGGCAGGGAAATCGAGGTCGATCCCAACCTGACGCTGATCCAGGCCTGCGAGCAGGCCGGGATCGAGATCCCGCGCTTCTGCTATCACGAGCGGCTGTCGATCGCCGGCAACTGCCGCATGTGCCTGGTCGAGGTCGTGGGCGGCCCGCCCAAGCCTGCGGCCAGCTGCGCCATGCAGATCAAGGACCTGCGTCCGGGACCCGAAGGCGCGCCGTCCGAAATCCGCACGAACAGCCCGATGGTCAAGAAGGCCCGCGAAGGCGTCATGGAGTTCCTGCTGATCAACCATCCGCTGGACTGCCCGATCTGCGACCAGGGCGGCGAATGCGACCTGCAGGACCAGGCGATGGCCTATGGCGTCGATTTCAGCCGCTATCGCGAACCCAAGCGTGCCGCAGAGGAACTGAACCTGGGGCCTCTGGTGGAAACCCACATGACGCGCTGCATCAGCTGCACCCGCTGCGTGCGCTTTACCAGCGAGGTCGCGGGCATCAGCCAGATGGGTCAGACTGGCCGCGGCGAGGACAGCGAGATCACCAGCTATCTGAACCAGACGCTGGCCTCGAACCTGCAGGGCAATATCATCGACCTGTGCCCGGTGGGCGCGCTGGTGTCCAAGCCCTATGCCTTCAAGGCGCGTCCCTGGGAACTGGGCAAGACCGAGACGATCGACGTCATGGACGCGCTTGGCAGCGCGATCCGGGTGGACACCAAAGGCCGCGAAGTGATGCGCATCGTGCCCCGGAACCACGACGCCGTGAACGAGGAGTGGATCAGCGACAAGACCCGTTTTGTCTGGGACGGGCTGCGTCGCCAGCGGCTGGACCGTCCCTATATCCGCGAGAACGGCAAGCTGCGCCCCGCTGAATGGCCCGAAGCGCTGGCCGCTGCCGCCGCCGCGATGACAGGCCGGAAGGTTGCGGGCCTGGTCGGCGACCTGGCCTCCGTCGAGGCGGCCTTCAGCCTCAAGATGCTGGTCGAGGGGCTTGGCGGTTCGGTCGAATGTCGCACGGACGGCGCCAAGCTGCCCGAAGGCAACCGTTCGGGCTATGTCGGCAACGCGGCGATCGAGGACATCGACACTGCGGCCTCGGTGGTGCTGATCGGCACCAATCCGCGGGACGAGGCGCCGGTGCTGAACGCCCGCATCCGCAAGGCCTGGTCGCGCGGCGCGCAGATCACGCTGATCGGGCAGCCGGTCGACCTGACCTATGACTATGTCCATGCCGGTACCGACAGGGCTGCGCTGGCCGACCTGCTGCGCAATGCGGCCCCTGCGGAAGGGCCGGGCATCGTGGTGGTGGGACAGGGTGCACTGCGTGAAGCCGATGGCGAGGCCGTGCTGGCTCATGCACAGGCCTTTGCGGAGGCTACGGGAGCCCGCCTGCTGGTCCTGCACACCGCCGCCGCGCGCGTCGGTGCGATGGACGTGGGCGCCGTGACGGCCGGTGGCCTGTCGGCCGCCATCGACGGGGCCGAAGTGATCTTCAACCTCGGCGCCGACGAAGTCGAGATCGCGCCGGGCGCCACGGTCATCTATCAGGGCAGCCACGGCGACCGGGGCGCGCACCGCGCCGACATCATCCTGCCTGCGGCCTGCTATACAGAGGAGATGGCGCTGTTCGTGAACACCGAAGGCCGGCCGCAGCTGGCCATGCGCGCCAACTTTGCGCCGGGTCAGGCCAAGGAAAACTGGGCAATCCTTCGCGCCCTTTCGGCAGAATTGGGCCAGACCCTGCCTTGGGACAGTCTCACGCAGCTGCGCCGCAAGCTGGTTGAGGCCGTGCCTTATCTGGCCCGCGTCGACCAGATCGTGGAGAGCGACTGGCAGCCCCTGCCGATGCGCGACATGGGGCGGGCGGATTTTGTGAACCCGATCCGCGATTACTACCTGACGAACCCGATCGCGCGCTGCTCGCCCCTTATGGGAGAGCTGTCGCGCATGGCGGCGGAGCGCAACGCACCCGCCCTGGCAGCGGAGTAGGTCCATGCAGGCGGCACGCCATCGTCTTGTCACTGCGGCCCTTCTGGGGGCCGCATTTTGCCTGTCGGGATGCTTTGCAGGCAATTCCGACCCGAAAGACAGGCCCGCACGCCAGGCAAACCTGACGATGCCGGGCGAGGATCTGCCTGGCCGGGGATTGGATCGGGCACGTATCTCCTCCAAGTCGGGCGAGATCCTGATTCTGGAAGAAGACGGCAGCGTCACGACGATGGATCTGGACAGCCCCGGAGGGCGCGATGCGTTTGCAGTGACCGAGGCGGATCTGGCGGCGCTGAACGTGAACCTGGACCTGAACCTGTCGGGCATGGTCGCGCCGAACCTGCCGCGCCGAAAGACCGCCCAGGAAAAGGCGCTGGAGGAGTTTGCCGCACGCACGCAGCCTGCGCTGCCCGCGCTGCGCGACGGGACCGAGATCGACCCCGAGGTGTTCATCGCGTCACGTGTCCAGACGCTCAGCCGCGGCGGCAAGGCTGATCTGGTCGAGGTGACCGCCAATCTGCGCGAAGGGGTGGACGCCGATATCGCCTTTTCGTATGCCACCTGCGCATTGGCCGGGTGGGCCAAGGAAAATGGCGCCCCGTATGGACGCCACATCCGCACCCTTCAGGCCAGCCGTAACGGCAAGCTGCTGATCGGGTCAGCCTTTACCCTGTCGCAGACCAAGCCGATGGGGCTGAGAGTGATGGAAACGGAAGACACCCTGCGTGAGTGCAGGACACGCGGCATTCCTGCGGCGTAAGGACAAGGGACAGGCATCATGGCTGATTTTTGGGCATCTTCCTGGGGGATCGCGATCATCCTGCTGGCGCAGGGGCTGGCGCTGATCGTCTTCGTGATGCTGTCGCTGGTCTACATGGTCTATGGCGACCGCAAGATCTGGGCGGCGGTACAGATGCGGCGCGGTCCGAACGTCGTCGGCCCCTGGGGCGTCCTGCAAACCTTTGCCGACGCCCTGAAGTTCGTCGTCAAGGAGGTCGTGGTGCCTGCCGGGGCGGACCGTTTCGTGTTCTTCCTGGCGCCGTTCCTGTCGATGATGCTGGCATTGCTGGCCTTTGTCGCGATTCCCTTCGCGCCGGGCTGGGTCATGGCCGACATCAACGTGGGCATCCTGTTCATCTTCGCGGTGTCCTCGCTGGAGGTGTATGGCGTGATCATGGGCGGCTGGGCGTCGAACTCCAAGTTCCCGTTCCTGGGCTCGCTGCGGTCGGCCGCGCAGATGATCAGCTATGAGGTCAGCCTGGGCCTGATCATCATCGGGGTGATCATCTCGACCGGCTCCATGAACCTGACGGCCATCGTCGAGGCACAGCGGGGCGCGGGCCTGCTGTCCTGGTACTGGCTGCCGCACCTGCCGATGGTGGTCCTGTTCTTTGTCTCGGCACTGGCCGAAACGAACCGTCCGCCCTTCGACCTGCCGGAAGCCGAGTCCGAACTGGTCGCCGGCTTCATGGTCGAATATTCCTCGACACCCTACCTTCTGTTCATGGCGGGCGAATACATCGCCATGTGGCTGATGTGCGCGCTGATCAGCGTTCTGTTCTTTGGCGGCTGGCTGTCGCCCATTCCGGGTCTACCCGACGGCGCGATCTGGATGTTCCTGAAAATGGTTTTCTGGTTCTTTATGTTCGCGATGGTGAAGGCTATTGTCCCGCGGTATCGCTATGACCAACTGATGCGCGTGGGCTGGAAGGTGTTTCTGCCGCTGTCGCTTGGCTGGGTAGTCATAGTGGCATTCCTTGCAAGATTTGAAGTGTTCGGCGGGTTCTGGGCCCGTTGGGCCGGAGTGTGATCGACATGGCATATTCGAACAAGATCGCCGAGGCGCTGGACCTGGCAAGCGAGACCGACAAGGCCGAGTTTGCCCATTTCCTGGTCGGCCTTCTCGACACGACCGAAGACTCCCGCAATGACGCCAGGGTTCGCGAATACGTGGCGGCCTTCGACCGCTTCACCGCGTCCAAGCAAGGGGAATAATCCCGATGGCTTTCGACATCGCACGCGCCACCAAGTATTTCCTCATGGTGGACTTCATCAAAGGTTTCGGCCTTGGGCTGCGCTACTTCTTCGCGCCCAAGCCGACGATCAACTACCCGCACGAAAAGGGTCCTTTGTCGCCGCGCTTTCGTGGTGAACATGCGTTGCGCCGCTATCCCAATGGCGAAGAACGCTGCATCGCCTGCAAACTCTGCGAGGCGATCTGCCCGGCGCAGGCCATCACCATCGACGCCGAGCCACGCGACGACGGTTCGCGGCGCACGACGCGCTATGACATCGACATGACCAAGTGCATCTATTGCGGCTTCTGCCAGGAGGCCTGTCCTGTGGATGCCATTGTCGAGGGTCCGAACTTCGAGTTTTCGACCGAGTCGCGCGAGGAGCTGTACTATGACAAGCAGCGCCTGCTGGACAACGGCGCCCGCTGGGAGGCCGAGATCGCCCGCAACCTCGCCATCGATGCGCCCTACAGATGACCGACGCGTTTCAGAAGATGTTCCAGCAGATGCTGGCCCAGGGACAGGAGATGGCGCGGGCCTTCAACCCTGCGCTCGAACATTTCGACGTCAAGGCGTTCGAGAAGATGTTCCCGACCATGCCGGCGGATATGTTGGAAATGTGGTTCGGCAAGACATTCAACCGCGATGGCCTGGATGCCAAGACGCGCCTGCTGGTCACGATCGCCGCCATGACCGTTCAGGGCGCGCTGGCGGAACCACAGCTGCGCCTGACCATCCGCCACGCGATCGAGGCCGGCGCCACGCCCCGTGAGATTGCCGAGGTGATCTATCAGATGGGGATGTTCGGCGGCCTGCCCGCCATGCAAAAGGCGCTGGAAGTCGCCCAGGGCGTCTTTACCGAATCCGAGGGGAGCAGCCAGACATGATGACCTTTGCCTTCTACCTGTTCGCCATCACGGTCTGCGTCTCGGGCTTCATGGTCGTGCTGTCGCGCAACCCGGTGCATTCCGTGCTGTGGCTGATCCTGTCCTTCCTGTCGGCGGCCGGCCTGTTCGTGCTGCTGGGCGCGGAATTCGTCGCCATGCTGCTGATCATCGTCTATGTCGGCGCGGTCGCCGTGCTGTTCCTTTTCGTGGTGATGATGCTGGATGTCGAGTTCGCCAAGCTCAAGGGCGAGCTGGCCCAGTACCTTCCGCTGGCGGGGCTGATCGCGCTTGTCCTGATGGCGCTGCTGGCGGTGGCCTTCGGATCCTGGGAAAGCGCCGACCAGTCGCTGGCCCTGCGCGCGGTTCCGGTGGAAGGAGCAGTCACGAACACCAACGCCATCGGGGCGGTGATGTATGACCGTTATCTGCTGCCGTTCCAGATCGCCGGGATGATCCTGCTGGTCGCGATGATCGGGGCCATCATGCTGACCATGCGCCACCGCCAGAACGTCAAGCGCCAGGACGTGATCGCGCAGATGCACCGCGACCCGGCCAAGGCCATGCAGCTGCGCGACGTCAAGCCGGGGCAGGGGCTTTAGAGCCCCGCCACCAGCCAATCGGAATATCAACGGGTGACAGACCCGGAGGGACGGAAAAGATGATCGGATTGACACATTTCCTAGTCGTGGGGGCGGTGCTGTTCGTTGCCGGAATCTTCGGCATCTTCGTGAACCGCAAGAACGTCATCGTCATCCTGATGTCGATCGAGCTGATGCTGCTGGCGGTGAACATCAACTTCGTCGCCTTTTCGGCGCATCTGGGTGATCTGACCGGGCAGATCTTCACCATGTTCATCCTGACCGTCGCCGCCGCCGAGGCGGCCATCGGCCTGGCGATCCTGGTCGTCTTCTTCCGCAACCGCGGCACGATCGCGGTGGAAGATGTCAACATGATGAAGGGGTAAGGGACCCATGGCGCAATTCATCCTTTTCGCCCCGCTGCTGGGCGCGCTGATCGCCGGCTTTGGCTGGCGCATGATCGGCGAGCGCGGCGCGCAGATCCTGACAACCGCGATCCTGTTCGCGGCCGCCGCGCTGAGCTGGATCATCTTCCTGACCTTTGACGGCGAACTCCGCCAGATCCCGGTCATGGACTGGGTCGTTTCGGGCGACTTCTCCTCGGAATGGGCCATCCGGCTGGACCGGTTGACGGCGATCATGCTGATCGTCATCACCTCGGTCTCGGCGCTCGTGCACCTCTACAGCTTCGGCTACATGGCGCATGACGAGAATTTCGGCGACCACGAGCCCTACCGGGCGCGCTTCTTCGCCTATCTCTCGTTCTTCACCTTTGCCATGCTGATGCTGGTGACGGCCGACAACCTTCTGCAGATGTTCTTTGGCTGGGAAGGCGTGGGGGTCGCCTCGTACCTGCTGATCGGCTTCTACTACAAGAAGCAGTCGGCCGGCGCCGCGGCCATGAAGGCGTTCATCGTCAACCGTGTCGGAGACTTCGGCTTCCTTCTTGGAATCTTCGGCCTGTGGTGGATGACAGGCACGATCCAGTTCGACGGAATCTTTGCGCAGGTTCCCGCGCTGGCGGATGCGCAGATGACCTTCCTGTGGCGCGACTGGAACGCCGCGACCGTTCTGGCCATCCTGCTGTTCATCGGCGCGATGGGAAAATCGGCGCAGCTGTTCCTGCACACATGGCTGCCCGACGCAATGGAAGGCCCGACGCCCGTGTCGGCCCTGATCCACGCGGCGACCATGGTCACCGCAGGCGTCTTCCTGGTCTGCCGGATGTCGCCGCTTTATGAATTCGCGCCCGACGCCAAGCTGTTCATCGTGATCATCGGCGCCTCGACCGCGTTCTTTGCCGCCACCGTGGGCCTGGTGCAGAACGACATCAAGCGGGTCATCGCCTATTCGACCTGCTCTCAGCTGGGCTACATGTTCGTGGCGGCGGGCGTGGGCGTCTATTCCGTGGCGATGTTCCACCTCTTCACGCATGCCTTCTTCAAGGCATTGCTGTTCCTGGGCGCCGGCTCGGTCATCCACGCGATGCACCATGAGCAGGACATGCGCAATTACGGCGGGTTGCGGAAGAAGATCCCGCTGACCTTCTGGGCGATGATGATCGGCACGCTGGCCATTACGGGCGTCGGGATTCCGCTGACCCATATCGGCTTTGCGGGCTTCCTGTCCAAGGATGCCGTCATCGAAAGCGCCTTCGCATCGGGCAACGGCTATGCCTTCTGGCTGCTGGTGATCGCGGCCGCCATGACCAGCTTCTACAGCTGGCGGCTGATGTTCCTGACCTTCTATGGCAAGCCGCGCGGCGACCACCATGCCCATGACCATGCGCATGAAAGCCCTCGCGTGATGATCGTGCCCCTTGGCGTCCTGGCCCTTGGCGCGGTCTTTTCCGGGATGGTCTGGTACGGCAGCTTCTTTGGCGACAATGTCGAGCGTTTCTTCGGTCTGCCTGCGGCCGCTCATCAGGAGGCGGGCGCGGATCATGCCAATGAGGGCGGCACCGCCTTGGAAGGCAGCGTGACAGAGGATGCGCATCAGGCCCCGGAGGGCGCGGCAACCCATGCCGCAGCGGGTGCCGCCGAGGATCCCGCCCATGCGGAAGCAGGTGGCGGGCATGCCGCGCCCGCCGGCTATCAGAGCGGCGCGATCTTCATGGGTGCGGACAACCACGTCATCCATGACGCGCATTCCGTTCCGACCTGGGTCAAGCTGTCGCCCTTCGTCGCGATGATCCTGGGCCTGACCCTGGCTTGGCTGATGTATATCCGTAGCCCGGATGCGCCGGCCAAGCTGGCCGCGCAGCAGCGGGGCTTGTATCAGTTCCTGCTGAACAAGTGGTACTTCGACCAGGCCTATGACGCGCTCTTTGTGCGCCCGGCCCGCTGGATCGGCCGCAAGCTGTGGACGAGCGGTGACGGAGCCGTTATCGACGGCGCCATCAACGGGGTGGCCCTGGGAATCATCCCGCGTTTGACGCGCTTTGCCGGGCGCGTGCAGACGGGCTATCTGTTCCACTACGCCTTCGCGATGGTTCTGGGCATCGTGGGCTTGCTGATCTGGGTGATGATGCGGGGCGCGCACTGACATGACGAACCTTCTTTCGATCATCACCTTCCTGCCGATCGTCGCGGCGGGGATCCTGGCCATGTTCCTGCGCGGCAATGATGCTGCCGCGCAGAAGAACGCCAAATGGCTTGCGCTGATCGCCACAACGGCGACCTTCCTGATCTCGCTGTTCCTGCTGGCCGGCTTTGATCCCTCGAACACGGGCTTCCAGTTCGTCGAGGATCACCAGTGGATCATGGGCCTGCGCTACAAGATGGGGGTGGACGGCATTTCGATCCTGTTCGTGATGCTGACGACCTTCCTGATGCCGCTGACCATCCTCTCGACCTGGGATGTCAGCACGCGGGTCAAGGAATACATGATCGCGTTTCTCGTGCTCGAAGGGCTGATGATCGGCGTCTTCGCCGCGCTGGACCTGATCCTGTTCTACCTGTTCTTCGAGGCCGGCCTGATCCCGATGTTCCTGATCATTGGCATCTGGGGGGGCGCGAACCGCATCTATGCCTCGTTCAAGTTCTTCCTTTACACCTTCATCGGCTCGGTGCTGATGCTGGTCGCGATGATCGCGATGGCGCGCATGGCGGGAACCACCGACATCGCGCAGCTGCTGGCCTTTGACTTCCCGTCCGACACGACGCGGGTGCTGGGCCTGACGGTCGTGGGGGGAATGCAGACGCTGCTGTTCCTGGCTTTCTTTGCCAGCTTCGCCGTCAAGATGCCGATGTGGCCCGTCCACACCTGGCTGCCCGACGCCCACGTCCAGGCGCCAACGGCAGGATCGGTCGTGCTGGCCGCGGTGCTGCTGAAGATGGGCGGCTACGGCTTCCTGCGCTTCAGCCTGCCGATGTTCCCGGTGGCGGCGGATCTGCTGCAGCCGCTGGTCCTGTGGCTGTCGGCCATCGCCATCGTCTATACCTCGCTGGTCGCGCTGGCGCAGTCGGACATGAAGAAGCTGATCGCCTATTCCTCGGTGGCCCATATGGGCTTCGTGACGATGGGCATCTTTGCCGCCAACCAGCAGGGCCTGGACGGCGCGATCTTCCAGATGCTGTCGCACGGCTTCATCTCGGGCGCGCTGTTCCTGTGCGTCGGCGTCATCTATGACCGCATGCACACGCGAGAGATCGACGCCTATGGTGGTCTTGTGAACCGGATGCCGGTCTATGCGCTGGTCTTCATGTTCTTCACCATGGCAAATGTCGGCCTGCCCGGCACCTCGGGTTTCGTGGGCGAGTTCCTGACCCTGATGGGCACCTTCCGCGCCAACACCTGGGTCGCTTTCGTGGCGGCAACCGGCGTCATCCTGTCTGCGGCCTATGCGCTGTGGCTGTATCGCCGGGTGACGATGGGCGCGCTGATCAAGGAAAGCCTGCGCACGATCACCGACATGACTCCGCGCGAAAAGTGGATCTTTGTGCCCCTGATCGCCATGACCCTGATCCTGGGCGTATATCCGCGCCTGGTCACCGACATCACCGGCCCCTCGGTCGAGGCGCTGCTGGTGAACTTCCACGACGCGCTGCCGCAAGCGGCAGCCGACGACGACCTGGCTCAGGCCGGCGTCAGCCATTGAGGATAGCAAGATGACCTCGCTCGACCTTTCGACCGTCCTGCCCGAGCTTTGGCTTGCGATCTATGCGCTGGCGGCATTGCTGGCGGGGGCCTTTCTCGGCAAGGACCAGATTGCCCGGCCGATCCTGTGGGCCACCGTTCTGGCCCTGCTGGTCGCCGGCATGTTCGTTGGGTTTGCCGATCGCCCGCAGCAAAGCGCCTTCTTTGGCATGTTCATCGACGACGCCTTTGCGCGCTTCGCCAAGGTGACCATCCTGCTGTCGGCCGCTGCCGTTCTGGCAATGAGCGCCGAGTACCTGACCCGTCACGGGCTGATGCGGTTCGAATATCCGATCCTGATCGTGCTTTCGACGCTCGGGATGCTGGTTATGGTGTCCTCGGGTGACCTGCTGACGCTCTACATGGGGCTCGAGCTTCAGTCGCTGGCCATCTATGTCCTAGCCGCCTCGCGGCGCGAAAGCGTCAAATCCTCCGAGGCGGGCTTGAAGTACTTCATCCTTGGGGCGCTCAGCTCGGGCCTGCTCCTTTATGGCGCCTCACTGGTCTATGGCTTTGCCGGGACCACCAGCTTTGCGGGGATTCTTCAGGTCGTGACGGCCGGGAACCTGCCGGTCGGCCTGCTGTTCGGTCTGGTCTTCCTGCTGGTCGGGCTGGCCTTCAAGGTGTCGGCCGTGCCCTTCCACATGTGGACCCCGGACGTTTACGAAGGCGCGCCGTCGCCCGTGACGGCTGTTCTGGCGACGGCTCCGAAGGTCGCGGCGACGGCCTTGCTGGCACGGCTGCTCTTTGATGCCTTCGGCAACGTCCCGGCGGACTGGACACAGATCATCGCGGTGCTGGCCGTGCTGTCGATGTTCCTGGGCTCGATCGCCGGCATCGGACAGCGCAACATCAAGCGGCTCATGGCTTATTCCTCCATCGCGCATATGGGCTTTGCCCTTGTGGGCTTGGCGGCAGGAACGGCCTATGGCGTTCAGGCGATGCTACTCTACATGGCCATCTATGCGGTGATGAACGTCGGCACGTTCGCCTTCATCCTGTCGCTGGAGCGCGACGGCCGTCCCGTCACCGACCTGGAGAGCCTGAACCGCTTTGCGCAGACCGATCCGCTGAAGAGCTTTGCGGTCTTGTTCCTGATGTTCAGCCTGGCCGGCGTGCCACCGTTCCTGGGCTTCTTTGCCAAATACGGCGTGCTGACCGCTGCGGTGGACGCGGGCATGGCCTGGCTGGCGGTGCTGGGCGTGATCGCCTCGGTCATTGGGGCCTTCTACTACCTGCGCATCGTCTACTACATGTTCTTTGGTGCCGAAACCGATCCGGTGGCCAGCCGCATGGGCGCGGTCCAATATGCCGCCTTGATGGTTCCTGCAGCGGCGCTGCTGCTGGGCGCCGTCACCATGCTGGGCATCGACGAGGCTGCCGCCACGGCCGCCCTGTCGCTGGTCGACGCGGCGGCCGTGGTCGAGCCGGCCATGGTTGTCCAACCGGCAGCGGTCGTTGTTGAGTAACCGCCCCACGTCCACATGGCCCGATGGCGTGGCGCGCCACATCCTGGACCGCGTGGACAGCACCAATGCCGAAGCCTTTCGGCTGGCCCCCTCGCTGAGCGGTCCGGCCTGGATCATGGCACGGCGGCAAGAGGCTGGCCGCGGACGCCGCGGCCGGGCCTGGGCGGACCCCCCCGGCAATTTCGCGGCCACGCTGGTCCTGCGCCCGCAGGGCGGCGCGGGCGATGCGGCGCGGCTGTCCTTTGTCGCGGCGCTGGCCGTGCATGACGCGCTGCGGGGGCTCTGCGGGCCACATGCCAATCTGGCGCTGAAATGGCCCAATGATGTGCTGCTGAACGGCGGCAAGCTGTCTGGCATCCTTCTGGAGAGCAGCGGGGCAGGGGGGCAGGTGTCGCTTCTGGCGATTGGCATCGGTGTCAATCTCGCCGCCGCGCCCGACATGTCCGAGGTCGAACCAGGTGCCCTGCGCCCTGTCAGCGTTGCGGCGGAGACAGGATTGCAGGTCGACGCCGACGATCTTCTGGACGCCGTGGCCGTCTGCTTTGATGAATGGCACCGCCAGTTGCGCGCCTATGGCTTTGGCCCGATCCGCAATGCCTGGCTGGCCCGGGCGGCACGATTGGGCGAGACGATCACTGCGCGCACCGGCGCGGCCGAAATCACGGGCAGGTTCGAGGGCATCGACGACAGCGGCGCCCTTGTGCTGGTGACACCGCGCGGGCGACAGGTGATCGCGGCCGCCGACATCCATTTCGGCGGATAGAACCATGCTGCTTTGCATCGACACGGGCAACACCAACACAGTCTTTTCGATCTGGGACGGCACCCGGTTCCTGGCGCACTGGCGCATCCGCACCGATCACCGGCGCACGGCGGACGAATATTTCGTGTGGCTGTCCACGCTGATCGCGGTTCAGAAATTCACGCTGCAGATCGATGCGTGCATCATCAGCGCAACGGCGCCGCGCGTCGTCTTCAACCTGCGCGTCCTGTGCAACCGCTATTTCGACACCAGGCCACTGGTCGTAGGCAAGCCGGACTGCCTGCTGCCGGTAGCGCCGCGGGTGGATCCCGGCACCACCGTGGGCCCGGACCGGCTGGTCAACACGGTCGGCGCCTATGACCGTCACGGCCCCAACCTGATCGTGGTCGATTTCGGCACGGCCACGACCTTCGACGTCGTCGATGTGGACGGCGCCTATATCGGCGGCGTCATTGCGCCTGGCGTCAACCTGTCGCTGGAGGCGCTGCACATGGGTGCCGCCTCGTTGCCTCATGTCGATGTGACAATGCCGGCGAAGGTCATTGGCACGAATACGGTTGCATGTATCCAGTCGGGCGTGTTCTGGGGGTATGTGGGTCTTGTGGACGGCATCGTGCGCCAGATCCGCGCCGAACGTGACCGGCCGATGAGGGTCATCGCCACCGGAGGGCTTGCGCCGCTGTTCGATCAGGGGTTTGACCTCTTTGATGCAATAGAAGACGATTTGACGATGCATGGGCTGCGTCTGATTCACGATTACAACAAGGAGATGGGCAATGGCTGAGCGCCTGATCTATCTGCCGCTTGGCGGCGCGGGCGAAATCGGCATGAACGCCTATGTCTATGGATATGGCGCGCCGGGCAAGGAGCGGCTGATCCTGGTCGATCTGGGGGTGACCTTTGGCGACATGGACGCCAGCCCCGGCATCGACCTGATCATGCCCGACATCACCTGGCTGGAGCAGAACCGCCACCGGCTGGAGGCGATCTTCGTCACCCATGGCCACGAGGACCATATCGGCGCCCTCGGCCATCTGTGGAGCCGTCTGGACGTGCCGATCTATGCGCGCCGCTTCACCGGCACGCTGGTCCGGCTGAAGATGGAAGAGCATGGTCTTCCGGCCGAAGCCGTCAACATCACCGAGGTTCGCCCGGCCGTGACGCAGGCGGGACCGTTTTCGGTCCAGTTCGTGCCGATCAGCCATTCGATCCCCGAAAGTTCGGCGCTGATCATCGACACGCCGGCAGGACGCGTCGTCCATACGGGCGATTTCAAGATGGACGTGACGCCCGTCGTGGGCGATGCCTTTGACCCGATCGGCCTGTCCGAGATCGCGGCCGAAGGTGATGGCGTCAAAGTTCTGGCCTGCGACAGCACCAACATCTTTTCGACCCATCCCGGCCGGTCCGAGGCCTTGCTGGCGACACCCATCCTGGAATGGGTCGTGGCACAGCCGAACATGGTCGTGGCCACCACATTCGCCAGCAATATCGCCCGCCTGAAGACCCTGGCCGATGCGGCGCGCGCCTCGGGGCGCAAGGTCTGCCTGCTGGGCCGCGCGATGCGCCGCATGGTCAGCGTGGGTTTTGACAGCGGCATCCTGACGGATTTCCCTGAAACCATCGGCCCCGAAGAGGCCGCCAAGCTGCCCCGCAACAAGGTCATGCTGCTGGTCACCGGCAGCCAGGGCGAACGCCGTGCCGCCAGTGCACAGCTGTCGCGCGGACGCTATCTGGGCCTGTCCCTGCAGGAAGGCGACAGTTTCCTCTTCAGTTCGAAAACCATTCCGGGCAATGAACGCTCGGTCGGCCGGATCATGAACGCGCTGAGCGAGGCGGGCGTCGAGGTATATGACGCCGATGACGGTCTGTTCCACGTCTCGGGCCATGCCAACCGGCCCGACATCGAGGCGATGCACGACCTGCTCAAGCCACATACCGTGATCCCGATGCATGGCGAGCATCTGCACCTGCGCGAGCATGTGCTGCTGGCCCGCGCCAAGGGCATGTCGGCCGAGATCGTGACCAACGGCACGATGCTGGACCTGACCGGCGACCGCGCGAAGGTGGTCGATCATGTCGAGACGGGGCGGCTCTACCTGGACGGCAACCAGCTGATCGGGGCGATGGACGGGGTGGTGCGTGACCGCATCCGACTGGCGCTGAACGGTCATGCCACGGTCAGCGTCATCGTGGATGAGGACGACAACGTCCTGCCCGATGCCTGGGTCGAGGTGATGGGCCTGCCCGAGCGCACGCGCAGCGGCGGCGACCTGCCTCGCCAGATCGAAGCCGAACTGGCCGAGTTTCTTGAGCGCGCCGATGCGCGCACGGTGCGCGACGATGCCAAGATGGACGAGGCTGTCCGCAAGATCACGCGGCAGGTGGCCATGGAGGAAATCGGCAAGAAGCCCGAGGTCACGGTCATCATCAGCCGCCTGATGGCGGACTGATCCGGCAGCCTTGCTGCATTCCACTGGGGCTGGGGGTCGCTCCCCCAGCCCCCTTCGTCAATTTCAATGGCACCGGTGTCCGTCAGCTGGATCTTCCGTGTGCAAGGGTTCTGCATCGGCTCCGCCGGACGCAGCTTTCCCAAAGGTCCCGAACGGCAGGATGAAATGCCGGGGCTTGAAACAGCGCCCTTCTTGCGGCACTTCCCCGGCATGAGCGACACATCAAATCCCAACTTTGATCCCAACCCGCCGCGGCGCAACTTTTATGGCCGGCGGCATGGCAAGACCCTGCGGCAGAGCCAGAAGGGCTATCTTTCGGAGGATCTGGGCGATCTGCGACCACGCGGCATCACGGTGCAGGACAATCCGGGCCGCAATCCCATCGTCCCGCAGGCCATCTTCGGCGATGATCGGCCCTTGTGGCTGGAGGTCGGATTTGGGGGTGGCGAGCACATGGTGCATATGGCGGCGCGTTATCCCGACATCGGCATCATCGGATGCGAACCGTTCATCAACGGTGTCGCCATGTTGCTGGGCAAGATTCGCGCAGCAGGCGTCAGCAATGTCAGCGTCCATCCGGGCGACGCCCGTGACCTCATGGACGTCCTGCCGGACGCCAGCATCGAACGGGCCTTCCTGATGTATCCCGACCCTTGGCCCAAGGCGCGCCACCACCGCCGCCGTTTTGTGACGCCCGAACACCTGCTGCCGCTGGCGCGGGTGATGAAGGCAGGGGGGATCTTTCGCGTCGCAAGCGACATCCCCGACTATATCCGCCAGACGCGCGAAGAGGTGCCTCCTGCCGGGTTCGAGGCGATCGGGGACACCGACCAGCCATGGGAGGACTGGATCAGCACGCGGTACGAGCAGAAGGCCCTGCGCGAGGGGCGGGCGCCCCATTATGTCACCTTCCGCCGCCTTTGAAAGGAAAAGCCCGCCGGATCGGCGGGCTTTCGTCATTCCACGGTGACGGATTTCGCCAGGTTGCGCGGCTGGTCGACATCCGTGCCCTTGGCCACGGCGGTGTGGTAGGCAAGGTACTGCATCGGCACGGCATAAAGGATGGGCTGAAACACGCCCCCGCCCTGCGGTAGCGCCAGGCTGGCGGTCACGCCCTCGCCCGCGGCCGCGATACCGCCCGCATCCGAGATCAGCAGGATCTGGCCGTGGCGCGCCATGACCTCCTGCATGTTCGAGATCGTCTTGTCGAAGAGCGCATCATGCGGGGCAAGCACCACCACCGGCACGTCCCGGTCGATCAGGGCGATGGGACCGTGCTTCAGTTCGCCCGAGGCATAACCTTCGGCATGGATGTAGCTCAGCTCCTTCAGCTTCAACGCGCCCTCCAAGGCAACCGGGTAAAGCGCCCCCCGGCCAAGGTACAGCACGTCCCGTGCCTGGCTCAGCCATTCCGCTTGTGTCCGGCATTCGTCCGACAGCGCAAGCGCCTGGCTCAGCAGGCCCGGGATCGCGCGCAGATCCCGAAGATGCCCGGCAAGTGCGGCATCGTCGATCCGGCCCCGATCATGGGCCGCCTTCAGCGCCAGCACCGCCAGAACGGCCAGCTGACAGGTGAAGGCCTTGGAGGAGGCGACGCTGACCTCGATCCCCGCCAGCGTCGGAAGCGCGGTGTCGCTGTCGCGGGCGATGGCCGAGGTGCCGACATTGACCAGCCCCACGGTGCGCGCCACCTTGCCCCGCGCGTAATGCAGCGCGGCAAGGGTGTCGGCGGTTTCCCCCGACTGGCTGACAGCAATGAACAGGCTGTGCGGCGACAAGGGCGGCTCGCGATAGCGGAACTCGGACGCCACATCGATGTCGCAGGGCAGGCCGGCCAGCTGCTCGAACCAGTATTTGGCGACATGGCCGGCCAGATGGGCGGTCCCGCAGCCGACCAGTGCGATGCGGTCCACGGCGGTGAAGTCCAGCGCATCCGGCAGGATGATCCGGTCGCCCTTGACGTAATGGCCCAGCACATCGCCGATCACCACGGGCTGCTCGGCGATCTCCTTGGCCATGAAATGCCGGTGGCCGCCGCGATCGATGACGGTGGAGCCGACATCGATGCGACCGGTCGCGCGATGAACCTGATGTCCTTCGCCGTCCCATATCTGCACGCCCGCCCGCGTCAGCATCGCATGGTCGCCATCCTCCAGATAGGTGATCTGGTCGGTGAAGGGCGCCAGCGCCACCGCGTCCGACCCCAGGAACATCTCGCCCGTGCCATGCCCGATGGCCAGGGGGCTGCCCCGGCGCGCCGCGATCAGCAGGTCACCCTCGCCCTCGAACAGAAAGGCCAGGGCAAAGGCACCCTGCAGGCGCGCCAGCGTGGCACGCGCGGCCTCCAGCGGCCCCATGCCCTGGTCCAGGTGGCGGGCCGTCCACAGCGCCACCGTTTCCGTGTCCGTCTGCGACTCGGCGGCGATGCCCAGCCCGGCCAGTTCGGCCCGCAGTTCCCGAAAGTTCTCGATGATGCCGTTGTGGACGACAGCCACACGGCCCGAGCGGTGGGGATGGGCGTTCACTTCGGTCGCGGCACCGTGAGTGGCCCACCGCGTATGTCCGATGCCGGCATGTCCGGGCAGGGGGTCGTGAACCAGCCGGTCGGACAGGTTCACCAGCTTGCCGACGGCCCGGCGACGATCCAGCCGCCCGGCGGCATCGACCGTCGCCACGCCGGCACTGTCATAGCCGCGATATTCCAGCCGCCGCAGGGCATCGACCAGTTGCGGTGACACTTCGTGGCTGCCCAGAATCCCGATGATGCCGCACATCAGCGTGTCTCCTTCTTGGTCCGCAGCGCCGCCATCAGGCGGACGGCCAATCCGGGTTTGGTGGCCTGTCGGGCCCGCCCGATGGCAAGCGCGCCGTCGGGGACATCCTCGGTGATGGTGCTGCCCGAGCCGGTCATCGCGTCCGCGCCCACCCGCACGGGCGCCACCAGCATCGTGTCGCTGCCGATGAAGGCGCGGGGTCCGATTTCGGTGCGATGCTTCATCACGCCGTCATAGTTGCAGGTGATCGTGCCCGCCCCGATGTTCGTCTGCTCGCCCACATGGGCATCACCCAGATAGGTCAGGTGGCCGACCTTTACCCCCTCGTCGAGGACCGAGTTCTTGATCTCGACAAAGTTCCCGACATGGACGTCGCCCCCCAGTTCCGCGCCGGGGCGCAGGCGGGCAAAGGGGCCAACGGTGGCGCCGGCGCTGACGTGACAACCTTCCAGGTGGCAAAAGGGCAGGATCTCGGCGCCGGACTCGATCGTCACGCCGGGACCGAACACCACGTTCGGGCCGATGATCGCGTCGCGGCCGATCACCGTGTCCAGCGCGAAAAAGGTGCTGGCCGGATCGGTCAGGGTCACCCCATCCTCCATTGCGCGGGCACGGGCGCGGGTTTGAAAGCCCGCCTCGGCCGCGGCCAATTCCGCGCGGGTGTTGATGCCGAGGGTTTCCTCCTCGTCGCAGATCACCACGTCGGCCCGGCGCCCGTCGCCGCGGGCGAGGGCCACAAGGTCGGTCAGGTAGTATTCGCCCGCCGCGTTGTCGTTCGTCAGGAGGCCGATCATCTGCCGCAGGAGGTCCGCGTCCAGCGCCATGACGCCGGAGTTGCACAGTGCGATCTCCCGCGTGGCGGCGTCTGCGTCCTTGAACTCGACGATCCGCTCCAGCCCGCCCGAGCCCCTCACAAGGCGTCCATAGCGGCCGGGGTCTTCGGCCTCGAAGCCCAGAACCACAAGGTCGGCGCCGTGGCTTGCCAGCGCAGCCAGCGTGTCCTGCCCGATAAAGGGCGTGTCGCCGTAAAGGACGACCACCTTGCCTTCGAACCCCTCCAGCGCGGGCAGTGCCTGGCGGACAGCATGGCCTGTGCCCAGCTGTTCGGCCTGAAGAACCGTGGCCGCCTCGGGGTCCAGTCCGGCAACGGCCCGCGCGACCGCCGCGGAGCCGTGGCCCGTCACGACAACCACCTGCTCGGGTTCAAGGCTGCGCGCCGCCGCCAGGGCATGGGCCACCAGGGGTACGCCTGCCAGGCGGTGCAGGACCTTGGGCAGGTCCGATTGCATCCGGCTGCCCTGGCCTGCCGCCAGGATCACCACTGCCACTGCGCTCTCGGTCATGCCGCCCCTCATCGCTTGTTTGCTTTCGTCAAGCCGGCGTTCTAAGCCGGGGCAAAGGCGCTGGAAAGGCCCGACGCCTTCACCTTTGTTTTCGGATCGTTGCGGAAGGATTGCGCATGGCGGACAGGACGGCAGGCACGGTGGTCTTTGATCTGGACGGCACGCTGGCGGACACGTCGGGCGACCTGGTCGCCGCCGCGAATGCGTGCTTTCGGGCCAGGGGCCTTGGCGACCTGCTGGACCCGATCCAGGACGCGCTGATCGCCTTTCACGGCGGACGTGCCATGCTGCGGGCCGGTTATGGCCGAATGGACAGCCAAATGCTGTTGCCGCCGGGCGCAGAGGACGAGGATTACGACAGCCTGCTGCAGCATTACGGCAGATCCATCGCGGTGCACACGCGGCTTTATCCGGGCGTCGAGGCGGTGCTGGACGAGTTGGCGCAAGATGGACATCTGCTGGCGGTCTGCACCAACAAGCCCGAAGCCTTGGCCGAGACGCTGCTGCGAGAACTGGGCGTGCGGGACCGTTTCGCCGCCATGATCGGAGCCGATACGCTGCCGGTCAGAAAGCCCGATCCGCGCCCGTATCGCGCGGCGGTCGAGGTTGCCGGAGGAGAGGTATCACGTTCGTTTCTGGTGGGCGACACGGAAACCGACCGCAGGACAGCTGCCGCAGCCGGCGTGCGCGTGGCGCTGATCGCGTTCGGACCCGAAGGCGAAGCGATCAGCAGGCTGGCGCCCGAGGCGCTGCTGGGGCATTTCAACGAACTGCCCGCCCTTGCCCGCGACTGGCTGGGGTAAGGGCGGCGGCGCCCCCTTACCCCAGCCTGACCGCAGGGGTCACTCGGCCTCGTCGGCGGGATTGGCGTTCAACTGGCCATAGTTCTGGCCGCCGATCGTTTCGTACAGCCCGATCTGCGTTTCAAGGAAGTCGATATGGCCTTCCTCGTCCTGGATCAGTTCTTCGAACAGGATCTTGCTGGCATAATCGCCCACGCTGTCGCAATGGTCGCGCGCCTCGATGTACAGGTTACGGGCGTCATGCTCGGCGGCAAGATCGGCTTCCAGCGTTTCGCGCAGGTTCTGCCCGATGCGCAAAGGGTCAAGCCGCTGCAGGTTCGGATGGCCTTCAAGGAAGATGATCCGCTGGATCAGCTTGTCGGCGTGGTGCATTTCCTCGATCGATTCTTCGCGCGACTTTTTGGCGATTCGACCGAAGCCCCAATCCTCTTGCAGGCGGTAATGCAGCCAGTACTGGCTGACGGCCGTCAGTTCAGATCGCAGTGCGGCGTTGAGATAGTCGATGACCTTGGCGTCGCCCTTCATGGGTGGCATCCTTCTTGCTGTCTGTTCTGGCCCGCAAAATCGGCGGTGCGACGCCCAACTTATCGCACGCGCGCATGGTGTCCAGAAAGAGCGGCATGCAGCCGCCGCAATCGGCGCGTTTTCCCAAGGCATGATAGATCTTGCCCGGTGTGATGATCGTCTGTGGATCCGACGCGCGCATCCAGTCGATGGCGGCGTGAATGTCCTGATCCGAGATTTGGGTGCAGTGGCAGACGATCATGGCAAGCTCCTGTGCCGGTGAAACTGAACGATTCTGTCGGATTTGTAAAGTCTGACGATTTCGCTTGGCCACCGGGGACCGCTTGACGGACCGCAGGCCGCACCGCAAAAGCCAAAGCCATGAAGCTGACTGATTTCGACTTTGACCTTCCCGCCCACCTGATCGCCACGCGTCCCGCAAGGCCGCGCAGTTCCGCGCGGCTTTTGCTGGCCCAAGGGGAGGCAATCGACGACCGGCGCGTCAGCGACCTGCCCGAAATCCTGCGGCCGGGCGATGTTCTTGTGCTGAACGACACCAAGGTGATCCCTGCGCGCCTGATTGGCCTCCGCCCGCGCGACACGACCCAAGGCCCGGTCGAGGCGAGGATCGAGGTCACGTTGCTGGAACCCGCAGCCGAGGGCTGGAGGGCGCTGGCCAAACCCTTGCGCAAACTGCGCACCGGCGAGGTGATCCGGTTCGGCGACGCCCTGTCCGCCGAGGTGGCCGAGATCGGCGACGGGGAGCTGCGGCTGGTCTTTGACGCGACGGGCGACGCCTTTGACGCCGCCCTTCGGCAGGTTGGCGCCATGCCGCTGCCGCCCTATATCGCTTCGCTGCGTGCACCGGACGCGCAGGATCACGACGACTACCAGACCGTCTGGGCGGCGCGTCAGGGCGCCGTCGCCGCCCCCACGGCCAGCCTCCATTTCGACGCGCCGCTTCTGGCGGCGCTCGAGGCACGCGGGATCGAGTTCGTGCATGTGACGCTGCATGTGGGCGCAGGCACCTTTCTGCCCGTCAAGGTCGAGGACGTGACCACCCACCGGATGCATGCCGAATGGGGCGAGGTCAGCCCGTCCGCCGCGGACGCGCTGAACCGCGCCCGATCCGAGGGCCGGCGCGTGATCCCCGTCGGCACCACCGCGCTGCGGCTGATCGAATCGGCCGCAACGGACGAAGGCCACGTGACGGCATTTCAGGGGACGACCGACATCTTCATCTACCCCGGCTATCACTTCCGGGTGACCGACGCGCTGATGACGAACTTCCACCTGCCGAAATCGACGCTGATGATGCTGGTGTCGGCGCTGATGGGACCCGAAAAAATCCGCCGGATCTATGGACATGCGGTTGCGGACGGGTATCGTTTCTTCAGTTACGGCGACGCGTCGCTGCTGATCCCCTGAGGTCGGATTCCGGCTGGCATGCGCCCCCTGTCAGAGCTAGGCCAACTTGGCTGACCCTTCCGATCCGACGAAACGAGACACGCGATGATTTCGGTGCTGCGCGCCACCTGGCCCCTGCTTCTTGGCATCCTGCTGCTCATGGTCGGAAACGGCATGCAAGGCACGCTTCTGGGCATCCGCGGCGATCTGGAAGGCATCCCGACCTTCCAGATGTCCATTGTCATGACCGGCTATTACGGTGGCTTCCTGCTGGGCAGCCTGACGGTCCCCGACCTGATCAAGAACGTGGGCCATGTGCGGGTCTTTGCGGCGCTGGGTTCGCTGATCTCGGCGGCGCTGGTGCTGTTCGCGGTCGAGCCGCATTGGATCAGCTGGACGTTCCTGCGCTTTCTGATCGGCTTCTGCTTTTGCGGCGTCTACGTGACGGCGGAAAGCTGGCTGAACGCGGGTTCCACGAACGAGAACCGGGGTCAGGCGCTGTCGGCCTACATGATCGTGCAGCTGGCGGGCATCGTGGTGGCGCAGGCGCTGCTGAACGTGGGCGATCCGGGCGGCTTTCTGCTGTTCGTCATCCCGTCGGTCCTGGTGTCGCTGGCCTTCACGCCGATCCTGCTGAGCGCGCAGCCCGCGCCGCAGTTCGAGACGATCAAGCGCATGTCCTTTGCCAGCCTGTACCGCGCCTCGCCGCTGGGCTGCGTGGGGATCTTCCTCATGGGGGGCGTGTTTGCGGCACTGTCGGGCATGTCCTCGGTCTGGGGTACGCTGATCGGGCTGTCCGTGGCGCAGATCAGCCTTTTCGTCGCCGCGATCTATGCGGGCGGTCTGGTTCTGCAATACCCGATCGGCTGGATCTCGGACCGCTATGACCGCCGGATGCTGGTGCTGATCCTGTCGGCCATCGGCGGGCTGACCGGGCTGGTCGTGATCGCGGCGGGGCCCGGGACCTTCGGGCTGATTGTGGCAGGGGCCGTGATGGGCGGGATCGCGAACCCGATCTATGCGCTGCTGCTGGCCTATACCAACGATTATCTGGACCAGTCCGACATGGCCTCGGCTTCGGCGGGCTTGCTGTTCATCTATGGCGTGGGCTCGATGGCGGGCCCCATGGTGACAGGCTGGCTGATGGGGGTCATGGGGCCGGATGGGTACTGGGCCTACATGGGGGTCCTGCTGATGCTGCTGACGGCATACGCTGGCTGGCGCGCCACGCAGCGCCGCGCCCTGACCCCGGAGGAACAGGGCAGCTTTGCGGTCATCACTCCCAACGCCACGCCCCTTGCAATCGAGGTCGTCCTGGATGAGGCGCAATCCGACAACCCCCTGCCTGCCGCTCAAAGCTGAGGATTGTCCGGATCGTCTTGACCTGCCGGACCTGCCTTGGCCATGATCCCGCAGCCGGGGCAAAAGGACGATTTAGGAATGTCGGGATCGAACCTTGCATCGCGCGCCAGCCGCCGCCTCAGGTGGGAGGCGTCGCGCCTGTCGCTGGCCTGGAACGACGTGGTGTACACGCGCTGGCATGACCTGACGCGGACCCGGCGCTTGCGGCCCGTTCCAGGATCGCAGCCCCTGCACCGGAAAGTCGCGATCTACGCGATCTATCCCACGTCCGGCGTGCTGCCCTCGCATCTGGTGGCCTTGCGGCATCTGCTGGCGCAGGGCTATGCGGCTCTGGTTGTGGCCAACCTGCCCCTGTCCGAACAGGATCTTGCGCGGCTGCTGCCGCTGTGCTGGCAGGTCGCGCAGCGGCGGAACTTTGGCTTTGACATCGGCGGCTATCGCGCGGCGCTGCTGTGGCTGGGCGAACGCCTTGCGCGACTAGACCGGCTGGTCCTGACCAACGACTCGATCTGGTTTCCGGTGGGGCAGGGACGGGACTGGCTGGCTGTGGCCGATGGCTTGTGCGAGCCCGGCGCAGGAGCGGCGGAGCCGGATCTCATCGGGGCTGTCAGCAACGGCGGCATGGCTGGCAGCGGCCATGCAGGATCGTGGCAGATCGAAACGGCTGCCGCGGATTTCCATTACTGCTCCTTTGCGCTGTCGTTTGGTCCTGCCATCCTGCGCGACCCGGATTTCCTGACCTTCTGGCGGCGGATGCGTCTGACGGACCGGAAAGTCCAGATCGTCGAGCGGGGCGAGGTCGCGATCAGCCGGTGGGCCATCGGGCGCGGGCACCGCCACAAGTCCTGCTGGGATCTGCAGGGCCTGGCAGAACGGCTGGCGGGGCAGGACCTGGACAGGCTGGTCTTGCTGATCGACGCGCTGATCATCCCCGAGGATCGGGCGCTGCGCGAAAGGCGCGCGGCGTTCCGTGCCTCGGCCGCCGTCCAGGACAAGACTGCGGTGGTGAATTTCCTGCTGGAGGTGATCGCTTTGACGGGCCCCGCCTATGCGCTGCCGGCGTGGACAGTGGACGAGGACGGGTTCGGGTTTTTGAAGAAATCTCCCCTGAGGCTGGATCAGCAGGGCCGCGCCTGCACGCTGGCATTGCTGGGTCCTCACCCCGATTTCCTGGCTGAGGCGCAGGCGGTGCCCCTGCAGTCCCTTTCGGCCTGAAGCCTGTCCGGGGGCAATTCGGCGGCTGCCTTGCTGCGGTGATCGATATGGTTTAACGCTGAACTATTCTTTTCCAGCGGGGGACGTGATGGCCCAGAATTTCGACATGGTGGTGATTGGCGCCGGACCGGGGGGCTATGTCGCCGCCATCCGGGGCGCGCAGCTGGGGCTGAAGGTGGCCTGCATCGAGCGCGAACATCTGGGCGGCATCTGCCTGAACTGGGGCTGCATCCCGACCAAGGCCATGCTGCGCAGTGCCGAAGTGTATCACCTGATGCACCGCGCCAAGGATTTCGGGCTGGCGGCGCAGGGCATCAGCTATGATCTGAACGCCGTCGTTGCGCGGTCGCGCGGCGTGGCCAAGCAGCTGTCGGGCGGGATCGGACACTTGTTCAAGAAGAACAAGGTCACGACCATCATGGGCGAGGCCAAGCTGGCGGGCAAAGGCAAGGTGACTGTCACGACCGACAAGGGCACCGAGGAGATCACGGCAAAGTCGATCGTGCTGGCGACCGGCGCGCGGGCGCGCGAGCTGCCGGGGCTGGAGCCGGACGGCAAGCTGGTCTGGAACTACAAGCACGCGCTGAAGCCGCCGCATATGCCGAAAAAGCTGCTGGTGATCGGTTCGGGCGCCATCGGGATCGAGTTCGCCAGCTTCTTCAACACGCTTGGGGCCGACACCACGGTGGTCGAGGTGATGGACCGCGTTTTGCCGGTCGAGGACGCGGAGATCAGCGCCTTTGCAAAGAAGCAGTTCGTCAAGCAGGGCATGACGATCCTGGAAAAAGCCTCGGTCAAGAAGCTGGACCGCAAGGGCAGCACGGTGACCGCACATATCGAGGCCGGCGGCAAGACCGAAACGCGCGACTTCGACACGGTCATCTCGGCCGTGGGCATCGTCGGCAATGTCGAGGGGCTGGGTCTGGAAGAGGCCGGGATCAAGGTCGATCGCACCCATGTCGTGACGGACGAATACTGCCGCACCGGGGCTGAGGGTGTGTATGCCATCGGCGATCTGGCGGGCGCGCCCTGGCTGGCGCACAAGGCCAGCCACGAGGGCGTCATGGTCGCCGAGCTGATCGCGGGCCAGCACCCCCATCCCATCAAGCCGGGCAGCATCGCAGGCTGTACCTATTGCCACCCGCAGGTGGCCAGCGTCGGCATGACCGAGGCGCGCGCCAAGGAAGAGGGATACGAGGTCAAGGTCGGCCGCTTCCCCTTCATCGGCAACGGCAAGGCCATCGCGCTTGGCGAATCCGAGGGCATGATCAAGACCGTCTTCGACGCCAAGACCGGCGAGCTGCTGGGCGCGCACATGGTCGGCGCCGAGGTGACCGAACTGATCCAGGGCTATGTCATCGGCCGCCAACTGGAAACGACCGAGCAGGACCTGATGGAGACGGTGTTCCCGCATCCCACCCTGTCCGAGATGATGCACGAGGCGGTTCTGGACGCCTATGGCCGCGCGATCCATTTCTGAGCGTGCCGCATGAAGTCGAACATGGACAGGGGGCCTTGGGCCCCCTGTCGCTTTTCATGTGACTTTTCGCGCAGGGTGTTTCCGGCAGTGGAAACGCTCAGTCGGCGGGGGTCAGCGTGGTGATCCCGGTCGCGGCGGCCCGGGCAAGATCCCGGTCCAGCGACATCCCGATGTATTCGCCGCGCCGCCACAAGCCCGCCAGATCGTCGTAATGGCGCGACAGGGGGTGGCCTGACTGTCCTGTCGAGATGATGAAGACCGAACTGTCGGGATCTGCAAGGTCATAGACGCCCCTGAAGCCCGCGCCGTTCACCGCGTCAAAGAGTTGGGTGCCGCTGCCGAACAGGCCGGCGCGCGCGACGGTGAACTCCCCTCCCGAGATGGACTGGGTGATGTTCATGATCCAACCTAGCGCCGGCAGGTTGCCAAGGCCCGGATGCAGGTGGCGCGCCTGGTGCACATCGCCCCATCGCCAGCTGGTCACATCGGGACCGAAGCGGGCCGACAGGTCCAGGATCGCGCGGTCCAGCGCCTGGCGGGCGATTGTGGCGCAATCCTCGGTCGCGGCACTTTGCACGATGTCGCACCAGCGGGCCGCACCGCGGCGGTTGCGAAAGACGGCGTCGATGAAGCCGGGCTGCAACCGGATGATGTCATCGGACAAGGGGCCAAGTTCGTCCCGGATCAGCCGATCCTGCAGGGCTGACATCCAGGCGGCGTAGATCACCGGTTCAGGCAGGTGTTCATTCATGGCGCCGTCCCATTCGGCCAGCAGGTTCAGCGCATCCTGGCGCTGCCGTTCGGCCGTGCCGGGCGCTGCGGGATCGCCTGCAAACCACAGGTTCGCCCCGACCAGCGGCAGAAGCGCCCGCGCGGCCGGGCTGACCACGTCCAGTTGGGCCGCGATAAGGCTGTCGCGGGAATGCACCTCCCGATCACCCAGCAGGCGTTCCAGCCGGCCTCGCCGGATACCGGCATCTGCGGGCTCTTCCGTGGCAATGCTGATGCCTCTTGCGGGAGTTTCAAAGGCTCCGGCCAGAGACGTGACACCTTGCCAAGTGGTCTCGGGGAGCCAACCGGGCGAGGGCAGGGCCCCCCCCGTCGGATGATCGGGTCCCCGCTCGGGCAAGGCCCCGGCGCGCAGGTGCGTCACGCGCTGGTCGTCCGCCAGGGTCACGGAAAGGGCCGGAGCGACGACTCTGGTCAGGGCGCGCGCGGCCTCTTCGGCGGTGCCCGAGCGCATGAGGCCCATCAGCGCGGACATGGTCTCATCCTGTTGCGAAGCCCCCGTCCAGCGAAGTGTTGCCACATGACCGATCGGGGTGACGTCGCGCAGACCCGGATCCAGGCCCGGCACCACCGGGCCGTTCAGCGTTTCGCGCAGGGTGACGGTCTGGTTCGGGGCATCCAGGACGCGGATCACCTCTGTCCGGGTCTGGAAGCTGGTCCAGCCGTCCGGCCCGCGATAACGATCGGGATTGCCGGGCTGCACCTCCTCGATGGCGATGTCGGCATCGTCGATGTCCGTGGGGGTCAGCGCCCAGGACAGGCCGGGAGAACGGCCTGACAGGACCAGGGGCATCCCGGGAACGGTTGCGCCGATGACGCCGCCGCTGGCCAGTTCCAGCCGCGCCAGGTAGAACAGCGACGGCGCCGTCAGCTTGGAATGCAGGTCATTAGCCAAAAGCGATGCGTCTGCTGCCGTGCGTTGCGGTGCCGCGCCGAAGGCGTTTCCCCCCATCGCCATTCCCGGCCGCAGATAGCTGAGCGGCGCGCGGGCCGCGTCCGGGCTGATGCTGCGCTCGGGCATGCCGATGCGCGCGCCGGGAAAGAGGTCCGCATAGCGCGGAAGGTCCGCAGGCACGTCGGTGCGCGCCAGGATGTCGGGACCGTGCTCGGGCCAGGCCAGCGACAGGCGGGCGCGCATGATCTCGTCCGCGGCGGCATCGGTGCTGCTGGCGGCCAGCAGCTTGAGGATCGCCAGCGAATCAGCCGGCTGCCAGTAGGAGATCACGTCGGGAAACAGAAAGAACTCGGGCGCGCCGCGTCCCATCGCACCGTCATTGACGATGCGGATCCACTGGTTCACCCCCCCGGCATAAGCGGTCAGCGCCGCACGGGTCTCAGGGTCCTGCACCTCGAGCGAGGCCTGCGCATTGCGATAAAGTCCCAACCTGCGGGCCAGGTCGTCGGCGGGCAGGGCCACGGCACCATGGATCTCGGCCAGCCGGCCCTGTGCAGCACGGCGCAAAAGGGTCATCTGGAACAGCCGGTCCTGCGCATGGGCCAGCCCCAGCGCGAAGAACACGTCCTGATCCGTCTGGGCGAAGATGTGGGGGACGTTTTCGGTCGAACGTACGATCTCGACCGGTGCGATGATGCCCTCGACCCGGTAGCTGGCGTTGTAGTCGGGCAGCGAGCGCACGGCGAAATACCAGACCAGCGCCGCCGACAAGACCATCAGGACGATCAACCCGACAGTCAGCCGCAGAAGCCAGCGAAACATGGTCAGCATGTGGGGCAGGGTCCTTGGGCGGTTCTGGCGCGGCGCGGGTTGACCCGGATGCGCGTGGGTGGTGGTGTGCTGCATAGGACAGGCGCGCGGCCATTTCAACGCAAGGGGGACCATCGGGTCGCCCGGGCCACAGTCTGTCGGAATGGTGCAACGGCAGGAGGACGGCGTGGCAGGAACCGCGTTTCTGGGACTGGGCGTGATGGGCTTTCCCATGGCAGGGCATCTGGCGGCCGCAGGGCACCAGGTCACGGTCTATAACCGCAGCAGTGCAAAGGCCGAGGCATGGACAACCCGGCACGGCGGCCGCAGCGCGCCCAGCCCGCGTTTGGCCGCCAAAGGGGCGCAGTTCGTGATGGCCTGCGTGGGCAACGACGATGACCTGCGGCAGGTGTGCCTGGGCGAGGATGGCGCCTTTGCCGGCATGGCGCCCGGCGCCGTCTTTGTCGATCATACCACCGTTTCGGCCAGCGTGACGCGCGAACTGGCCGAGGCGGCGCGGGCGGCCGGGCTGGGCTATGTGGACGCGCCGGTGTCCGGCGGGCAGGCGGGGGCCGAGAACGGCCAGCTGTCGGTGATGTGCGGCGGCATGCAGGAGGATTATGACCGCGCCGCGCCGGTGATCGAGGCTTATTCCCGGATCTGCCGCCGGATGGGCGAGGTCGGCGCGGGCCAGATGACCAAGATGTGCAACCAGATCGCCATCGCGGGTCTGGTCCAGGCGTTGTCCGAATCGCTGGCCTTTGCCCAGAAGTCAGGCCTGGATGTCGAGAAGGTCGTTGAGGTGATCAGCCAGGGCGCCGCCGGAAGCTGGCAGATGGTCAACCGCCACAAGACGATGGCCCAAGGGCAGTTCGATCACGGTTTCGCCGTGGACTGGATGCGCAAGGACCTGGCGATCTGCCTTGCCGCGGCGGACGAGGTCGGCGCCCTGCTGCCGGTCACGGCGCTGGTGGACCAGTTCTACAACGAGGTGCAGCAGATGGGCGGGGGGCGGTGGGACACCTCGTCGCTGATCGCGCGGCTGCAGCGGTGAAGCCGGTTCTCCATCGCGCCGTCACGGGCACGCCAAGCGCCGTCTGGTTCCGCGACAAATTTGCCGTGAACGGCTGGACCGGTTCATGGTCCGGTGGCGTTTACGACTGGCATCATTTCCACCGGACCACGCATGAGGTGCTGGGGTGCCATCGGGGACAGGCCGTCCTGCGCCTTGGCGGCGAGGCGGGTCGGGACGTGGTCCTGAAGGCGGGGGATGTTGTCATCATTCCTGCCGGCCTGGCGCATTGCTGCCGCTCCGCCAGCAGCGACTTCACGGTTCTGGGCGCCTATCCGGGCGGGGCGGAACCTGACATGCAGACGGGCGGGGGCGTGTCCTGCCCGCTGCCGAAATGGCATCTTGATCCCGTGTTCGGGGCAGGGGCCGACAGCTAGAAAGGAGGTCCGTTCATGGCGGAAAGGACCCTGCACGGGCAGATCGAGTTCGACATCACCGGCGTCAGCGAACACGAGGCCATGGGCGAGATGGTTGTGACACCGGGCGTGCTGAACCCGTTCGGCACCGTCCATGCCGGAGCCCTGGTGTGGTTTGCGGATGTGGTTGCCACCAACCTGGTTTTGGGCGGAGAGCAGGTCGAGGAAGGCATGAACAGCTTTCCCGTCGCGGTGACGCTGAACGCGCAGTTGCTGGCAAACCGTCGCGACGGGCATCTGACCGCGCAGGCCCGCTGGGTCAAGCGGGGCCGGCGCATCTCGACTGTGCGGACCGAGGTGCGGGATGCCGAAGGGCGGGTGCTTCTGGACCTGACCTCCACGCATATGAGCGCGCGCGCCGCGACTGGCTGACCTTGCGGAACCCGGTCGGGTCCGGCCGCATCCCTGCTTGAACCCGTTCCCGATCGCGTCATCATGGCGGTGTCGACAAGCGAAGGGGAAACGATGGACGGCCTGATGATGCACCGCCCGCTGCTGCAGAGCGGGCTTCTGGACTATGCGGCCGAAGCGTTTCCCGAGGCCGAGATCGTGTCGCGCCGGGTCGAAGGCGACCTGCACCGCCAGAACTGGAAGGACACCCGCCGCCGCACGATACAACTGTCGCGCGCGCTGGAGGAGTTGGGGATCGTGGCGGGCGATCGGGTCGCGACCCTTGCGTGGAATGGCCACCGCCATCTGGAAGTGTATCACGCCGTTCCGGGGATCGGCGCGATCTGCCACACGATCAACCCGCGCCTTTCGGCCGACCAACTTTGCTATGTCATCCGGCATGCGGGCGACCGGCTGCTGTTCACGGACCTGACATTCGTGCCGCTGCTGGAACGTCTGCGCGACCGCCTGCCAACAATGCGTTATGTGGTGATGACCGACCGTGCGCACATGCCCGAAACGGCGCTGGAGATCCTGTGCTACGAGGACCTGCTAGACGGGCAGGAGGACGACCGGATCTGGCCCGACCTGCCGGAAACCACGGCTTCGGGGTTGTGCTACACCTCGAGCACCACGGGCGAGCCCAAGGGAGTGCTGTATTCGCATCGATCGAACATGCTGCACGCGCTGACGACGGCTGCCGTTCTGGGACCGGACCTGGGGCCGCAGCCGCGAATCTTACCGGTGGTGCCGCTGTTTCACGTCAACGCATGGGGTCTGCCCTTCACCGCGCCGCTGATCGGGGCAAGCCTGATCATGCCCGGGCCGCATCTTGACGGCGCCAGCCTGTGGGAACTGTGCGAGGGCGAGCATGTCGAAAGCGCCTGGGGCGTTCCCACCATCTGGCAGGGGCTGCTGGCGGAAATCCGGACGCGTGGCGCCAAACCACATGCGTTGCGCCACATCGTCGTCGGTGGCAGCGCCATGCCGCGCAGCCTGATCGAGGGCTTCGAGGCGCTGGGGGTGGACGTGAACCATGCCTGGGGAATGACCGAAACCTCGCCCTTGGGCAGCCAGGGCTCACTGACCCCAAGGCAGCGCGCCCTGCCCGATGAACGGCGGATGGACCTGAAGCAGAAGCAGGGGCGGCGCGTCTTCGGGGTCGAGATGAAGATCGTCGATGACGAGGGGCGGCCCCAGCCTCATGACGGGCGCGCCATGGGCGAGTTGTTCGTGCGCGGCAATACCGTCAGC
>Ga0194112_10001298_pt1 | contig 36758 bp, 32 predicted proteins | sample TA2MahC400mmetaG_FD_146191 | JGI IMG/M metagenome (GOLD analysis project Ga0194112, IMG submission 146191) | Freshwater microbial communities from Lake Tanganyika, Tanzania - TA2015016 Mahale Deep Cast 400m | ecosystem: Environmental > Aquatic > Freshwater > Lake | place: Tanzania: Lake... | reverse complement strand
GGCGCGATCTGCTCGACCACGTCGAAGGCGCGGATGCGGCGCAGCGCCTCCGCGACCTTGCCCTCCAGGCCCGCGTGCGTGAGCCAGACGATCTCGGCCGAGGAGCCCATCGTGTCTACTTGCAGCACGGACTTGATGCTCACACCCTCTTCCCCGAAGACGTTGGCACACGCGCCCAGCACGCCCGGCCGATCCGCGACCCTCATGCGGATGTAGTGGCTGGTCACGCACTGATCGATCGGCTTGAGGTCGGCCGTGCCGCGACACGCGCAGGGGATGCGGTTCCGGCAGTTCAGGCGCACGTTACGCGCCGCGGAGATGACATCCGCCACGACCGCCGCGCCCGTCGGCAGGGACCCGGCGCCCTTGCCGTACAGCATCACGCTCCCGCTGGCGTCGCCTTCGACGAACACCGCGTTGAACTCGCCCGACACCGCCGCCAACGGATGCCGCACCGGCAGGAAGGTCGGATGGACGCGAACTTCGAGCTGCCCATCCTTCGCGCGCTGCGCGATCGCCAGCAGCTTGATGATGCAGCCCAGCTCGCGGGCATAGCGGATGTCGGTGGGCGTGATCTCCCGGATGCCCTCGCGCGCAATCTGCTCCACGGGCACGCGCTCGCGAAACGCGATGGCCGAGAGGATCGCAATCTTGTTCGCCGCGTCGATCCCGTCCACGTCGTTCGACGGGTCCTGCTCGGCGAAGCCCTTCTCCTGGGCCTCCTTGAGTGCCTGGGAGAACTCCACACCGTGCTCGGTCATCTGGGTGAGCACGTAGTTCGTGGTGCCGTTGAGGATGCCGATGATCCGGCGGAAGCGGTTGGCCTGCAGGCCCTCCTGCAGGGACCGGCAGATCGGGATCGTGCCGCCGACCGAGCCCTCAAACCCCACATCGACGCCCGCGCTCGCCGCCGCCTCGAGGATCTGCGCGCCGTGTTTGGCGATCAGCTCCTTGTTGCTGGTGACGACGCTCTTCCCCTGCCCGAGGGCCGCCATGACGAGGTCCAGCGCCGCGCCCGTGCCGCCAACGGTCTCGACCACGATGTCGATGTTCGGGTCGTTGATGACGTCCCGCCCGTCGGTGGCCCGCAGCTCGGGAGGAACGGGTACCGTTCGCGGCCGGTCCCAGTCGATGTCGGCAATCCGGGCGACCCGGATGCGGCAGCCCGCCCGCACGGCGATCTCATCGGCATTGTCGGTCAGGATGTGGTATGCCCCCGACCCCACAATGCCATAGCCGATGATCCCTACCGCTACCTCGTCCGCCATTGTACCTACCGTCCTGGTGAGCCCTCGGAGGATGCGGAGGCAGTGGGGCGGGCATTCCTGCCCGCCATGGCGCCTTGGCGGGCATGAATGCCCGCCCCGCTGCCTCCGTGTCTGTAGGAGCCCAGCAAGTGAGTCCACTACTCCCCGATCGGCCGGATCACCATGAGTTCCTGGTCCGCGTCCACGTGGTCACCGTCGGAGACCAGGACCCTCTCCACCCGCCCGGAGCAGGGCGCGGCGATGTCGTTGTAGAGCTTCATCGCCTCGATCAGCGCGACCGTCTCCCCGATCTGCACGTCATCCCCGACTTCCACGAACGGAGGCGAATCGGGCGCCGGCGAGCGGTAGAAGACGCCGCCCATGGGCGCTCTCACTGCGGTGATCGTCTGGCCCAGGAGTGCGTCCGGCTCGGAGGGGGTGACCGTGGGGCTGACGGGCGCCTGAACCGGGGCAGACGGAGCGCACCGCACCAGCGTGCTGGAGTCGCCCTCGCTCACCTCGATCTCCACCAGCCCCTCGCGGGCCGCCAGAGCGACGAGCCACTCGATGTCGTCGTTGCTGATGCGTCCCACGAGTCACCTCCGCAGCCGTCGGAGCCTCCCCCAATGCGCATAGACCGCCGGGCAGGGCCCGCCGGTCTCAGGGGGCAAGCATGGGCGCCCGGCATACCGCGAGAAGGAAGAACTGGTAGCGGCGGAGGGACTTGAACCCCCGACTACGCGGGTATGAACCGCGCGCTCTACCCAACTGAGCTACGCCGCCACCTGGTGCGCCGAACCGGGCCCGATCTTCTCGCAGAGCCGACCTAGTCTGCCTTGCGTTGCTTGCGCTTGCGCTTCTTGCGCTTCTTGCGTGCCGCCTCTTCCTCCTCGAAGCGCTTCTGCTCCAGCTCGCGGCGCGCGTTGCGCTCAATCTGCTCCTCGAGCGTGATCAGCTTCTCGGATGAGGCGCGCTTCAGCGCGTCATAGTCGATCTTGGGCATGTATCGTCCGACTCCTTAGGACCCAGACTATAGCAGGGGCGCGAACCGAAGTCAATAAGCCGAGCGTCGATGTGCTCCTCGCGGCTGCCGGGTCCGCGCGGTTGGCCGTTGCCGCTCACTCATCACTTCGCACTTCTCGCTTCTCACTGCCTTTCCCCAGCCCGAAGGGTCGCCGCCCGCCCTCCATCGGCACCACATCCGCACCCTCGATCTGGGCCGCGACGTGGGCGCCGAAGAGCAGCAGCTGCCCCACCACGTACATCCACAGGGCGAAGACCACGACGCTGGTGAGCGCCCCGTACATGGAGTGCGGGTGTGCGGACCGACTGATGACCATGGCGAACAGGGGCTGGGCGATGCGCAGACCGATGGTGGCGGCAAGCGCGCCGCCGGCGGAGGCCCGGTTCGAGACGTGCCGCGTGGGGATCAGCTTGTAGAGCAGGAAGAAGGCCAGCCAGGTGAAGGGGATCGCGACGAGGATCGGCACGACCTGGAGGGAGAACGCAGTCTGCTCCCGGGGAATCCCAGCCCAGATCAGCCAGTCGCGCGCCCGCGCCGCCGCGGAGATGAGCACCATGTACCCGGTCAGCCCGGCGCCCGCGGCCAACATGGTGATGAACCCGATGAGCTGACGTGCCCAGAAACCTCGGTCGCGTGAGTCGGGCCACAGCGCGTTGAGGGCCCGGGTGAGGGTATCGAACAGCCGCGTCGCCGCCCACAGCAGCGCCAGCGCCCCCAGGCCGCCCGTGATGGCGGGGTCGGGGAAGGCGAAGAGGGAGTCAACCTGCTCCACGATCTCCGCGGCGCCGGCCGGAGACACCTGCCGGATGACGCCCTCCAGCTCGGCGGCCGCCTCGAGCCGCGTCCCCGAGAGGTGCTGCAGGAGCGCCACGGCGATGATCCCAAGGGGCGTCAGGCAGACCACGCCGTAGAACGCGATCGCCGCCGCGATGACGTTCGAGCCGCTGTGCGTGTAGCGGATGACGACCTGGCAGACGAACCGGCACACCCCGCGCACGGGCCGCGGCACGCGCTCGACGAGGTCGTACGTCCGGGCCTCGACGCGCGCCCGCAGCTTCGGCCACCAGCCCTCTTCAGGTTCGTCAGCCATGGGGTTATGGCACCGCGACGGCTGTCTTACAGGATGGGCAGGATAGGGCAGGATGACTGCAGACGTGCGCCCCTATCCTGCCCCATCCCGTCCATCCTGTTGCGCCCTGACGTGCCGCAAGAGCCTACACGTTCAGCGGGTACGTCCCGTACTCGTGACACGCCTCGTAGAAGGCCAGGATGTTCTCGACCGGCGTCGCCGGGACGATCTCCGACGACGAGCCGATGAACAGACCTCCGCCGTGACCGGCCGCGCGGAGACATTCCCTCACCGCCCGCCGAACATCCTCCACGCTGCCTAGCGGAAGGGTCTGCGAGCAGTCGATGTTGCCGATCAGAACCAGCCGGTCGCCGTACCGGCGCTTCAGCTCCCCGATGTCGTTTCCGGCGAGGGGCTCGATCGGGTTGAGGCCGCGGATGCCCGTATCGAGGAGGTCATCGGCGATGTCCATGATGTACCCGTCCGTGTGAAAGGGCACCATGATTCCCGCCGCGTTCAGGATGTCGCACAGCCGCTTCAGGTTCGGGTAGAACAGCCTATGCATGACCTCGGGCGAGAACATCGGTCGTTGCTTGTAGGCGATGTCGTCTCCGTAGAAGAAGATCGGGCCCGGCTTCATCTCCGCGAAGACCTTCGCCCGCAGGACGGCGTGGTGGTTCAGCCCCTCCACGATTCGCTCGACCTCTGCCGGGCAGTCGTACAGCGCGTAGCTGAACAGCTCCAGGCCCATGAGCCCGTAGGCACCATGGAAGCCGACGCCATCGCACGGCACCAGCAACGTCTCCGGCGCGAACACGTCTCGCGCCACCACGTGGTGGTGCACCCACTGCCAGGCCTGCTCTTCGGTGTACTCGGGCACCTGGTAGTTGCGCAGGTCGTCGAGGGTCTTGATCGGCTTGTCCACCCACCAGCGCGTCGCGCCGGAGAACTCCACGTGCGGCTGCTCGCTCTGCGCGCCGGGCGCGAGGGGGATGTACACGGAGCGGCACAGGTCGATCCCCAGGCCGTTGAACACCTTCGCGGTCGCCTGCGTCGGGTCGGTCTCCCCTGGCGCAAACCGCTGGTAGATGGGCCAGGAGTCGATGAAGTCCCAGATCGGCACGCGATCGGGCTCCTCGAAGCTCGCCGCCGTCAGGATTCGGCGGTAGACGGCCGGATCGACCACGCGTTCCGCGGGGCCGAGGTCGGTGATGGCCTGGCGCAGTCGAGCAACTTCGGGGTTCATGTGCGCGTATCTCCCAGCGTGCCGGGCGTTGTCACGAACGCGGATTCTCTCTTATAGTGGTGGCTGGCGGGCGGCCTGTCAATGCTGCACTGCCGTCGTCGTCACCTCCAGACTTTGGACTCTGGACTGCCGTGGGAGGCATACCATGCCGGCGAAGCACCGAGTCGCAGTCATTGGTCGCACAGGACGCGGTGACTACGGGCACGATGTCGATGCTGTGTGGCTCGATGTGCCTGGGGTGGAGATCGTTGCGGTAGCCGACGACGATCCGGAGGGTCGCGCCGCGGCCCAGGCGCGGCTTGGGGCCTCGGAGTCCTACGAGGACTACCGCGTGATGCTCAAGTACGTGAAGCCCGATCTCGTGAGCATCGCGCCGCGTTGGCTCGATTGTCACCACGACATGCTGCTGGCCTGTGCGGAGGCTGGCGTGAAGGGCGTGCTGATCGAGAAGCCCCTCTGTCGGACGCTGGAGGAGGCCGACGCGATGGTCGAGGCCTGTCGCCGCACGGGGATGAAGGCGGCGATCTGCCATCAGACGCGCTACAGCCCGCGACTGAAGGTCGCGCGCCAGGTCATCGAGGAGGGGCGCCTGGGCGACATCCTCGAACTGCGCGCCCGTGGCAAGGAGGACACTCGGGGCGGCGGCGAGGACCTGATGGTCCTCGGCACGCACCTCCTGGACCTGATGCGCTTCCTGGCCGGCGATCCGCAGTGGTGCTTCGCGCGCGTGACCGAGGGAGGCCGGCCCGTGACTCGCGAACACGTGCGCGAAGGCGCCGAGGGGATTGGCCCGCTCGCCGGTGATGCCATCACTGCGGCCTACGGCTTCCGCTCGCCGACGATGGGTTACTTCGCCTCACACCGCGCCCGACACGGGGCGACCTCCCGGTTCGGCCTGCACGTGTACGGGACGAAGGGCCAGCTCATGCTGCGAACCGGGTCGCTGCCGGCGTGCTATCTGTTGGAGGACCCCTCCTGGTCGCCCGGTCAGAGCGGCGCCCTCTGGATGCCGATCACCAGCGCAGGCGTTGGCGGCTCCGAGCCGCTGACCGACACGAGCCTGCGCTGGGGGAACGCTCTCGTCGCGCGCGATCTGGTCGAGTGCATCGAGCAGGACCGCCGCCCCCTTGGCAGCATCGAAGACGGCCGGGCGGCTCTGGAGATGATCCTCGCCGTCTACGAGTCGCACCGCGCAAGCGGCCCCGTGGAGTTGCCCCTCAAGGACCGGACGCACCCGCTGACGCGCCTGTGAGCCCCCGGGATCGGCAGTCGGGCGCGGGAGGAAAGGAGCCGACGCGGGGCTAATGTACCTCCGGCTCATCTCAGTCCCACGGAGGCGCTTTCCGATGCACCCGAGACACGCGGTCATTCTGGTCGCTCTTCTGGCGATGCCGGTCGCGTTTGCCGATCTCGAGCCGGGCTTCGTCTCGCTCTTCGACAGTCAAACCCTCAAGGGCTGGACCGGTTCGCAGTACCAGATCGAGGACGGCGTCCTCGTCTGCCCGGAACGCGGCGGCGGCCTAATGCTCACGGAGAAGGAGTACGCCGACTTCATCCTCCGCTTCGAGGTCAAGCTCAGCCCCGGCGGCAACAACGGCGTCGCGATCCGCACTCCGAAGGGTGGCCATCCATCGTCGGCGGGGATGGAGATTCAGATCCTCGATGACAGCGCGCCCCAGTACGCGAACCTGCAGCCCTACCAGTTCCACGGCTCGGTCTACGGCGTGGTCCCGGCCAAGCGCGGCGCCCTCAAGCCCCCCGGCGAGTGGAACACCGAGGAGATTCTCGCCAAGGGCTCCCAGATCCGCGTCACGCTGAACGACCAGGTCATCGTGGACGCCGACCTCAGCCAGATCACCGACGAGAAGACACTGAAGGCCCATCCCGGCATCCGGCAGACGACCGGCTACCTCGGCTTCATCGGCCACACCAACCGCATCGAGTTCCGCAACCTCTGCATCAAGGAACTCCTGCCCGACAATGCGCCACCCGAGGGGTTCACCGCCCTCTTCAACGGGACCGACCTGACCGGCTGGAAGGGTCTCGTCGCCAACCCGCCCGAGCGCGCGAAGATGACCCCCGAGCAGCTCGCCGCCGCCCAGGAGCAGGCCGACCAACGGATGCGCGAGCACTGGAGCGTGCAGGACGGCGCCCTCGTCTTCGACGGCAAGGGCGACAGCCTCTGCACCGGCAAGGACTATGGCGACTTCGAGCTACTGGTGGACTGGAAGATCCTGCCCGCCGGCGACTCAGGCATCTACCTCCGCGGCAGCCCCCAGGTCCAGATCTGGCAGAACCCCGTCGGCTCCGGCGGCCTCTACAACAACCAGAAGAACCCGAGCCAACCGCTCGTCGTCGCCGACAACCCCGTCGAGCAGTGGAACACCTTCGCCATCCGCATGATCGGCGAGCAGGTCTGGGTCTGGCTCAACGACAAGCTCGTCGTGGACAACGTCGCCCTGGAGAACTACTGGGAGCGCGACAAGCCGATCTACCCCACCGGCCAGATCGAACTCCAGAACCACGGCAATACGCTGTGGTTCAAGAACGTGTACGTGAAGGAGCTGCCGAAGGAGTAGCCCGCGGTGTGCTCCGCGCCGTTGACGCCACTCACCTGCTGCGGTAGGATACCACTGTCACGTGCACAGAGGGTGAAGGAGGACCAGACGATGCGACAGGTGATTGTCTATCCGGGGGAGGACGGCTACTGGGTCGCCGAGTGCCCCAGCCTCCCGGGCTGCATCAGCCAGGGCCAAACAAGGGCCGAGGCGATCACGAACGTTCGGGAGGCCATAGACGGCTACGTGGCCGCGCTCGAAGAAGACGGGCTGCCGGTGCCCGAGGACCAGTTCGACGCGATAGTGGTGGCCGTGTGAGTCGCCTCCCTCGCGTGTCCGGCCGAGAGTGCGTGCGGGCCCTGCGGACGGTGGGCTTCTACGAGAAGCGCCGGGAGGGAAGCCACATGATCCTGCGCCGTGACGACCCGTTCGCGCAGGTCGTCGTGCCCGACCATAGGGAGCTTGACCGCGGTACCCTCCGCGCCATCATCCGCCAAGCCGGCCTCAGCGTCGACGAGTTCTGCGCGTTGCTCTGACCCTCAGGCAGTCTGGGTCTGGCTCAACGGCAAGCTCGTGGTGGACAACGTCACCATGGAGAGCTACTGGGAGCGCGACAAGCCCATCTACCCCACTGGCCAGATCGAGCTCCAGAACCACGGCAACACGCTGTGGTTCAAGAACGTCTATGTGAAGGAGCTGCCGAGGGGTACGAACGGGTAGGGCAGGGCAGGCCAGCCCCGCGCGAGGAGGATGGACGTGGGCACCCCGCCGTCCTACGCTCAGGCCGTGGACCTGATACGCTCGTCGGGGTTCTTCCTTCGCCTCGCCAGGAAGACGCAGGTCTACACGCCCCGCGACAACCCCCATACGCGAATGCGGATGACCCACACGATAGACGTGTTGAGCTTCGCCCAGAGGCTGATCCTCCGACTGCCTCTGCCGTGTATTCGTGACCTGGACGGCGCCTTGGCGCACTCCGGGTTGCGCGGGCCGTGTGCATCAGACAGTGACGGAGAGGCGGACCTCGCCGAGCAGCTCCACCTTGTATCCGCGATCGCCTTGGGCCATGACCTGGGGCACACCCCCTTTGGCCACGCAGGGGAGGAGGCGCTGCGGAGTGCGGCGCCGGACATTGGCTTCAAGCACAACTGGCAGTCCGTTCGCATCCTTGAGCGTGTCGAGAGTTCCAGGTGCGACTACAGCATGGACCGCCGGCTCGGGATGGAGGTTGCCTGGGAGGTCCTCGACGGCATCGTGAACCACACGCGAAGGCCGGACTGCAGCACCCAAGTTACGCCGCTCTATCTCAGGGACTCGCCAGCCAACCAACGGCGCGCGCTTGAGAGCAGCGGCATCGCAGCCACTGCCGCCGGTCTCGCGGTTGCCGTCGCGGATGAGGTGGCGCAGCGCGTGGGCGACGTGAGCGACGGCCTGCGCCAGGAAGCCATCGCACGAGACGATCTCCCCGAGATGCCGCCCGCAGTCAGGGACGTACTTGAGCGCCTCCGCCGGTGGGAGTCAGCCACCAACGCACCCACGCGACAGACGCACCACGTGGCGCGCAAGGCCGAGGCCCGCAACCGGGAGTACGTGCTCCGTGTGGAACTGCAGGCGGCCTTGACCGGGCATTACGCAGAGGCGGTTGGCGATCACTGGCGCAGGAACACGGCTGATGTTGCGGAGACAGCCCTGCAGGCGCAGAGAGCTTCGACCGCGACGGCGTACAGGACTCGGTTCCGGCAGCTGCTTGGTGACGCGGCCGACCTCGATCGCCGGCTCGAGACCATGGTGAAGGAACGAGTGCACAGGCACCCCGACGTCATCCAGGCCAACCGCCTTGGGGGGCGGGTCGTGGGTGAGCTGGCAGTCGCATGCCTCAGGGAACCGAGTCTGGCGCTCGACTGGTACTTCAGCAGGTACGAGGCTGACCGCGCCGCCGGGTCGTGCGAGGCCCGGTACCACCTCATCGACCACGTAGCGGCGCTGACGGACGACCACGCGCTCAGCCAGCACCACAAACTGCTCGGCACCAACTTCGACTGACGGAGCCGCCCGGTCCCCTATCGAAGCTCCCTCACATTATCCCTGACCTTCCTGATGGCGTCAAGGATGAGGTCCATGTCCTCCGGCGGGCCGAGGAACAGCGAGTGGCCGAGGGAGCAGCCCTCCTCTGCCAGGATGCGATCGGCGACGGGCGTCTCGACGGAAGCGTAGTCCGGGGCGTCGATGCCGGCAGGCCAGCAGACCGGGCCGAAGTTGCGGTTGGTGAACAGCGGGTTCCTCTGGATCGGGTGCAGGTGGCCGCTGCCGATGCCCAGGCCCTCGGCGCCCATCGCCTCGACGAACCTGCTGCGCGGCAGGCCCTCGAACTCCTCGCTCTTGAACCTGAAATGGTAGAAGTAGCAGCCGCGGCGCGTGACGAGGCTCTCGTCCCAGGGGATCGGGTCCACGCCGGGGATCTCGCGCAGGCCGGCCTCCAGGCGGCGGAAGCTGGCCATGCGGCGCTCGTTCTGCTCGGGCAGGCGCTGGCTCTGGCAGTACGCGATCGCGCCCTGCCACTCCGTCATCCGCAGGTTGCTGGCGACGATGTGGTGCTCGTAGAAGGGCCGGCCGGGCATGCGGCCGATGTGGTGGTAGCTGAAGGCCTTCGCCGCGAGGTCCTCGTCGTCGGTGAGCACGATGCCGCCCTCGCCGCAGGTCAGGTTCTTGCCCATCTGCAGGCTGAAGGTGCCGAACGCGCCGAAGGTCCCGCAGCCCTTCCCGCGCCACTGCGAGCCGTGCGCGTGCGCGCAGTCCTCGATGACGAAGAGGCCATGCTTCTCAGCGATGGCCATGAGGCGATCCATGTTGCAGGGGAACCCGCCGTAGTGCACGGGCATGATGCCCGCCGTGCGCGGCCCGATGGCGGCCTCGACCGCGTCGGGGTCGATCTGGTAGGTCTCCGGCTCGATGTCCACGATGATCGGGATCGCGTTCACCAGGATCACGGCGGTCGCGCTCGCGACGAAGGTCGAGGCCGGGCAGATGACCTCATCCCCCGGCTTGATGCCGACCGCCTTCAGCGCGAGTTCGATGGCCTGCGTCCCGTTCGTGCAGGCCACGCCGAACTGCGCGCCCTGGTACTCTGCGAAGGCACTCTCGAAGCGCCCGACCCACGACTCGTTCGGGTCCGAGTACCCACCGCGCCACCACTTGCGCGATTCGAGCACCGCCGTCAGCGCCTGACGCTCGGCGTCACCGAACCCCGGCCACGTCACGCCGAGGGGTCGGTCGATCGCCTTGGGTCCACCGTTGATGGCTAGCTGGGACATCGTAGCACCTCCATGAGCCGACGGCTGAAGTTCCGTATCCGTCGTCATCCTGCATATCCTGTTGCCGACGCCTTACTCGATCAGCACCAGGCTGTAGTAGTTCTGGGGGCAGCGGCGCGTGCGGGCGACGTCGAGCGGCAGCCCCGCCGCGTGCGCGGTCGCGAACACATCGATCCCTGCGGCCTCCATCGCGGGTCTGGCGAGAGACGGGTTCCGGCAGGGCGCGGATGGGTCGCACTCCTCGCAGGCCTGGCACGGTCCCGCGTGGAAGCTGAAGGCCTTGTAGTGACCGTCCAGGAAGGCCTCCCGCTCGATCGTCCTCGCGATCCCGCAGACATCCGCCTCGCCATCGGAGTGGATCAGCAGCGCGGTGCTGAACTCATCGAGCACGCGGCGCGTCTGCTCGGGCGTCGGCGAATGCGGCGGGCAGGTCAGGCAGCGCCCGTACATCCCGCAGCCGTACTGGCAGCGGAGTCGGACCCACGCCGCGGTCGCGACCTCCCCGGTGGGGATCAGCTTCGCATCGCTTGCTCCGGCCTTCAGGGCCATCTCCACGTACTTCGCCAGGCGGGTTGACACCGTCCGCGTTGTGCGTGCCATCGCGTGCGCCATCCTGTTGCGGTCGAACCGACGGACGTGTGATTCGTCTTGCGCTTCCGCCATCCCTCCTGACTTCCCGCTAGAGGTGCCGCCGCCTCGACTGGGAAGTAGCCGTCGTCGTGCGGACGGCCCGCAGCCGTCGCCGTGCCGTTGCCGTCAACTCTGGACTCTGGACTCCGGACTTCCGCGGAGGTGGTCGGGATGAGCGAGTTTCGCATCGGCGCCGTGCGCTTCCTCAATGCGAGACCCCTGGTAGCTTCTCTGGAGGCTGTCGGCCCGCCCTACAAGGTGCTCTACGGGTCGCCCGCGGGGCTCGTGGGCGCGCTGCAGCGCGGCGATTGCGACGTCGGGATGATCCCCGTCGCGGCCCATCTCGCCGGCATCGGCGGCACGATCGTCCCGGGTGTTTCGATCTCCTGCCGCGGCCCCGTGGGCACGCTCAAGCTCTTCGCTCGCTGTCCGCTGGAGGAGGTGCGCACGTTGGCCATCGATCGCACCTCGCGGACGACGGCCCTGCTGGCGCGCGCCATCCTGTCGGCGCGCTACGGTGTCCAGCCCCAGTGTGGCGCAGTGGAACCGGACATGGCGCACGTGCTGGACAAGGCCGATGCCGCGGTCGTGATCGGCCAGGATGCGCTGTTGAGGGGCGAGCGCCCGCCGCAGGCCACCGTCGAGCTGGACTTGGGCGAAGCCTGGTGGGAGTGGCAACAGCTACCCCTCGTCATGGCCTTCTGGGTGTTCCGCGAGGGCTGGTTCTCGGACCAGGTGTCCGAGGCTCTGCGCGCGGCCCGGGAGGGGGGCGTTGCGATGATCGCCTCAATCGCTGAGGAAGAGGCTCCGCGCCGCGGGCTTGAGGTTGCGCTCGTGAAGCGCTACTTCCGCGAGATGCTCGACTACGAGCTGACCGAGAACCACCTGCGCGGCATCGATCGGTATCAGGGCATCCTCGTCGCGCAAGGGATGCTGAAGGAGCGCCGGGAGATGAGGTTTGCGTAGGCCAGGAACTCCCCGATGCGACGACTGGGCGAGACCGAACTCCTCCGCTTGCTGGACGAGCCCGACCTCCTCGTTCTGGGCCGCATGGCCGAGGAGGCCCGGACCGAACTGCACCCCGACGGCGTCGTCACCTATGTCATCGACCGCAACGTGAACTACACGAACGTCTGCGTGTCGGGCTGCCGATTCTGCGCGTACTTCCGGCCGCCCGGCCATCCTGAGGCGTTCGTGCTCTCCCTCGACGAGCTGCGCGCAAAGTGTCTCGAAGCGAAGGCCCTCGGCGCCACGCAGATCCTGCTCCAGGGCGGCCTGCACCCCGAGCTGCGGATCGGCTGCTACCAGGACATGCTGCAGGTCATCAAGCAGGTCGGCCTCCACGCTCACTGCTTCAGCCCGCCCGAGATCGTCCACCTGGCGAGGCTTGGGCGCCTCGACGTCCGCGAGTGCCTCGTGCAGCTCCGGTCTGCTGGCCTCGACACGATCCCCGGCGGCGGCGCGGAGGTCCTGAGCGACGAGGTACGCTCGCGAGTGAGTCCTCGGAAGTGTACGAAGGCCGAGTGGCTGCACGTCATGCGCGAGGCTCACGGGCTGGGCATGAGGACGACGGCGACCATGATGTTCGGCATAGGGGAGGAGCCGCGTCACCTCGTCGAGCATTTCCTCGCGATCCGCGAACTGCAGGACGAGACCGGCGGCTTCACGGCCTTCATTCCGTGGACGTTCCAGCTCGCGAACACTGCGCTCGAAGGCTCGATGCCCCCGCTCGGCGGGTATGCCTATCTGAGGGTCCTGGCCGTCAGCCGCCTCGCGCTCGACAATGTGCCCAACCTCCAGGCCTCGTGGGTGACGCAGGGCGGCAAGATCGCCCAACTCGCCCTGCGCTTCGGGGCCAATGACATGGGCAGCACGATGATCGAGGAGAACGTCGTTCGCGCGGCCGGCGTGACCTTCCGCCTGCCTCGCGAGGAGATCGTGCGCCTCATCGAAGACGCGGGCTTCGAAGCGAGACAGCGCGATTGCTACTACAACGTCATGTCATGACAGGATGAACAGGATGGGACAGGATACGGCAGACGGCATCCGCCGTCATCCTGTTCCATCCTGTCTATCCTGTTAGGGAGCCTTCGCCGCCGTGCGTCGTGCTGCCGTCGCTGGGGCTGATGGCATCCACCTCGGCCTGGATAAGCCGCTGCCAGTCCACGAAGATCACCGGCCGCAGCCGCAGCCGGCCCGTGGCGGATTCGGGCTGCGGGCGCTCCGGGAGTTCGACGACCACCCGGGTCCCTCCCATCTCCGCCCGCGCCAGCCCCACCGTCCCCGCGTGCTCGCGAACCACCTGACTCACGACGACGAGCCCATAGCCGGAGCCCGTGGCCTTGGTGGTGTACCCCGGGTCGAAGGCGCGACGCATCTCCTCAGCGCTCATCCCCGGGCCGGTGTCTTCGAAGACCACCCGGACGCCCCTACGTATCGAGGAGCTCGGAGCCGTCTGCTCCAGCCGGATCGCCTCGGCGGCGACGCGCAGCATGCCGCCGTTGGGCAGTGCTTCGAATGCGTTCACGGTCAGGTTGCGGAAGAGCTGCATCAGCCGCCGGCGGTCGCCCATCAGGGGCGGCAGGCCCGGCTCCACGGCGTATTCCACCTGCACGCCCGCCGGCTTCGTGACCGCCATCTGCCGCACGGCCTTCAGGAGCGCCTCGCCGCAATCGAGAAGCTCCCACTCCCCCGCCGTCGTCTCGAAAGCGCTGAGGTAGCCGCGGATCGCGTCGAACGCGCGGCCCTGCATCTCCATCAGCTCGGGCCCCTCCGGCACGTGCGCGCAGTCCTCGCTCAAGAGCACCTTCCTCATGCGCGCCCCCAGCACGCCGATCAGGTTCTTGATCTCGTGGACCTTGTCATAGCTGGAAGCATAGGCCTCCGACTTCGCGGCGTCGATGATGTGTCCCACGAGTCGCGTGATGACATCCGGTGCCGCGTGGGGAACCAAGTCCACGATCTCGCGCAGTTGCTCGACCGCCAGGTCGTCCGGTTGGTCGTACAGGACGCGACACAGGTTCTGCAGGGCGGGGTCGTACGTGGGATCGGCCAGGACCGCGTGCGTGAAATGCCCGGCGGCCTCGTCGAGCGCCCCGCGTCGCCGGGCCAGCACACCCAGGTTGTTGTGGGCCGGCGCGAACCGGGGGCGCAGGCTTAGGCAGCGCTCGTACGCCTGCGTTGCCTCCTCGGCACGCTGGTCGTCGTCGTCCAGGATCGCGCCCAGCAGGTAGTGCACGAGGTGCGCGTCCGGGAAGAGCGCGGGCAGGTCCTCCCGTACGGCCAGCTGCAGTAGTGCCCGACCTGCTTCCTCGCCGGCCTCGGGGTCGGCGACTCGGCGGCGCGTGCGGAGCACGGCCAGCCGGAACTGCGCGGGGAGATGCTCGGGGTCCAGCTCCACCGCTCGGCGGTAGGCCGCCTCCGCCGCCTCGTCCGGCGTCGTGACGTCGTACTCGTGCGCGTGACCTAACTCGTAGTAGTTCTCGGGGTTGTCGGGCTCAAGCTCGATGCACCGGGCGAAGGCCTCCTCGGCCGCGCGCCAATGGCCCCCGGCCACGTAGGCAATCGCCAGGTCATGCGCGAGGTCGGCGGACTCCGGCGACAGTTCGGCGGCGCGCGCGAAGCTCGCGGCGGCCGCCTCCGGCTGTCCCGACTCGTACAGCGCCCGCCCCCGGTGGTGCAGGGCGTCCACATGGTTGGGCTGCAGCGCCAGGACGCGGTCGAAGGCCTCCAGCGCTCCCGGCAGATCCCGTGCATCGCGGAGGATCAGACCGAGAGTGAACCACGGATCGACCGCCTCCGGGCTCAGATCGGCGGAGGCCTGAGCCGAGCCCCGGGCCAGCTCGAGGTCCCCGTGCTTGTAGAGGGCGACGGCCAGTCGCCGGTGCGCCTCCGAGGACGCACCGTCCGCCTCCACCGCGCGCCGGTATTCGGCGATCGCCTCGGCCTCGCGCCCCTGCGCCAGCAGGGCGTCTCCCGCCAGGATGCACTCCCAGGCCTTCTGGCCCGCTGCCGGTCGAGTGCGTCGTTGCCGCTTCACGCTTCACCCTTCACGGTCGCGGCCGAAGAGTGTCCCCCCATCCGTGTCCCCCAGCGGAAGCTCCAGCAGCCCCGCGAACATCTCCGCATTGATCGCCGCCTGGCCCTGGTAGTGGTTGTTGAAGAACACGAACGTCTCCCCGCTGCCCTCCGCGACCGCCTGTACCTTATCAACCCACTCTTTCAACTCCTCCTCGGAGTACAGGTAGTTGTAGCGCTGCCAGGCCTCATCGTGCTGGTACCACTGCCCCGCGTTTCGCCCGTGGAAGCGCACGTAGCCGATGTCCGAAGTCCGCAAGGCCACCGGCGGCAGCAGCCCCTTCAGCGCCGGCTCATCGACACAGCAGAAACCGAACCCGAGCGCCTCCAGCAGGCCGAACGTGTCCGCCGTGAGCCACTGCCGGTTGCGGAACTCGATGACCACCGGTAGCTCGGGCATCTGCTCCTTGAAGTAGTGCAGATACCGCAGGCTCTCCTCGTCCGGCTTGAAGGAGTTCGGGAACTGTGCCAGCACGCAACCCAGCTTCTCCTCGTCCGTCAGCGGCGCGAGGGCCTCCTGGAAGACCCGGAAGACCTCCGGCTCCGCGGTGCGCTCGTGCGTCATCTCGCTGTTCGCTTTGACCACGAAGCGGAAGTCCTCGTCCGTCTTGGCGGACATCTGCTTCAGCGTGCGCGCGCTCGGCATCCGGTAGTAGGTGAAGTTCACCTCCACCGTGTTGAACCGCCGCGCGTAGTACCGCAGCATGTCCGCCTTCTTCAGCCCGCCCGGATACCACTTCCCAACCCAGTCCTCGTAGGAGAAGCCCGACGTGCCCAAACGGATCATCGCAAATCCCTCCGGCCGCTCACTGCGTACCTCACCATTGTACGCGACGCCCCCGGCAACCTTGTGGGGTCACATCTTTAAATTTTAATCTTCGTCCGCTCCAGCTAAGCTGCTCTGCGCAACGGCGCAGGGGCCCCCAGTGTTGTCAAGCGCCCGCGTTCTGTGCTACCGTGCGTGCGCTACGTTGATCAGAGAGAAGGTCCGCGCATGAAACCGCCAGACGAACTTGCCCGAGAGTGCATCAAGTCGATCCGACCGTACTCGCCCGGGAGGACGGCGCCGATCAAGCTCGCCTCCAACGAGAACCCGCTCGGCCCATCCCCGAGGGCACTGGAGGCGATGGAGCGCGCGATCCGCCAGACGCGCCTGTACCCGGACTTGCCGTCCACCGAGCTGACGAATGCCCTCGCGAAGCACCACGACGTCCCGCCCGAGTGCGTGGTGGTCGGGGCCGGGTCGGACGAGGTCATCTACATGCTCGGCATGGCGTTCGTGAACCCGGGCGAGGAGATCATCATCTCCAGCCCGCCCTTCGCGACCTACTGCCTCATCGCGCCCGTGATGGATGCGAAGCTGGTGATGGTCCCGGCGAAGGACTACCGGCACGACCTGGAGGCGATGGCCGCCGCGTGCACGGACCGGACGAAACTCGTCTTCATCTCGAACCCGTACAACCCTACCGCGACCATCGTCACGCGGGACGAGGTCGAGCGCTTCCTGGCGGCTGTCCCCGAGCAGACCATCGTGGTGCTCGATGAAGCCTACTTCGAGTACGTGGACGATCCCTCCTACCCTAACGGCCTGGAGTACGTGAGGCGAGGGCTGAACGTGCTCTCGATGCGCACCTTCTCGAAGATCCACGCCCTGGCGGGCTTGCGGATCGGGTACGGCATCGCCCCGGCGGAGTTGGCGAAGTACCTGCTCCTCGTCCGCGAGCCGTTCAACGTGAGCAGCATCGCGCAGGCCGCGGCGCTCGCCAGCCTGGGAGACCGCGCCCAGGTCGAGCAGGCGGTCGAGATGAACCGCCACGGGAAGCGCTACCTCTGCGGGCAGTTCGATGCACTGGGGCTGACGTACGCGCCGAGTCAGGCGAACTTCATCTTCGTGGACATCGGGATGGACTCCGTCCGGGCCTTCGACGCCCTGCGCGAGCGCGGCTTCGCCGTGCGCACCGGCGACATCTTCGGGATGCCCACCCACATCCGCGTCACCATCGGCACCCCCGAGCAGAACGAGCAGTTCATGGCCGCTCTCCGCGAGGTCCTGGAAAAAGAGGGACACCATACTAATTCCGCGTGACGTCTGCGGAATTAGTATGGTGTCCCTCTTTTTCCTCGATCCACTTCGTCACTTGCTCCCGCAGCGCGGCCTCGGTCCCTTGGTTGATGAACAGCGTCGCGATGGGGCAGCCGCGGCAGTATTCGTTCGGGAGTTCGCTAAGACGGGCGAAATTAGGGACAGGCACCAATTTCCGACATGACGTCCGTCGGAAATTGGTGCCTGTCCCTAGTTTCGCCAGCGGCTCCGGCCGCGTCACCGCGTGCCCGCCGCACCAGTGCTGCGCGCCGTCCGGCAGGAAGAAGGCCTGCGTCGGCGCGACGAGGCAGCGGTTGCCGAGACCCAGGGCTGACTGCGTGCCCCTCGCCGCGGCCTCCGCATAGTCGCGCAGCGTGCCCTCGTACTTCACACGCTTGTAGAAGTTCGCGAAGAAGGCGTAGTCGTCGTAGCCGATCCGCTGGTCCTCGGGGATGCCGCGCGCCTCCTGGTACTCCACCCAAACGCCCACTGCCTGTTCCCACGTTTCGTTCAGGAAGCGCTCCCACTGATCGGCGGACGGACGGATCGCATCGTTCTCGCCGCCACCCACCGGGATCAGGTGAATGCCAAGGTCTCGGTAATGCGGATCGCCGCGCCACGCGCCCTCCGCGCCCGGCGTGCGGACGCGCTTGCGCTCCAGCAGGAACCACACCAGGTCCGGGTAGCTGAACAGGTTCTCCGTGGTCAGCACGCAGTTGAGGTGGACGACCGGGTGATCGGCGCCGAGGACCTCCCGGGCGATCTGCAGGTTCTGGATGCCCTCGACGTACTGGTCGAAGCGTCCCGGCCCGCCGGCGAGGCGGTCCTGGACCTCGGGCGATGCCGAGTCCAGAGAGATGTGCAACCGCGCCGTGCCCGCGTGCACCAGGGCGAGCGCCGCCTCCGGCGTCAGCCCGAGGGCGTTCGTGTTCACGTTGCTCGGCGCGCCGGCCTCTGCCGCGAGGCGGATCAGGCCCTCCGGCCCGTACAGCTCCTCGCCGCAGATCAGCGGCTCGCCGCCGGTATACGAGAAGTAGGGCTTCGGGCTCTCGGTGGCGATCAGTTTCCAGACGAGCGCGCGCCACGCGGAGATCGGCAGGGCGCCCTCGACCGGGCGCTGGTTGCAGTACACGCACCTCGGGCGCGCGTTGCAGGCCAGCGTGAGGTAGATGCCGACAAACGACAGCGGCGGGGGCGGCCCGTCCCAGCGTTCGGGCCACTGCCCCAGGTCCCACGCCAGGCTCTCGACATCCCGTTCGCCGGCGGCGATCCGGGCCTGGATGCGCTCGCCGTTGACACACAGCAGCGCATCCTTCAGCATCCCCGACGGGTCCGGCATATCAGGGGCTTTGAGCATCGTCTCGCGGAGCGAGGCGATCCGCTCGCCATCGGCCAGGGCTGCGCGCCATGACTCGCCCCGCACCAGCGCCGTCAGGCGTTCGGCGTGCGCAGGCAGGTAGGCAGAGAAGTCGACGTCGGCTGGATCCACGAAACGCCTCGGGAGAGGAGGGGGTAATCGGCGAGTTCGCCCCGGGGCGCGCGCGCCCCTGCGTCAGAACCGGTACTCCGCGGTGAAGGCGATCAGCGGCTGGGGCTTCAGGTGGCTCCCCCCGCCACCGGGTCCGCCTGCGCCGCCCCCGCTCAGCGCGCGGTTCGCCTGGGCATACGCGCCGCTTGCCGCCAGCAGGCAGCTCCAGTGCCGGCTCTCGTACCCCAGCCCCAGCGACAGGGCCACCATGTCGAGCGCGCCGTCTCGGATTGCGCCCTCGGCGATGGTCTCTGGGTTCTGCCCAAAGCCCTCGCTCTTCCGCAGCCGGTACTGCCCGTCAACCATCGCGTGGTGCACGCTCAGCCCTGCCCGCAGCGACCAGTGGTCGGCCGGCCGCCATTCCGTTCCGCCCCGCACCGAGATCGTCGAGACCTGCGCGTCGCCCTCCAGGCCGTATACCGGGCTGCCGATGCCCGGGAAGAGGCCCGTGTGTCCTTGGTCCCGCGTCTCGAAGCTGCTCCGGCGCCAGTCCGCCATCGCCTGCGTGGTGCGCGAGCCCCTCGTTCGCCGCCAGCCCACGCCCACCGACGAGTCGTGCATGCAGCACCCCAGGTCCCCGCGCGTCGCCAACCCCATCAGCAACGTCCCACGTGCCTGCAGCCGCGAGTCCGTTCCCGTAACGAAGAAGGTATCCTCGCCCCGATTCAGCGCCGCATAGGCCTCCACCCGTCTGCCTTCCGAAGGCAGGTGTCCCACGTACCTTCCTCTTCCTCGGGTGACGCGCAGCTTCGCGTCCGGCTCCATGCCCGCGTACTGCACCCCCCATTGCACCCGATCCCCGACGCGCGACACGCCGACGGTCCATCCCAGGCCATCCGCCTGCATGCGCGGCCAGCGGGTCGTGTCCGCGGGGAGCCGCAGCGCGTCCGCGATGCTACCACCCGAGGCAGTCGCGCGCACGTTCTCGTCCGTGAGCCCGCACCCAAACACCCATCCCGGTCTCCCCGCGTACGCGACCGCGAGCATCCGCCGGTGGTCGTCCAGCGACAGGTGGTAGTCGAGATCGGCCTCTCGATCCTCGATGACGCCGCGACTGCTGCGATTGCGCAGGCCGACGGTCCACTGACTCGCGTGCGTGGGCCCCAGGGGGATGACGCACTCCTCGGCCGTCACGTCGGTCTGCCAACGCGCGACGGTCTTCCCTCCCCGTTCGAGCACGAGCGGCGTCTGGGAATGGAGGTCGAGCCGCACGAGAGGACGTTCGGCGCTCGCGAGGCTCGTCGGCCGCTCAACCTCCGGGCGGCCAGTGATCTGGCCCGGCACGTCGCCGCCGCCCAGCACCGCCTCCGGCGCCTCGGCCGCCCAGAACAGGTCCGCGGGGTTCTGCGCGCACGCCACGCCCGCAGACACCACCAAGAACAGCCCGAGGGCGCCCCTACCCACGCGGGCGAGGCGCCCTCCGGTCTTGCTCCGTCCCGGTCGTCGCACGCTGCTGGCGCTCACCTCGGCACGCGATCAGGACTCCGTATCGCCGACCACAATCGACCGGTAGCGCACGATCACCCGGTCGTAGTCGCCGTACATGAGCGTCTTCACCTTCGTTGTGTTCGGGAACACCCCCGAGATCGTCGGGTCCGGCAGCTCGCTCCACTTGTGGAGCCCCTTGAGTTCCGGGTACGCGCACGTGGCGGTCACGGCCGTGCTGCCCCAGGTCCCCTTGAACTGCTTCCAGTTCCAGTTGAACGACCCGTTGATCCCCGGGAAACCGCTCCCCGCCGCGACGTTGATCGGGTGCGGGGCGGCGCTGGTGGCCATGGTAGTCGTCCGCGCCACCCACGGCGCGGGCTGCGCCACCTGGTAGCTCCCGCTCTCCGCGAGGGGCCTACGGAACTCCATCTCGAACAGCGGCCCGCCGACCGTAGCGTACTGCCCGTAGTCGAGACCCAGGTACAGCGGCGGCAGCAGGCCGCGCAGGCTGGCCGGCGGCGTATCCCACAGCTCCCGGAGGTTGAGCGGCACCTTGGTCAGGGCCTCGCTCGCGTCCATGCCCGCCGCACTCTCGGTGTACACGCTGACGTTGACCTGCCCATTCAGCATGGTCGCGGCATCGGCGAGGTTCGCCTCAAACCCCGTCGGATCGCCCATCCCCGCCAGCGCCCGTTGCAGGACCTCAGCGTCGTCCTCCCTCATGTCCGCCAGCGCCTGATTCATGTCTGCCACGGCCTCCCGCAGGACTCCGCCGGCCTGCGTCCAGGTCGCTGCGGTGACGTTGCCAAAGGGCGCTGCGGGCGCATACTCGGCGACCGTCAGCTTGCTGTCCTTGTTCGCGTCACGCTGAACCAGGTCCAGGTTCCAGTCGTAGGTCCCGTAGTCCGGGTTGACCGACGTCGCCATGAGCAGCGCACACCGCACGAGCTCGAACACCGCGCCCACTGCGCGGAAGTCCGCGCTGTAGACGGTGCCTGGGCTTCCGTCGATCTTCAGCGTGAAGAGCTTCTTGGTCACCGCCGCGCCATCGGCGATTGCCATCAGGCGATCCTGCACGTTCTCCAGCGGAGAGAGGACGTAGTTCTGGATCGCCGCCCGGTAGTTCTTCAGGTCGGTGGCCGTTGTCGCTGCGCTGTCGCTGGCGGCCGTCCCCCGGGCCGGCGGCACCCGCGCACTCGTCAGCGCCGCCAGCGCGTCCGACATCAGGCGCTGCGGCCGCAGCTTCGGCCCGACACCCAGTGCGGCGACGTCCATCACGCGGGTCGTGCCGAACATGCTCTCGCCGACCGCATGGGCGGCGTTCTGCGAGGCGGCCGTCGCAATCGCGAGCGAGAGCCCGAGCTGGGCCGCCGAGTCGTTGGGGTTCGTGTTGGCGGCGCTCACCCAGAAGTTGAGTTCGGTCTTCAGCTCGGCCACCGTGCTCGGTTGGTTGGCCTCATTCTGCAGCTTGTTGAGGCGGGTAACGTTGGCCGAGGCCCCCACTGCCGGGGCGGTGGCCAGGGGCACCGCGAGCGCGGGCCCAAGGTTGATCTGGGGCGTGGTCACGCCCGGCGCATCCGGGCCGAGCGTCAAGCGATCACCACCCCCTCCGCCACATCCTGACATCCAGACTGCTAGCGCGCATACGACGAGCAAGCCCATCGTCAGACGGTAATGCATGGCGAATCCCTCGCAATCCGTGGCGCCCAAGTCTTCGCGCCACACTCCTACTTTCGCTGCCTGCAGGCGGGCTCCTCCTGTGATCCTCCTAGCTTTCACCTACCCCGTCCGAAACGCAGCCCCAGTGACCAGGTTGACGATCCAGTTCCCCACGAGCGCAATGACCAGAGCCACGATGATCCGCGTCGCCAATCGGGGGTTGCGCACTGCCCGCGGCAGAACGCCGGTGAAGACCGCGTACGCGCGCAGCGGCACCTGAAGCAGCACCAGCAGGAACCCCAGCGGGCCAAGCCGGTGCAGCGCGAAGGCGAGACGAAGCCGGCCGTGCGCCATCGCGGCGAAGCTGCGCGTCATGCCGCAGGTCGGGCAGTTCATGTGGAACACGGTGCGGCTCACGCACAGGCCGGGCAGCGGCCGTCCCGGCGCACCGGGTACCGTTATCCCCCGGGGCTGAACTTCCAGCAACGCGGAAGCGACAATGACCGCCGCGCACAGCACCAGCCACTGCATGTGGCCTCGCCGCGCCTTCACGCGAGCCTCGATCACCAAACCCTCAGCCATCTCCTCCATCTCGCCCTGCCTTCTCCGTCTCCTCTGCTGGGAGCGCCGGCACCCTTGCCGGCAGCGGTGGCCGCCGTTGCCGTGCCGTAACCCGAGACCCGAAACTCGAAACCCGAGACCGCCGTCACGGCCAAGGAAAAAACGGCGCCGGCGTGCGCCAGATACCGGCGATGGTTGCCCACAGAACCGCCTGCGAGAACTCGCCCAGGATCAGCCCCAGGAACAGGGGCCGCAGGCGGGAGTACGTATGCATGCCGCCGTAGCGGATGAGGACCGACTTCACGATCCAGGCCACGAGGATCGGGCACCAGAAGACGATCATGCTCCACGAGCCGCTCAGCGCAAAGCCGATGGGGAACAGGGGCCACCACCAGTAGCGGGCGCGCATGACGGAGAGCACGATGGTGACGATCACGCCCGAGCCGAAGTAGATGGGCAGGCGCGGGTCGTAGCTGTCGCCGACTTCCAGCACGGGAGCGTAGTCGCGGATGCCGAGCAGGTTGTTGCCCCAGTACACGTAGGAGTACAGCCCCACGGCGCCCTCGGTGTAGGGGAGCTTCAGGTGCAGGTAGCCGCCGACGGCGAAGCAGACAACGAGTGCGATGATGACTGCGAAGAACAGGTGGCGGCGCTTCACCTTCGCGCTGTCGGACATCTTCAGGGCATCGAAGAACGTGGAGAGCAGGTTCCCCCGCAGGTCGCGCACGAAGACCGGGTCGGTCAGGGCGAGCGCCGTGAGCGTGCCCTTGCCCATCACGCTCCGCTTGGTGAGGAGCTGGACGAGGTTCACCGGCCGGAAGGAGGTCTCGGCCATGAGCATCCCAGCCTCATTCACCGAGCGGGCCATCACGATGGCCACGATGAACAGGTACACGCCCATCTGCAGGATCGCCATGTACCAGGCCATGCCTAGCTGCATGCACCAGAGCACGGCAATCACGAAGCACACGGCCAGCCCGATTGCTGCGTGCCGGTAGGGCAGCAGCTCCTGGCTGTCATCCACGGAGCCCGGCAGGCCCTTCGCCCGCGCCCAGACGTCCTTCAGATGCGGCAGGCCCGAGCGGATGAGGTGAGCTGTCAGCACGATGTACGCGCCCGCGACCTGATACCCGTTTGGCGCGCTCGTTGGGTAGAGCGGCATCGCTTCGGGCGTAACGCCGAGGGCCGAGAAGACGATGTTCTGGATGCGGATCAGGAAGTAGAAGGCCCACAGCGAGAAGAGCAGCTGCTGGGGCAGGAAGTACGCGAACCCCACCGCCGCCAGGCTGAAGTACGCGGTCGTGTAGCCCAGGTCCCGCCACGGCTTCCCCCACGCGCTGAAGATCGGGTTGAGCGGATAGGAGGTGGGAATCTCCGGCACGGACGGGTAGAGGCCGTGCAGCCCGACCAGCATGAACATCAGGGTGGGCAGCGTGAAGCCGATCCAGGTGAGGCGGTTGCGGAAGAACGACTCGCCCGCCATCCGCGTCGCGCCCGCCATCTCCAGCGGCAGGTTCACGAGCGGGAAGGTGAGCTTCTCGTTGTCCACCCACTGACGTCGGAAGATGGTGGCGATGCACGCGAAGCACAGGATGACTGCCACCGACATGATCCCCCACATCGCCAACGGCGTCGCCCAGGCGCCCCAGGGGATGGCCGCGCCCCTCGGTGTGCCCTCGTAGAACCAGACGGCGACCGGCTGCTGGATGTCGCCTCGCACGTCGAACGGGACGGCCCACTGCGGGATGTTCGGGAAGAAGAGGCCCTGCCAGTGGTTCGCCTCCGTGCCATAGTAGTTCACGCCGACCAGCGTGGCGAACAGCTTCTCCAGGAGGCCCCGCGACGTCGTCAGCGCGGCGACCAGAATCATCACGTAGATGATGATGATCTCGTGGGACTTCAGGAGCTTGCGGCGGGAGAGGCGGCCGATCACCGCGTTCAGCAGGACGACGAGCAGGAGCAGACCGATGGCGGCGGGGGCGAACTGGCAGATGGCGATCTGGATCGACTTGACGACCAGCTCCGCCCAACACACCACGAAGCAGGCCGCTGCTGCGCCGAGGATGCCGACCACAATGGCGGCGGGCGACAGTCCGTGGCGGTCGCCGTCCGAGGCTACGGACAGACGAGTGCCGGCGCTGGTTGACTCAGACGGGTTCAATCAGGCCTCGGCGCACGTAGCCCCGAGCGCCCGATGGCGCTCGGACCTCGCACCACAGGCCCCGCTCGTTGCGCACGATGGAGAGGGATAGGTCCGGGCCGAACCGCAGGTGGGGACGCTCGAGCGTGATCACGACTTGCCCTTCGGTCAGGCGCGCGATTTCCCCGAACTCGTTGCCCGGACCTCCCCGCAGGGCCATGCTCTGCGTGACCACGACCGCCCGTCGGCCGCCCAACTCACGGGCGAGCCGGGAGCCCAACACGGGCCACGTGAGCACGGCCACGAGCGCGAGCGCAATCCCGAGCCGCCCCAGCCAACGCCGGCCCGAGAGCAACCACAGACCGACCACCAGGGCGGCCAGGAGGTTCGACACGGCGGTCAGCACCACCGCGTCGCCTGCCGTCAGGCTACCACACAGGGCCGCCCAGAGCGCATGGAGCCAACTCGGCGGGGGCGGTTCGGTTTCGTTCAGCCTGGCGAGGAGCAGCCGCAGCTGCTCCCGCGCCGCACGGTCGCGTGGCGCCAGCACGAGGCCGCGCTCGACGTAGACCCGCGCCCGCCCCGGCGCTTCGAGACGCACGTACGTGAGCGCCAGGTTGTAGTCCACCACCGGGTTGTCGCCGAGGGCGGACAGACAGGCCTGGAACTGGCGCTCAGCCGAGGCATAATCACCCGCGTTGAAGCTCGCGGTCCCCGCCAGGAAGAGGGACTTCGGGTCGGCTTGCTGCGCGGTCGCTACGCAACCCAGGCTCGCAAGTGCAACGAGCACCAAGACGAGACTTTGCGTGGTGCCGAAATTAGGGACAGGCCCCAATTTCCGACATGACGTCTGTCGGAAATTGGGGCCTGTCCCTAATTTCGGCACCACCAGAACGCTCCAAGCCCTCATCGTCCTGCCTCCTCTCGGGCACTGCGACCGCGCAGAGGCGGGAGGACGCGCTCAAGATGGCGCACCCAGAGCACCGCCGAATCGGCGACCGCCCCCAGGCTCCCCGAGGCGGCCCCGGGGCTCAGACCGAACCGCCACCGGTCGCACTGGCGCAGGAGGTCGGCGACATTCCGCGCCGGCTCCGCCTCCACGCCCTGTTCGAGCAGCAGGGCCTCCACGGTCGCGGTGGATATGGTCGCCGCCGGCACGTCGAGCTTGTCGGCGAGGAACGCGCACACCGCCGAGGCGATCTCCGCCGCGGCTTCGCGGGGCGGCAGGGCGCGCGCGAGCTTCACGATCCGCGTCGTTCGACGCGCCGCACTGTGCGCGCGGGCGAGTCGTGGGTCCGCTGCCAGCACCGACCGGCGCCGGTAGACCAGCGCCGTCGCGACCAGCCAACCGAGCGCCAACACCTGACTCGCGAACACGGGAGCGGACACCAGGCGGCCCCCGCGGTTGCCGACCAGCCGGTCGGGCAACGGCCTCAGTTGCGCCGCCTGGGCCGGCTCCGCGGCGGGCCCGCCTCCGATACCGGGCTGCACCTGCAGGACGACCGGCTCGCTGCGGGCGACGTCATACTGCCTCGTCTCAGGGTCGAAGTACGCCACCTCCACGGGGGGGATCGTCAGTTGGCCCACCGTCGTGGGAATGATGACTTGGTCGAACAGCGCCTGGCCCCCCATCCGGAAGCCGCTGCCCTGGGGCTTGGGCTCGAACTCCCGGTGCTCGCTGGACTGGTACTGCCGCAGGCCCTGCGGCAGCGTGGGCTTGGGGGCCTCCATGGCGTCCAGGTTCCCCCAGCCCGTGACACTGATCGTCAGTGTCGCCGCCTCGCCCATCCGGATCGTGTGTTGATCGACGTCGGCCCTCACGTTGAGGTGTCCGACGACCCCCGAGAACCCCGCCGGCTTGCCCGCCTCCGGGAGACGGGCCACCTGGATGGTGATCGGCTCCGTGGTCAGCGTCCTGGGCACCGGGTCCCAGAAGCCGGTGGTGTACCGCACCTTCGCCGGCGTGATCGTGCGGGCTCCCGGGGCGGTGGGGAAGAGCAGCTTCGCCTCCTCCTTCACCGCGTACTGCCGCCCCTTCGCGTTCTCGTACCGCGAGGGCGGGGAGGGCAGTGGGTAGGTGCGGAAGCCCTCGGTGCCGGCGGGCTCGTAGTCCACGTTCCCCAGCTGCGTCGCATAGTACAGCGAGAAGGTCAGCAGAATCTGCTCGCCGACGTAGGCCTGCTTGCGGTCTGTGGTGCAGCGCACGAATACGTCGTCGCCTGCGCCCTTCGCCCCGCCGGCGGATGGCACGGAGGGCATCGGGAGCGTCGGGGCCGCTCCCGCCGACCCACTCCCACCCGGCGCGGTGACGTTCACGCTCAGGGGGTTGGTTCGCAAGATCTGGTTGCCGGCGCGCACCGTGATGGCGGGGATGGTCTGCGGGCCCTGGGCGGTCGGCCGGAGCACGAACTCGAACGTCTCCCGCGAGGTCATCCCCCCCGTGCCCATGCTGATCGACCGCGACTCACCGGTCGAGACCACATCGAAGCCCTTCAGCCCACTCAGGCTCGGGGCGCTCGCCTGGTCGGCCCCCGTCACATTGATGCTCAGCACCACCAGCTCGTCGGCCGGCGCCGTCGTCCGATCCACCGACGCCGACGCCGACGCCGCCAGGCCGCCTGTCTGCGCGAAGGCGAGCAGCACCAGAGCGACCACAGCATCAACTGCGTGCGTTCTTACAGCAATCACCAGTCTTTCCCCATCATTTCGGGCGCCGGCGGCACCACCCGGGCCAACTGCCGCCGGAGCTGCGCATCCTCGTAGTTCGCCTGCCGCAGCAGCGCCCGCGCCTCCTCGGGCGTCATGGGCACCGACTGCGCCGGCTGCTTGCGCTCCTGGGGTCGTTGTTGTTGCTGCTGCTGGGAGCTCTTGGGCTGTGGTTGCTGTTGGCTCTGCTGTTGTTGCGGTTGCTGCTTCTGCTGTTGCTGCTTCATCTTCTGGGCGATCTCGAGGTTCCGCTTGGCGAGTGCATCGCCTGGATCGCACCGCAAGGCGTTCCGGTACTCCTCGATCGCCTCGTCCAGCTTCTTCTCCTGTAGGTACGAGTTGCCGATGTTGTAATGCGCGCGCCCGGCCAGCCCCAACTCGCTGGCCGCCCCCGCCTTCGCAAAGGCCTCGCGCGCCTTGTCGAACTGCTGCTGCCGGTAGAGGGCGTCGCCGGAGTTGAACCGCAGGACGGGATTGTCGGGGTCGAGGTCGAGGGCGCGCATGTAGCGCTGCAGGGCGTCGCCGAACTTGCCCTCTGTGAACAGGCGGTTGGCGGCCTTGCAGAGCAGGGAGGGCGTCTCAAACAGCGAGAAGCCGCTGGTGAGGAAGAAGCAGAGGAAGACCAGAACGGCGAGGCCACCTGGGCGGAAGTTCACCTTCGGCCAGCGTCGAGGGCGCACGCGCATGAGAAACTCCCCTGCCAACAGAAGAACCGCGAGGCCGAGCGGCCACTGGAAGCGCTCGGCGTAGGTCCGGAAGGTGTACTGGCCGGCGCGCCCGGACTGCAGGGCGCCGAGACGGCTGTAGACCGCCGCCGCGCCGTGGTCGGCCGTGCCGCCCTGGAAGTATGTACCACCACCGGCGGTCGCGAGTTCCGCCAGTTCCTTGGCGTGGAGACGGCTGACGACGACCTTCCCCTCATAGCGGCGGGTGCCGGTGACCTTCCTCTGCCCATCGTACGTCGGAACCGGGGCCCCCTCCTCCGTGCCAACCCCGACGGCGTAGAGGCGAATGCCCTTGTTGCGGAGGGTCTGCGCGGCCTCGCGGGCTCCCTGACCCCAGTCCTCACCATCACTCACCAGGACAACCACCTTGTCGCCGCCCTCGCCCGCGCTGAAGGCTCGGTCGGCCTCCCGCACGGCTGCCGACAGAGCGGTGCCGGCCCCGGACGTGATCGAGGCGTCAATGGACTCGACGAACATCGTCGCCGCATCATAGTCGATTGTCAGCGGGCAGTACAGGAAGGCCTGAGTCGAGAAGGTGATGATCCCGATCCGGTCGCCCTGCAGGCGGGCGATGAGGCCGAGAATCTCCCGTTTGGCCGCCTCAAGCCGCGAGGGAGTCGCATCCTGCGCCAACATGCTGTCGCTCGTGTCGATCGCCACCAGGATGTCGGCGCCCTTGCGCTGGAGGCGTTCGAGCTTCATGCCCAGCCGCGGGCGCGCGGCGGCCAGGGCCAACAGGGCCAGTGCCGCAAGCAACAGCGCGCTCCGCACCGTGGCCCCGTCCCTCAGACGCCCGACCACCAGCCGATCCGCGAGAGCCGGCGAGGCAAACGCCTCCACCGCCTCCCGGCGCTTGCGCGCGGCTCTCCACATGAGCCACGCCAGCACGGGCAGCGCCGCGAGGAGCCACAAGGCGGATGGGTTGGCGAGGGTGAGGTAGTCCAAAGTCCGGAGTCCGGAGTCCAGAGTTGACGACAACGGCTGCGGACGAGGGCGTCCGCGCTCCCACGGCGACGGCTGCCACAGCAGCCGGCAAGGGTGCCGGCGCTCCCAGGAACGTCAACGACACGGCGACGACTGCCACCGCAGCCGGCTGGAAGCCCGCGCTCCCAGGTGGACGGCAACGGCAGCTACGGCGCTTTGCGGAGGATGGTGGCGGAGGCCAGCAGCTCAAGGGCGAGGAGGCAGATGGCCGGCCACAGGAATCGGCCGCAAAGCTCAGTGCGCTTGCGGAAGGTCTTCACCTCGAAGCGGCTCTTCTCCAGCTTCCAGATCGACTCGTAGACCGCCTGCAGCGCGTTCGGGTCGCCGGCGTGATGGTACTCGCCGCCGGTGGTCTTGGCAATCTCGGTCAGCAGGTCCTCGTCGAGCTTGGTCAGCGCGAGCGTGCCGTCGCGGTTGCGGGCGTAGACCCTCTCGCCCGTCGGCAGCTCGACGGGCACGGGGCTGCCCTCCTTGCTGCCGATGCCGATCGTGTAGACGCGGATGCCGAGGGCCTGGCAGGCGCGCGCCGCATCGGGCGGGGCGATGCTGCCGGCGTTGTTCTCGCCGTCGGTCAGCAGGATGATGACCTTGCTCTTCGCGGCGGAGCGTTCCAGCCGCGAGGCGGCGGTGGTCAGCGCCATCCCGATAGCGGTGCTGTCGCCGCTGATCAGCCCGAGTTCCACCTGGTCGATCAGCGCCCCCACCATCTCGTGGTCCAGGGTCAACGGGCACTGGGTGAAGGCCTGAGTCGCGAAGATCACGAGTGCGAGCCGGTCGTTCACGATCCCGCGAGCGAAGCGCGAGAGGACCTGCTCCGCGCCGGTGAAGCGGTTGACATCGCCGAAGTCCTCCGCCCTCATGCTGTAGGAGACATCCATGACCAGGACGATGTCGATGCCCTCGCCCTCGTGCTGCTGCTGAGGCCCGAGCTTCTGCGGGCGAGCCAAGGCGATCACCAGCAGCGTGACGGCGGCCAGCCGGGCCGGAGGCAGCAGCGACAGCGCCCGCACGCGCAGCGACGGTCGCCCGCCGCCCAAGGCGCGCACATCGGAGTAGACCAGCCGCGCCTCCGCCCGACGCGCCCGGGCCACGTGCAGCCACACGGCCACCGGCACGAGTAAGAGCAGAAGAAGATAGGCGGGGTTGGCGAAGGTCATCGGCTGCTCTCTGAGGTCGGGACGCTGTCCGCCTCCGGCGCCTTCAGCGGTGCCGTGTCTCTCACCAGCCGCTCGGTAGCATCGACGACAGCCCAGCAGGCGATCGGCTCCGGCCGCGCCTTGGCGAACTTCACGAGGTCCGCCTGCCGAAGCAGGTCGTCAACCACCGGGGCGTACTCCGCGCACGTCCGGGTGTCCCGCATCTGGGCGACGATACGCCACGTCGTCTCCTCGAGCGTCCGCAGGCCCCATCCCGCCGCGAGGTAGGTGCGCAGGATGTCGCTGACCTCGGAGTAGTGGTGCTTCACGCGCCCGGCCTCCGGCAGCCCGGCCTCGCGGAGCGCCTTGAGCGCCTTGAGTGCGACTACATCGGCCGGGTCGGGCCGCGACCGCTTCTCGACAAGGCGCTGCTTCCGCCGCCACAGGAAGACCGCCAGGAGCACGACTGCAGCGAGAACGACGACTCCGACCGACACCCGCAGCGCGATCGCGAGAGGCTTCTCGCGGAGGGTCAGCGGGCCCACGATATCGGCGGGTCGCATGTCCTCGCCCTTCAGGACGGAGGCGACGGTCGCCGTCACGGCCGCCGTACGCACGGAGCGCGTCTTGCCGGCCGGATCGCCGACCGTGATCTCGATGGACGGAATTGGGAGCTTGCCGGTCTCGAACGCGGTCAGCGTGTAGCTGACAACCGCCTTCCCCGGCGCGGGCTCGACGTGGTAGCCGCGGACCTCCCAACGGCCGAAGGCAGCCTCCGCGCCCGGCCCCGTGATGCGCTCATCCGCGGCGAGAGGAACCTCAACCGTGTAGGTTAGCAGGTCGCCGACCGTGATCGTGTCGGGGGAGATGCGCGGTTGGAGGGACGAGGGTTGCTGCGCGAGCGACGAGGAAGCGAGGAGGAGAAGGCCGAGCGGCCAGAGGGTTCTGGGGGCACAGACGCTACCGGCAACGTCAACAACGGACAGTCCTCGTTTCCCGCACCTCGCGGTGCGGGAAACGGGACAGTCCCAAACGACACGCCTCTGTGCGCAAGGGCCCATGGACCTCACCTCAACCGCCTCGCACGGGTCGAGAAGAACCGGATGAGCGGCTCGACGTACGACTCGGCGGCGTTGATGGGTACGAGGTCCACGTCCAGGCGAGCCAACTCCCGGCGCAGCTCCTCCGCGCGGCGCGCGGGTCGCAGCTTCCCCGGGCGGGTGTCGATCGTGAGGCGGCGGCCGGTCTCGGCGTCCTCCACCTCCAGGAGGCCGACGCCGGCAAGCTGCTCCTCTCGCGGATCGGTGATGTTCACCGCGATCACGTCGTGCTTCCGGTTTACGATGTTCAGCGCCCGTTGGTAGCCCACGTCCAGGAAATCGGAGATCAGGAAGACAACGGCGCGGCGCACGAGCGCGCGGCCCGCCCACTCCAGCGCGGCGGCGATCTTGGTGCCCCGGTGCTGCGGCTCGAAGGCGAGCACCTCGCGGATCACGCGCAGGACCTGCGTGCGGCCCTTCGCGGGCGGGATCATGCACTCGATGCGATCCGTGAAGACCGCCAGCCCGACCTTGTCGTTGTTGCGGATGGCGCTCAGGGCGAGCACCGCGCAGATCTCCGCCGCCACCTCGCCCTTCAGCAACTCCCCCGAGCCGAAGTGCACTGACCGCGACGCATCCACCAGGAAGACGACCGTCAGCTCGCGCTCCTCCTGGTAGCGGCGCACGTACGGCTTGCGCGCCCGTGCGGTCACGTTCCAGTCGATCGTCCGGATGTCGTCGCCGGGGTAGTAGTCGCGTACATCCTGGAACTCCACCCCCCGCCCGCGAAACGCCGACCGGTACTCGCCCGCGAACACGTCGTTCACCAGCCGCCGGGCGCGGATCTCAATGCGATGGATGCGGTTGAGGAGATGGGATGGGATCATGACGGCAGGTTACGGGTGACAGGTGACGGGTGATAGCAAAGGCAACGACGACGAACACGACGCGACGACCTACGGCACCTCGATGGTGCGCAGGATGGAGTCGATGATGTCGTCGGAGGTCTTCTCTTCCGCTTCGGCTTCGTAGGTGACGATGATGCGATGGCGCATGACGTCCCGGACGACGCCGCGGACGTGGTCGGGCGTGACGTAGGCATCGCCCTGCATGAAGGCGCAGGCCTTGGCGGCCAACGTCGTGTAGATTGTGGCGCGCGGCGAGGCGCCATAGCGGATCAGGCCCGCGAGTTCGGGCAGCCCGAAGTCCTTCGGCTGCCGCGTCGCGACCACCAGGTCCACGATGTAGCGCTCGACCTTCGGGTCGATGTAGACTTGGTACACCGTCCGCCGGGCCTCCAGGATCGTCTCGGGCTTCACCACCGGCTGCGCGGAGGGCTCAAGTCCGACGGTCATGCGTTCAAGGATTCGGAGTTCCTCATCGGGCGAGGGGTAATCGACCCTCAGCTTGAGCATGAAGCGGTCCACCTGGGCCTCGGGCAGCGGATAGGTGCCCTCCTGCTCAATGGGGTTCTGTGTGGCCAGCACAAGGAACGGCTGGGGCAGCGGGAAGGTCGTATCCCCGATGGTCACCTGCCGCTCCTGCATGGCCTCCAGGAGGGCGCTCTGCACCTTGGCAGGGGCGCGGTTGATCTCGTCGGCGAGGATGAGATTCGAGAAGACGGGCCCCTTCTTGGCGAAGAAGGAGTGCTCCACTTCGTTGTAGATCATCGTACCGACGATGTCGGCAGGCAGCAGGTCGGGCGTGAACTGGATGCGCTGGAAGCCCGTCTCGACCGCCTGGGCGAGCGTGCGCACGGCGAGCGTCTTGGCCAGGCCGGGCACGCCCTCAAGGAGCACGTGGCCGTCGGCGAGAAGCGCCGTGATCAGCCCGTCGATCAGTGCGCGCTGGCCGACGATCACCTTGCCGACCTCATCGCGGATCGCTCCGACAAAGGCGCTCTGGGACCGGACCTTCTCCTGGAGGGCCTGGACTGCGGGATCGATGCTCAATTCGGATCAGCTCCGTCCGGGAATAGGGGGCTTGCCTGATGATACGTAACGTTGGTATGCTGGTGGCTGTTCTCCTGCTGGGCATCGCCCTGGGAGCCGGCGGGTGGCTGCTCGGCTCGAAGGAATCGGTGGCCCAGGCCGCCCCCACGGCAGTGGGCGCGGTAGCGACCGATTGGGTGACGACCTACGAGCAGGACCCGTTCAACCGCGACCTGGTGCGCCGCAACACCGTCTCCGTCAAGGAGGTGGCGGTCATCTGGAGCGACGGGCGAACCGAGTTGCGGGACCTGCGGAAGTGACGCGGGAGTGCGGGAATTCCGGGACACGATCCCAATTCGCAACGGCGCGGATTGGGTCATGTCCCGGAATTCCCAACACAAGGGCATGAGCATCTGGAGCCTCATTGGCACCATCTTGTCGCTGAGCCTTGGCCTGCCGCCTGATGGGACGCAAGGGGCGGAGGGTCCGTCGCACCTGGACGCCCACCTGCGGGCTCAGCCGCCGGGCGCCCTGGTGCGCCCTCTGGGTACCGAGGACCCGGGCACGATCCCCAAGGGCCTGGAGCCTGTCCCCGAGGGCGCTCTCACCACGGCGCTGCTGGCGCAGAACCTGCACTCGCGGCTGCTGCGCGTCGGCATTGCCTCGAACGGCTGGATCACCGCCGGGCTGGTAAAGCTGCAGGTCGGCGACAAGCAAAGCGAGTTGATCTCGATCCGCGACCTGCAGCAGGATGTCGCGCGGGTGATCACCACGGCGTTCGCCACGGTTCCGGATCTGGCGCACCTGGACTGCTGGGCCACGGTGCCCGGGGAGCGGGAGTTCACCGAGTACCACCGCCCCGTCCTGAGCGTGAGCGTGACGCGGGAGGAGGTCGCGGATCTCCTCGGCTCATCGGCGGACCCGGCGCCGCTGTTGGCACGGTGTGGGTGCGTCCGCGTGGATGACCTGCTGCTCCGATACGCCATTGACGCTCCGGACGCGGTCGGGGTTCGGCAGCTGTTCGGTGAGGCGCTGCAGGGGCCCTCGCTGCAGGATCGGTGGACGGAGTTCGGGGCGCAAGCACGCCCGTCGGGCGAGCTGGACAACCTCCCGCGCGAGGGCCCGGTGTCGGCCATTGTCGAGGGCGACCCCGCGAGCGCCCGGGTCGCCCTCACCATCGACGACGGGCCCCATCCGCTCACGACGCCGCTGATGCTGGACGTACTGCGGCGCTGGGGCGTGCACGCGACGTTCTTCCTGGTTGGCGAGAACGCGGAGCAGTTCCCCGAACTCGTGCGTCTGATCGCGCGCGACGGACATGAGATCGGCAACCACACGTACTCGCACATCTCGCTTACTGAGCTGAACCCGCGCGGCGTGTGGACCCAGCTTCGCGGGTGCGACCAGGCCATCGAGGCGGCGAGCGGAGTGAAGCCCCGGCTGATGCGCCCGCCGGGCGGCGACTGCTCGGAACTCGCGTTGCGCGTGACCGACCACCTGGGCTACGAGACCGCGCTGTGGACCGCGAACTCGGGAGACTGGCGCAACCACAACCGCGAGGCGATCGTGGCGAACGGCCTGAGCCACATGCGGCCGGGGAGCATCATCTTGATGCACCAGGGGGACTTGTGGAGCCTGGACGCACTGCCGTACATCCTCCAGGGCATCCGGCAGGCGGGGCTGGAGGTGGGCACGGTGAGCGACGTGGTGGGCGGCGATCCCGTGGCCCGGTGGGAGCCGGCCGAGTTGGTGGCGCTGGCGAAGCGGGCGCATACCGATCCGTATGAGCAGGGGAGGCGGAGCGATGGTTGAGTTCGCGTACGTGGCATGGCCGGTGATGCTGGGGCGGTTGCTGATGGCGGCGGCAGCCGGGGCGGTCGTCGGGATCGAGCGGGAGCGTCGCGACCACCCGGCGGGCTTCCGCACGCTGCTGCTGGTGAGTGCGGGCTCATGCCTGTTCACGCTCGTGTCGATCGCCGTCGCCGGCGAGGACTACGACCCGGGGCGCGTGGCGGCGGGGATCATCACCGGGATCGGCTTCTTGGGCGCCGGGACGATCATCCGTCACGGTGGAACCGTGCAGGGGCTGACCACGGCGGCGTCGATCTGGGCCGTGTCGGCGATCGGGATGGCAGCCGGAATCGGCTGGTGGGAGGCCGTGGTCATCGGCACCGCGCTGATGTTCGTGAGCCTGACGCTGCTCAAGTGGGTCGAGCGCAAGGTCTTCCGGCCCACGCGGCCGGTGCTGCTGAGGATCGAACTGGACGCGAGCCAACTCCTGCCGTCGGCGCTGCGGACGGACCTCGCCTCGCGGGGCCTCGAAGTGACGGCGTTTGAGGTGACCTACGACGACGATGCGGAGACGTACGGCGTGTCGGCCGGGCTCAACCACCTGCCGCAGGAGCGCGCGGATGAGCTGGCCGAGACCCTCGCGAAGCGCGAGGGCGTGCGCGCGGTCAAGGTGACGTAGGCCGCCCTACCACTCCGCAAACTCCCCCTCGAGTTGCAGCCAACTGATCGTGCACCAGTCGCCGCCCGTGTTGTCGAGTGTCAGCCGATGGCGCCCGGCAGGGATGTCGAAGGTCAGCAGGCGGTCGTACTCGGCCGCCTGGCCGTCGTTCTTGCCGTCGAGATCGGGCAAGTCCACGGACTGCTTCAGCGCGCCGTCGACGCTGTACTCGATCCGCGCGCCGGCAGTCGCGACCGCCTGCACCATCACGAGCAGGCGGCCGGGCGTCTTCGCGTTCGCCAGGAAAGTCGGCGGGTTGCGCAACTGCGTGTGCAGGCGGCCCTGCAGGAAGCCATTGAGGTCGCCGCCGTTCTCAACGTAGCAGTCCGGCCGCACGATGAACTCGTTGCGCGTGGGCCTCGCCCACATCCGCGGCGGCACGATCCGCGCGGGATCGCGCACGTCCGCGAGGTCGACCGGGCCGGGATAGGCCAACTTCACGACGGCGTAGGCCTCGAGACGCGGGAGCATGACACGCAGCGCAGCGCCACGTTTCTCGAACTGCACGCCCTGTTCGCCCTGCCAGTCGGGGGAGACGGCGACCGCGGTCTTCGGCGTGCCACTCACGGGGATCCCGACCGCGATGCTCTCCCGAGGGGCCAGCGCGCCGTCGCGCAGTTCGCGATTGATGATGTGCAGCAGCAGCGTGTTGTCGGCGGCGAGCCAGGAAGCCGCGAGGCTGAGGTTGGGCACCTCGGTGCGGAGCAGCTCGCTGCCGACGTATTCCGCCTTCAGATACAGGTCGCGGTTGGCCTGGTAGAAGGCCGTCTGGCGGGCGATCTGCCGGAGGGTGCCGTCACGCCCGGCGTCGCAGCCGAACGGACCCAGCACGGGGAACGCGTAGAACGCTCCGGCGGCGTAGATCTCCGCGCCCCGCACGCGGTCCCAGATCTCGCGTTCCGACGGAGGCAGGGCGAGGAACGGGAAGGGCGGATCGCCAAAGCCCCAGTCGTGGAAGAAGACGACCGGCACGGGCTTACCCGCCACCTCCCGCCCGCGCATGACCGTCGAACGCCAGACGGGAACCTGGTTCTCGCTCAGGTCGATATGCCCGCCCTTCGCGCTGAAGTCGCCCCACACGCCGAGCACCTGCAGGTCCACGTACTTCGCGAGCCCGTTCGCGCTGATGTAAAGTGTCCGGCCCTGTTCGGCCGCGTAGGCGCGCA